>ERZ1066118.488-NODE-488-length-35977-cov-12.270976_pt1 | contig 35977 bp, 35 predicted proteins | sample MGYA00382765_ERZ1066118 | MGnify/ENA primary metagenome ERZ1066118 (study PRJEB33369, sample SAMEA5778348) | biofilm metagenome | biome: Industrial cooling water; feature: Water cooling tower basin; material: Biofilm | place: United Arab Emirates | collected...
CCAACAACTTTTCCTTCCAGAGATGGGCTGCGGTACGTGGGCATGGGGCAATCGCTTGCTCTGGGGCTACGATGAAAGCATGGACGACCAGTTACAAGCAGTCTTCGATCTCTGTGTCAGTAATGGCGTGACTTTATTCGATACGGGCGATTCCTACGGTACAGGGCGCTTGAACGGACGCAGCGAGATGTTGTTGGGGCGATTTGCTAGAGAATATCAAGGAATTGGGAAAGACAATATTTGTATTGCAACCAAATTAGCCGCTTATCCCTGGCGATTAACCCGTCAATCGATGGTTAAGGCTGGTAAAGCTTCAGCGCAACGTTTGGGGAGAAATGTAGATTTGGTGCAAATGCACTGGTCTACGGCTAATTATGCACCTTGGCAGGAGTGGGCGTTGCTAGACGGTCTTGCCGATTTGTACGAACAAGGGTTAGTCAAGGAAGTTGGTTTGTCAAATTATGGTTCTCAACGGCTGAAACAAGTATATAAAAAGTTGCGCGATCGCGGCGTTCCGATCGCTACACTACAAGTTCAGTATTCGTTGCTATCTACCTATCCCGTTACCCATTTAGGTATTAAAGATGTATGTGACGAATTGGGAATCAAATTGATTGCCTATAGTCCATTAGCTTTGGGCATCTTGACCGGAAAATATACCCAAGGTGCTTTACCAAAAGGAATTCGCGGTTTATTATTTCGGCAGTTATTACCAGGAATTCGCCCTTTGCTAGGATGTTTGCAAGAGATCGCGAGTTCGAGAAACAAAACTATGTCTCAAGTGGCAATTAATTGGTGTATATGTAAAGGAACTATTCCCATTCCTGGGGCGAAAACCGTAGCACAGGCAAAAGAAAATCTTGGTGCTTTAGGTTGGCGATTGGATGCTAATGAAGTTATCGCACTCGATCGCGCTGCGGCAAGTACGGATAAGAAAATGGTACAAAATATTTTTCAAACTAAGTGAAGATACAGTTTGATGTCACGCAAAGACGCAAAGAAGATCGCTAAGTGGAGATTTTTCGTAAAAACCTATCTTTATCTGCGTTGCAATTCATATTACAGTAGATTTTCTAAGTTAAAGATAAAACTTAATAGGAGTTTTGCAATAATGTAAAACCTGCTCAAACTCCAATTGATAGAGAGTAAATTAGTTTGCTTATCGCCGACTCGTTTCCGATTGTATTCCTTCTACCAGCTTTACCATCATAGTCGTCAAGCTATCGTATTTCGGTTGCTCTGCAACTGAAGATTTATGGCGACAAAAGATCGGAGCAACTCTTTGCTTGACTTGAGAACCAACGGTAAAACAAATATTTCCATCTTCGTATTCAAATAGAGGAAAAGAACCGTTACCCCACTCTTTAGCTAGAGATACAGCTCTCGCTAAAGAGATAAATTTTTCAATTCTAGCACAATCGCCGCGATCGCCTCGATTTGGATATGGTAAGTTGCCTAAAAAACCGCCGTCACTCCATTGATATAACTCGTAAACTTCAGTAGGTAAATCAAAGGGTAAATCTTTCAGCTTTTGCTTAATTTCTGCGTAACTCAGACCGTCTTCCAATATTGGATAAGCAACGCGACCATCGGGAGATTTCGGGGGCACGTAATTAGCGATAAATTCTAGGGCTTCATTTAAAGTAGATATCATTCTCTTCCGCCTCAAAAACTACTGCATTGCATAATACTATCTATGCTGCACCGAACAGGTGCTTCAAACATCCGCTCTATTGAAGAATTAGCAATATTTTTGGTTTCTTAACGTTTAATTCCTTTAAATCGTTCTTGTGCCGATTGAAACGCCGATCGCATTACAGCTTGAATTTGCTGCGGATCGGGCTTTTTGCCTCCCATCAAGTCACCAAAGTAGACGCAAGCCGCCTCTCCTAGCGCCCATGTATATGCAGCAGCCCAGGAAGCAGCGATGACACTACCAAAGCCAGGAATAAATTTAATTAACTCTCGCCCGATTGCCTGCGCCAAAAAACCACCCGCGATCGCGCTGACTACGCCCCCTGCTTGTGATGGGGTTAATGTTTGTCCGTATAATTTCCCTAAGAGGCTAACCATCGATACCTGAACGGCTGTGAGTACGGGCATGGTAGCAAAGGGCAAGGGTACGGCTGCTAAGGTAGCAGCTGCGATCGCAAAAGCCAGCATGTAGCGCCGTCCTACATCCCGATAGAGATTGCCAATTTGCTGACCTGTTTTTTCATCTAAGAGCTGATAAATTGCCTTAGCTTCGGCTTCTGGGAGCAAATCTGCTAGCGCATCTCTAAATGCTTCCAAACCATAGAATACCGGATTGTAGCCATCTTCTTCTAAGGTAAAGTCGATAAGAACAGCGCGATCGTACAATCCGCTAAAGTTTTGTTGGATGGCGCTAAAGGCGCGAGTCACTGCATCAAATCGAGGTGGATAGTCTGGATGATCGGCTGCATCCGTAGGATAAACCTCGTGCAAGCAGCTGACAGCTAGCAAGCAAGGAATATCTGGATATTTTTGGCGTAACGTTTGCGCAATTTGCCTTAAGCTGTCGGTAGCAAAATCATTAATTTTTACCGTGAGAATCAGGACTCTAGCACAGTGACTAGCTTGTTGCAGATCGCCAATTAGTTCTTGGGCGATCGCCTGCGTATCTCGATTCACATCTCCCAATCCTACTGTATCGGTGAAAATTAGTAACGGTAGATCGTTACTAGGATAGGCGTAGCGTTGGGTATGTTGCGTATGGGGACGAAATCCTTGTCCGACTATTTCGGCAGAAACTCCTGTTAAGCCGCGCACGATCGAACTTTTTCCCGCTTGGGGTTTGCCAATTAGTAAAGCTTCTGTAGTCGGTAGTTCGGCACGTACCGTCGCTAAAATTTCTGCTACCCGTTCGTCGCTGACGCTAAACCACTTGACTATCGTTTGTGCTGCTTGTTCTACAGGCATAAATTGCATTATTTTTGCTGTTGCTTGGTTCCAGACAGCACCAATCCCGTCACTCTGAGTCTCCTTAGCTGCCTCATTTGTGGCTCGTTCGGACGGGGGCAATTCGCGATCGCGTTGCTCGGTCATTGACATCAAAACAGGCGATGGGTTCCAATAACATCCTATCGAGCTATGAGGTGCGATCGCTACTCAGCTTATTTAAGCTTTGCCATGCTTTTTTACTATCAGCTCGTTACCTCAACGACTTCCCCTATGGCGATCGTATTTATTACGTTACGAACGCTTGATATTAGAGGCACGAGGTCGGGCAAGCGATTACTCGCAGCAACCATTACGACAACCGAAACTCTAGCTTGTTGCAAATTTTGTTGATATCGTAAATTTCGATCTATAGTCAGTAAAACAGTAAATCCTGCTTGATTCATGAGTTGGAGTAGTTCGCCATTTTTTTTACCGGCCCAACCCATCTCTACAACTGTAAAAATCTCATAATCGCTCAGTTCGCGTTTGAGAGGTTTCGGTACGCATTCATCAAGCAGAATTCGCATATGCAATCAGCATTTCCTTCGCTAATTCTAGGGCGGCGACTGCTTGTTCGCGACTCACGCTAGGAAAGTGATCGAGAAATTCATCCAACGAGTCACCTGCCTCAAGATAATCAAGTAAAGTTTTAACTGGTACGCGAGTACCGATAAATACAGGTGTTCCTCCTAATATGTCGGGATCGCTATGCACAACACGAAGTTTTGAAGACATAATTGTTTTAAAGCTTTAAATATAAGTTGTTTATAGTCTCTCGATCCTAGCCCAGAATCACCGGAAATTAAAGAGCAGCTCTCTGTTTACTCCTTATAGAATTAAAGTGCCCGTATATAACAGCAGGAACAGACTGAACGAGAAATAGCGGGATTGCATAGCCAACAATCTTGAAACTTATTTTACTAAGCCCTACCTGTCCTAAATAGCTGAGAACCAGAGAGTTCGGAATATATGCATCATCTAGCTATTCGAGATTTGCTATAACAGCTTCATAACCAAAGTCACTATAAGCTAGTATTGTTGCCTGATGACAACTGAGTAAAAAGACAGTGAGAAATAACCAAAAATTCCTAGAAATGTATGTTGCCAAAAATCTTCTCAACTGTCGCAAGCTAACTGTACTCACTTCACATTAAGTTTTCCTATGACAAAGCACTTTAAATAAGATGTGGGATGTTTTCTTACCCCACACCTACACCTACACCTACACCCTACACCGTAACCCCGATTCCTACTAACTTCTCGCTTAAATCCCACATTTTCTGAGCTTTTTCATCATCGCGGGCTTGGGGGGAAACTTTTTGTACGAATGACTTTCCATCTTTCTTTTGACGATTTCCCCAACTCCAATAAGCACCAGATTGCTTGTACTCAGGATCGATAACTACAGCAGCTACCCGTTCGCCAGCCAACTCCTGAGATACATATCCTCCCGTGATATGTTTTTGGAACAATGGGAAGAGTTTTTGAAATAGCGGATAGTGGTTGCGGAATAGCGGTGTATCGGCAACGCAACCAGGATAAAGAGACGTAAAAGTAATTCCTGTCGAGTCGTGATAGCGACGGTGTAGTTCCCGCATCGTCAACACGTTACACACTTTACTATCTTTGTAAGCTTTGACGGGTTCAAATTTCTTACCATCAATCATCGAAATTGGTGCTTTAAATCCAGCTGCAAAGCCTTCTAGATTACCTAAATCTGGACGTGGCGGAATCTTACCACCCAGTTCGTCTGGGTTATGGGTTACGGTTCCCAAAATCACGAGTCGCTTATCCGCAGCAGGCGACTTCTTCAAATCCTCTAGCATGAGGTTGCATAGGAGAAAATGACCGAGGTGATTTGTCGCCATCGTCAATTCGTACCCTTCTGGACTGCGTAATGGTTCCTTGAGTAAGGGCATATAAATTGCTGCATTGCAAACCAGAGCATCTAGGTGTCTGCCTGTTGCCCGAAAGTCTTTGACAAACTGTCGCACGCTTTCTAAGCTACCCAAGTCTAGATGAATGACTGTGTAGCTATCTTCTAGTATGCCTACACTTTGAGCCGCAGCTTTTGTTTTGGGGATATCCCGACATCCCATCACCACATGCCAGCCGCGTTTGGCGAAGGCTTTTGCCGCATACAAACCAACACCCGAAGAAGTTCCTGTAATAACAACGGTCGATTGCTGTTGTGCCATTTTCTTAAATCATTATTAATCGCGTTTTCTATTTTTTAGGATCTCATATCAGTGGATCGCTAGTGCTAATGTTTCTAAGTATTGCAATGCGATCGCCACATATCTGAACGCGATCGCCATACTTGTGAAAAACTGCTATCCTCTCTTCATCCTTCGTAGTTATTTTGATTGAGCAGTATGACTTTGTAGCTGCCAAAATTCTTTAAGATTTCTGTATGTGCGGTTAATTCTGTTAAAGCTGACTCCACGGCAATATCGTGGGAGTCACCTTCTAAGTCAATAAAATAGAGATATTCGCCTAGCGATCTCTTAGTCGGACGAGACTCGATCCGGCTGAGATTTATGTTTCTTTGGGCAAATACTTGCAGTGGTTTTACCAATGCACCGGGAACGTTGGCGGATAAACTGAAAGCTAAGGATGTATGACTGCCTACGGTCGAGGACTGACGACTGAGTACCCAAAACCGCGTGCAATTATCGGGATAGTCAGAGATACCACTAGCTAACACGGGTAAGTTATAAAGTTTTGCTGCCCGTAGAGAAGATATTGCTCCCGCAGTTTTCTCCCGTTCTAAGTGCTGTAATGCCTCAGTTGTAGAATTTGTCGGAATCAATTTGACATGTGGCAAAAATTGTGTGAACCACAACTGACACTGTGCTAGTGCTTGAGGATGAGAATAGACGACTTGCAGCGTATCCAGACTTTGAGCGTGGGAAAGCAAAACATGGGCAATTGGCAAGACTAAAGCTAGTTGAATTTGTAGAGTATCCAACAGCCACATCATATCTAGGGTGACGGCAACACTGCCCTCAATCGAATTCTCGACTGGTACGACAGCAATCTGTGCTTCTCCTTGCGCCACAGCCTTGAGAGTTTGAGGAATGCTGGGGTAGGGATGCAAAGCTGTCTCTTGTCCTTCCTGTTGCAATCTGTCGCGATAGGCGATCGCAGCCTGTTCGGAATAAGTGCCACTAGGTCCCAAATGGGCAATCGATACGGTCATGTTCGCTCGCTATCGCCGCTAAAAGTCATAACTCAATATATAGCAATGGAAAGTCGTTCGGTGCGGTAGTCGGAAGTCGGAAGGCAAATGATTTCGTGGAGAGCGAGCAAAAAACTTCATAGTAATTTATAATCGTTAACAAGTGTAAAGATTACCTTCATGATTCATTCATCTTGTGAACTGGATTCCAGTAGGATGAACTCATGGGCTTAAAGAAACTATAAATTATCTCTATAGGCAACATCGTAACCCATGTATACTCGGTTCACCGCCTCCCAGTCTGTTGAAATTGTTGTCCCGGAACAACCCGTACCGATCCAGCACTACCTGCGTCAACCCCAACGCCTGGTGAAAGCTTTGGTAGACCCCAGCCGGATCGAGCAGTTAAATAATGACAGCTTTCGGTTGAAGATCCGTCCGCTCTCATTTATGACCCTGAGCATTCAACCAACCGCAGACTTGAAAGTATGGGCTGAACCGAACGGTACAGTCAATTTGCGCTCGGTTGCTTGTGAAATTTTGGGGCTAGACTATATTAACCAACGCTTTGAGTTAAATCTTCGCGGTCATTTGTCTCCCTATCAACATCAGAATATTACTCTACTCAAAGGTAAAGCCGATTTAGAGGTAAAGGTTGAACTGCCTTTTCCTTTGAATATGACACCCCAACCAATTGTAGAGACTACTGGCAATGGCTTACTCAAAAGCGTGTTGGTGACGATTAAGCAACGCTTGCTACATCAACTTTTGACTGACTATCGCAGTTGGGTGAACGACAATCAAAATCAGTTATCAGTTAACAGTTATCCGTTACCCGTAAGTGAGGCTTGAGGCAAGAGAGTGGTACGTGGTGCGTGAAGAAGGGTGTAGGGTGGAGTTAATTCTGAATTGCGAATTCTCCCCAGCCCCTAGCCCCTCATTTGGCAGGGTCGAAAGGATAACCGATGCAGGCGACAGGGACCGTATTGCTGCAAACCTTTTAGGTGTCGTTGAGTACCGTAGCCTTTATTTGTAACTAAGTCGTACTGGGGATATTTGACCGCAAGGCGAGTAATGAGGGCATCGCGCCATACTTTAGCCACAATACTGGCAGAGGCGATCGCCAAAGATTGTTCGTCTCCTTTCACTATCGCCTGTTGCGGTATAGATAAATCTTTAATCGGTTGTCTGCCATCAACCAAGCATAGTTCGGGCTGAATCTTCAGTTTTAGTACTGCCCGTTTCATGGCTAGTAACGATGCTTGCAAGATATTGATGCGATCGATTTCGCTAGAGGTAGCAAAACCAATCCGCCAATCTAATGCCACATGACAAATATGGGTTGCTAATTTCAAGCGGCGATCGCACGAGAGTTTTTTGCTATCCCGAACCCGTGCTGCTACGAGTTCTTCTAAGGCTGATGGGGGTAAAACTACCGCCGCTGCTACCACTGGACCAAATAAAGCACCTCTACCTACTTCATCAACTCCAGCTATGAGGATAGAGTGTCGATCGCTTAAACCCGAGTCAAAGTCTTGGGTAATGCCATTTTGAATTCTAGATTTTTGAGCTTTAGATTTCAGATGTTGAATTGACGATGACTCAGTCATAGTAGTCGATCGAAACAAATAGGGTGGGCAATGCCCACCCTACACTATACACAAGCCCCCTTGTGAAGGAGGTTGGGGCGATCTTTGCCCAGAATCTACTCGTCCCCCTCTGCTGAAGAACGACGGCGGCGGCGGCGGTTCACGGGTGGTTTGCGATCGGTTTCGCTGTCTTCCAATGCTACTGGTAGTTCAGATCCGGAGGTTTCGGGAACTGCAGTTAAAACTGGAGCCTCAGAGGCAGCCACATTCTCAGGATTGACAGTAGTTGCTTCTGAAATGGATGCAATTGTGCCATTTTCACTTGGAGGCAAAGGTGGCGCTTGTCCGGGCAAAACGACTTGCACGATCGCAGATTTGGGATTTTTTACTTCTCTGTCTAAGCGTACCAGTGGTGATACGCCCATGACAGCGTAAATTTCCTGTTCTTCGGGTGTCATTTCAACCACAATTGTTTCCGGTGGATCGATCGCGACTTTCACAGGTTCTGGTTTTATGGGTTTAGACCGCTCTGGTTTCTCTACCCAACCGCGATGGTCGCGACTTAGCGTTCCGCCTGCGGTATCGCGGCGATCGCTATAGGAAACTTCAGCGGCAATTGCCCCTTCCGCTTCTACATCTGGTTCTGCATCTCGGTCGTTGAGCAGGGTGAGAGAATTAGCCGCTGCCCGTGGGTTCTCTTCTTTATAACTGCCCTCACCGATGCGCCGCCGTCGCCGCCGCCGATTATTTCCTGCATCGCCAATTTCTTGATAGTTAGGATGGTTGATCGGCATCAAGTCTTGGCGATCGCTGTCAAAATCGTTACTAAAACTTTCTGCTTCCAATCCCCAACTACCACTGTCGCGAGGTTCTACTGACCGAGGGTTGGGCATGACGCGGTACGTTTCCCGTGCTGGCTGCGGGGCTGACCATTCGGGTTCCCGTGCCGCTGGCATTGAAACTTCGCGTTCTTCCGGTTCTCCTGGTAGGTGTACGACATGTCCTAAGCCGCCGCACGTGGGACAGGTGCGCCCGAATAATTCGTAGATATTTTGACCTTGCCGCTTGCGGGTCAGCTCGACTAAACCCAATTCTGATAGTTGGGCGATTTGAGGTCTGGCTTTGTCTGCCCTTAAGGCTTTATTAAAATGCTCTAAGACTTGTAACTGGTCGCGGCGCGATTCCATATCAATGAAATCTACCACGATCACCCCTGCCAGGTTACGCAAGCGCAGCTGTCGGGCAATTTCTGTGGCAGCTTCACAGTTCGTCCACAGTACGGTTTCTCTTGCCGTAGCAGAACGGGTAAACGAACCAGAGTTCACGTCAATCACCGTTAGAGCTTCTGTCGGTTGAATGATGATATAACCGCCGGAAGGCAATTCAACTCGCGGTTTGAGGGCTTCGCGAATTGCGGCATTGATGCGGAAGTATTCCAAAATGGGAATGCGATCGCGATGGTGGTCGATCAATAACCCTTGCGGTGGCTGTCCGCCACCCCAGTTCATTAGGTACTGCTTGACCCGCTTGAGTCCGGTAGCAGAGTCTACGACGATTCGATTTACGTCCGAACCGTACATATCTCGCAAGACGCGCTGAATAAAGTCGTCATCGCGGTTGAGTAGGGCAGGGGCGCGGGTCGATTGTGCTTTAAGCAAGACTTCTTCCCACTGTTTTTGGATCGCCTCTAGGTCTTCAATAATTGCTTCTTCTGGCTTGCCTTCGGCTTCAGTACGAATCAATAAACCCATGCCAGCAGGTTTAATTAAGATTGCTAAAGCCCGCAAGCGATTGCGTTCGTTTTCATTTCTGATCCGTTGAGATAAGTTAACTCCCCGTCCGAATGGCATCAAAACTACATAACGACTGGGTAAGGTGATATTACCTGTGAGCCTAGGTCCCTTATTGCCCGTCGGCTCTTTCATAACTTGGACTAAGACTTTTTGCTGCGGTGCGAGGAGTTCTGTAATCGCTGCCGCAGTCCGCTTCAGCTTTAACGGTCCGAGATCGGTAACGTGGATAAAGCCGTTGCGTTCTGAATCGCCAATATTTACGAAAGCTGCATCTATACCTGGTAAAACGTTTTCCACGACACCGAGGTAAATATCACCAACTTGATGTCGTCCGGTAGCAACGACGAGTTCTTGAATTTGATCTTCTGAAAAAACAGCAGCAATGTGATGCTGCTCTGCTATGATAATTTGTTTTGGCATTCAATTCCCTCAAAAATTCGCAGCATCAGAAGCTGTGAGGTCTCCTCTCTCGCTTCGATTGACTGAAGGTAGGCGCTGCTGGAAATAATAGTGGCGCTCACCACGCTCGATCGCAACTAAATTTAAAGATGCTGGCAGTTTAAAAGCATAACAAAATGTTTTCAAAACTGCTGCATACATAAGTCTGCTCTGAGAACCGAGCATTTTTTGTAGTTTTAATCTTGCTTCCCATCCTTGATTTGCAGGCAGGAACACAATATTAGTTCGCAGACACCTAATTCACAGACACCTAAAAAGCCTGTTTTGCCTGTCACTGGCTCCAAGAAGCGCTCTTAGCGACTAATGAGACGACCGCTCCGTTTCAAGTGCTATGCAAAAGAATCGTGGATGCTTCTCAATAATTCTCGCTACTGTCCCATTTGGGAGAGCGAATCGGAAATCCAATGCAGCGCTAGAAAACTTCTGTTAGCTCAATTTTAACTCATGCTTGCGAAAAAGCAATTAATTGGAGAAGTCAGAAGTCAGAAGTCAGAAGTCAGAAGTATTTCATGCACTACGTACTACTCACTACTCACTCTAGTATGAGTCGCTGGCGATGGATGTGAAGGAGTTGGATTTCTTGGTGGGCAACTTGCTCTAGCATGAACGTGACGTGTTCTGGTTTCAGGTGATTGCCGTCTTGAGAGCAACTCCCTGTATAGCGCAAGTTAAAGGTATTATTTGGTTCTCCTATATCTTGGTTGTGTGGTGGAACTAATTCTAATTCAAATAGGCGATCGCGCAAGTTCACCTGATAAGTTTTCTTGGATTTTGTCGTCTGCTCCCACCAAATCTCGGCTGAATTCTTAATTGTTTCTAGCCATTCTTGCCATTGTGCCGGTGTTGCTGTTTGAGTTGCCGTTACTCTCAGGATGTACTCGGCTCCCGTTAGAGTTTTCATTGCCGCAGGTGCTTTTAAATCGAGCGCGATCGCATCGTACATTGGTATATCTGCTGGTAACTGACTGCTCAGATGTTGCCGAAATGCCTCTGGATCGACGATTTGAGTTAATTCAAAATCGACAATCTCCCCGCTACTCGTTACTCCCAAAGGTAGAGCCAGCGCCACAGAAATCCTCGGACTGGGGCTAAATCCGGCTGTAAAGGATACGGGCAATGCGGCGCGGCGGACGGCGCGATCGAATAAGCGCATTAAGTCGAGATGGCTTACTAGTGCCATATCTCCCAGCTTGCCAAACCGGAGCCGCAGTCTTTGAACTTTGGCGTTGTTTGGAACGTACTGTCCGGCAAATTGGGGAATTGGTGGTGGTTCGATGACAATATTGTGACCGAAATCGACTCCACAAACACCGCAGTGAGAACAACCATCAAAAGAGCAATCGGGAACGGTTGCAGCCTCCATAGCGCGTTGCAAATCTTCCTTGAGCCACTTTTTCTCGATCCCCGTATCGATTCGATCCCAAGGCAGAGGTTTGTTTAGGCAGTCGGGAGTCGGGAAGCGGGCTCCAGGCGAGGTTCCCTCCGCATCAAAGCCGCGTAGTCGGGAGTCGGTAACTGATAATTGGTAATTGGTGGTTGCCCCCTGGGCTCCCTCAGCTCTCTTCTCTTCCTTGTCCCTTTGTCCTCCTACTTCCATCAAATTCCACTCGCCCTGCTCGACTTGGCGATACTTCCAGGTTAATCCGGATTCGGCGATCGCTTGCGCCCAGGCGTTATATGCTCTCTCTACGCTGTCGTACCACGAGTCCATTCCCGCACCCAGTTCCCAGGCGCGGCGCAATACGGCAGATAAACGGCGATCGCCTCGTCCGATGAAGTCTTCCATCGCCGAGATCCGCACGTCGGTAAAATTAACTTTGACCCCTCTCATGCGACGAAACTCTTGGCGCAATAAGTCTTGCTTGCGCTGGAATTCGGCTGTAGAGACGGAATGCCATTGAAACGGGGTGTGGGGTTTGGGCGTAAAGTTGGAAATTGTTAAATTGAATGCTAAAGGTTTTCGACTGCGATCGCGACATTCCCGTTGCAGCCAAGCGACAGTTTCCGCGATCCCCAAAACATCTACATCTGTTTCCCCAGGCAAGCCAATCATGAAGTAGAGCTTGATCTTGTCCCAGCCTTGTTCCCAAGCTGTTTTTACACCTCGCAATAATTCTTCATTTGTCAAGCCCTTATTCACGATATCCCGCATCCGTTGGGTTCCGGCTTCTGGGGCGAAGGTCAACCCGCTTTGGCGATAACCTCCCAAAATATTCGCGATATTTTCATCAAATCGGTCTACTCGCTGGCTGGGAAGTGAAAGGGAAATATTTTCGTTTTGCAGGCGGTTTTTGATCTCCATTCCTACGGCGGGAAGAGATAAATAGTCGGAACAACTGAGGGAAAGTAGGGAAAATTCGTTGTATCCCGTTGCCCTCATACCCGTTTCGATTGCTTCGACAACCTGCTCCGGTTCTACATCCCGTGCGGGACGAGTTAGCATTCCTGGCTGGCAAAAGCGACAACCGCGAGTACAGCCGCGCCGAATTTCGATCGTCAGGCGATCGTGGACTGTCTCGACGTAGGGAACTAAGCCCGTAGAATACGCTGGTATGGGCGTAGCAACGCGCCGAATTATTTTCTCTGGAACGTCTGAACGGTTGGGATGAATGGAACCGTCCGCCGCCATATCGTAAAATCGTGGTACGTAAACCCCTGGGATCTGCGCCAAATCCAGCAATAGTGCTTCTCGGTCTAATCCTGCTGCTTTACCTTCTGCGATGACTAAACCGATTTCCGGTAACAGTTCTTCCCCGTCACCTAGGGCAATAAAATCGAAAAAATCAGCATAGGGTTCGGGATTCGATGTTGCTGTCTGCCCGCCTGCAAAAATGAGTGGTGCGTGGGTAATTGGTAATTGGTGGTTTGTGGTTGCTCTCTCAGCTTTCTCTGCTTTGTTCTCTCCCGCAGCCCTTTCCCGCCAAGTCAGGGGTATACCAGCCAAATCCAACATTTCTAAAATATTGGTAGCCCCTAACTCATAACTGAGGCTGAAGCCTAAAATATCAAATTCTGTTAGCGCTCTTCTCGACTCAATGGCAAACAAGGGCGTTTGTGTCTCCCGTAGCTTTGTTGCCAGGTCGGGAGCTGGTAGATAGGCGCGATCGCACAATTGGCGGGGCTGTGCGTTCAAAATATTGTATAAAATGACGTGCCCTAAATTAGACGCGCCAACTTCGTACAACTCTGGATATGTCAATACCCAACGTACGTCTGCTGATTGCCAATCCTTATGTATGGCTCCCAGTTCGTTGCCTAAGTAGCGAGCCGGACGCTGAATCTCAGCCGTTAGTAATGTTTCTACCGCAACTGCCACTTTGTTCCTCTTGCGCTAATCCCCGACTTATAACTCTAAAGCTAGCATTAATTGGCGATCGCGACTGGAAAAATCGTGCTTGCTGCCGTGAAACAAAACACACTTATAGGTGGCTCTCAACTAGCCTTGTGCTAAGCTGCTGCAACCTCTACAGGTGTATCTAAAATTTCAAATACGCTGTCTAATTGAGTCAACTCGAAAATAATCCGAATTGAGGGTGCGACAGAGCAAAGATTGAAACTTTTTCCGAGTGATTGTGCCACTCTTAAGCCATGAACCAATGCCATTAAACCAGCACTATCCATCGACTCTACTTGTTCTAGATCGACAACCACATGGTCGTGTACTGCCTGAGTAACTTCTGCAGTCAGGTACTGCTGAAAATCAGCCGCATTCGCTGCATTAAAGTGACCGTTAGGGCGAATTACTGTAGTTCTAGGAGCAATCATTGTTTGCATCATTAACGCTTCCGTGCAACGTGGTGAAATCGAAGAGGGAGAAATCAAATGGGTCTATGATAAGAGGTATTTTCCCTTTTGTCTTGCTTTTTCTACCTGCTCTTTAGTCTTTTAAATCTTAAATATTTATTAAAACATTTCTCGTGCTTCCAAGCTACCAGCGTTTCTTCTTAAAAAAAAGTGTCTACCTATACCAAAAAAACATCTTCATCAATTATTTACACAGCACTCGATTTGTTCAAAACACTAGTTTAAATTCATGTCAAAAGCAGGTCGAGAAGTCGAACCTTACTTAGCAGATAACCAAATTCATTTACGAAATGATTTTGTGCAGCAAGGCTGACTTTTCATTGAGTTAGTCTAAATGATTTCTGAATTCTACGATACTCGCATTATGCATCAACATCTATCATCTGGTAGAAACACTACGTAGAGACAGTAGTTTGGTTTGATTCTCTAGTTTTTGTGACTGAGTATACGATCGAGTTGGACTCACGGATAGATTACTTTAGTAGAGATAACAGTCGATTGCCAGTAGATACCAGCCTAAAGGTTGAACTCAATGATGAAAATAAAGATAAATTGTTCCCTCAGTGCATATCGATTTTTGATAACTCTGATATAGAAACATGAGAATTATGAATGTTACAGACAGAAAAGATCGCATTTTGGTCACTCGATCTGATTTGTGAAAAATGTCATAAGCTAGCGATCGCTAACTCTCAACTACGAGTCATTGACAATAACAACCAAGAATCGATAAATCATTGAAATTTTCTATAGTTTGCATCAGAAATGCAAATAGAAATACTGGAAATTATCGACCAGCAAGCAGCGATCGGTTATCAGTTCCCAATAACCAACACCTAAATAACTAACAACCTCCTCATTTCTCGTCCAGCAGCAAAGCCTGTTGAATGAACTGATGCAGTCGTTTGAAAGCGACTGGATCTCGCTCTAATGGCGGTTCCAAGGCTGACAGGCGCATCAGCAGCGGTACGACCTCAGTATCAATTGCCGGACGGAATAAAGATGGAGGGCAGAGAAGATCGGCTCCAGAACGCAGGTCGAGCAGTGTTGGCGACGTCAATAGCCTTTCGTCTTCAAAAAGTTCTACTAGCAGTAAAGGTCGAAACCATCCAATTTGGCGAGACTCCACCACTTGAATGACTTCAGCATATAAGTGAGTGGCTTGATGGGTCAAACAAACAATTTGTCGCGGTTGAAAGTCACATATAGAGTTCATCACAGCTCGCCTCCAGTTCTGCAGCCGTAGTGCGATCGCTACGGTCTTGGGATTTCGGTGCTATAAATATTTAATAAGTTAATCAATTTCAATCGAGTTTTAAACCGAAAGTCGTTAGTCAAAACAAGAGGAGTAAGCAGTGTCCGTCGAAACCTTGGAGCAGCGTTCAACAATTCGTAAACTCGCACCTCGGTATCGCGTGTTGCTTCATAATGATGACTTTAATCCTATGGAGCATGTGGTGCAGGCATTGTTACAGACCGTACCCAGCCTTACTCAACCTCAAGCGGTAGACATTATGATGGAAGCCCATACAAATGGCATCGCTCTAGTGATTACCTGCGCTCAAGAACACGCTGAGTTTTACTGTGAGACTCTTAAAAATCATGGTTTGACCAGTACGATTGAACCAGATGAATAAATCGTGGAAGTCGTAGGGCGGGTTTTTGAAGATACCCGTTCTAAAACAAATCGTTAATAAATCGTTCTCTAGTTAAACCCCCCGTACGGAAGTCGGAAGTGGTTGACGATTGATAACTGAGTTGAAATTCAATCTTGCCAGAATAGCCCTCTACCCAGCTCCACTGAGGTTATTAATTTTTATCTTAGTACTGCTGCTACTATGGTTGCCTGTAGCCGCACCAATCAATTTATGGGTAGACGACAAAAACTTAGCGAATATTCTCACCTTGCCGCTGCTATATGGAATATTTGCGAGCCTGTTGCGGCTGTGGGGAAAGTATATCTACGGTCAACCGAATTTATGGCGAGAATATGGTTTAGTGAGAACCAGACGGAACGGGACAGAACTGCTGATAGGACTGGGACTTGGTATCGTTAGTGTTTCGAGTTTATTTTTGGTAGAAGGATGGATGGGTTGGCTGTGGTGGCGACAACCCCCCGTTTTTTTCTGGCGATTTGTTGTTGAGGGCTTAATCGTCGCTCTCGCCTATGGTTTTGCAGAAGAGTTACTATTTCGGGGATGGTTACTAGATGAGTTGCAGCGAGATTACCATCCGCGAGTAGTACTCTGGGCAGATGCTTTGATATTTGCCACGCTACATTTTATTAAACCGCTATCGGAAATTATTCGGACTCTGCCACAATTTCCAGCTTTGGTGCTGTTAGGCTTAACTCTTGTATGGGCGAAACGCTGCAGCAAAGGTCGTTTGGGTTTACCAATCGGTCTTCACGCTGGATTAATCTGGGGTTATTACGCAATTAATGTCGGACAAATGGTGCAATATAGCGATCGCATCTCGGAATGGGTTACTGGTGTCGATCGCAATCCTCTCGCTGGAGGAATGGGAATATTGTTTTTAGGCGCGATCGCATTGGGCGTGCGAAGATTTAGTCAGATGAGCGTGCAGGCGGCGGGGAACGAGTAACATGAGGTAAGCAGCAACTAGTGTCATTACAGTTTGGCGCGGTGATTCTAAGATGATGCGCCAATAAGTAGTTATGGCTTGATGCATCAGTTGAATCGCGATCGCATCCGATTTCCAGCGAATGGCACTCCGCGCTAAGTAACGTAAGTGATAAGCTCTAGTCACCGCCTCCCAATTTGCATCTGGTTGAGTTACATAAGTATGAATTTTGGCAATTAATTGTTCTCCTGCTGCTAATTGTCGATCTAATTTAGCTGAGAGTCCGTTAGAGTGGACGCGGTATAAGGTTAAGGCTTCGGGAATTCCTTCTATTTGCCAATCTGTTTGTAATAAGACTCGCAACCAAAAATCGACATCGCCGCCAGAGTGACGAAATTGTTCGTCAAAATAGCAGGTTTCGGAAGTACCGGATCGATTGTCTGAATGTTGGGGTTGTGAAAATGCGATCGCGGCAAATACTTCCCGTCTGACGACAGCAGCCGAACCGTTGCCTACAGGATTACACCGCAAGAGATATGAGGGAGAAATTTCCTTCAGTTTTGGTGTTTGATACGAGCCTAACAATCTGCCTGCCTCGTCAATAAAAGCAGAACGGCTGAAACTGACTCCAACTCTAGCGGAATTAGCGAGATGATTGACGTGATGCTCTAGTTTCTCTCGTTGCCACAAGTCATCGCCATCGATAAATGCTAAATAATCTCCTCTTGCTTGCCGAATACCCGCGTTTCTCGCTCCTGGTAAGCCGCGATTTTGTTGGCGGATAATTCTAATTCGCGGGTCGTCGAATTGCTGACAAATTTCTACACTGTTATCTGGAGAACCATCGTCAATTAACAATACTTCAATATGTTTGTATGTCTGTAACAGCACGGATTCTAGCGTCGCAGCAATATATGGTTCGCTGTTGTAAATTAAGATAATTACTGAAATTAATTTCATTCATCCAGCAATCCTAGGCGAGTTGAGCAGTTGGTAGTTGGTAATTGGTAATTGATAATTGGTATTTGGTATTTGATAATTCTCTTCCTTGCTCCTGACTATTTGCTCTTCACTCCTCATGGTTTTAGGAGTCTGAGCTGATGCGAGAGATTTTTTCACCGCCTGAATTACATCTAATTCATCTTTAGGGGTCAATTTTGCCGAAAGCGGCAAACTTACTGTCTGCCGTCCGATTCGCATAGCTTGAGGATAGTCTTCTGGCTGCCAACCAAATCTTTGCTGATAGTAATCGTGTTCTGGAATACTGAGATAATGTACGCCAACGCCAATGTTTTCTGCTGTCATCGCGTTGAGAAAAGTGTCGCGATCGCATCCAGTTTTTTTCTCGTCAATTAATACTGTATAAAGATGATAGGCATGGCGAGTATGGGTTTCTGGTTCGGCAGGAAGTCCCAAAGGTAGATCGGCGAAAGCGCGATCGTAGTGCTGCCAAATCTCTTGACGGCGCTGCCAGCGAGATTCTACTTGCTTGAGTTGATGGATACCAAGGGCAGCTTGTAGATCCATCATATTGTATTTGAACCCGCTTTCCAGCACTTGATAGTGTTTGTATCCCTCTTCACTAAACCGCTTCCAAGCATCTTTGCTAATGCCGTGCGAGCTCAGCGCTTTGATTCGAGTGGTATCTTCAGAGTTACGGGCTAAAATCATCCCGCCTTCGCCCGTGCAAATATTTTTGGTGGCATAGAAACTAAAACAGCCGAAATTACCAAAAGTACCTGCTTTTTTACCTTTATATTCTGTTTCGATCGCGTGGGCGCAGTCCTCAACCATCTTCAAACTGTGGCGCGAGGCAAGATTGCATAAGGCATCCATATCACACGCTCTGCCTGCAAAATGGACGGGTAGGATCGCCTTTGTTTTAGGAGTAATTTTTGCTTCGACTTGGGCAGGATCGATATTCATCGTGACAGGATCGACATCTGCTAGCACGGGTGTCGCGCCCACATGAGAGATGGCATTGATTGTGGCGCAAAACGTTAGGGGACTGGTAATGACTTCATCACCTGGTTGTAAGGAAGCTGCTAGTAGACTCAAGTGCAGTGCTGCGCCGCAGGAATTCACGGCGATCGCGTTTTCTGCTCCTTTATATACCCCAAAATCTCGCTCAAACTGAGCTACCTTCGGTCCTGTTCCCAACCAGCCGCTCTTGAGAGTTGCGATCGCTTCTTCTATTTCTGCTGCTTCAATGACAGGCGCACCAAATACTAGAAACTCTTCTTGAGAACGAATAGGAATGTTTGTCATTCAATTTTTTTCCATTTCCCTGATTAACTGTGCTACTGATTCCTGCCTACAAACGAATAAATCCTGCACGCATTAGCAATCGCTGTCTGTATCGAACTATGCTAAATAGGGGTCACTTTGTTCGGGAATTTGTTCGGGAAATAATGCAATTCTGAATTCGAGCGAATTTGGTCAGGCGATCGCTCATCTGAAAGCTATTGCTTGCAATCTTTATTTTTTTAGAAATATAAATTGATACTAGCAGTAATATCGAGGCTACAGTACTATCACTGAAAAAGTCAAGCTTTATTTTCCTGGTATATCGTCTACAAACCCCAATCCTTCTATTCAAAAAAAGGGATAAGCATAATGCCTATCCCCACGAATGTATTTTCGTCACTCCAATTAGTATTTCTAAGATACTAACTGCGTTGGTTGTGGTAATTCTTTGCCTTCTTCTTGAAACTCTTCAATCAACATCTCTAATACTTCCTTAGCATTAGCAAGGGCTTCTTCATAGGTTTCACCATGAGTGGTTGGTTGATTTGTAAAGTTTTTAAACTCTGGTAGGTAAACTAGATAGCAAGCGTCATCTTCCGACCGCTGAATGGCGATTGTATATTTCATTCTCCATTCTCCTTTTCAACTGTTCGCCGATCGCCGTTCACCAGTTACTGTTTCACCACGGTTCCCAACAGGCAAGCACCGGCTAAATTAACTCCAGCAAGATTAGCTCCATCTAATTCCGCACACAAAAGATTTGCGCCTGAAAGGTTAGCACCTGCTAAATTCGCTCCCCGCAAGTCTGCTTCTTCTAAATTTGCTTCATTTAACAAAGCACCTCGTAAATCTGCTTGAGTCAGGTTAGCTCCCTGTAAATTGGCATTAGAAAGATTAACTCCCCGTAAGTCAACCCCCCTGAGATCTGCGCCCTGCAAGTTAGCGCTCATCAGGTTTGCCCCACTCAAAAATGCTCCGGCGATCGCGCTTTGAGACAATTTTGCGCCCATTAAATTTGCGCCTCTAAGGTTACTTCCCCGCAAGTCAGCCGCCGTCATGTCCGCCTGCATCAAATTTGCTCCCAAGAGGTTAGCACGCAGATCTGCACCGTGCAGCCTGCTACCGAGTAGGTTAGCTCCCTCCAATCGCGATCGCTCCAATTTAGAACCAGAAAAATCGGCTCCAACTAAGTTAGCCCCCGCCAAATTCATTTCTGCCAGATCTAACCCTGCTAGATCCTCGTCTTCTAGATTGGCTCCTGGTAATTGCTTTATTTTTCCTTCTCTAATTGCTGCAATAGAATCAGTCATATTTAGTTATCAGTTATCAGTGACCAGCGACCACACCCTATACCCTACAACCTTCTTCACGCACCACGCACTTAACTTATTTCCGCATTCCGACTTCTCCTCGCTCCTCATCGATCAGCCACATACCACTACTTATTTTTGTGGGAGATACAGGTAGAGTTAAACCCTGTTGCATCCCGCGCGCGAGTAGTTCTAGGGTATCTACAAGTTTTGGTTCCCAGGCTTTGCCCTGTTCTTGCTGACATTGAGCGAATGCGGTTGATAGAGCTTCCTCTTTGGTATGAGATTGAGATAGATGCGTAAAGCGCTGTTGAAAATCTGCAACCAAGCCTACAATTCGCGATTCTAACGGAATTGCCTCCCCAGATAAACCTGCTGGTTGCCCGCTGCCGTCCCAGCGTTCGGAAAGATGATTGATAATTTGGGCGATCGCGCTCAGGCGAGGCATAGTACGCAAAACTTGAGCGGCTGGAACGAGGGGACAACTGGGAGCTTCGCCATACTGCACGTTGACCGATTGGAGAGCGATGCGGTGCAGTAAACTTGCTAGACGCAAGCGTTTGATCTGCCAAGCGGGAAGATTGAGCAACTGTCCCATAATTTCGGCGATCGCGGCGACTTCTGCGGCGGCGAGGGGGTTGCCCGTATCGGCAAGGTCGATCAGTTGTCCTAAGCGTAAAAAGGCTTGTAATTCGTTGGAAACTAAGTTGCTATCTAATACTTGGTGATGTTCTATCTGCTTGATGCTGTATTCGCTGGTTTGGAGGTAATCGACCACGCGAGAAACAATCGCATTCAAATCGTCCGGTTCTACTTGGGAAGCCTCTTGAGCGATCGCCTGGACGTGAGAGTTAAGTTGTTGTGCGAGTTCGGGGTTATAGGTGTTAATGTGAGCGATCGCTAGCTCGATCGTTTTCTCTACCCTAGCTGGCTCAAACGTCCAAAAGCCGTAAAATTTACGCTCTAAATCGGCTGTTGGTCTTCCACCTACGCCATAATCTGCCTCGGATAACTCTTGACAAAGTACCATTGCCGTGTAGCTGGGGGCAAGAATTATTAAATGCCACTCTTGTGCCACTGGGTCTTGGGAGTTTAACGCTACTAAGTCTACATTTGGTAATTTGCTAGTAGGATGGTCGGCAAAGCCCGTATCCGGAGCTGCCATAATTACTACATGGCGAGATTTTTGCGCTAGATCGTGGTAGCGTTCTGCTTCTTGCAGATACCATTTACCTCGTTGAAAAGCCGTAATGACTAACGGCTGGCTACCAGCAGCCAAGATGCAGTCTTCTAGGGCATGGCACAGGGCAACCAAGGTGTTTTTGTAATAGACACCAAGGTTGAGGGGACGATTCGTATTTTCGAGCGCTGATTCGAGCTGTTGTAAGATGGAGCCTTCTAGCATGATTTAGTCAGTTGTCATTCGTCATTTGTCATTTGTCATTTGTCATTTGTCAATTGCAAGAGTAATTTTGACTTCTGACTTTTGACTTTTGACTTTTCTTACGCCGTTACAAGTTGTTTTTTTTCTGTGGTAGTAATAGGGGCGGAAAGGGCTTCTTCGAGGGGGGCGCAGCCGAGGCGTTCCTCTAGAATCTTCATTACTTCCCGTCCGAAGTCATTGGGGTTTTGTCGCCATGCTTGCAGGCAAACTTCACCGAAGAAGGAACCGAGGGGTTCGGGGTTCCATAATAATTTTTGCACCGTCCAAGGTTTGAGGTTCATCGGATCGTAGTCTGGTTTGAGTACGCCGTTTTTAAAGGCATATTCTTCCAAGTGAGTATGAGGTTGAAGTCCGATGAAGAAAATGGCTGGTTCGACTTTATCAGCGCCGAAGATCCGTTCGAGTTCGCGATGGTAGGCGATCGTTTGACGGATGGTTTCGGGGCGTTCGTCGATGACGTTGAAGGAGTAATTCACTGAAACGAGATCGTTGAAACCTGCTGCTTTTAAATCGCGACAGTTTTCCAATACCGTGCGCAGGTTGTAGCCCATCCTCATTTTCCGAACGAGTTCCTGAGAACCACTGGTAATGCCGATCTCGAAGTAATTCATCCCCGTTTTTACCATCAAATCGCACAGTTCGGGGGTGAGGTTGTCGGCGCGAATGTATGCTGCCCAGTGGATGTCTTTCATGCCCGAATCGACGATCTTTTGCAGCAGTTCGATCGCATCGTCGATAAATCTTCGTGCGGGGATAAACTGAGCATCGGTAAACCAGAAATTCCGAATGCCGCGATCGTAAAGTTGTCGCATTTCAGCTACGACTTCATCGGCGGGGTTGATCCGTACCTGTTTGCCTTCGACTACGGTGTAAATGCAGTAGCAGCAATTATGAGGACAGCCGCGCTTTGTTTGCACGCCAATATAAAAGTCGGAGGATTGTAGGTAGTAAGAGAATTCCGTCCAAATCTTTTCAATGTAATCGTAGTTACAAGCAGATTTTTCTAGCGGTGTGGGTGCTTCGTGGATCAGGCGATCGCGCGGTTGAGTTTCGCCAACGACATAACAGCGTTCGTTGCTAAAATCTTCGCCTCGCAACAATTTTTCTAGCAGCGTTTCTCCTTCTCCGACAGAAACAACCGTTCCCTGTGGCAAATTATGCTGTAACTGCTCGTAAAAGACGCTAACTGCGCCGCCACCGACTACGGCACGGGCATTTGGTTGGTGTTTCTGAGCGCGTTGCAATCCGCGTTTAATCAGTCCTTGGTTGCGCCAGAGTTCTTTGTAATAGGAAATCGCCAATCGCAGCAATCCGGTTGCACCTCGGAATTTGACTAAGGGATTGAAGGCATAGAAAAACTCAAAGGAATGTTGCAGGGGATTACCACCCCTACCACCTACTGGGGCATAAATTTGAATATCTCGCCAAGAGAATACTAAAAGTGTCGGCTGAAATTCGTCGATACAAGTATCTAAGGCAGAATTAAAGTCGAGTGGTGGTACTGTCCCTAAGTCGAAAATTCGCTGTTCGATTTCGGGAAACAGCTTGTGAACGTGATCTGCCAAGTAAACAACCCCAATCGGAAATATAGGGTTGCACGGAAGGCGAACGTATAGAATGCGATTTTCCATCTCGATCGTTTGAAGTTAGGGTTTAACAGGACTTCGAGTAGCAGCGCTGCTTGTTGAAGCTGAGTTAACTCTATGTCTAGATGCTATGTCTAGATAGCTTCCGATCTAGCCCCTAGCCACGAGCCTAAGCGCCCCTATTAAAGAAATTTCTGAAAATAATTTTCATATAACTTTACGATAACATCGAGCTTGCCTTAGTGGTAGCTCGATCGCAGACAACGAGTTTTCTTTCGTTACTAGGAGCGATCGCCCCTAGGATCGCTGCATTTGCGTTATTTCGCTATAAGTTTTCCTCGATTCTCGCCTCTTATCCCCAAATTGGTATTTTGCCCTAGCGCATGAATCATTTACAGTCAACCGATATTTATCGGAAAAATGCAAAAATCAAATCAAAAATTTATCAGACAAATGCTCGCTAAAACAGCAACCCAATAAGTTTAACTTCTATCTATAGATAGAGGCGACAATAAATTTGATGTAAGTTATCAGTTGGTAGTAGGAGTTACAACACTTGGGGATCGCTAAGTGTTAGCTTATATGTGTAATCAAATAAGAGTGGCTTTCATGCCCTTAGCTGTTATGGCTCAAATATTAGATTCCTTACCACCCGAACAGTCCGATCGACTTCTTTGCTGCTATGTAAACGCAACTAGTAAGATTCAAATTGCTAGAATATCAAATATTGCTAACTGGTATTTTGAACGAGTTGTGTTTCCAGGTCAACGCCTAGTATTTGAAGCACCACCTCAAGCAACTCTAGAAATTCACACGGGCATGATGGCAAGTGCTATTTTGTCAGATAAAATTCCTTGCGAACGCTTGTGCTTGCTAGAAGAAAGCAAGGCAGAAGCACAAATGGATCGTCCAGCGGCGCGATCGACAGAACAAAAAGATAAACCAAGTCAAAGAAATTTTAAATCTCCTCTTTTAACCACCGTTGATTAGATAATCGGTTTAATCAATACTGGGGTTGCTAAATTTAGCGACCCCAGTTTAAATAGATAAAAAATTTTAATCAAATAAAAAACATTAAATTGAATCAGCAACAAAAAATTCCACCATAAGAAAGAAAGTAAATCGAGCGATCGCTGCATTTAGTAAGCTATTACTAGAAATAGAATTGCTGCTATTGCATTGGGTCTAAAGTAAATTGGATTTACCTTCTTTTTTGTGGTTGTGGAAAATAGCAGCCTGGTCGATGGGGCTGTCGCTACTAGCTTATCTCCTGTTGACCGTGACAGGCTGGTGGATGTTCCGGGCGAGAACAAATTTTCATCTCCAACCCAGTTGGCTGCGTCTGCTTCACTATAGTATTGGTGGCAGCATGGTCTTGCTGGTACTGCTGCTGTTAGCAATTGGGATTGTCGGTACGCTGGGTCATTTTGGTTCGCTGGGTCATTCCCAACACTTGACCGCAGGGCTAATCGTGGTAGCATTAACGCTCATATCAGCAGGTAGTGCGACTTTAATTAGCCCCAAACGTGCTTGGGCGCGATCGCTCCACGTAGGCGCGAATGTAGTTTTATTCCTTGGTTTTCTCTGGGTATCCCTCACAGGTTGGGTTGTGGTACAGAAGTATTTGCCATAGTGAGAGATTGGAGGCGAGGGTGCGACATATCAGATTTGAGATCCCCCAACCCCCTTAAAAAGGGGGCATTTATTCCTCTCTTTTTCAGGAAGGCTATGAAGTCTCTAAGAAAGTATTCATTCCCCCCTTTTTTAAGGGGGGTTAGGGGGGATGTACGATTATTGCCCTTGTAAGTAAGCTTCAATTGCCTCGTTGACGAGTTGAGTCATCGGTTTACCTTGACTCTCGGCAGTAGCCTTCAGCTTAGCGTAGACTGGTTCGCGTAAAGTGATACGACGACGGGCTTTTGCCGCAGTTGCAGCATTAGCAGCCGCTTCCTGTTCGCCATTACCGTCATCTTGCAGGGCAATTTCTGGTTCCGGTGCGCCTTGAAACTCGTATTTTGAGGTAAATTCTCGTAAAGACTCAAAGCCAATGCGATCGCAAAAATCGCCAAAGCTTTCATTAGGTTGCCGCGATTGCTTGAAGTAAACCAACAATGGTTCTAATTCTGCTTCCAGGTTATCGAGAGGCAACTTCTCTATATACACTTGCGCTAGTCTAGTTTGATTGGCATCCGCACCCAACCATAATTGATATGTATTGGGACCATTGCCGACAAACCCTAGTTCTGCCATGTATGGTCTAGCACAACCATTAGGACAACCTGTCATGCGCACGACAAAATGTTCTTGTCCCAAGCCTAAACGATTTAGCAGAACTTCAATTCGGTGCAGGACGCTTGGCATTATCCGTTCGGATTCAGTTGTCGCTAAGCCGCAGGTAGGCAACGCCGGACAAGCCATAGAGTATCTGACCAACTGACTGATAGCATTAGGATCGGGTTCTACGCCATGAGTTGCGAGAAGATCGGCGATCGCCTGCTTTTGGTCTGAGGCAATATCGCACAAAATCACATTATGATGGGGCGTCAGTCGCATCGCTAAGTTGTACCGCTGTACGATTTCCCGCAAAGCAGTTCTTAAACGAAAAGAACCTTCATCCTTAATCCGACCGTTTTCGACCGAAATCCCCAAAAATAGCTTCCCATCGCCCTGTTCGTGCCAGCCGAGGAAATCTTCATATTTCCATTCTGGTAGAGGTTTGAAAGCTTCTAGAGGTTTGCCCAAACACTTCTCTACCATCGACCGGAATTTATCTACACCCCAGTCGTTTATCAGATATTTTAAGCGGGCGTGGCGGCGGTCGGTGCGATCGCCATAGTCGCGCTGAGCAGCTACAATTGCTTTGACTGCGTCGTAAACGTCAGCTTTGGCTACGTAACCAATCGGGTCGGCTAGTCGAGCAAAAGTTTCTTCTTTACCATGAGTCCGTCCCATGCCACCACCAGCATAGATGTTAAATCCTTCTACTTCCTGCTTGTTGTTGGAAATGACGACTAAAGTTAAGTCTTGGGAAAACAAATCTACCGAATTATCTCCAGGTACGGTGACGCTGCACTTAAATTTGCGAGGCATATAATATGTGCCGTAGATTGGTTCCTCGCTGTCGTGGAAAACCGTCCCCGTACCATTTTTTTGCCGTGCAGCTACAACTTCTGGGTTTTCTTCCGCACTAATGGCTTTTTCGCCATCTAGCCAAATTTCATAGTATGCCCCAGTTTGTGGCGAGAGCAACTGAGCTATATACTCGGAATATTCCCAAGCGTGTTGGTAATCTGGCTTATTTTTAAACGGAGCTGGAGGAGCCATGACGTTGCGGTTAAGGTCGCCACACGCTCCCAGCGTCGAACCCATGTTTTTAATTATGGATGCGATCGCGCTTTTAAGATTTTTCTTCAAAATCCCATGCAGCTGAAAACCCTGGCGCGTAGTAGCGCGTAAAGTCTGGTTGCCGTACTCTTGCGCCAGCTTGTCTAAAACCAAATACATTTCCGGTGGTACGAAGCCGCCTGGGTTTTTCGTCCGCACCATGAATTGGTAGTCTTTCTCCTGACCCTTGATTCTGTTGTCGCGGTTATCTTGTTGGTAAGAACCGTGAAACTTAAGAATCTGAATTGCTTCTTCGCTAAAATGAGTCGTATCTTGTAAAATTTCAGTGGCGACTGGTTCCCGCAAAAAATTGCTGCGTTCCTTAATCCCTTCAACTTTGGAAGGCTTGCGAGTTACGGGGCTGGGAGGAGTAGAAGATTTAACCATTAGAATTGGATGCTGATTTCACAACAATATTTCACCGCCGCTCCGGTAAATTCGATAACACCCCTACGGCTGTTTAATCTCCGGTAATTCCGTCGATTTTGTGATGAATAGGCTGACTCTATAGATCCTATCACGATCGAAAAGCTGGGGCTGACTCCATTTATAAGAGTAAACAATCCCAGCTTTGACTTTAAAGGGGCGCACCACTGCGCGCCCCTTTAACTAATTAGTTAAATCGGTAAGCCGCACCAGCTTGAATGCTGACAGCATCAGAATTGCTGTCTTCGTAGGCATCGATACCCCACTTGGCATCACCGTAGAGGACGATGTTGCTACCAACTTCAGATTCAGCACCAGCAGTCAATACGACAGCATCTTTGTTACCTAGAGGCGAAGAATTGCCTTCTTCGGTATTGAAGGAGTAACCGCCACCGAGATAGAGGTTGGTATTGGGGGCAACTGGAACATCATATGTGACTAATGGCATTATTGCCGTTGAATCACCACCAAATAAGACTGCACCTCTAGCAGAAATAGGCGCGTTTGGAATCGCGAATCGTCCTTGAATGTTGCCACCAACTTTAGAATCGTCGTCGTACAGTGGGCTATCACCATCGGTAACGCCTACAGAAATCCCACCACCGAGATAGTTCGCATCCGTACCATTGGTTGTAAAAGTTTGGGCTGAGGCTTTTCCTACAGGAAGAAGTGTAGGAATAATAGCCAATGCAGATACAGCAGAAACAGTCAGAACTCTCTTGAAAAAGCGTTTCATAGTAACTCTTGAGCCAACAAAAACTTGTGTACTTTGTGTGTCGTGAAGATGGCGTTTATAAGTCAAACCAAACAACTTCTTTGCCATTTATTACTAAGTTGTTTACTTGTCCGAAACCGTTGCCGTATCACCTTCACTACAACTAAGGTAGCGATCGCTAATAACAACTTGCAGTAGAGGTAGACTGTTAATAAACTGTCATACTATTTTTATAACAAATGTTCAAAATAAAAATTTCACGCTATAATACAGTTAAATAAATATATATGGGAACCTTTTGTCTAAGCTTTCGTCTCTATAAACGCGTGTTATTTAACGCATCCTAGTACTTTAGATAGAACGAATTTAGATAGAATAAACAATGACGGAATCATGCAAAATAGCTCAAAAGTCTTAGCTGGTTTGATGGAATTGTGTATAGGAGATGCTTTAGGCGTTTCGGTAGAATCCAGCAACCGTAATGCAAGGACAAAACTGTTTGCAAACCCCATGTAAGACTATGGGACTTGGAATCAATCACCTATATTTAGTCAGATGATAGTTTGCTCGTATTTTGTCTAGCAGAATGCTTATGTACGAGATTTTCGTTAGAAGCGATCGCGGCTGCTTTTTGCCGTTGGTATACTGAAGATTATTGGACACCTCATGGGGAAGTATTTGATATTGGCAATGCTACTCAAGCAGCAATTATGCGGTTGCAGCAAGGTGTTTCACCTATTGAAGCTGGAGGCAAGACGGAAAATAGTAATGGTAATGGTTCGTTGATGAGAATCTTGCCAATCGCTTATTTTTATCGAACTCTAGATTTTCCCGAATTAATTAGGCGATCGCATCAAGTTTCTTGTATTACTCACGCGCACGAGCGATCGCAAATTGCTTGTGGTATATATATTAGTATTGCTGTTTGCTTGTTAAAAGGTTTAGATCTGCGATCAGCTTATATTAAAGGTATAGAGAATCTTCAAAGTATTTACTCTATAGAATCTCATCCAGAATTATCTCATTTCAACCGAGTTTTGAGTGAAAACATTGATCGGCTGTCGGTAGACTCAATTCGTTCAGGTGGTTACGTCATCGATACTTTAGAAGCTTCTCTATGGTGTCTGTTAAATACTTCTTCCTATGCTGAAGCAGTATTACAAGCAGTTAATTTAGGCGGGGATACTGATACAACTGCGGCTGTGACTGGAGGTTTAGCAGGAATATATTACGGAGTCGAGAATATTCCGACTGAGTGGATCGAACAAACTGCTCGGAAGGAAGATATTATGAATTTGGCAGCGAGACTAGAAGCATCTTTGTAAGTTTGTGGTAGTCGATTCGCATTTTGATACAGATTGGCTGCAAGCAAAGGGAATGGAGTCAAATCGAATGCCAGCTTACGCGGCAGCAATGGGAGAATATATTAGATGAAAGCAGATTTTGAGTAAAAATGCCTATGCCTCTTTTATCTGACTGGCTGACTGTTTTTATTGTGGGATTGGTTGTGGTTGTCACACCTGGTGCTAACTTTACCATGACAATGCGGAACAGCTTAGTACATTCCCGTCAAGCAGGACTTTATACAGCTTTTGGTGTTGGTATAGGGAGTATAATTCACGTCACTTACTGTTTAGTCGGTATTGGCGCGATTATTTCTCAATCTATTTTGTTATTTAATGCGCTTAAGTGGTTGGGAGCAGCTTATTTAATCTACATTGGTATTAAATCGCTACGTGCTAAAAAATTGACAAATGTAGAAAATCTACCAATTGCTCGCAATATTAGCAATCGGTCGGCAATTCGTGTAGGCTTCCTCACCAGTTTGCTTAATCCTAAAGCTACTCTATTATTTTTGGCTGTGTTTACGCAACTGATTCAACCTAATTCTCCTTTGACTGCACAAATTATTTATGGTTTAACAGTCATTGCTTTGGAAGTTATTTGGTACAGCTTAGTTGCTTTATTTATTTCTCAACGCAATATCAAAAGATTGCTGACATCTTTCCTGCACTGGATTGAACGAGTCATGGGAGCAGTCTTAATTCTGTTAGGATTGCGGTTGGCGTTTGCCAAAGAAACAGAATAATTATTTAACAGAAGCAGAAATCCAATTTAGATAAGATTGAGAGCCTGCCAAAATAGGTAGAGCAATAATTTCGGGAACTTCGTAAGAGTGTAACTCGCGGATTTTAGCTTCTAGGTTAGAAAATTGAGCTAAATCGGTCTTAATTAATAGTTGCCATTCTTGTTCTTTATTGATTTCTCCCTTCCACGTGTAAACCGATTGGATGGGTAGAATATTTACGCAAGCAGCTAACTTAGATTCTACTAAATAAGTGGCGATCGCCTCTGCTTCTTGTTGCGATCCTGCCGTTACCAACACGACACCGTAATCTGTTTTATTCATGATTCATGTCAAGATTAACTTTGGCGTAATTGCATTGCGATCGCAACGGACAAATCCCACAACTGGGGTTTCTTGCCGTACAAACTCCCGCACCGAAATCTAATAGCGTTAAATTCCACTGACTCACATTTATTTTAGGAGCGACATATTCAGCCGCACTCCACAACAGCTTACACCGAGATTTGACGCGATTGCCCTGCAAACCAAAAAAACGCTCTAAAATCCGCGCTACGTTGGTATCGAGTATTGCTAGCGGCTGTGCAAAAGCATTGGCACAGATAGAACGTGCTGTATACAAACCAATTCCAGGCAAAGCAAGCAACTGAGCTTCTGTGGTTGGAACTTGACCATCATACTCGTCGATAATAACTCGTACAGATTGGTAGAGGCGATCGGCGCGAAAATGCAGACCTAAAGGCTTTAATAAAACCGCAATTTCTTCCACTGATGCTGTTGCCAAATCTTGGAGGGTAGGATATTGAATTAAAAAAGTTGCGTAAATTGGATTAACTGTATTAGCACCAGTTTTTTGCAGCAAAAACTCAGCGATGAAAATAGCATAGGCATCTGTAGTACTGCGCCAAGGAAATTCTCGTAGATTTAGAGCAGCCCAATTAGTTAGTTGGCGGCGAAACCACTTAATTTTATTTGAAGTCAGCAGTGATGCAAGATTTTCCTGAGATTGAGCGATCGCGCTTGTCATGGGAGCATTATTTCAGAAGATTTTGCACTAAGCGACTGTAAGTCGCGACTACACAGAAGCAGGCGGTTGGGCAAAAGGTTGCCCAACGTTAGCCGCGTACAAAACCCGCCGACGCGGGTTAATAACTTTTCTTTAGTCCGTGGCGAACTAGCCTACGGCAAGCCGCTAGACGCTGTACTACACTGCGTGAATGCGTCTAGGTTTGTGTAGCTGCGAATTCTATTCGCCCTTACTCTAATTCGAGTCTAATTAGATGACAAAGAATAGACTCGTCCGTCGAATAGCAAACGTGTAATGCCCTTAGATTGGAGCTGGGAACGAGTTTTTTGCAACATCCGACTGTCGGGAACTTTAATCACGCGATCGCGCTTACTAGAAAATCGCCGCGCTACCCGATGGTTGTCAAATATCGGTAGAGTTTTTTGTTGGACTTCTTGCACGGGAATTTGTCCCAAATCGCCAAAATCCCTGAGCGGTCGCGTAATTAATTCTGCCATGCGATCGATCACGATATAGCAGGTTCTCGGTAGCATTGCTTCTGACAGTGGTAACACCCTTACGAAACTTTCGACTGGCAATCGTCTTCTAATAACTGGTGTTGTATCTTCCTCGAAATCGTCATCTTCATCTAGATCTTCTAGATCTTCTAGATCGTCATCTTCATCATCTTCGTCTTCGTCTTCATCGAGCAATTCTTCTCCTACCATTATTGCTGCGATCTCGCTAGCTTCTGCACTTACCTCCTCACGCACTTCTTCTTCCACGGGTAGGGAGGGGTTATTGAGTAATTCTAATTGTTCCGCTAGCGGTTCGATTTCCGCGCTAGTCTTTGCTGTCGAACGCCGTTTTCTGACAGGTTTAGGGGTAGGGGCTTCAACAACTGGCTCGGGTTCAGATGTTGATTTTAATATAGGTACTTCTAGTGCTGGTGCGGGTACTTCTACCACAGGGGAAGCGATCGGTGTCTCTTCTTTCTCTCCTCCCCCGGGAGTCCTTGCAGCCCGTTTAGCTGCAATTAGCGTTTCATACTCATCCTCTGGCAAAGTCACTTTCAAGAAGCGACTAATCGTAGAGTTGCTTACTCCGTAGCGATCTGCTAGCGTTGATGTTGTTTCTCCTGTATTGCGATATAAGTCCAGAATTTCTGTTCTATCTGCTTCCGTTAATTTTTTGACCGTCATACTTCAGTTTCCCCTCAGCCCGCTTCTAAGCACCAGAATTGGCGATAATTGCGTTAAGCTGCGCTAACGCGGCTCGATATTCGATCTCGTCTCTACAGCACCAATGGCAAAAGTGGTTTTAGGTTGAGCCTTAGTGAGCGCCTACCAATTCCAACCAGATCGCTGCTGCATTCAATTGTAGCGGTACTTTAGAGGATTATATTGATTCGTGGTTGGTCATTGGTCATTAGTCATTGGTCATTTGTAGCTTTACCACTCACGACTCACTCTCTACTAATAACTAACTGATTTATAATTTTCCAGTAACTCTGAGGCTGTTGACTCGTGCTAGCCATTTATCCTGGTAGCTTCGATCCAATTACTCTAGGACATCTTGACATTATCGAACGCGGTTGTAGGCTATTCGATCGCTTGGTCGTTGCCGTGTTGCGCAATCCCAATAAAACGCCCATGTTCACCGTACAGGAACGGCTAGAACAAATTCGCCTTGCCACTCGTCATTTACCTAACCTGGAAGTTGATAGTTTCGATGGACTAACCGTCAATTATGCTCAAATGCGACAAGCTAAGGCTCTTATTCGTGGTTTGCGAGCAATTTCAGATTTTGAAGCTGAATTACAGATGGCTCACATCAATAAAACGCTATCATCTGAAATTGAAACTGTTTTTTTGGCGACATCAAACGAGTACAGTTTTTTAAGTAGTAGTGTGGTGAAAGAGATCGCTAAGTTTGGCGGTCCCATCGACCATCTAGTTCCACCGCACATTGCTCTGGATGTTTACCGATGCCAAGCCAAAAGCCCAACGTAGAATCCGAAGAAAATAGAGGCTTCCCACCTAGGGCAGCTTCTTCCGATCTCGGTAGCGGAGAAATTCAACAGGAATTGGATCGGCTAGAAGAAATGATTCTTGCTAGTCCCCATATTCCTCTGACGCGCAGAACGCTGGTAGATGAGGAGCAGTTACTCGATCGAATTGACTTAATTCGATCGCTTTTACCAGCTTTGTTACAACAAGCACAAGCGGTTGTTGCACAAAAACAAGAAATTCTTTTGCAGGCAGAACAAGAAGCAAACGAAATTATCCAGACAGCACAGACACAGGCAGCTCAAATCATCGACCGAACGACGATCGTACAGCAAGCCGATCTCTCAGCTAGGCAACTCCAGCAGCAGGTTCAACAAGAGTGCTTATTAGCACAAGAAGAAAATTCGCTGCAAATCGATCGCCTGCGTCAGGAAGCGGAACGGCAAATCGAGCGGATGCGGCAAGAGGCAATAGTAGAGGCAGAAGATATTCTACGCGGTGCGGATGATTATGCCGATGCTGTCCTCAATAGTTTAGAACAGCAACTTACAGAGGCACTCCGTATTATCTACAACGGACGACGACAGTTGCGATCGGATGAAACACAGCAGCGGAAATCGGCTTGAGTCAGTGGTGCGTGGTGCGCTCAGGCGTGGTGAAAAATTTTCTTACCTCTTGCCAACTAATAACTTCAAATTGCCAATTACCAATTACCAGTCATTACTATTTAAATCTTTTTGCCTTCAGCTAATAATTTTGGTCGTAAGTATAGATTTTCTAATAGTACTGATGCTCCAGCAATCCAGGGTGGCACGATGACGGCTCCGAGAATACCGAGAACTTGGGTTCCGCCTAAAACGGCTAGCAGTTGATAAAGGGGATGGACTTGGACGGAAGAACCGACGAGTAAGGGATCGAGGACGTAAGTCTCTACATTTTGAACGACGACAAATAATAACAACACCCACAAAAACGTCCAACCCCCTTGGGAAATGGCGACGACTAATGCGGGAATGACACCCAAGATGGGTCCGAGAAATGGAATTAGATTGGTAAAGCCGGCAATCGCTCCTAAAGCTAGGGCAAATTCTGATAAACCCAAAATTCCCAAACCGATTGTAATGGCAACGGATAAAATTGCTGAAACTAAGACTCGACCTTGAATGTATCCTCCCATCCGACGGGCGATCGGTTCGACTTGCTCGGCAAGGCGATCGTTCCACGGTTGGGGAAATAAATTGACTAAACCTGAAATTAAATTTTCCCTACCAGCAACCATATAACCTGAAAGCAAAAACGCCAGAATTAAATTAAATATTCCGCCTAAAATTCCGGTGGTGATGTCGTAGGAACTGACTAGTAACTGTTGACCGGAACGAATTATCCACCCCGTTAATGCTTGCAGGTCGAAAAACTGCTCGATTTCCGATTCAGTAATTCCCAGTTTGAGCGCGAATTGTTCTACCAGCCTCAGAAGATTGTCGATATAAAGCGGCAGGATTCTCACCAAGGTTTCGATTTGAGCAATCAGGGTAGGACCGACGAGTAAACCTACTCCAGTCAAGCCAGCAATTAAAGCGAGATATACGCCAATAACTGCCAGCCACCGGGGAAACCGCCATCTTTCTGCTATGTTGACGATAGGCGCGAGCGCGGCTGCTAAGACAACAGCAACCATCAAAGTCACTAATAAACCTCGGAGTTGCCACAACAAAATTGCCAAAAAGATAGTGGCAACGAGGAGTAGCAAGTTAGATACAGACAACAAAGGACGATTTAGTTGCGATGCCATCGCGTACCATCACGGCTATCAATTACAGCAATTCCACGCGCTTGCAGCTCGTCACGGATGCGGTCTGATTCGGCAAAGTTTTTCGCCTTTCTAGCAGCTTGCCTTTGTGCCAACATAGTTTCAATTTCTGCATCGCTTAAACCGTCATTAGTCGTAGTGTCAGCTTCTATTTTGGCGGTAAATCCCAAAACCTCGGCTAAAGTTACCAGAGTGTACCACTGACGTTGTAATTTCTCCGGTGGTGTTTCTGTCTTGCCCTGGTGTACCAATAGATTGCCTTCCCGTGCCAATTCCTTAGCTAGAGGTTGCAGCACGGCCAATCCATTCGGAAAGTTAAAGTCGTCGTTGACTGCCTCTTTAAACTTTTGTACTACTTCAGGAATTAAATTCTCTTCACTTCTGACTTCTAACTTGTGACTTCTGACTTCTAATTGTTTGCCATATCGATCGCCAAACAACAATCCTTCTCTCAGAGTGTGCCAGCCGTTGGTAGCAGCCGCGATCGCTTCGTCGGTAAAATCGATTGGTTTGCGATAGTGTGCTTGCAAGACGAATAATCTAACTGCCATCGGATCAGTGGGGCGATCAAGTAACTCTCGAATGGTGATAAAGTTGCCCAAGGATTTAGACATTTTTTCCCCATTGACCTTCACCATGCCATTGTGCATCCAGTAGTGAGACAAAGGTTTGCCCGTAACGGCTTCGCTTTGAGCAATTTCATTTTCGTGATGAGGGAAAATTAAATCGGCTCCCCCTGCATGGATGTCGATCGTATCACCCAGGCGATCGCGCACCATTGCCGAACATTCAATGTGCCACCCAGGACGACCTGCACCCCAAGGCGATTCCCAGGCTGGTTCCCCTGGTTTGGCGGCTTTCCACAGGGCAAAATCAAATGGTTCGTGCTTTTTTTGACATTCTGGATCTTCTGCATCTACGCGCCCGCTAGCGCCTACTTGTAAGTCTTCTAATTTGCGTCCCGACAACTTCCCATATTCGGGAAACTGTTTGACAGCGTAGTAGACATCGCCATCGGTGGGATAGGCATAGCCCTTTTGTTCTAATTCAAAAATCAGCCGTTGGATGCCATTCATCGTGTGCGTAGCGCGGGGATAGGCATCTGCTTCTTTGACATTCAGCCGTGCCATATCTTCAAAATATGCTTGGATATAGCGTTCCGCTACGGCTTCCATCGAGGAATTTTCTTGACGGGCGCGGTTGAGGATTTTATCGTCAATATCGGTAAAATTCTGAATGTAGGTGACTTCGTACCCTAGAAATTGCAGGTAGCGGCGCACGACATCCCAGATAATACAAGCGCGTGCATGACCCAAATGGCAGTAGTCATATACTGTTACGCCACAGTAGTACATTTTGACTTTGCCTGGTTCGACAGTCTCAAAAGGTTCTTGATGACGAGTGAGAGTGTTGTAGATTGTCAGGGTCATAACAGGGCAACTGTGTATTTGGCGATCGCGCTTTCTGCACGATGGTCACTAAATCTCATGTTAAACCCTCAAGAGTCATTCATATTCTGGTTAGATATTCCAGTTTACCGATACGGCTACAAAACACCCTGCAAATCCAAAATGAACCCAGGTA
>ERZ1066118.489-NODE-489-length-35866-cov-58.849013_pt1 | contig 35866 bp, 37 predicted proteins | sample MGYA00382765_ERZ1066118 | MGnify/ENA primary metagenome ERZ1066118 (study PRJEB33369, sample SAMEA5778348) | biofilm metagenome | biome: Industrial cooling water; feature: Water cooling tower basin; material: Biofilm | place: United Arab Emirates | collected...
CTTCCTTAATTTACGCAGAGTGATTGTCTTTCGATTCGTCGTCCCAGTAGTCCTCGTCCTGAAGTTGGGAGAAAAATTCTTCTCTTGAAAGTTCTGGGGGTTTATTTGGCTGCTGTAACAAAGATGGAAATGAAGAAACAGCGCGCGGAGCAAACTGGACTATATTATGAGGATTATTTGCGGGAATATTAGGATTTGTTGGGACATTGTTCTGTGTATCCTCACTTTGCTGTTGTTTACGGTTGGGTAAATTTTCTTGAGCTAATTCATCCGAATCTAAAGATTTGTTGTAATCAGCAAGTCCCCAACTTAAAAAGCAAGCAAATGTTGCAGCAAACATCACAGCGCTTGTCCATTGCACAGCAGACGATGGTGATTCCATCATTTCAACAGTAGGACGAGAGGAACCAGACATTACAGTACGCACTGGTGTACGACGCACTGCCGCTACGACATTAACTGTAGCCAAAACTATACAAACTATCGCAGCAGCAAATTTAGCGTACATAAGATCACCCCCTAAGATTTGGGTTGTTTTTTATCTGTGTAAACAGGTTTGACTGTTTCCTTCATCCCTTGTAAATACTGGCGCCGTTCTTCAGAAAGCTGTTTTATCTTGGCTCTAATATCTCCCAGTTGCGCCATCTGCTTTACTGGGTCAGAGTACCCGCGCGCTCGTAATAACTGAGCTTGAGCTAAAGAATATGGCTCACTTGCGCTACGAATTTGAACCAGCATCTGGTTTAAATCAACCGACGGTTGTGATTCTAAATTCTGTGCATAGTCAATTGCCTCTAACTTACCTAACAAGAAAACGGCTGCGGCGCCTGTTGGTATTTTCTCTTCCACTTTTGTACCATCGGTTCGGCGGTATCCCCAGTAAAATGTATTATTACCAGATGCAGCTTCTAACAAAATATCCAAGGCGTTAAATTTAACTATCTCTAAAGCTGGCATATAGTGCAGACGGTAAAATCCTGAAGTCTCGTCACTTTGCATCTTGGATATCTCACTACGCAATTGCTGCGACCACAACGCTGCTGAATTTTGGCGCCATCCTGTAAGTGTTGGTACACCTTCAGATGAGGAATAATTGGAAAGATTATCGATGTTGTAATCAGTTCGAGATAGCTTCTCAAGATAAACTTCCCTAACTTGTTTGACTTGCCCTTTAGCTTGCTGTACTTCAGATGGCTGGTTGTTTGGAAGTTGCTGGCGCCAACCTACCATCAAAGCAACCGAACCAATTACACATAGGGCGCCAATAGTAGAACAAGCTGTCCACAAACCAACACTTACTTTCTTCTTTTTACGACTGAACAGCTTGGTTCGTACAGAAGTAGGAGTAAACATACTAACTCCTTTCTAAGTATTATCTACAACCAAATGTAGTTGTGGACGTTTGTTTAACTCGCGTGCAATTGCAATACTGGCGCCACCAACTACTATCCCGGTTAGTAGTAACAGTGGGTGGAGAGCAAGAGTGGCGCCTACTCCAATTAAATTACCCACGATTCCAGAAACTCCCAAATTCATTAATAATCCACCTGCTGTATTAATCAAAAAATCAAATGCTGCGTTCATGTCCACCCCGTATCCAAATTAGTAAAAGTGCTAAAACTAACCCAACTAATCCACCTATACCAACACCAATTAAAATTGGTTCAATTGACGAAATTTCCTGTTTCTCTTGAGTTGGAGGGATTGCTATCCAAGTTCCAACTACTGTACCAGCAATAACTGAAAGACAATTTATACTAACTGCTAGGGTCGATGTTTTTCTTGAAGAAAGTAAACTCTCGTCGCGCAGTTGATAACAAACCGGAAGCATTTGCTCAATTATTTCTTCTGAGATTGCCCGGTTTTCGGCTGCAACGGTTTCAACTGTTTCTGAGAATGTGTCAATGAACCGACCAGCAGCGGGTGACTCCCTTCCCCCCAGTTTACCTTCGCAAAAAAATCGTTATCAATGCGAGATTGAATCCGCTCCTGAGCTGAGTTGTAATCACTGTTGTCTATATTGCTACTGCCATTAAAGACAAATTCTTCTAAAGCAAGGGTCGAAGTTTCTAACACGACTTTATGACGCAATTGTCCTAGCTGAACACCTCTGTCAGCATCATGATAAAGCATCCCCACAAAACTATCAGGCGCCGCAATTTCTGGGTCAATTCCAAAACGTTGCTTAATATATTCACACTTATCAAATTTGTGGGCGCCTGTTTCAGCTTCCACCTTACGGTCACGCATCTCAACCAAATGGCGAGCAGCTTCTTCTAAAGAAATACCCTCGCGCTCTGCAACCTCTTTTAATTGAACTAGCTGTCTTTCGACTGTTTCATCAACTGTATCGTTCGGTTTTAAAGGCAAACCTAATAAATTACAGGTTGAGCGTACTAGCTCAGGCGACACTTGCAACTGTTGTGCTAGCTGATTTATATGCTTCATTGCGCTCAATCCTTTTAATTACTGCTTGGACAATATAGTTCTCTCGTTCAGTATCAGAAATATGTTTAGTCAAAAAGTCATAGAGACTAATGCCGTTGACTTTTTGCATGAAGGCATCCAACCCACCCGCAGGAATCACCTGCTGTAAGTACTCCTCACAAGTTAAGCGTCGAATTTTGATAGCAACATAGAAGGTATCAGCTATCTCAATAGTCGAAGCATCAAAATATCCCCCACGTTTTCTTGGTTTGACTATTCCTGCAAAAGGATACCACCGCTGCAAAGCTGCAATCGATATGTCATATCTCTGGGCAAGAGTTTTCTGGGTGTACATAACATCGTCACATACCATCTCAATTCCAACTAAATAGGACTATTACTCGAAAAAATGAGAAACTAAAGATTTACCAAAGAAATTGTCAATTATTTTTTAATTTATAATTTCTGTGGCTTGAGTTTGGGTTTAACTTAACTGAAGTACAACTAAAAGTCAGTTAACAATGAGTTTAATTCAACAATAGTCAGGTTATAGATTATTTTTAGGTATTGCAAGCTTGTTTCTATATGATATTCGCTCTTCAATAAAAACTTTTTTTAAATATATGATGCTGAAGTATAGAAATTGTATGCAAAAGAAGAAACGTTCGTAATTTATACAAATGGGCTGACAAGCAAAAAAGTGTTACAATTCGTAGAAGTATATAGATTGTATTAGGAAATTTAAGTTAAAATAGCTCAAAGCGAATATTTATGTAGTCAAAATGGAAGTTGAATCGAATAAATCTCCTTTAATTCAGTCGGACGTTTGCAAAACAGCTGTAGTAATGGCTGCTAAACGAGCCATTGAGACAGAAAGACCGGACAGATTATTTGATGACCACTTTGCCGCACAATTAGCTGGTGAGGCTGCAATTACTCTACAAAAAGAATATTTGTCTCAACTACCAGACAAGAGGAGTGAGATAAAAGTACAGTTTGTGGCAGTACGTACTCGTTATTTTGATGATTTCCTTATGGAATCGGTACAATCCGCTTCTCAAGTTGTTATTCTTGGGTCAGGTTTGGATACACGAGCTTTTAGACTACCACTGGCGCCAGCAACAAATTTATACGAAATTGATTTACCAGAAATTATTGATTACAAATTAAACATACTTAATGGAGTTAAGCCAAAGTGTAATTACCATGCAATTGCGAATGATTTAAAGCAGGAATGGGTGGAAAAACTTTTAGCATCAGGGTATGATGCCAGAAAACCAACAGTTTGGCTGCTGGAAGGTTTGTTGATGTACCTCCAGGAGACAGAGGTTCATCAGCTTTTGAAAACAATTAGCTCCTTAAGCGCTTCTAATAGTTTCTTAGGAGCAGATTTAGTTAGCGTTCAATCATGGCAAGTAGGCACTCAAAATAGTAAAGCTGTTATTAGTGGTCATTGGAAGTCAGGATGTGATGAACCAGAACAATTGTTTGCTAGTCACGGTTGGGAAGTATCTGTTGTTCAACCAGGTGATATCCGTGCTAGTTACGGACGATATACAGTGGAATTGGCGCCCCTGAAAATTCCAGGTAAAAGACGTTCCTATTTAGTAGTAGGAAAGAAAAATTAATTTAGCGCGAAGTTGGAAGACGTACAATTTCAAAATCTTCTTTGCGAGAGATACCAAATCGTGTAGGTTCTCCCATATAGTCAATTAAATAAAAATCTGTCGAGTAACGACACCTCGAACCATCCGGTCGAATTCCCTCATACTCATAGCCAAAAACATGTTTGTCTCTTGCTAAAATCTGCTGCAAAGTCTCTAGTTGAGGAAGAGTCTGGCGCCAAAACTCTAGATAGTTGTAACCAATAAACCGAGTTGGACTCCAAATAGCCCTACCCTGCTCCAGATTTGGATTAGTGTGAAGACAAACGTTAGTGATATTACTCACAGCACAGGCTATTAACCCAAGAGAAGTGTACTGTATAATTTTTTCCTGAAAACGCATGTAATCTAGACCTAGAATATCTTCTAGAACTTGAGTCGAATTAGTCATAGATAGCACCTGCCGTCTTTGTAAAAAAGGATTTCGAGTTGATTTGTGCTTAAAAATACAATCTGGAGATACGCAAGTCTCCACATCAAGAAAATCCCAAATACCCTCTCCGTACTTGATAATTGCCGAGCTTAAACCAAAGCGTGTAGCCCACGACTTTAAAACGGGACTAAAATTTTTCAAGATATAAGCAGCAAAGCAGTAATTATTGACTTTGACTATCAACGCATCAATAGTAAAGTCGGGAGTGCAATTCCAACCATAATGCTGCAACTCCTTCCAAAACATTAAAGATGAATCAGATAATTCCATTGCTGCAAGTCAAAAAAATTATTAGAGGCTGTGCAAATTCCTTACTGCTGTTGAAATTGGAATTTGTAAATTCTAATGGTGATACTACAACATCTGGTACAAATTATCAAACTCTTCAAACGGATTTTCGGATAATCTCGCTTATGTAAAGCTGTATTAAGCTCTATTTGCAATTACTCTAGTATACAGTCGATAATATAAAAACAGAAAATCCGATTCTGCTTGTATATCTGTTAAAAGCGCGCTTATCATGACAAACCCAGCCCAGAAGCCACAAAAACCCGTAACTCTTGAAGAACTGGAGGCAGATCAAAAAGCTCATCCAGAGAGGGGGCTGATAAATGGGATACCAGTAGTTGAAAGAGGGTCTGTGGAATTGAGGGGCTATATTCCTAAACCTTTGTACGACGAAATGATTTACATTACCCGTGCTTTTTCGTTAGGCAAAGCAGAAGCTGCACAGTACGGTGCTTGGGAAGCAATAGATCAGATGTGCGTCCATGAAAGCGGGCTAGATTTTCTTAAGTGGAAAACTGTTAAATACGATGGGGCGTACAGATTGTTTAGAGGAGGTATATCTATTGGCTTATATGAATCACTGACATCTACGCTGTTAGAAAAAGGCTATGCTCCGGAAGATATGGCAATAATAGTAATTAGTTGCTTTGTTAGTAAATGTAATAAAGCCTATCAAAAACGATTAAACCAACTTGCAGAAAAATTTCAAGTTAGCGTTGCAGAAATTCTTGACGCATTTGCTCTAGATGCGAAAAAAATAGCAAGAGATAAGAAAATTGAAAAATTGAAATCAGGAGGAGAACTTACTGAAATTGACAAAGAGAAAATGGACTAAACATCAATGACAATCGCATTTATCATCATTTTTACTTTCACCGTCACAGCCAGAATGTTCTGTACTACAACCGTGCATGAGGTAATAAATTTTATATAACTGTCTAGTCCGTACCTTATATTTATTAGCTAAAAACGTCATTTCTTCTTGGTTTGGAAGAGTATCCATATTCAGCAGGAGTTCTAGTAAATCATGACAGAGATTAGAATCAGAACAATATTTTTTAACCCAACCCTCAGTATCTGAAACACTAGGCTCAGGTACTTTTAACCTTGCTAAATTAGCTAGAAGCTGCTGATAAGCAAAGTAACCAGCAGCTAATTTTTTTATTAATACAGAAATACCTTCTTTTCTATAGGGCTTAATAACTTCTAATTCATCGGTTTCAAAAATTTCTATTAAGTCACGCCCAAGCTGAGTTTCATAAGAAATTGATTCATGCTTATCTTGAACCATTTCATTAATTGTAGTATTTGGCAGCAAGTCAGTTTTCTCTGACCTATAAATAGCCCAGCCAGACGTTGCAAAAAACTTGTCAAATGCTCCTGGGCTAGGTACATGTATACCATTAGATACTAAATAATCCAAAAAAGCAAAGGCAAAGTCCACCAAATTACGCAAGCGTTTGCTTTCTGGTTTATTACCTCTAGATTTATTACCCACAGCTTTCTCCCAAGCTGCCGGCAATGACATCAGCTTTTGTTCCATCTCCTCACTTAGAGGAATATCAATGTATTTGTACTGCTTACTTTTATCAGGATTAGAAGTATCACTCATATTTACCAGTCTACAGCTACAGCATAAAACTAGTTCTCTGCCCAACCGCAAAGGCTTATGGCGCCAAGCTTGTGTAAAGCAGATGTAGTCAGACAAGCGAGAAATTTCCTAAATATATTAAATTTTGTAAACTATTTAGGAATTTAAAACGATTTTTTTGTACATTTTTAGAAAGAAGCGAGGATTAACAAAAATGAAAAAAGGCATCTAAGCACAAAATTGTCTTCAAGGTAAGAATTTGGTTGTTTAAGTCCCAAGAGTAGATGGGAAAGTCAGTGTTTGTGATACACCAATAAAATCATGAACTTAGAGTCTTGTTTTTTATTGTCATCCAAAATCGATAGTTTTTATGTTCTATATCTATTTTCCCTTCTGCTTTAACCATTCGTTCATAGCCTGCTCAATCAATAAGTTGCATAAGTTGCTGACTGTCCGCTTTTCCTCTTTGGCTCGTTCCTCAAGGGCTTGCATCAGTTCAGGTTCAAGATAAATTGTTGTTCTAGGTTTTTTTGTAGGCACGTTATGACATAAAGATTGGTTATAGTTCATTATTTTTGCGCCATAACCAATATTTGTCACTCAAGTGCATTACTACTTGACATAGTTCATTACTAGTCGTACCATAACAGTATTGGTCAAAAACTTCTACAAATTCCATAAATACGTAAATATGGAAAACTGCGAAATCCTGAAAGACTTACCTAAAAGAGGTTTAGAACCTCGACAGTTTCTACGCCATTGCTTCGGTATTGCTTCCCTTAGTACCGAAAGTCTTCTAGAAGAAGAAACTGACTCTCAGTACCGCAAAAAATGTATCTCTGTACTGAGTTGCATTTTTGATATAGAAAGAGCAACAGTTCGCAACTGGGGAACTGACCTCAATTTTGAGGGAATGCCTAACTACTGCAAGATTGCTCTCGCTTACTTTTTTACTACTGGCATTAAATCAAACACAGTTGAAAGTATTCTTATAGGTGAATATGTACCACCAATAATAGAACCTCAAGCTTTCTTAGAGAAGATTTTGCTTGATGGTTTAACTGAGCAGCAAAGAGTACAAACTATATCTCATACTGGGTTTCACGCAAGCTGTATCAAAACTTTCGCACAAGTCTTACATGTTGGCGCCAGGTCTGTTCAAAAGTGGGGTCAGGACATCACTTTCAGCAAAATGCCCCGCATCCACAAACACACCTTGGGTTATGCACTCGCTGCTATTTCAAAATCTCAGCCTCAACAAGGGCACAACTGGAACAAAAAAGCGGCTTGATTCATAGCATTATTCAATAGAGCGCCAATAGAGAAAGAGTCTTTCTAGACCAAGAAAAGGGTCTATCAAGACCAAAAAATAATAAAACCAGAGGTATCTTAGCATGACTGCTACTTTTGCATCCGCTACTTATGCTCAACAGCATCAATTAAACCCAAATCCTACCGTACACATCGAAACCAGCACTCTCGAATACCTTCATACAGCTTTCTTGCTATACGAATACAAAACGAACTACAGTAAGCGCGATTATAAAATTCAGTTAGAGATTTGTGGTTGGAATAAAGGCAGTTTTGAAGAGAAGCGCGCGCTCAAAATTGGACAATACTTTCAAGATTTCGTAAATTGCCCACAACAACTGGCGCCAATACCAGTCACAGTCTTGTTAAAGTTGTGTTCTCTTGAATACAGACCAGTTATAGATTTGATTACAAACTATGCTCCAGGTGCATTAACCTGTGAAATCGTGCTCTTATTGATTGAAGAAAGGAAATCACTGATAAAATCACAAAAAGAAGAACAACTTAAACCCAAAAAGGAAGAAAAACCAAATATCTGGAGGAGGGCGCCTTCTTCTGGAGCAAGATATTGTCAATTTCCTCCAGTGTGGGAAGACGATCAGCAAACTGGTGTACTAACCCAGAGACTAATAGACGAACATAATATGATTCCACAAACCATACTTAGAGAAGCTGTTGCCGATTATTATGCGAAGATAACGCAAGCTACTGAGGAGTCACAAATAGAGACTGATGAATTGATAGATGTTCCAGAGTCAGAAACATCGGCTAGTTTAGAGGTATTGGCACCTTTGACTGAAAAAGCGACACGAGAAGACTTTAACCTTGAAGTTGAACAAATCATTACCCCTGAAGTTGAAGATTTCTCAAATAACGAAAATCTTGATGAAGATAATTACCTTGCGTCGAGTGTAACTGCGGCGCCGTCAGTTGAGGAACAAGAAACATTAGCACTAATTGAAAAATTAGAATCAGCTACAAGTTACTACCAAGTCAGAAGCGCGTTATATCGTCATCAAACAGTTAAGGATAAAGCCTGGGAGCAACTAAACGAAACAGAAAAATCCAGAATTGAAGAATTACTACCCCAACAAGTCAAAGCGTTAAACAAAGCAAGAGAATCAAAATTAATATTAGACTACTACGAGCTAGAAACAGGGTCATTCCAAATATTTATTGAAGGTGAGGACAGACCTGTAAACGTTAGCAAATCAAGCGTAGTTAGTTGGCTCAAAGAACAAGAGCGAATCAACTCCATCACAGTTTGAATAATGTTGTTTATAAGGAAGAGGAAACTATAAAGTTAATAGACAAACTGTTGAAAATGGCTGTAATGCAGGTATAATAATTTACTTGCAATTAGTTGGAGGAAAATTTAGACTGCTTGCATTGGATAAAAATAATGTTCGAGCTTGACTTTACTGAAAGCGCATGGTGCCAAAACTATATCAACACACTATCATTAATCATCTCACTTTTTGCAAAATTTCTTCAAATAATGGGTCTCCAAAACTCATCAATCTTAAGGAAGGCATTTCGTCAAAAACGTTTGGGTAAAAAGTTACGTTGTAGATATTTCCTTTATATAAAAGTTGCCAAACTTTGTCTTTATCTTGAATACGAGTAAAGAGAATACTTTGATTATTGAAAATAACCGAGGTAGTGAACAATTGTTCTATGCTTTCTGGTTGAAAAGGTGATGGGGCAATTGGTTTTTGAATTTCTGCAATATCTGCTTCCAAATCCATTGTAGTCATTTCTTCTATCGATAAACGCCCCAGCGGCGCCTCTATTACCGACTCAAAATCAGACATTAAAACATCTTCTTCTTCTGGGTCTGCGCTCATTGCCGCGCGTTCAATAAAGGTAGGCACTTGGGCTAAAATCGGTTGGAGATTACCGACGACTGTAGCAAAAGCGTTGATTCGGTCACGTAATTTTCGGTAAACTTTGGCTTCAACTGTGCCGTCGTAGTAAAAATTGTGAATCCTGACTGTGGAGTATCTTTGACCAATACGGTCGATACGTCCAATACGTTGTTCAACGCGCATCGGGTTCCACGGCATATCATAGTTAATTAATACACCACAGTTTTGTAAGTTTAAACCTTCGGACGCTGATTCGGTACATAGAAGTATTTTGATTTCATCTTGACGAAAGCGCTTTTTAATTTCTTCTTTGAGGATTAAACGCCATTCTCCCTCGGTGTAAAGTTCGCCACCACGACCTGAGTAACATGCAACTTGACTACCATATAGCGAGCGTAAGGATGAGCGCAAATAGTCCATAGTATCAGTGTATTGAGTGAAGACAATAACACTTTCGCGTTCAGTTAATTCTTGGCGTAAAATTTTAATAAATGAAGAAAGTTTGGTATCTTCTCCTGTATTGTCAAACTGTTGTAACACATCTTCAAGATATTGTACTTCTTGAGGGTCTACTGGTTCAAAGAACGATTCCATTCCCGTTATGACCGCATCGTCTGCATCATCTAAATCTGCTAAATCATCGTTACTCAAAACGCTTCCTTTTTGGGTGAGCAGAAAATCTAGGCGCCGTTGCAGCGATGATTTAATAGCGTAGAATGAACTTGTTAAACGTTTACGGTACAAAGTCATCAAGAAACCTAAGCAAGAGCGTTGGTCGAATTGTGCTAGTCGGTAAAAATGTCGTACATAGTCGCTAACAGCTAAATAAAGTGGGACTTCTCGTTGCGGTTCTAGGGTAATAGCGTTATCTTGAACAACGCGCGTGGGAATGTCGCGCTCTAATAATCCTTGATGGTAATATTGACGTAAAGTATCGCGCGTGTGACGAAACATCAAATCTTTGAGGGGAGTATTTGTAGTTAGATAAGAGCGCGAGGAATTAATAAAATTATCATCAGCGATTAATTGCTTGTGGTTGCTGATTTTTCGACCTTTTTCCCAAGTATCTTGGAGTTTATAAGCGAGAATGCGGTCTTTTTGGTGCAAATACTGCTTCAACCTAGAACAAGGCATTCCCCCACGTTTAAAATAATCGTTAGACATAATTTGCCAAAAATCAAGGGTTTCTGGCTTTAAACGTGCTTGTAATGAAGTAAAATAATTACAAAAATTATCGCCGTAACTCCAATGTCCTTGTAAACCGAGAATATACAATAAATCAAATACCTCAATGGCATCTATTTGCATAGGAGTTGCAGACAGTAGCACCAGGGATTTTGTTTTTTCCTTTAATTGCAACATTAATTGTAGCAAGCGGTTAGGTGTTTCCTTCCTTTCTTGCGGACTTTTACGACGCGCGTGGTGTGCTTCGTCTAATACTACTAAATCCCAAGGTAGAGCTTCCAACAGTTGATGCATTCTCTCGGTTCGTCGTACTAAATGGGAGGAAGCGAGGATTAAGTTTTGTGTATTCCAGGGGTTATCAGAGAGGGAAGTTAGATTATAGGGGTGTTTAAATTCGTTCTGTGCGTAACTCCAAAAATGTAAGTTAAATTTTTCTCGTAGTTCTTCTTGCCATTGAGGTTGAACACTTGCAGGCGCCAGAATAAGTACACGCTGAACTTTTTTAGATAAAATTAGGTAACGTAAAATTAGCCCAGTTTCAATAGTTTTACCTAAACCAACTTCATCTGCAATTAAAAAACTATGAGGAAATTTTTCCGCAACGCGACGCAGAATTTTAATTTGGTGTATCCAAGGTTTAATTGGTATTGATTTGAGACAAAAATCTAAACAACCTGGGTGTTCATAGATGCTTGCTAGTTGCTTAAATAAAACTTTTTCCTCTTCAACTTTTGTAGAATATACATCCTCAACTCTTGTGGAACAGGCATCCTGCCTGTTAATATTATCATTTTTTTCAATTGGTCGAGTATCAAATTCTACTTGGGGATTCCATTTAGGTTTAGAAGTTGGTGCATACCGTAACAGCTTTTTCTGTACCGCTTCCGGAACTTCAAATACACACACATTTGGCGCCAAATCATACCAAAGCTGTTCAAATCGAGAAATTTCTTCTTGAACTCTATCAAGTTCCCTTCCACCTTCCCAGGAACAATATACATGAAAAGACTCGACATTAAGTTCCCAACCACCGATAGATTCGTTATTAGAACCATTAAAAGCTAACTGGTCGCCATTGCTATCTGTAAAAATTCCCACCTTTTCGTGGAAAATATGTTGTGGGTCTAGTTGTTGTGTACTTTCTTCAGGTAGTCCGTTATCTTTTAAAGGAATAGCAATTTTAATATCAAGATAATTATTTTGAATTAGCCAGCTAAGAATTTCAAAATGTTTTAGTTGAGCAAAGTTTTCTGGAGGTTTTAATTCAGTGTCGAGACGAGTTAATAAAGCATCCCGTAAAGCGTAACCTTGTTGAATAGCTTGTAAATCATTAGAACTAAATTGGCATCCCATGATTAACCGCATTTTACCTCCTCCTTGAAGCATGGCGCCTAAACCGCGCGCAACTCTACTAAGGATAGCGCTGTTAAAAAATCCAGCTTTGCGGTCGTATTGGACAGCACATTCTAAAGCGGGGATGTAAAAATCAGCTACTGTGTTATGAGTGTTGCTAGTGTAACTAATTTTCCAGGGATGTGTACGCAGTATTTTCAAGGTTCTAACCAGTTTTGTAGTTCAAGATTAGGGATATTTTCAAAATCTTTAATATTATTGGTAACAATAACATCGTCGCGAGAACGAGCAACAGCAGCAATTAAAGCATCAATTTCTCCTGTTGGTTTACCTATTTGTTTAAGTTCACTTTGAATTTTGCCAAATTCTACAGCAGCATTCAAATCAAATGGTTCAATAGATATTAGCTCTATGAACTGCTGTAGACTATCCAAATTTTTCTCAAACTGTCTAGAACTATAAACTCCTTTATAAAGTTCTGACAGTACTATCGTAGAAATGTAGCACTGGCTAAAAACACGATTAAATCGAGCTACCACTTTACGGTTCTCGTTAAGCAACGCAATACAAATATTAGTATCTAGTAGATACATTAGCTGTTATCCTGATTATCAATTGAGTTTATTGCTCTGCCGCGATAAGCATGGCGTTGCTCATCAATCTCTTCAAATATTTCTTTTAGGTCAGGTTGGTCTTTCCATGCACCAAATAGTTGATTTAGTTTTGTTAATCTCTCTTCATCTGTTAAATCATGCTTTGTTTCATTGAGTTGATTTGGAGATATTTCAAATTCTACTATAACTTCTGTTCCATCTGGAACATTACTAATATCTCCTAAAATCTCTATAGATTGACTACGCTTAATTCCTTTAATCTTCATAAAAATTTATTTCCTAAACGAAATATTGATTTGAATTGTCAACTACTCAATTATAGCAATTGCATTAAAAAGCGGAAATGGAGACTATTGAGTATTGAATATTGATTGGAACTTCTCCCCCAACCACCTTAAGAGAAGTGGAAAGGGGGAGTATTTTGTTCCCCTCCACGCTTCGGGGAGGGGTTATTCATTCCCAAATAAATCTAAACTCATCTGTCCATAACTTAACGGTAACTCAGTTTGCTTATAGCTAACTTTAGCTTTAATTTCATCTATTGCTAACCATAAATCTAGCAAAGCTTTTTCTTCAAGTATGCGCTTTTTCTCATCGCCGATTCGCGGTATAACTTTCAACGCAACTTCAAATGTCCGCATAAACAAATCGTTACTCACTAACCCGGTACTTTTCATAAACCTACGCACTGGTTCAATATTACCTTCTTCTAAATAAAGAGCAATAATTGCATGAAGTCCATCTACTAAAAACCGCGCGGAAAATTCGTTATCAATTACAGAGAACGCACGCTTTTTGAGACATTGCTCAGGGGTAAGTAATTTACAGTAACCGCTAGCTGAGTCAAGTAATTTGTGTTTCTTTACTAAGTCGGAAACATCAAACCCACCTACTGCCAAAGCAAGTTGTCTTGCTTCGTCAAAAGGAAACTCGCGCGCTTCAAATGTGTCCCATGCGAGGATGTACCATTGGGTTAAGGGGTCGATACCGTTAAAGTCTTTACCTTCTAATAAATTTTGCAGACGGTATTCGACTATAGCTTGACGCACTTCTTCAAATGCTGCTTTTGGTTCAACTTGATTACCCGCACTATCAAGAACACTACTATATTTAGTAAATACGCTTAATGCACTACCAAAAGCAGTTAAACACAAATCAATACCAGGGGGTTTTATACGGCGCCTGGAGTCTGCTACCCTATCAGCAGCAGGACGACTATCAGCAGTTAAAGATTTTTCTATTTCTGGCGCCTTTTCAAATACGATATTTCTAACATCGCGACGCACATCGTCCCACCAAGCTTGTTCAGCATCAGGCGCGCGTTTGCGGCATACTAAAAGTACAGTACTAGAAACTGCGTTTTTTTGAGCTTGGTGTAAATTTTGCGGGTTCTCAGTACTAACTGCCCAAGATGCGGTAATTTCAAAACCAGCATCGATGAGAGATTTTGCGAGAACATCCCAGGCGCCGGAGTCTTTATGATTAAATTGTACTGTCATCACCCCGTCATCACGTAACACACGATGGTATTCGGCAAATGCCATTGCCATTTTTGCTTCGTAGTCTTGGTTAGCAAGTTCTTCGGGGGATACTCCCATGTTGCGAAAGCGTGAGGGATTAGCAACGGCTTCGCGGTCTTTGTCGGTTAGTTCGAGGTAGAATAAATCGGGGAAGATGTCTCCGAGTGTGCGTTTTAGCCAGACGTAGAAAAAATCTGAAAGTTCAGCGTATTGGATAGTTGCGTAGTATGGTGGGTCGGTAATAACAGCGTCTACAGAGTTATTTGGGATGTGAGTTAGATTATCCGCTGATGCTGATTCGATTTGAATAGATTTAGGGTCATGTTGTTTAATTCCTGGTATACCTGTTGAACCTTGTTTTGTTCCAAACAACTCACAAAGATTTTTATAATCAGACGCACAAGCATCAACACATTTGTACCATAATTCACCAATGCCGTTTGTTTCTGGATAACTCCACATAAGATTTAGTGAATGTTGAGCAGATGCACCTTGAGCAGATATTCTCGATGATTGCCAGTGAGCTAATCTACAATTAGCATCAGCACATCTATCTAAAACTAAAGATAAATAAGTTACAATAGCTTCTACTTTTTCGTAATCATAATTCGCTTGAATAACAGCTTTTGCCTCATTAACAATCTCGATATAAGTTATAAGAGTGAAAAGTTGACGTGGGTTAAAAAGTTGATTCCAACTTCTCACTCCTCGATTATAGCAGCGTGTGTCTTGACCTTGTACAAGTTGTTCAGACGGTACTAAATGCGAATTAACATATTTCCCTAAAATAAATTTTACTTTCTCGACACCTTCAAAATCTAATTGGTTCGGTAACCTAAATTCTAAATTTCCTAACCCATGTTTATAAGCAATAGCATAAAGAAAATAGTCAAAATCTTTTTCTAGAAGTTTTTTATCGATATAACTACTTTCTATTAAACTTCCACAGTTCGGACATTTGCCCTCTCCTCTATTAATAGTAATTGTACTATCTGGGTCATATTCTCTATCATCATCTTGAATCGTCGTACCTTTCCCCTTTCTTCCCTTAACTAATTCAAAATCGACTCGCTTATTCTCAGGATTAGGAATAGGTTTTACAGCATACCAATCACTTGTTATTTTCCTAGCTTCTCCTTTTCCTGCGTAATTGCTAGTTCTACTTAACCACCAATTAGGACTCAACGGAACAACCGACTCACAACTTGGACAAACAACCGTATGTGCCCATAGATAATTTTGCACAGTTTCCCCAGGTAAAGAAGGAAAAAACTCAGCTAACCTTTTCTCTGCTTCATCTCCTACCCACTTAACCCATTTATCAATATCTTGCTGTAAGTCAGGGCCAAATTTAAGCGGATATTCCATTGCAGCTTTCATCGTTACTACTGCAACTGGATTTAAATCTGATGCCAGCACGTTTAAACCATATCTTGCAGCTTCAAATGGTATACTACCACCTCCTGCGAAGGCATCCAGTACTGTTGGCGCCTTTTTTCCCCAAACTTTCTCGCAATAATCTTGTACTTTCTTAATTCTTGTCGAACTTGGTGGTGTTTTGTAAAGTTTTACTTCCTTTCCTGGTTCTAACCCCAATAAATGCTCAAACTCTGCCATCGTTACTGAAGCTGGTAGTAACGAAGCTAAAACCGACGCGCGGCTAAATGATAATGGTTTGCGTGAGTACCAGCGATGCAAGCCTTTAAATGGGTTTCCCCCATGCTCGTAATATACCTGCTCGTTCAGCAGTTGCACGGGCATCATTTTTTCGATGAATAGTTCGGGACGCTTAGGGGTTGAGTTAGACATGTATCAATAGTACAAAATATAAACACTTACTACTACACATGATATGCGGTAAGCACAATATTTTTATCTAGAGTATATATTGATTCAACCGTTGGATATTCTTCATGTGACCACCATACTTTTATTCTCCCACCTTGTGCAGGCGCGGTTCCTACCTCGTAATATCCCGCATTAATCATTCTTTCTTCAAATTCGTTCTTATCTAGAGTTTTAGTGGTAAATGCCGATAACCCTTGTATTGTGTGTCTGTCAAGCGTCATAGCTACCCTGATACGTTGTAAATATTCTGTATCCTGGTAAAACCAACGCAATTCCTATGGAACTGTGAACCATACCGGGATATCTGTAAGGGTTATCATCAGGTATTGCTCCACCAATTTTAATAGTAAAATATGTACACCAAAAATATAGTCCTGGTATTAATAAATCCATGCTATAGGTGATTGCACGAAGTTGTTCTTGTCTGTTTATTAATGCTTGTTTTGCGTCCATTTGCTCTTCTTTTTTTAATTTATAGAAGTTTACTTATACAATCCATTATACCCGTTTTAACAATTTCAAATTTAAGCTACTGATATTAGATACCTGAGTTGACCAATAGTATTGTCTAAATTTACTAAACGTTGTTGTAGTTTTATTTTACCCAACATGATTTGCTTGAGGCAGAGGGAATATATAGATACAATATCAAATTCAGTCAACTACCATCAATCAAAACGCTTAAATATTACCAATTCAGATACCTAGAAATGCCATTTTTGTAGGACAAAGGAGAGCGATAACCTTCGTCAATCATCTGCGCGTGAATTACATCAGCAAGAGATAGACAAAGAATTTTGGTTTTAACGGCTTTCATAAGAATTCCTAAAGTCCCTGTTGAACGAATATTATGTTCTTTGGCAAAATTTCTGGCAACACCATCATCAGAAGCAAAAACCCAGTTGCGGTTACGGGTAATCGCCATTGCTTCTGACTCCCCTGCACCAAAACGCTGACTGTACTCTAATGTTAGCCGTAATTCAACAGCATCATCATTGGGGTTCACTCCGTCCAAAGGTGTTTGTAGCCAACCCTCATGTAAAGCTTGATTAATTTCTTCCAGTTTCGTTTGATTATTTAAACTAGCAGACGTGGAAGCGCTGTTAATTCCTGCCTGAATTTCGCGCTGGACAGCTTTAGGAACAAAGGCTCTACCCGTGTAGAGCCTTTGGAGGACGTAGAAAACCCGTGTAAGAGCAAAATTACTCAGTACAGTGTTATCAAAAATTATTGGCGATGCCTCTGATTGTTTACTTTTTGACTCCACCATTTTGTTTCCGTTATCTTCTCACACCAAATAATTAAGCGTTCTCAATATCGCTTAAAAGCTCTAACTCAGAATTGACACCTATATTAATAGGAATGTCTCTTTCATTCAATTGATTTTTTGCTTCTTCCAAAGTAATTTCTAGCAGTTCCGCTAATTTACTTAAACTGATATAACCTAGTCGATATGCATCAAAATTCATCTCTATATACTCATTAGGAAAGTGATTAATTTTTTCCAAGCGAGGAACAGAACGACCAATTCGAGCAAGTAATTGTTTTGGTTTCTCTTTAGATAATTCTTGAGCAAGATTTTTCTCAATTAATCCAATTTTTTTATCCTCCATGCGGTAGAGCATTGCTTTGTAACTAACTCCAAAATCTAATGCCAAGTGCATAACAATTTCAGCAGTAATATCCCCGTTTGATTTCTCTAAATAAGTTGCCAATCGTGGAACTATTGCTTCTTCTGGCATTAAAAAATTAGCAGCAAACCATTGAGCAAAATATTCTTCCGGTTTGCGATAATGACCACTTGGGTCGCAGGTAATACCCTTTTGCTGGCGATGAATCAAATGATGGCAATATTCATGTGCTAACACAAAATTCTGCTTATTAATTGAATAATCGCCTAGATTTTTTTTGACCAAAACGAAGGAACCAAGAAAAGGAGAAAAAATAAAACATCCTCCTAATTTGGGTGTTGTCAGTTTCCATGCCATTACCCTGACACCTTCGTTTTCCAAAATCTCCCACATATTTCTGATGGGGCTGAAAATAGGGATTCCCAATCGGGCACGTTCTTGTGTTGCCATCCACTTAGCTGCTGCCGGAGTAGGTTTAAATACGTTGTATCGCGGTTCCGTGGATAATGGTTCACTTATACGATTCAACTTTCGGGCTAAATCCTTAAAATTGCGGTGAAACTCACGAAATCGCTCAATTTGCTCCTTATCAGGCGAAATATCAACTACTTGATTAGCACTAAAAAGAATTTGAGTTGGGTCATCCTCAAAATTACTTTCTTCTACTGCTCCAGAGACTTCATCAAAAAAAAACAGGATACTCTTACCAACTAAACGGGAGAATCGTTCGAGTTCCAGGCTGTCTACCTTACGTTTGCCACTCTCGATTAAAGATACAGCAGAACGCGGCATATCAAGATGCTGTGCTACGGCATCTTGAGACAGCGAAGCTTCCTCCCTAGCTACGCGAATCCGGCGACCTAGTTCTGCGTAATCCATCTCCTTGTAACCTAAGCTTTGTTTGATTATCGGACATATATCCTGATTCTAAAACAATTTGGCAATAAAATCACTCATCCCATTGTTAGATTTTAAAACAGTGTGTTAGTATCAAGCTAGCAGTGTTCGATAATCAAACAAAAAGGAAATTTATGTCTGACGAACTAAAGAAACCAGGCGAAATCGCAAAACAGTCTGGTCAATACGAGATTACTGGACCTCGTGGCGGTAGGACAGGAGAGGAACGAACTGTTACCAAAGGCGAACCTCTACCTCCAACTCCACAAGCTGGTCAGCTTTACAAGCTGGTTGATCGAACCAAGCACAAGCGCTCTAAGTAGTTCGTTTTCCGAACAACCAACTCATGGGGAGTAAAACATATGCTACTCCCCAAAAACCTTATTTCATAACCAAAATTAAATTCTTAGGAGTCTGATATGCAAATCGAATCCGTGCAAAATGTAGGACAAGCAGTGAAAAAGCCGAAAACCATTACTGTTACCGTCAACGAACGTCCTGTAACCTTCTCTAACCACAAGGTTACAGGTTTAGAAATCAAACAAGTCGCAATTAAGCAGTGCGTCGCAATTCAAGAAGATTTTGTACTATTCGAGGTCAAGTGCGATTCTCAGCTTGAACAAATTGGAGATTGCGAAACCATTACCCTGCACGAGGGACAGCGTTTTCGCGCAACTGCACCTGATGACAACTCATAGGAGGCGCCAATGACACCAGAAGTTCAACGAGCAATTGAAGAAATTCAGCGAATCTTTCCGAAACATAACGTCGAAGTTGAAGCTGAAGGGCAGGGAGGAGCATACGTTATAGTTAATGATTTGCTCATTGGCGAACGATACTTACCTTCTACCTCTTGGATTGGTTTCACAATTTCTTACCAATATCCCTATGCAGATGTTTACCCACATTATCTTGATGCAGGATTGCGTCGGGTTGATGGTTTGGTTCAAGGTGCTGGATTATCTATGACTGTTTGGCAAAATAGGCAGGTAATCCAAGTGTCACGACGTTCAAATCGATGGAACGCTGCTATTGACACGGCTGCAACCAAGTTAAGTAAAGTGCAACTTTGGTTGAGGAGTTTATGAAAGAACCTGTAGAACTTAGAATTGATGCAACATTGTTTGAAAAACTCGAAAATCATCTCTTTCCGGGTGACAGAGACGAACATGGCGCCGTGATTGCCGCTGGTATAGTCGAAACTCCTCGCGGTACGCGCTTGCTGGTACGAGAAGTTTTCTTAGCGCGCGATGGAATTGATTATGTACCCGGTCAACGTGGTTATCGTGCTTTAACTGCAAGGTTTGTAGCTGAAATATCTGGTTACTGTGCAAAAGAAAACCTTTGTTATCTTGCCGTACATTGTCATGGCGGTAAGGATGAAGTTAGTTTCTCTAGCGATGATATAGCATCTCACGAACGCGGTTATCCAGCGCTACTTGATATCACTTGTGGTGGTCCAGTGGGAGCGTTGGTATTTGCCAAAAATGCAGTAGCTGGAGATATTTGGACTACTTCTGGTCGATATAAACTTGACCATATGACTATTATTGGTGCAAATATCCGCAAACTCTATCCTTCACCTCGAATGCGTTCACCTATCGCCAACCCTATGTATGACCGTCACTCACGTATGTTTGGTGATGTCGGACAAGAAATTCTCTCGAATTTAAAAGTAGGAATTATTGGTCTTGGTGGGGGAGGTTCGTTGATTAATGAATGGTTATCGCGTTTGGGAGTAGGGCATATTGTCGCCATCGATTTTGACCGAGTTGAATTAACCAATCTCCCCCGCATTGTTGGCGCCAACCACTGGGATGCAATGACTTGGCTTATTAAATCAGGTATTCCTTGGTTAGAAAAACTTGGCAAACGCTTGGCTGCTTATAAAGTCCATGTTGCTCGAAGGGTCGCCAAGCAAGCTAATCCTTCCATTCGCTACGACGCTATTGTCGGAAACATTGTTGATGAATTAATAGCAAAGTTGTTAGTGGACACTGATTTCATATTTTTAGCAGCAGACTCGATGCAAAGCCGTTTGGTTTTCAATGCGATTGTACATCAATATCTAATTCCTGGAATTCAGATAGGCGCCAAAGTTCCCGTTGAAAAGCAAACGAAGCAAGTTGGTGATATATTTACAGCAACTCGTCCTGTACTTCCCTATGCTTACGGCGGTTGCTTGCATTGTCATGAATTAATTCCGCCAGGTCGCTTGCAACAAGAAACATTAAGTGAAACAGAACGCCGAAATCAGCAATATGTCGAAGATGAAAATATTGCTCAACCCAGCGTAATTACACTTAACGTTAAGTCTGCCGAGCAAGCAGTGAACGATTTTAAAATGATGTTTACTGGGTTGTATAAGCCAGAAGTCCAACTGCAGCATCAGTTACATTTCGCACGAGAAAGGAAAACTATTGAAGTTAAACCGCGTGCTAATTCTAATTGCTTGGACTGTAGCGACAGTAATAGAAGCCGTCGGGCTAGAGGCGACCGCTTCCGTCTGCCTTGTCGAATGCTAGAAGCACCATCAAATGGTAAATAATTTTACACTACTATCAGCATAATGTTTTAGGTTGTGGTTAATCTCAATGGCGCCTTACCCAACCTACTATTTTTGATTAACCGCCAATGATTTGGCACAGTTTAGGGCGTGCGAGTAAAATCTAACAAATATTTGGAGGATAATTTATGACTGATGTTTATTTACCTCTTCCATATACGCCTATTGTCACAAGCCAAGAACCGCGCGTTTTATTTCCACTAGGTAGAATCTATGACGACTTGGAACTTGGTAAAGAATATGAGTTGAGAAATGCGGTAGGTATTTTTGCTGGCACTTTCTTTCCTGTGATGGTGACTGGTTTTTATCAAGGATCAGCTCTAGCACAGTGTCCAGTCAGCAGAGTTGAAAATAGAGCAACAGAAAATTTCTTTTCGTTACATAGCCGACATGATTACAGACGGCTTTCCCAAGAGGAGTATTACTTTCTTTACCCTGAAGAACGTCTATTACTTCCGGGAAGAATTATAGATGAGTATTGAGAAAAATGCAGTAACTGTGAAAGCTATGAGGTTTTTCGTTGTATAAATGCCAACTATGACGCTTGGCGCCGAGCGACTTGGTAGTAAACTGGCATTACAACAGAGGTGTCTCTTGTCTGCTAGCATAATTTTATATATCTCACAGTTTATCTAAAAAAAAGTATATGAGCATTGAGCAAACAACTTTAAAAGCAAGCGCCGCCGAAATAACCAAGGCGATGTTACCAGATTTGGAACAGCTTTCAAAGTGTGCAGAAGAACCTGTAGCGGCTGTTTTTGCTGATAGCTTATTACGAAAAATGCGTTCTCTACATGATGCGTATATGTATAACCCCTACACAGAAGTTGTAATGGCATTACATGATGCACTTGCTCATCAAAATCGTTGGATTAATTATACTAGTAAGCAGTATGAAGGTGCTTACAAGCTATTTTTAGCACTAGTTAATCAAAACACAATCAATAACTCAGATGTAGAAAATGCAATTATATCCCTAGAACATTTAGGCTTTAATACATTACCTTTCGGTACTATACTTGAAGACGATAATTATGAAGATTCGGAACAGGTATAATAAAATATGTCACAGGCGCCGATTCAGGGATACTTTTTAGATACCTCAGTAATGCGGTCACTATTACTTTCTACACAAGTATATCAACAGTACTTAGATATTCAACTGAATAAAAAAGAGCTTTATATATCTAAGTACGTTCAAATGGAAATTAAACGTAGTTATCTTGTAAATATAATATCTTTTTATTTTGTTTTGAATATGGGTGGCATCAATACTATAGGAGATGCTTTTGCATTATGGAGTAATAAGTTTAAGGGAAGTGAACTAAAAGCTATTTTACAAGTTATTCCGCAGCTTTTTAATGACCGTCAATTAAATTTCTCTAACCCGGAAGATAAAGAGAAAGCTATATCACTTTTAGCAATTTATATCAAGCGTTTTAATTTAGTTATTAAAACAAAATTTAAGAATACAAATGATTTAACTTCGTGCGCGCGTGCCCTTGTACAGTTAGATGTTGATTATGACAATCCAGAACCAGGTTTTAAAAAGTTTCTTCTAGAGTTTCGGGATACAAAAACCTGTCGAAGCCAATGTCAAATTGACCAATTTATTTTAGTACACTATCGCGACGAGGTAGAGCAATTACTTAACGTAGCGTCACAATTACCTAGAAATACAAATACAAGAGGGTTTTTAAATATTGCCTCTAATTTGAAGGAAATTTTATCAATGGGTGAAAAAGCATGTGACTGTAAACGTTGTGAAAAAATAGGAGATGCTGTTATTGCATTAAATGCGCCTCGTAATTTACGATTAGAACATACTGATAGCTCCTTTGATTATTTATGTCCTTCAATTAACCAACCTCACTTTAAACATCCTTCAGAAAACCAAGTCGTAATGAATATTTCAAATGTAAATGCGCGAAAATAGTTTTGATAAGTGATTATTTAATTGTGCGTGAAAGTTACAAAGTTTTCGGTTGGGTTGTGTTTTAATATGAACAAACAAAATTGTTTATGTTGGGTTGCGCCTACGGCGTACTACGTAAACGCAAAGCCTTCACCCAACCTACTAACTATCCGTTACATCCGTTATATCCGTTGCCATTAGTCACCCAGCAATACACGAATAGCCTTCAAAGCCTGACTGCGCTTACCATTACTAATCTTCGCAAACCAGTAATGTGATTCTTCATTCCCCATTGCTAAAATTCCCTTAGTAATATTAGCAATACGCTCAGGCTTAGAGAGTGGTTGCAAAGTCTGAAATAACAACGCCAAATTAGTCCCTGATTCCTCATCTAATATATAGGGGGTTTGGCGCCCGTTACTAAGGGTCTTTGGGTCGTAATTGTTCGCTTTTAAACAATCGTATACTGCTTGTCTTGCTTGTATAAGCGCATTGCCTTTTAGGCACCCAATCCTTTTTGCTCTGGGACGCTTTTTTTCTCCAGCTTTTTTGTAAGCACACTGGTATAGTTCCAGAGCAAAGTTATTGTTATCTGTTGGAACTACGCGCAGTTGGAACTCTTGCATGTTGGTTGGTATGAGCCTAATATATTACTTTTACACTTAAAGTAAGTCTTTCAACTGGGTTACGATTAAGCGCATTTTTGATATTAGCGATTTCTGTGCCATCTGGTTGCACTGGTGATAAAAATTTAAATTCCAGTTTCATGGACACGTCCGCTTTGGCATCTGGGCTGTTTAATAAGCTGTTAATAACACCCTGGAAACCTTGAAACCCTCTAATGGCGCCTTGATATTCTAATCTTACAAACTGCTCGCCTGCGCTAATTGTGGCTGTTTGGTCAATTTGTAAGGGAAGTTTGACGAATAACGGTAATGCTGTCATGAGTTTACGGTAGTCCATCACTTGGGAAACTGAAATATCTACAGATTGTATACCTTGGACTTTATTATCTTGGATTAAGTCGCTTAGTTGGTTGAAGACGGTATTTAACGTTCCCTCTAAGTTAAATTCTTCGGGTTTGGTGAATATGGAGCCATTATCCCATAAACCACCTTGGTCTTCGCTGCTACTTGGTGTACGGTTTGTATTTGTACCATAAGTTACTAGCTTTGCTTGAGTTTCTTGTTGGGCTGTTTCTCCATTACCATAGTCGGCTACGATTTTGAAGGTAGTAGTGGCGCCTATAATAGTTTCATGTTCATCCGACGGGCGAAATTCTCCAGGGACTAAATTTTCATCTTGATACAGTTTAACCGTTAAGGCGCCTGTTGCCTTCCACCTAACACGCACAGGTTTTGCTTTTTCGGTGCTTGACATTATTTGAGCAGCTAATTCTATTTCCCGTGGTTTTGGTGGTTGTAAAATACCACGACGATAAAGCACCATTCTTTCGGAAAATTCAATCGTGTCGGGTAAGCTAAAGTTGGCGCCATCAGTTTTAATATATACCCTCTCACCAAGTTTCATATCCCAGTGTCCACCTTGTAACCCTTGCCGGATAGTATCTCGCAGTTTGGATATATCGGCATCAAGCAGTATATTTAAGCTCAAGTCTTTTGCAAATGCTTCCTTGAGTGCTTTTGTTGACCAATGGTCTAACCCTGATAGCCACACTTTCTGTAATATATAAGCAGGTGCATATTGCGGCGCCTGTTCGGAACGGATTTTTTGACAGTCTTTTAGCGCTTTTAATATTACTTCCTGTTGGTTGTTTTTACCTTTCATCTCGCTTGCATCTTGCGGAGGAAGGGTATAATGCATCAATCCTTTGGCTGCTTTTACTGGGTCATTGGCAGGGTAAAAGAGATGACGGTAAGCATTTGTTAACGAAATTCGCACGCTTAAATCTAATTCTCCCTTTTTCTGTTTGAGTTGCTGCTGTTGATTTTCTGATAAATCTTGCAAGCGGTTGGGAGAATTTAGTATATTTAGAATCGCTCGATATTCCCTAGCGTTATCAATCGCCCTGTCTAACTCGTTTTTATTGGCGATTAAAAATAATAAGCGGTTGCGGTAGGTGCGAAATTTACCAGATTCTCCTGTGTTATTAAATATACGCTCAACTATATCAGGGGCTACATCTGTAGTTGTGGAAATAGTCGCTTCCTGAAAATCTATTAAACACAAAGCAATACTATCTGCGGTATCATCAACATCTGCCGCTGACTCCGGCGCCGAAACTGTTTTAAAATATTTCTCAGCAAATACCGTATCACGACGATTTCGCAGGTCTTCTTTTGCTTCAGTAATACCAATTTGGGCTTTTTCTTCAGAAATTATTTTATTAATAGATGGTTCTTCTTTAAAGCGGGCAACCGAAGTTATGGCATCATTCTCTAAATACCAGGCAACGGTGGATAACCTTTCTAACGCTATATCAACAAAACCAATTTCCAAACCTGGTGTCAGTAACGATAAATTTAACTCCGCGCGTCGAATACCCGCTACTATTCCTTGGTTGATAGAATGCAAAAATATAGTGCGCGCGACCCAAGTCGAAAATGGTGGTTTACCCGCAGCAGTCCATTCTCCATCTTGAAGTTGTGCATGTGCTTCTCTGCCATCAGGGTTGTAAATATCCGCAACAATAGGTATTCGCATCAACGGACGTTCCAAGCGTGACGTTAAATCACTCGTAACTTCTTCCTCGACACCAAGGGGAATATGATGAGGATGAATTAACGGTATCCAAGTTTTGGTATCACACCATAAATTACGAATAACTCTAGCAAATAACCGTAAGGCGCCTCTAGTACGTTGGAAATTTTGAATTGAGGCTATTTTTTTCGTCAGCAAGTTAAATAGTTCTGGGTGAAACGGGTAACTCGCTGCAATGTTGTCTGCATAGCGCGCGTCTTTACAACCATCAGGTAAGTTAATTCTACTGGCTTTGTATACTTGTAAATACTCTTTCGCTGCATTTTCTGCGGCACTTGCATCAATACTACTGAATAATCGCTGTTTAACTATATTATAAATTTCAATATCGGTACTGGGCTTAAGAACTCGCTCTTGCCGCGCGGATGCTAAAATTGCCTCACGAATATCGGTAGTCTCTTCGCCAAAGCTGTCCGAGGAAGATGCTAAGGTATAGACGAACACTAAATTGTTACAAGCAGCTGCTAAATCCATTAAGGAGAATAGAAAACCTACAACCTGCTGTGCTAAATTGCTATTTCCAGTTACCGTAGCTTTCGCCGCGCGTAAGTGTCGAGCGATTTCATCAAGGATAATAACAGTAGGTTCATTTTGAATTATCCTTTCTAAAACTACAGTACCAGGACTTACACGCTGTTCATCAGAACCTTTCAACAAGCTATACCCAGCGATACCACCGATTTGATAAGCAATTTCTCCCCAAAGCGTACAAGTAGTAATACCAGTATCAGCATGATAAACACCGTTAACCGGGTCTAAATCTTGACAAGCAATAGCTGCAACTTGTATCGGACGGTCAGGAACAGACATTAAATCAACAAACCGTTCTAACCCTGGTACAGAGCGCCCATGTTTGGCAATATGCCATAAAGCTATTTCATCGTGTGTCTTACCACCACCAAAGCTAGTTTCTAGACGAATTATAGGTGAACCTGCTTTCGTGCCAACTAGGCGCCCAAAAACTTCTGCAATCAGGGTTTTCAAACCGTCAGTAGCAAAAGTATTTGCAAAAAAAGTAGTAGGGTCTTGGTAAACGTGAGGTGCTTTCCCCTCCACAACCAACCGCAATTTCGCGGCAAACAAATCTAGGGATAACTCCCCCGCTAATATTTCTTCTCTAGGTACGCAAGTTTTGAATACGGTAGGTAACATATATTTTCATTGTCTTATTAGAGACATTGTAAACAACTTGTTCCCTTATGAGCGAATCGGAAGCTCTGAGAGTGGGGGCTTGTAACAGACATACCGAACGGCAACAGTTGCCGTTCGGAAATCCTGCCAATATTTTTATAGTTGCTTTGTTGAAAAGTTATTTTATAAGTTGATAAGCCCTTGCTCGTTGCTAAGTGCATGACAGTGCAGGAATAGTCAACACACAACTGTGCTAACTAGAAGCGCGTATTTTCTGCTCTACAATTAGCCGGCGCCTGCCAATTTATAAAGCGTTCTGACATTACGTCACTCTTAGGAAAAAAGAAATTAAGGTAAAAAAATATTTAGATAACGTACACTAATTTTTTTCGGCTGACGCCGTTATCAGTATGAAAGCCATTGGTGCGACATATATGATTCAGCAAATAAGCGTTGAGCAAGCTTTTGTAACTAGTCTTGAGAAATTTATGGGTAAAGCCGACAAATTTATCAAGATTTACTATGCAGGCACCAGTGATAAAGAGCATATTCAAAAAATAATGTGCGAGGTCAAAGCGCTTGCATCAGAAGTAGATTTAGAACAACTGGAACTTGAATACCAATTGTATTGTGATAAAAAAGACTTGATGGCTGATTGTGATCAAAAAACTTGGTGGTGACTAAACTATGTAGGATTTTAGGCTAACGCCAGTTAGAAAAATGAAGAATTAGGAATTGTGAATATGGCGAAACAAAAATCTACTATCCCATCTTTGGAGCCAATTGATAGTTCGATTTTAGGTGAGTATGCTGTTGCTGACTATTCTGAGCGCGTGTACTCAAAAGTATACTATGCAATTCGCGAACTCTCCGGACTGATTGCAAAGCGCTCTCTTAAAGAGGCATTTGATTGGAATGACTTTAAAGAGCGGTTTTCTCATGATTTTGGAAATATTCAAGAGAAACGTTTCTCTCTGCAACAGCTACTTGAATACGCTAGCCGTAAATTTGGTAAAACTCTTCAGGAGTTAATACTGCAAAATCAAATTTCTTGGCAGCGTAGACAAGAGTACGCAGAAAGAAAAAATCTAAACTATCAGTCAGAAACGATTCAGTCACAGGACTTTTTCTAAGCTCTGTATAAAGCCAAACAACTTAATACTTATGTTTCAAAGGGCGGTAAAGCTTGTATTTATCACCCTTTTTGCAATCTAAACACACGCTCTAATAACCGCTTCACGCTTTTTAACACTCTAATAATTCATCATCGTAACACAATATGTTAGAAAATGGTTACATTGTTTGGGAGGGGGCATCTCTACTTGATAATTCTCCCATATTTCTAGTGCTGACCGGTTTTGTTTTCCCCACATCAAACCGTAGAACAGGAAGACAAATACAAAGTTGGATACTACAGCAAGAATTCACTCCAACAAAAGCAGCAAAGCAAGGATTAGATCACGGTATCTGTGGGGACTGTTGTTTGAAAATGAGTCAAACAAATACATGCTACGTTCGTCTATTACCGATTAATAATATATATCATAAGTACACTAGGGGAAGCTATCCAAAATTTGGCGCCAACGAAATAGCAATATTAGAGCGATACCGCTATTCAATTAGAGTTGGTTCGTATGGAGACCCTACAGCAGTACCGTTTGAAGTGTGGGAACCTATAATTTTAGCATCAAAAAAGTGGACAGGATTTACACACCAGTGGTCTCAGTGTGATCAGCGTTGGAAGAAATATTTAATGGCATCAGTTCAAACTCAAGCAGAAGCGCGCGTTGCCCAAAATCAAGGTTGGAGAACTTTCAGAATTATTGCCCCTAATGCACCTTTGAATGAAAACGAAATTATCTGTCGTCATACTGAAGATGATAGAATGCAGTGTAGCGAGTGTGGGCTTTGTAATGGCGCCTCATCCAAGCCAAATATTGTTGACCCGGTTCATGGCTTAAATTGGAAAGTCTCTAATTTCATAAAGTATTTAAACCAACAATAGCTTGAGCGCTTACACATATTTGACGCTTCTGCAAATTTGCTAGAAGCGTCCTGATATTTTGGCATAAATAACGATGATTCAAACACATGTTGCACAATACAAGCGGCGCCCAAATCCCTCATCTAAGGCTAATCCTCCAAAAACAGGTGAGAGTGAATAATGCTATTAGATACCCGAAGCGTTATCTTCACAATTTTCGTTACTTGCAGAAACACTCAACTACCCCCCATGTAAATATTTGGGAGATTACCTGTGGTTGTGTCCAAAATCTATCTAAATAGTCTCTTTATTATCAGTGCTGGACACCAAGAGCATAACGTTTTTCCCAGGTAGCGAAAATTAGGTCACGTTCATCTTTTGGCTCAATAAATTTATAAACCCTTTCCCTATGACCTCTACTTCCAAATCGCCCAACGTAGGATAATCCCAAACCCAACTTACCCAGTATTTTTTGAACAATGGTGATGGCGCCCAATCGGTTAGAAATAGAAACCCCCAAATAGTTCCTGATGATATAGCGGTGTTCCACTGCCAGAGCCTTAAACTGCTGTAATTGTGGGTCAGAACCACGAAACATCACCCCTGGAGTTAGAAAATAACTGATGTTGAGATTTTCCAATAACAAAACTACAGGTAATAACTGCCCTCGGTTAAAATCCGGCTTCCAGACAGCATTCTCGCCCAATTCTATTTGTGCCTTAGCTGTTGTTACATCACGTTGGGCAAGATGCTCTCGTCCCAAGGTCAAAAAGTAATGCAGACGCAGTTGAGGATACCAGCCATCCGAGTCTTTCCATACCAAGGAAGCCGTTACATCAATACCATAAAGTTCTTTTAACACAGCTTTGCGCTCTTGCTGCCGTTCTGTGGTAGTCTTTGCGCGCTTATCTTTTAGTTTCTCCAACTCAACCTCAGAGATATCAGATGCTGTTTCAACTGCGCGGCATTCAGATACATGTAACTCCATAGAAGCAGCTTTAACAGATTCAAAAACTCGCTCACTCTCAAGAAGCTCAATATCTTCTACATCAATAATTGTGTAACCATCTTCTACCAAGCCCTGAAGCACAGATTCTCGATAGCACCGCATTTGAGCGTTGATAACACAAGCTCGTTTACCCCAAGTTTGTAACGATTCTGGTTGAAAATTTTCATCGATGCAACTGTAGTCAGCATTATCAGCTTCAGACAATAACGCAATATTTGCCCTTGTCGCCACATGTTGACTTGCCAAAAGCACGCCTAATGATGCGGCACCATTTCCTACAAATCCCATGCCACAATTCCTAACCCAGATGTGGCGGTCAACAGTTTCTCTTAATCTTGCTAACATTTGCCGTGCGGAGTTAGCTGACTGAACTCCTTGAAATATTCCCCATACAGCGTTGAAATGACCTTGAATATCGATAGACACACCAGTTTCCAGACTTGGAGAAGCAATCACTAAATCGTATTCCCGCAGAATCGAGTTGAGATGAGCAATACAGCCATAAGCCGGATGCTCTGGGTCTGCAACCGACTCACTATCAATTCGTAAAATCCTCAACTGTGGAAATTTACGGCGAAATCTTTCCTCTAATGCCTGAGTTCCCCATTTTGATTTAGCTTTTTGAGCAGAACAACATAATAAATGATGTCCCCCCTTAGAAATTGCCTTATCAAGTGCTGCAACTAAATTTTTCGGATTAGTACCGTCATAGCTATAACAATTCCCTGCTACTGGTCGATAATTGTTAAGAATTACAAATGGTTTAACCTTAATCTCTCCTGCTAAAGAAAGCACGTAGTCAGCATCACAATCGGATACATCAGCGCTTGCTAAATAAATCTTTCCGAGTGGACTACTTAAAACATTCTGAATTAGCAACTTAAGGTTTTTAAGTACAGAAACCCGATGTTTTGCGACTTCTGTCGAAGAATTGAGAAGATGCCAGAATACTTGGTCACACTCATCAATAATAACTGTATCGTTATACCAATCACTAGGATTAAACCTGGCTTGGCTAGTATGGTGGAGAGAATCGATACAGACCCCATATCCAAGTAAATCCCCCGTACCTGATGAGTGTACTTTAGTTACATAATTGACTCCAAAACGCTCGCATAATGCTTCCCCTAATTGAATGCGATGAGTAATAATTAACACTCGACGATTTTGTTCATGAGCTTTTGCTACCTCGTTAGTTAACCATTCGGTTTTACCCGTCCCTTTTGCTGATTGAAGGATAATAAGCTTTTCAGACTCTGGAACTGATATTTGTCCAAGATATTTTTGCTCAAGTGAAATAGCAGGTTTGTAAGTCAGAAGTGTAAAAAGTTTGACTTGCCACATCTCTAAGGTGTCTGCTTTTTCGTAAAGAGTCTCAAATTCTTCTTCTCCTTGGGCAAAAATAAAATCGTCAACTCCCTTAGTAGGACTTGGTAAATCAATTACTTTAACCTCACAACCAGAGTACGCAAGTAATTTCCCCATTCTTTGGGTGGCAGTTTTTACCCGTTGAACAGTTTCTGGCTTTTCATCTCGGTCGAAGCAAATAGTAATCTGCCTATCTAACGTCGCAAAATGTTTCAAATCTGGCACAAGGAAGGGATTTCCGATGACGTTACCTGCTTCATCTTTAGGAATGCGATAGCCAGCGTTGACTCCAGGGATTGCAATTGCAGCATAGCCAGCGGTTAGTAAGCAAGCTGCTTTCTTAACTCCTTCAACAATTACTATTGGTACATTTCGGCGCCATACCCAGTACCAAAATCCATGCGGATGTTCCCATTCACCTGGAGTAACGGCAATACTATAACGGGAAGCAACTTTTTCCCAAATCCTTTTTGGCACTTGTAGAAAAAATGCGCGCGTTGCCTCTTTATAAGGATGCTCATATTTTATAAATTTATGGATTTTTTCATAATCGCGTCTGGGTTTATCTGGCTTGAAGCATCCCCACATCATTGGATTGTAGTTGCTGAGAGGGTCAATGCCATTACACCACCAACCTCCGTATTCAATGTGGCGATATTTCTTTAAATCCCCATCTCGCAGGCGCCCGTCGTTACGGCGTGAGATACTGGAGCTATAAAGTAAATATTCATAGGGTGTTGTTCCTGATAGCGATATAACGTTAAGGGCAATGATTTCTTTATCAACTGAGCTATTTAGCCATTCAGTAAGATGTTGGAATTGGAAGTTAGTTTCGTCAATATTAACTGCGTTCATAAAAAACTCCAATTGTTGAACTATTTGCCATGAGCTAGAACGCAATCTAAAGCTTATAAGTATTTGACGTAAAGCTCTATGGGATGAGTGTTGTTATAACTGAACTGAATGTTGCAGTGTTGCGATGCAAAAGGTAAAGAATTTAATCTGAAAATAAGCGTTTTACACTTATACATAAATTTCAGCTTTCGTTAATATTACTGTATCTAGATCAGTATGGCGCCCTCCGCATGACAAAGAAGCGGCTTTCAAGGAACAGATGCCGCGTTTACAAGAGATTGGTAGCCAATTAAGTCAAAAGCACTCTTAAAATTTGGTTATACTCATCCAAATCTTGCAAGGTTTCTGAATATAGGCACTTCCTTAGCCTATACAAAGGAAATCATAAAAGCAATAGTTAATCTATAATTTTTATAGGCTAGTTGCTAGCCTAGCCTATAATCACAAACCATGACAAACGCATGGCAAGAGCCTCAATAACCGTAAAACCCCTGAATGCTAAGTTTCAGGGGTCTTACCTTCGGATTCTAAAAATTGGCGAATGCGTTCGCGTGATAGCCTGAGTTGCTCCGAGGCGCTTCTCAGGCTGCTAATTCCCCCAGGATTTTTTCTGCACGTTCCTTAAACTCCTCAAGTTCTGCAACTTTTTTCTTGATGCTGTCGATTTCTGAAGTGTTATTTGATGATATTCCCAAATAGCTATCGATAAATTCTAGTAAAATTTTACTAGCTGAAGTACCGTTTGCTTTGGCCTTTTTCAGAAAAGCAACTTTCTTTTCTTCTGGAATACGAAAGTTCATCTGGGTTTCCCCTTCTGCAAGATTTCTTGGCATACTGTGTTTCTCGCTTCTCAATCATGGCTTTTAGTCTATGCCTAATTCTACTTGTCAGCCTATTTTTTGCCTATAACATAAGATGTTCAATGTTTTTTGCCTGTACAATTTTATATACAAGTACTTGATTTTATTTTGGAATTTGCCTATACTAGGGAAATCACGAAAAGATGCGACCGCTTTGTATAGAGAACTTGCGGTCGCAGTTAGGGGTTGATGTCCTTGTTTAAGTACGCCCCTTATAAAATACCTAACCCTATATAGAGTCAGGAATTTAATTATGACGTATGTAAGCTATACACAGCAATCGTTTACAAGTAATAAACGGGAATCACTTCAAAGCCGGGATAATATTAGGGCTTTGGAAATTTCGTTTGAAAAGCACGAAGTATATGCATTAGAAAAGCTAATAGCAAAAATTATGTACGATAGTGATGAGTTTGTTACCCAGTGCTGGCTAGTCATTATAAATGATGTACAAATCCATAAGGCTAATACTTGGGCTAAGTGTTACAACTACATTACATGGCACTACAAGCAAGAAACCTTGCCCATGCAACAACAAGAAGTAGAAACAGGCGCCCCCGAAAGTGCGCGCGTCAAAATACCTATATTTATTGTTGATTCTCAAAAACGAGAGTTACTGAATTTCAATTATTGTTTGCGAACGAGAATATTAGAAAAAAACCATCAAATTTATTGCCGCTTTAGTACAATTGGTAGTACTAAATATAGCAGGCGCCATAGTTTCAATCTGAAATATCGCGCAAATAAACTCAACTGTTGTAACGATGCTGCTATCACTACAGACAATAAAGGAGGAATTGAAATGGTTGCAGAAATTAAATTAGGGCTTTGTAATCCACCAGAGCCAATTTATTTGTACGTAAAAAATGGAGAACTCAGCGGTGAGTCTTATCTTTGGTATAACTACGATATCAATAACGATAAAACTATTCCGGTGCAGCAAAGAGCTTTGAGCGGATATTTACAAAATCTGCGATTAACAAGCAAAGAGTTCAAAGGCAAGGACAATATGAAGCTTGATATCGTTGTCGCAGCGGATGAATTATATGTCGTTAGAACCGGGATAGAAACGAACTTTGCGAAAACGTTTCTCTTGGCAGTATCTCAAGTGCAAGATTTCTCTAGACCTCTAATTTTAGCTGCAACCCCTGGTGAGGAAAATGTGGTTTTCTGTCGGCTTTATGATGCTGCGACTAAAACCAGGATTCGGTGTGAGTGGAACAAAGATGCTGATTGGCCTGGAATCATAAGCTACGTTCAATCTAAACTAGCCGATTCTGTAGAAGTTCCTTTACCACAGCAGCAACAAACTCAAGTACATCAAGCTGTTGTTCCTCCATCATCGAAACCGAATCAAGATTTACGGGTTAAGCAAATTCGCACATTGCTGAACTATCCAGTTGCATCGGTAATTGAATGGCTGAAACTTAGAGAAGTAGAGCGCCCAAACGAATTGGAAGAGAACCAAATTGACGAATTAGTCAAAACCATGTGCCTCTTTTGGGGACAAGATAAATTTGAGCATCCTAACCATGTAGCAAATTCATATCAGAAATACGTAGTTGAGGCTGTTGCTTCGGGAATTCCTGAAGTTGCAGCAATACAGACTTGGATGCAAAACGTTCAACAGTCTCAGAAGGAACAGAAAGAACTAAAATCTACCTAATTTACTTGCTGTGTGGGGAATTTTGTTGGATATTTAAAAACTTCCCCTCCTAAATTCAGAATGAAATTAGAACTGTTGATGTTGAAGTGCAAACCCCAGATAAATTACCACAGCAAACCATCAAAATTTTGTGTTAGCTACCAAAGACGCTGATAAAGTCAAATATTAGTACTACCACTAAATATAATTACTTTAAGGTCGGCAAATGAAAATTCCAATAAACTACTTATCATCAGAAAGAATAAAGCCAAGAGATTTCCTCCGGCATTTGCTAATAGGTAGAGATTACAGTAAAATCGATTATCTTGAAGCAGAGACTACCAGTTGCTACCGTACTCAAGCGATTAAGGTTCTTTCTCGTTTACTATGTGTAAACCCAACAACAGTTCGTAACCACTGGGGCAAAACATTAAATTTCGAGTCGATGCCCGAAAACTATCAATTAATTCTGGCGTATGTTGAAACTGCGGGTATCAATCAAAAACACGCAAGCTTTATTATCAAGGACAAGTACACTCCTTCAAGACTTATAGCCAAAGATTTCTTAGATTATGCTTTAGGATTAGATAGGTTAACAACTGAAGAAATTAAACTACGCTTGTCTAACAATAGTTTCTTTACTGAATGCGCTCACACATTATCTCAAGTATTAGGATTTGGGTATCGAACAGTAATGAATTGGGGATATGATATTCGATTCCATAAAATGCCGCAGGAATACGAATATTTTCTTTATTATGCTTCAGAAGCGATAAAAACTAGGCAAGCGCTTTATAACAAAGATATGATTGTTGCTGCATGTCCTTAAAGGCGCCTTTATCAACTTCCTGCGAACATGAACACACATGTTTATTTACGTATTGTTCCGCAGGAAGTTAAGCCCGAAGCGAGCGGCGCAGTAATACTCACCTAGCTCTTTATTTAGTATTTATGTATGTATCGAACATAAATTTAGTCTTATTAAAGCAATAGTATGGGGACTAAAATATTTATTAAACTATTACTAATAATTTACGAGTAAAATTGAGATATACGCATCTTTGAATGTTATAATATATATATCTTAATTGTTTATTATGATTTGTACTTTGACTTTGCCGCATTTTTACTTTGACTTTGCCACATAAGGTGTTGCAAAGCTTCAAACAGCGTGGTGTATGT
>ERZ1066118.490-NODE-490-length-35786-cov-7.447427_pt1 | contig 35786 bp, 38 predicted proteins | sample MGYA00382765_ERZ1066118 | MGnify/ENA primary metagenome ERZ1066118 (study PRJEB33369, sample SAMEA5778348) | biofilm metagenome | biome: Industrial cooling water; feature: Water cooling tower basin; material: Biofilm | place: United Arab Emirates | collected...
ACAAGGATCGTGTAGAGGTGTTGGTCCCCGAGGTCGATGGACAGCTCGGGGTTCTGCTGGTGAAGGGAGGCACCGAGTGAGCGCCGCGCAGTACGCCCCTTACCTTGGCAAAGACCTGCTCGGGCTGGAAGAGCTCTCGCGGGAGCAAATCCTCGGCATCCTCGACACTTCGGAACCTTTCAAGGAGATCTCGGAAAGGACGATCAAGAAAGTCCCGGTCCTCCGCGGCAAAACGATCGTCAACGCCTTCTTCGAGAACTCCACCCGCACCCGCATCTCCTTCGAGTTCGCCGAAAAGCGACTCTCCGCCGACACCGTAAACTTCGCCGCCTCGGGCTCCTCCGTCTCAAAAGGCGAGACGCTCGTCGACACCGCCCGGAACCTCGAGGCGATGCGGATCGACATGGTCGTGATCCGTCACGGCTCCTCTGGAGCGGCGCATTTCCTGGCGGAGCGGATCGCATCCAACGTCATCAACGCTGGCGACGGCAAGCATGAGCACCCGACCCAGGGTCTGCTCGACATGCTGACGATCCGCGATCACCTCGGGAAGCTGGAGGGCGCCAGGGTTTGTATCGTCGGCGATGTCCTGCACTCGCGCGTTGCACGGTCGAACATCCATGGCCTGCGGAAAGTAGGAGCCGAGGTCGCGGTCTGCGGGCCGAAGACGCTGATGCCGCCGCACATCGAGGAGATGGGGGTAACGGTCTTCCGGCGAATCGAGGAGGCGATCGAGTGGGCGGACGCGCTGAACGTGCTCCGCCTGCAGCTCGAGAGAATGACTGCCGGCTTCGTTCCCTCCGTGCGGGAGTACAACCGGGTGTTTGGAGTTTCCACCGAGCGGATCGAGAAGGCCCCCCGCGACATCCTCATCCTTCATCCGGGCCCAATGAACCGCGGCGTCGAGATCGATTCGGCGGTGGCGGACGGACCGCATTCGGTGATTCTGCAGCAGGTGACAAACGGCGTCGCTATCCGTATGGCGGTTCTCTACCTCCTCGCGGGAGGAAAGCCGGACACGGCCGAAGCGGCCAAGACGGGGACAAATCTTTGAAGTCTACACTGATCAGGGGTGGCAGGGTGGTCGACCCGTCGCAGGGTATCGACCGGGTGATGGATATACTGCTCAGCCAGGGGGTCGTCGCTGAGCTGGGCGAGCGTCTCGAGTCGGCTGACGCCGACGTCGTGGATGCATCCGGCCTCATCGTTTCTCCGGGTCTGATCGACCTGCACGTGCACCTGCGCGAGCCTGGCGGTGAGCACAAGGAGACGATCGCCACAGGAGCCGCGTCCGCTGCTGCGGGAGGATTTACCACTGTCGTGGCGATGCCGAACACTCAGCCGGTGATCGACAATCCCGCTGCCGTCGGGTTCGTGCTGGCGGAGGGTAGGCGCTGCGGCTTGGCGCGCGTGTTCCCATCCGGGGCGATCACAGTCGGCTCGAAGGGCGACCAGCTCAGCGAGATCGGCGAGATGGTGGCAGCGGGGGCGGTGACGATCACCGACGATGGCCGTCCGGTTGGTCGCGCAGGAGTGATGCGCCAGGCGCTCGAGTACGCCCTCACCTTCGACATCCCGGTGTCAGTTCACGCGGAAGAGGTCGAGCTCTCCCGGGGCGGAGTCATGCACGAGGGGATCATCTCCAGCCGGCTGGGCCTGAGCGGAATCCCCAATGCTTCCGAGGATGTCATGATCGCGCGAGATCTGCTGCTCGCCGAGCTCACCGGCGGCCGCCTTCACATCCAGCACGTCTCGACCCGCCGCGGCGTCGAGATGATCCGGGATGCGAAGGCGAGGGGGATCCGGGTCACGGCAGAGGCGGCACCTCACCACTTCACCCTCACGGATGAGGCGGTCGCGCGCTACCGCACGGATGCCAAGATGAACCCGCCCCTGCGCTCCGAAGCTGACCGCGATGCGGTCCGCCAAGGGGTGCGCGACGCCACCCTCGATGTCATCGCAACGGACCACGCCCCGCACCACTACGACGAGAAGGAGCAGGCGTTCGATGACGCACCCTTCGGGATTGTAGGGCTCGAGACGGCGCTGGGCCTCGGGATCTCGGAGCTGGTCGAAAAAAAGATGATCGACCTGCCGACCCTGATCGACCGGATGAGCTGGTCCCCCGCGAAGGCGTTCTCGCTGCAGGGCGGAACGCTCGCCAAGGGGTCGATCGCCGACGTCGCCATCTTCAACGCGGAGGAGGAGTGGACGGTGGATCGAAAGCGATTCCTTTCCCGGAGCCGCAACACTCCATTCGACGGCTGGAAGCTGCGCGGTCGTCCGATCCGAACGATCGTGGATGGATGCACCGTCTGGCAGGCCAGGGAGAGCTAGGCTTGTCTCGCAGCAGTCGGCCCGCCTCGACCCTCGCGCCTTTTGCGGTCGCTTCCCCTGGTCGCTCATTGCCGACCTCGTCGACGGCGAGGAGATCGTCGCGTGCTATGTGGTTCGGGAGGTAAGGAAGCTCAGAACCAAGACGAACCAGCCGTACCTGAAGCTCCTCCTCGGAGATCGCACCGGCACGATCGACGGCATGATCTGGGAAGAAGCGGAGCGCTGGGAAGGTCTCTGCGCCGCGAAGGAGATCATCGGCGTGCGCGGACAGATCTCCTTCTATCAGGACCGCCCGCAGCTGCGGATCACGGCGGTGGAGGCGATCTCCCCGACCGCCTCCGATCTCGAGCTCCTGCTTCCCGCATCACGGCGGGATCGGGAGCTCATGGAGCGCGAGCTCGATGCTCACATCTCCTCCGTAAAGGACCGGGGCTACCGGGCACTCCTCAGGCGCTGCCTCGGCCGGGAAACTGAGCTGGGCCGGGCCTTCCGTCAGCATCCCGCCGCAACGCGGAATCACCATGCGTATCTCTACGGCTTGATGGAGCATACGCTCTCCGTAGCGTCGGTCTGCGATCGGCTCGTCGAGCACTACAGGGAGCAGGGTGTCCGGCTCAATCGCGATCTCCTGCTGACAGGCGCGCTGCTACACGATCTCGGAAAGGTTGTCGAGCTCGAAGGCGGACCCGCCCCCGCTTACACGACCGCGGGGAAGCTTCTGGGTCACATAGCGCTGGGGATTGAGATTGTCGGCCGGGAAGGAGCCAGGGTCGCCGGTCTGGAAGGGGAGAGTCTGCTCCTCGTTCAGCACATGGTGATGAGCCACCAGGGGAAGCCGGAGTGGGACTCCCGCACCCCGCAGCTTCTCGAGGCAATCGTCCTCCACTACGCCGATGATCTGGACGCCAAGATCAATCAGGCGGGCGCGGCTCTGGGCGAAACCCGACCGGGAGAGTGGTCGTCCTATGATCGCAGCCTCGGACGCTCGCTCTATCTTCCCGAGCAGAGCGGGGAAGGCGCGAACAGCAAGGGCGGCATCCCCGACGACAGCGTGATCGATCTGTTCCGTGGCTGACCTCACCAGAAAGAACGCCAACTCGAAGATGAAGAGACCGCCAGAGACAGCTCAGGAGCAGGCCGGTCCTGACGTGTTCGCACTGCTCGAGAAGCGCGTCACGATCGAGCAGTGGCTCGATCGGCTGGATTCGCAGCGAGGAAGCGTCAGCGAGAAGATCCTGGAGCGTGTTCGGGCTGACTATGAGAAGCGGCTGGCGGAGACCCTGGAGGCACTCGGCTCACACCGCAGCACCGTTGAGGATCAGCTCCTCACCGCCTCCGACCGGCTCTCGATCGCGGAGGTGCGCCGTGCCGATGCCGAAGAGCAGCTCGAGGAGGGACGTCTTCGCAACATCATCGGTGAGCTGAGCGACGAGGAGTGGTCGAGGGAGCGTACGAGCCTCGAGGACGCGGTCGGGGCCGCGGCTGAGGAGGAGAACGGGGTTCGCGGCGAGGTAGTGCGGCTGACCCAGCTAATGAATCAGCTGAATCAGAACGAGGGCGACGGCCTTTCTCATCACACCGAGGTCACCGAGAGCGCCTTCATGACGGAAATCTCTGAGGATCCTTCGCCCATCGACGATGAGCCGGAGATATTCTCGTCGGCCGCCGAGGTTCTCGAGCAGGCAACTGCCCCTGAGGCTTTGCCGGCCGTGGATGAGGATGATCCGTTTTTAGCCAGCATCGACCGTCTTCTGACCAATGGAGGCGAGGACGCCCGGGCGATCCCGCTCGATGACGAAGAGGCTCTGGAAGATACCGCGCCCAAACCTGGGCTGAAGTGCGGTGAGTGCGGCTACACCAATGATCTGAGCGCGTGGTTTTGTGGCGTCTGCGGCGCTGACGTCGGGTGATACGTTAGCGGCAGGCGGTTAAAGGAAGAGCCCCGCTGATCTCGAGGATCGGCGGGGCTCTCTCGTGGAAGGGGAGGCGCTTAGAGCGTCTCTACACCCTTCTCGCGTGCTACCCGGGCGAGCTGCGACTTCAGACGCGCTGCCTTGTTCGGATGGATCAGGCGCTTCGCAGCGGCCCGGTCCAGAAGCGACTTCGCCGAAGCAAAGCTGGCTGCGGCCGGCTCGGCAGCATCAGCCTGACGCACGTTCTTGATCGCGGTGCGCAGCTTTGAGCGCTTACTCTTGTTGCGGTCCTCGCGGATCTTGTTCGTCCGCATCCGCTTCTCAGCGGACTTTACGTTCGGCAAGGCAGGCCTCCAGGTAGATCAGTCGCGAGACAATCTCGCACTTCGGAAAAGTGGCAGAACAAGCGAGGAAAATAGCGCAGGAGGGATTCGGCGTCAACCTCCACGCGATTCATTGGGAGGATCGAGGGGGAACGATTCAGCACGTTCAACCGCACCCAGGGCCAAAGCGCATTCACTAGAGCCCGAGACAACAATAATCCCCTCTACGGGTACCCCCTCGAACCAAGCTATGTCCTAATCCGCGTGTGACGCCGAGTTACCCGCGGGGCCCAAGGTCCGCTTACCTGCAACCGCCTTTTGACACCCCGCACCCCCAGCCGATAGCTTTCGCGGATGGAACAACTGCTGATCTCCCTCCCGGTCCTGATCTTCTCGATCGTTCTTCACGAGGTGGCCCACGGGTGGGTCGCGCAACGCGAAGGCGACAACACTGCGGCTATGTTGGGTCGGCTCACGCTGAACCCGATCCCGCACATCGATCCGATCGGGAGCATCCTGGTTCCGGCGGTTCTGATGTTGATGCCCGGCGGCTTTGTCTTCGGATGGGCCAAGCCTGTTCCCGTGAACCCGCGCAACTTCCGACACTACAAGCGCGGAGACATTCTGGTCTCGCTGGCTGGAATCGCAGTCAATCTGATGCTGGCTGTGGCGTTCGCATTCGTTCTGGCAGGTGCTGTCTGGGGAGCGCGGTTCTTCCCGGACATCGCGAACACCTGGCAGGCGATCATGGAGATGGCCCGGTTCGGCATCCTCATCAACATCGTTCTCGCGCTCTTCAATCTGCTCCCGATCCCGCCTCTTGATGGCTCGCATGTGATGTATCACCTGCTGCCGCCACACATCGGCATGAGGTACCGTGAGGCGGGGCGTTACGGGATGCTGCTCGTATTCGCCTTCCTTTTTCTCGGGGGTACTGCCATCCTCGTCGCGCCGATGAACTTTCTGTACGAGGCAGCGCTCTCTCTCGCCAGCCTCCTGGTCTGAATCGGCCTTGAGCACCCAGCTCGAGACCGATCCGCTCCTCGTCACCCTGGACCAGTTCCAGGGTCCTCTCGATCTGCTCCTTCACCTGATCCGCAAGCAGGATATCGACATCTTCGATATTCCGATCGCGCGCATCACTCAGCAGTTCCTGGACGCGATCGCTGACATGGGTCGCTTCGAGTTGGAGCGGGCGGGCGAGTTCCTGGAGATGGCCGCCACCCTGGTGCGGATCAAGGCGCAGATGCTCTTCCCGCGAAAGATCGATGAGGAGCCGGATGATCCGCGGGCGGACCTCGTACGGCGGCTGCTGGAGTACGAGCACTTCCGCGAGGTGGCGCGCACCCTCGAGGGTGCGGAGCGCGAGCGGGTCCGGTTCCACGCCAAGGGCTACTTCGAGCAGCGGCCGCGTGCGGTGAAGGCCGACGTTCCGCTGGAGACGGATTGGTCGGAGGTCTGGGCGGCGGTGATGATGCTGGTCGAGCGCTTCGAGGAGCCGGAGCCGGGTTACCGTGTGGAAAGTCGCCCTGTGCGTCTGGACGATAAGATCGAGCACATCTCACGGCTGCTCGACGAGCTCACCAGGGTCGAGTTCACTCAGCTTGTCGCACCTTGGGGAAGCCGGCTCCACGCCGTGATTACCCTTCTCGCCTGTCTGGAGCTGGCGAAGCGCCACGCCCTTCGTCTGCGGCAGGCAGCTCCGTTTGCACCCCTCTGGGTCTACAGGTCCGAGGAGCATGATGCGGCGTAGCCGGATGATCGAGGCGCTGCTCTTTGCCAGCGAAGCTCCTCTCACTGCTTCGGACCTTACCCGAGTGGATGAAACGCTCGATGAGGAACAGATCGAGGGGATTCTCGCCGAGCTGAAGCAGGAGTACGAGACGGAAGAGCGCGCCTTCGGCCTCTACGAGATCGCAGGGGGGTACCAGATCCTCACTAGACCCGAATATGCGTCGGTGCTTGAGCGGTTCGACTCAGTTCCGCTCACGAACCGGCTTTCTCCCGCCGCCCTCGAGACGCTCGCGATCATCGCCTACCGCCAGCCGGTCGGCCGCGCCGAGGTGGAGGAGATTCGGGGGGTAGGGGCAGGGGGTGTGCTGAAGACGCTCCTGGAGCGCAATCTGGTGGACGTTGTGGGTCGTGGGGAGGGGCTCGGTCGCCCGCTCCTCTACGGAACGACCCGCTACTTCCTGGAGCATTTCGGCTTCCGCTCCCTGGAGGAGCTTCCACGTTCCGACGAGCTGGCAGTGATCCTTTCCGAGAAGACAACTGATGCCACAGAGGCGTGACGGCGCACCTCCCCCTTCCGAGCGCTCCGAGGGAACGGTCCGGCTGCAGGCTTACCTCGCACGCGCCGGGGTGTCCTCCCGCCGCGGCGGAGAAGAGCTGATTCGCGAGGGGAGGGTTACTGTGAATGGCCGTCCCGCGGAGATCGGCACCAAGGTCGACCCAGCCAGGGACGTCATTCGTCTCGATCGGCAGATCCTGTCTCTGCGGGCTACCTCCTGGGTCGCGCTGCACAAACCGCGGGGATACGTCACTACCCGGGAGGATCCGACCGGCCGCAGAACGATCTATGATCTGCTGCCAGCGGAGCTGCACCACCTCTTCCACGTCGGACGTCTCGATCGCGACAGCTCAGGGCTCCTTCTGCTCACCAACGACGGCGACACCGCAAACCGTCTACTGCACCCGCGCTATGGGACGCTGAAGGAATATCAGGCTGACGTGGAGGGGCAGCCTGATTTCGAAACTCTGGAACAGCTGGTCGAAGGTGTCGAGCTCGAGGATGGAATCGCTCACGCCGTGAATGCCGAGCTTCGCGGGCAGGTGGATGATGATGTCTACCGCATCAGGATCGTTCTCGAGGAGGGCAGGAACCGCGAGGTCCGCAGAATGCTCGACGCCGTCGGGCACCCGGTGATCAAGCTCTTCCGCCGCAGCTTCGGTCCGATTCAGATCGGCAAGCTCCCGCCGGGAAGATGGCGGCACCTGACTACAGCCGAGATAGCGAGCCTGAAGCCCGCACCACGCGCGCCCAAAAGAAGCCCGGCCGACAAACCACCCGGCGATCGGTCCCGCCGGCCGAGGCGCTAGTGGCCTGGCTAGGCAAACTCAACGCCTGCGGGCGCCTCTGCATCCCCTTCCGGGGCGGCACCGGCTTGCCGTAGAGACCTGTCATCCCTGCGGGCTACCAAGTGCCAGACCCGTGCATCGATGGTCGCCGCGCTCTCGACTTACGCGTAAGACGCCACCTGCCTGCCACAAAGGCCATTGCGTAAATGCCTGCAAAGATTATAGCTATGTTGCTATAACCTCTTACCCGGCAATCAGATGAACGCTGCATGGCACTCAGCCCACAAGCGTCCAGGGATGCTACGCTACGCGAGAGAATGGAGTGGCACCTGGAGCATCAGAAGGAGTGCGGGTGCCGACCCATCCCAGCATCGATACAGCGCGAGATAGAAGCCGTCACACCGCGCGTGCTCTAGAGCAGCTCCCGGACGGTACGAATCGAGCATCATCAACGGCTCGATCGGACCTCGGATGGGACCTCACGGGTTCCATCTGCTAACAGGTTGAACGGGAGCCGGCATTCGGAGGCGGGATGGAGCAGAACGTAAGCGCTACGGCAGCTGGGAAGACGGAAGGTCGGCTGCTGGCCGACCGCATCGTAGGCGAAGTTCACCGGCGTGTCGTTGGTCAGCAGTACATGATCGAGCGGCTGCTGATTGGTCTGCTGACTGGTGGACACGTCCTGTTCGAGGGCGTTCCGGGACTCGCAAAGACTCTCACAGTTCGGAGCCTGGCGGAGACGATCAACGCCTCCTTCCAGCGGATCCAGTTCACCCCCGACCTCCTCCCCGCCGACGTTCTCGGCACGGTCATCTACGAAGCTCGAACTGGCGAGTTCGTCCCGCACCGGGGGCCGATCTTCGCGCACGTCGTTCTCGCCGACGAGATCAATCGGGCGCCTGCCAAGGTCCAGGCGGCTCTGCTCGAGGCGATGCAGGAGCGCCAGATCACGATCGGCGGAACGACGCACCCTCTCCCGAGCCCGTTCATCGTCCTCGCCACTCAGAACCCGATCGAGCAGGAAGGGACGTACCCTCTTCCTGAGGCGCAGGTCGATCGCTTCATGATGAAGGTTGTAGTCGGTTACCCGGGGCGCGACGAGGAACGCGAGATCCTCAGGCGGATGAGCGGCCCGGATCCCATCTCGATATCTCCGGTAGCTCAGCCCGAGGAGATCCTGCGAGCGCAGGTCGCCGTTTCCCGGCTCTACCTCGACGAGAAGGTTGGCGAGTACATCCTCGATCTGGTCGAGGCGACGCGGAAGCCCCGCGAGTTCGGCCTCGCCGATCTCGCGCCGCTGATCGAGTACGGCGGCTCGCCCCGCGCGACGCTTGCCCTCGGTGCGTGCGCGCGGGCCCACGCGTTCCTACGCGGGCGAGAGTACGTTCTCCCGGAGGATGTGAAGGCGATCGCACCCGACGTGTTGCGACACCGGGTGATCACGACATTCGAGGCCGAGGCCGAGGAGGTCACCGCCGACGACATCGTGCGGCGCGTGCTGGAGAAGATCGCCGTTCCCTGAGGCATGGCTCGCTCAAGCGCCTCCCCGCCCACAGCGCCCTCAGGCGAAATCGCCGACCTGATCCGTCAGGTTCGGCTGGTCGAGCTCAAGACTCGCCGCCTCGTCGACTCGCGCTTCAGCGGAGAGTATCTCTCCAGCTTCAAGGGCCAGGGAATCGAGTTCGCCGAGGTGCGTGAGTACCAGCGCGGCGATGACGTGCGGTCGATCGATTGGAACGTCACGGCGCGCCTGGGTGGGCCGTTCGTCAAGCGCTATGTCGAAGAGCGCGAGCTCAGCGTCCTGCTCATCGTCGACATGTCCGGCTCAGACCGCTGGGGCACCCGTTCACGTCTGAAGTCTCAGCTGATGGCAGAGGTGGTAACTACCCTCGCCATGTCAGCATCGAGGAACAACGACCGGGTGGGGATGCTGATCGGCACCGATCGGGTCGAGTCCTTCGTACCACCGCGCAAGGGACGGCGTCATGTCCTTCGCCTGGTTCGGGACCTGCTGGCGTGCGAGCCCACCAACCGCGCCACTGATCTCGCTCCTGCGATCTCCTATGCCCAGCGCGTTCTGGCGCACCATGCGCTGGTGTTCGTCTTCTCCGACTTCCAGCTCGGTCCCACCTGGGAGCGTTTCAGCAAAGCCGTCGCGGGGCTTCGCGCCCGTCATGACGTAATCGCCTGTCACCTCACCGACCCAAGCGACTTCGAGCTTCCCAATGTAGGGATGCTCCGCGCCACCGATCCGGAAACCGGCGAGGAGGCAGTGCTCGATACGAGCTCCCCATCGGTCCGCGAAGGCTACCGCGCGCTGATCGGCGCGGACGAGGAGAAAGGGCGGAGGCTGTTCACCAAGCTCGGCATCGACGAGATACGCCTCCGCACTGATCAAGCGTCAGGCAGGGCACTGACTTCCTTCTTCCAGCGCCGGGAGCGGAGGGCGCGGGGATGACCTTCCTGCTTTCGATGCTGCTGGTCCTGCTGCTCTCAGCGACAGGGCTGGAAGCTCAGGGGGCGCTTCCGGCTCAGCGGGATTCTACGACGGAGCTGTTCCTGGGAGTCTCTCCCACTGAGGTCACCGTCGGCGATCGGTTCCAGGCTGTGGTGCGCGTCGATGGCCCGGACGGAACCCGGATCGAGTACCCTGACATCACTGGCGGCGATACGATCCAGTCCGTGGCACCCCTCCGTATCACCACGACAGCCGCGGGTGATACGGTCGCGGTCTACACACTGGTCGCCTGGATCGCCGGCCAGCCGCTTCAGGCTACGTTGCCCGTCCGCCTCCATTCGGCAGCCGGAGTCAGCGAGCTGGACGTGGCTCTGCGGCTTCCGACGGTCAGGTCAGTGCTTCCCGCGGGTGACACGATCGTGGAGCCGCGGCCACCCAAGCCGCTCATCGTTCCACCGCTGCTCGGGAAAGCGCAGTCCCTGTGGCTCTATCTGCTGCTCGCAGCTCTGGCCGCGGGTGCTCTCGGGTACTGGCTTCTCGACCGCCATCGGCGCGCCGAGAGCGCCGAGCCTGGAGATCCGCGGGCGTGGGCGATGGCGCAGCTGGATCTGCTCGAGGCATCGCCTGCCAAAACTCATGAGGAGCGGGTAGGGCGATATCAACGGATCAGTCGGATCCTCCGTTTGTACGTCGCGCGGATTGATCCCGGTTTCGGCCTCGACCTCACCACCCCCGAATTGACCCAGTCGCTCCACCAGCGGAGCACGCCGGAGGTAGCAGCATCACTGAGCCGGCTCCTGGACGCAGCGGATAAGGTGAAGTTCGCGGGCGCCCGTCCTGGGCAGCTGGATGCCGATCTTCTCCTGGACGACGCCCGCGCCTTTGTCGCGCTTTTCCCTGAACGCGATGCCACTCCGGAGCTGCTGACGAGGGCCGCCGCATGAGTCTCACCTGGGCGAGACCCCTCGCGCTCCTCCTGCTCGTACTGATCCCGTTGTATCCCCTCCTCGCCCGTCGGCGTCGCGGGGAATCGATGCCTCTGCCGCGGAGTTCCAACCTGAATCAGACCGGCTACGCATCCCGCGCAATCACAATACTTCCGGGTGCGCTGCGCACGCTTGTCCTGATCGTGCTGGTATTGGCGCTGGCGGGCCCAACAACAGCGGGTGCGGTGGTCGAGGAGACGAGTGAGGGGATCCCGATCGTCATCGCCGTCGATGTCTCCTCATCCATGCTCGCACAGGATTTCCGGCCGCGAGACCGCCTGACGGTGGCGAAGGCGACGATCGCCAGCTTTACCGAAAGCCGGCCGGGTGATCCGATCGGTTTGGTGGCGTTCGCTGGGGAAGCTCTGACGCTCGTTCCTGCGACTACCAATCGCCCGGTGCTCCAGGCTGCGATCGAGTCGCTGCAGATCGGGCTGCTCGAACACGGCACAGCGATTGGCGACGGACTGGCGGCCGCCGTGAACCGCCTTCGGCACTTCGAGGGCGAAGGCGTCATCATCCTCCTGAGCGATGGCGAGAGCAACCGCGGAACCATAGACGCCCTCGACGCCGCCAGCGCAGCAGCGACTCTCGGGCTCACGGTCTACACCATCGGGGTCGGCTCAGAGACGGTTGCGCCTGTCCCCATCGGAGCAGGGCCAGCCGGATTTCGCTATGCCGAGCTTCCCGTGGGTCTCGACGAAGAGCTGTTGATGGAGGTCGCGTCGCGCACGGGCGGGCGCTACTTCCGCGCGACCGAAGCCGCGGCGCTCGAGCGCATTTACGAGGAGATCGATCGCCTCGTCCCCTCGGTTGTGGAGACGACGCGTCATGTCGAGCAGACCAGCTGGGTCGCGCCCCTGCTCCTTCTCGGCGGGCTGCTCCTGATCAGCGAGTGGGGAGTTCGTGGCTCACGTTGGGGCGTCTTCCCGTGATCGAGCTCACGCGGCTTCACCTGGCGATTGCCGCTGCCCTCCTGATTCTGGCGCTCGGGCTCGGACTCTGCGCTTTCGTGCGTCGTCGCGGCAAGGTCGTAGCCGCTCTGGGCGATGCCGAGGTGCTGCGGCAGATGGGCCTCGCCGTCGACGGAAGGCCCTGGCGTCGGATACTGGTTCCTGCGTGCGGCGGGCTGGCTCTCGCCGGAGCACTGCTCGACCCGTCGCTGGGAGCCGGCCCCCCAGCGAGGCGCGGTCCCGTCGTCCTGCTGCTAGATGCTTCGGGATCGATGCTCGTGCACGACACGGGCGCGCCCCGGCTGGCCATCCAGCGGGAGCTCGCGTCGGATCTGGTGGCGCAACTGGGGGACACACCCATCGGCGTGGTCGCCTTCGCCGGACGCGCCTTTTCGCTGACGCCGCCGACACGTGATCTCGGCGCTGTCGATATGTACCTGAGCACTGTTGATCCGACGATCGTCACCCAGAGCGGCTCCGCGCTGGGCGCAGCGATCCGTCAGGGGCTGGGCCTGATCACAGCCGGGGAGGGTGGCGCTGGCGGCACGATCATCCTGATCGGGGATGGCGACGAGACCGATGACGAGGCGGCTGCGCTGGAGGCCGCCGAGCTGGCCGGGCGGAACGAGATCAGCATTCACTCGCTCGGTGTCGGGAGCGAGGAAGGGGCCCCGGTTCCATCTATCGACCTTTCAACAGGTACCGCTTCCGGATACCTCACCGACGACAACGGCGAAGCCATCATCAGCCGAGCTCAGCCGGCCCTTCTGCGGGACATTGCAGAACGCAGTGACGGCGGCGTGTATGTTTCGGCGGCCGAGCAAGGAGCAGTCTCGCGCATTGTCGAGACGATCCGACCGTCAGGTTCAGGCATCGGTACGGGGGAGGGTGCCTGGCCCCTCTATTTCTGGCTGGGGCTGGCGGCTTTTCTCATGCTTCTCCTTCAACCGCTGCTGGAAACGCTCAGCAGGAGGCATTCGTGAAGGCGCTCCTGGGCGCAATCTTCTTCGCGCTACTCCTGGGGCCGTGGGACAGAGCCGCCAAGCTTGCCGAGAACGGGGATCTCACCGGGGCGGAGCGCGAGTACCGGGTGCTGCTTTCCGAGGCGCCCGCCAACCCGGAGCTGCAGTACAACCTTGGAACCGTGCTCCTGATGCAGCGCCGGTATGATGAGGCGCGTGCGCAGCTCGAGCAGGCGGCCGCTCAGCTCCCGGCTAACGGGGTGACTGCATATAACATCGGAAACACCGATCTCGAGCCCGCATATGCGGACAGCGCCCTCGCCGATCGCGACGATCGTCTGAGGCGGGCGATTGCGTCATACCGCCGCTCCCTCATCCAGAACCCGGATGACGTCGATGCCAAGTGGAACCTCGAGCTGGCGCAGCGGCTGCTGAACCGCGAGACGCCTCCGCCCACCGGCGGGGGCGGCGGTGGTGGGGGAGGCGGTGCTGGGGGCGAGACGGAACGCAGGGAAGGGGAGCAGCCCCCCGTGCCCCAACGTGCCAGTCAGTCGGGGCCACAACCAGAGATGTCACCTGCCGAGGCTGAAGATCTGCTGGACGGCGCTCAGGATCGTGAGGGGGAGGTCCAGCAGAACACGCTTCGGAAACCACAGCCTCCAGGGCCCATCAGACCCTAGTCACGGCCAATCCCGGAGAGTTGATGCGCAAGAAAACGCGGACGCCCTGAGGAGAGAGCTCTTCAGGGTGTCCGCCTCTTAAGCCTGCCATCCTCAGGAGAGGACCCGCGCCGCGTAGCCCTCCTCCTCCACCGCTGACGTCAGCTGCTCGGTTCCCACCGCTCCATCGAGATCCACCTCTGCAGTGCCGGTCTCGAGATCCACACGAGCGCTGCGCACGCCGTCCTGCGCCTTCAGCGCGCGTTCAACGGCGGCAACGCAGTGATTGCACGTCATCCCTTCAATCTTCAGCACAGCTGTGCTCATGTCGTCCTCATGCGTGATAGGAGTGGCTTTGCTTCGGATATGGTGACTGCAACAGGTGAACCTGTGATCCAGGTCTTTCCTGTCGGCGCCAGGGCATCGTTTGACACACGGGTTCGGGGGATCTACTGTCGCGAGTCGACCATAACAGCCTGAAGGAGTCACAGTGGACGCTTTCCCGAACCTTACCGTACTTCAGCACCCGCTCATAAGCCACAAGCTGACGCTCCTGCGGGAGCGGGATACCTCCAAGAAGTCATTCAAGGAGCTGGTGGATGAGCTCGCCATGTTGATGGCGTATGAGGTGACGAAGGATCTCCCGGTAGAGCCGTGCGCGATCGAGACTCCGCTGGAGAGGACTGTCCAGGAGCGGCTGGCGGGAAAGAAGCTCACCGTGGTGCCTATCCTTCGCGCGGGATTGGGAATGGTCGAAGGGGTGATCCGATTGATCCCCGGCGCGCGCGTCGGTCACATCGGCCTCTACCGCGACCATGAGACCCTCCAGCCGGTCGACTACTACTTCAAGATCCCGTCGGATCCCGATGAGCGCGACTTCATCGTGCTGGACCCGATGCTGGCGACTGGGGGCTCAGCTTCGGCCGCGATTTCCTCTCTCAAACGACGCGGAGCTTCGGACGTTCGCTTCATGTGCCTCGTGGCCGCCCCCGAAGGTGTCCAGCGCCTTCTCTCGGACCACCCGGATGTGCGCGTGTATGCGGCCGCACTGGACCGCGGGCTCGACGAGAATGGCTATATCCGCCCTGGGCTCGGAGACGCGGGTGACCGCCTCTTCGGAACCCGTTAGACGCTTCTCCGCGGGTCAGCAGCCGGGCACCAGTTTTGTCTTCAGCTGCGCCGCAACCGCTGGCCGCTGAAGCCTGGCGTTGAGCGACATAGGGTGAGCACCTCGTGAATTGGGCTGTGCCCCCTGGAATCAGAATGGCCGGCGACTCGTCCCGTATCTCGAACTTGGCGTATCTCGAACGGGGACACCATGGGACTCCTGACCTTCAGCATCAATGTTACCCTGGACGGCTGCGTCGACCATCGGGAAGGGATCGCCGACGACGAGACACACGCCTTCTTCACCCGCCTCATGGACGAAAGCGGGGCGATGCTCTGGGGCCGCGTCACCTACGAGATGATGGAGAGCTACTGGCCAGCGGTCGCCTCCGGCGACGCGGAGGCATCACCGGCACTCCGCGACTGGGCGCTCAAGCTGGAGGCCAAGCCGAAGTACGTGGTGTCCTCGATGCGAAGTGATTTCCCGTGGACGAACAGCCACCACATCGCTGGCGACCTGCGGCCCGGCGTGCAGAAGCTCAAGGATGCGACCCCGGCCGGCGTGCTCCTCGGTAGCGGCAAGCTCGCCAACGAACTGGACCGGCTGGATCTGATCGACGAATACAAGTTGCTCGTCCACCCGAGGATCGCCGGCCACGGCCCAACCCTCTATGAGAGCGGGCTGCCCAGGACACGACGCTTGGAGCTGATCTCAACGAGGCCACTCCGCAGCGGCGCGGTTGCCGTGCACTACCGGCGCGCCGACGTGGGGTTGAATCATGTCGGGTGAGCCTACTTCGGCGAAGTCTCTGCGGTGTTTCCCCTCACATGACAAGCGCCGTGGGCAGCTCATTCTGCCCAACGATTGAGAAAGCAGTATCATCTGCGGCCTTTGCCGTCCGGACTTCTCACATGGGCCTCGATCGGCTGATCGATCTGCCGAGGCATCTTCCGCCGGAGGAGGTGCCGATTCAAATCCATCCGGGAGCTCGATGAGCTATTCTGGATCGGCGGCGAGGGCGACGTGCCAAGTGCCGGGCGGTTGCTGATCATGCTTCGCTGATACTTGAGCGGGACCTGACCTTACCTATCATCATGGGCGGCTGGCCGGGCGACGGATGGGATGCACCGGGGGCCAGGCCTATCTCGAAGGCCTTACGACGTTGCTGGAAGCGCATTTCGATCTCAATCCTGAGCTGACGTCCATCGGTGTGTCCGAGGATGAACTACCCTGCGAACAAGGATAGAGTCGCAACTTCTCCGTGCGGACCCCGACAACTGCCTTGCCGTAAGTTCGATTCAGAACTCCTTCAGGGTCCCTTACTCGTACTGAGCCGCGAACTCCCCGGTCGGAGCGATCGGCTTGATGATGTCGATCAGGACACCATTCGGGTCTGCGGTGATGAAGTGGCGCTGGCCCCACGCTTCATCCTGAAGAGGGGTCAGAATGGGGAGTCCCGCCGCCTGCACGTCAGCGAAGATCGCATCAGGATCTTCGACCTCGAAGTTCAGCAGCAGCCCCGATACCACGCCGCGCCCCGTCGCCGGCACCGTTTCGTGCGAGCCGTCGAGGATCGCGAGGTTCACGCTGGCATCTTCAATCGACTGGAGATGCACATACCAGTCGCTCGTGAACAGGGGCGTAAAGCTGAAGTGCTCCTGGTAGAACGCGGCGGTCCCAGCTACGTCCGCTGTCATGATTACCGGATAAAAGCTCGTGGTCTTCATCGCAAATTCCCCTGATCTCGGTTAACATACAGGCTGCCTGCAGAGACATTAACATACAGACTGCACGTATGCAACAGACGCGATCAACTCGCACCAATGAAGAGCGCTCGGAGGGTACGCGACGAGCATTGGTCGCGGCCGCCCGCAGCCTTTTTATCGAGAAGGGCTTCGCTGCCGCATCTACTCCCCAGATCGTCGCCGCTGCCGGCATCACGCGTGGGGCACTGTATCACCACTTTGCGGACAAGCGAGCGCTCTTCCGCGTGGTCGTTGAGCTGGAGAGTCGGGCTGTCGCTGACGCGATCGAGGCGGGAGTTCCGGCGGGCCTCGATCCCGTACCCTCCCTGATCGCCGGGAGCAGAGCCTACCTCGCGGCAATGGCGTCTCCGGGCAGGACGCGGCTGCTCCTCGTCGAAGGACCTTCGGTGCTTGGCAGCGCAGCCGTAGCGGTGCTGGATGAAGCGAACGCCGCGCGAACACTACGCGATGGCCTGGAGGCAGCCTTGCCTGACCTGGGCGAGCTTTCTCTCACCGCACTTGCGGCGCTGCTCTCGGCCGCCTTCGACCGGGCCGCACTAGCTATCGACCAAGGTGCGGACCCGCAGATCTACTCCAGTGCGATGGAGGTACTTGTCGAGCGCCTGGTCAGAGCGGACAGAGCCTGAAGCCGGTCCACAAACGCATCGGGTTCGTTCATCCGCGACATCGGCTCGCAGCCAACCAAATCGCTTCGACGCGGTGCACTTCGCCGCAAGCGATCAGCAGACGGCAGAGCGAAATGAAAACGGCCCCTCCGCTGGGTGCGAAGGGGCCGTATCTCCTTATCCTGCTTAAGTGGGCCCAGTAGGACTTGAACCTACGACCGACGGATTATGAGTCCGCTGCTCTAACCGGCTGAGCTATGGGCCCGAACATCCTGAAAGATAGCGGCTACCGCGAGTATGCTCAACTATCTCCGGAGCCAAGGCCCGGCGACTGGCGGCAACACCGCGGACTCGCCCGGATGGCCGCGGGGGCCGGCGATTAGGAATGGCGACTCCCATCCTTCTGAAAAACTGCTCATCTTCCCACTCGGCCCCCCCCGGGCGGGTCCGGAGTTTGCGCCTTGTGATAGAGAGTCAGCTGACAAGACGAACAGGCATTGCTTTGGAGGACAGGAACATGGCCGATCCAATCGGAGGTAATCGATCAGATCTCGATCCCGCGAACCGGAACAGCCCGGCGAGCGCCGAGCCCAAGCAGGGCCCTCCCCGGAAGTTTTTGGGGGTGCCGGTTTGGGCGTCGGCGGTGGGACTCGCCGCGCTCGCCGCAGTGATGTACCTGGTGATGCTGACGCTGGTTTAGATCGCTGGCGGCACGGGAGTTTGGGTCAAGCTGACAGTTCTGGGGCGCCTCCACCGGGGCGCCCTTTCCGCTTACGGAGATCCGGCAGATCAGGCGCAGGTGCCTGGATCCATATAGGTGACCGAGGAGGTTCGATGAATATGAGAATGCTGAGACTTCAAGTGGGTCTGCTGCCCCTCACGCTGTTGCTGACGCTGGTGGTGGCGAGCAGCGCCGAGGCCCAGGCAGTTCAGACGACGCGGACGATACGGGTCTCGGGCTTCGGGGAAGTTCAGGCTCGGCCGAACCGCGCTCAGCTGTCGTTCGCGGTCGAAACCACCGGCGCCTCAGCGGCTGAGGCGGCACGGGCGAACGCCGATCTAATGGATCGGGTGATTCGGGCGCTGCAGTCTGCCGGAGTCGCACCGACGGAGATCGAGACGCAGGGCTACTCTCTCTATCCTGAGTACGAGCAGCCGCGCCCGCGGGACGGAATGATGGTCGAGCCGCAGCAGCCAAGAATCATAGGATACCGGGCGATGAATCAGGTGCGCGCCCGAACGAGACAGCTGGATGCTGTCGGTGAGCTCATCGACACGGCACTGGAAGCAGGAGCCAATCGGTTCGACGGAGTGTTCTTTGATCTGGTCGACTCGCAGGCGGAACAGCGGGAGGCGATGTTGCGAGCCGTCGCTGCCGCGCGTGAAGCCGGCGAAGCGATCGCTCAGGGACTCGGCGTTCGACTCGGCGCAGTCATGGACGCGACTACGCTGACCGATGTCATGCCACCGCAGCCGATGTATGCGATGCAGCGCGATTTCGGCGGGGCTCCACCGCCACCCGCGGCTCCGACTCCCATACAGCCCGGAACTCTGACGGTGCAGGCGCGGGTGAACGTAGTCTTCGCCATCGACGAGTAGCGGCACCTGGAGAGCAGGCGCGCGACGGCTCCACGAGCAATCCTGCACTCGGGCTGCCGCCGCCGGGCTCCAGCCCCGGAGATGCCGGAGAGCGGCGCCGCGAGGCGAGTAGCTGCAGACGCCTCGAAAGAGCCGTATGATCTCCTGCTGATTGTCCTCTTTTACGATTGTCATCGCTGAACGCTGAATGGACCTGATCGTATACCTCAAGGCTGTAATCCTCGGGCTGGTCGAGGGCGCGACCGAGTTCATCCCCGTCTCTTCGACAGGACACCTCATCCTCTTCCAGGATTGGCTGAACTTCAAGGGCCCGGTCGAAGATGCATTCATTATCGTAATCCAGCTCGGGGCGATTCTGGCGGTGCTCTGGATGTACCGGGAGAAGTTTCTCAACATTCTAAAAAATCTTCGCGATCGGAAATCGAAGCGCCTCATCACCAACCTGATCATCGGAACTCTGCCGGCAGTGATTGTGGGCCTGCCGACCGAAGGCTGGATCGAGGAGAGACTTTTCCATCCTGTCCCGGTAGCCTGGGCGCTGATCGTCGGAGGAATCCTGATCCTTATTGTGGAAAGACGCACCCCGCGCTCCAAGGTGGAGGACGTCGATCAGATCCCCTGGAAGCTCGCGCTGGGAGTTGGACTGTTTCAGCTTCTCGCCGTGCTCTGGCCCGGCTTCTCGCGATCCGGGGCGACGATCATGGGCGGGCTTCTTCTGGGTCTTTCCCGGTTGGCTGCGACCGAGTTCTCCTTCTTTCTTGCGATACCGGCAATGTTCGGAGCCAGTCTGGTGAAGGCGGGTTCTATCGCCGACGTGGCAGACGCCGGTGACGTCGGAGTGTTCGCAGTGGGCTTCGTCGTCGCCTTCCTCTCGGCCCTGCTCGTCATACGACGGCTGATCGCCTATGTATCCACCAGCACCTTCCGCCCCTTTGCCTGGTACCGCATCGCGATCGGAGCCTTGCTTGTGATCTTGTACGGCTTCCTCGGCGGCGCCTGAGACAAACTCCAGATCCAGCGATTTCGTGATCTTCGACCGACTCGATTACGTCTCCAGCTACCACGCGATTCATCCGAGGCTGGAGGCAGCACTCCGCTACATCAGCGAGCTCGACAGATCCATAACGGATGGCGTTCACCCGATTGACGGAGACGATCTGGTCGCACGGGTGCAAAGCTACGCGACGAGGGACGAGTCGGAGCAGGGGTGGGAGAGTCACCGGCAGTATGTGGATGTCCAGGTGCTGCTCTCGGGTGAGGAGAAGATCCTGTATGCCCCCATCGATGCGCTGGTGGCAAGCACAAGCTACGACTCTGGTGCCGACTTGCTCCGCTACGAGCGAGGTGTCTCGGAGCCCCAGAGTCTGAGGCTTACGCCGGACAGCTTCGCGATTTTCTTTCCCCACGACGGACACAAGCCGGGCGTCATGATCTCGAGCCCCCTCCAGGTGCGGAAGCTGGTCGTGAAAGTCCGCGTCTGGTGATCCAGCTAGAACACCTGCTCGGTAGGCCTCACCAGCAGCTCGTTGACAGCGGCTCGCCTCGGGCGGCTAACGACATACTCGATCGCCTCCGCAACATCGATCGGCTGCAGCGGCTCCATTTGAGCATAGGGGCCGGACATGAACTGGTCGCGCACCTCCGGCCGCAGGTGTGACATCAGCTCGGTCGCCACAACGCCGGGCTCGATCAGAGATACCCGCACATGACGCCCCGTCACTTCCTGCCGAAGCGCCTCGGAGAAGGCTCCCACACCGAATTTCGTGAGGTTGTAGACTGCGCGGGTGGGACCGGCTTTCCTCCCCGCGACCGAGCTCACGTTCACCAGGTCCGATACCTTTCGGGGTGAGCTCTCCGCACCCCTGAGCAGGTGAGGGAGCGCGGCTTTCGAGACGTAGAGGAGACCCATCACGTTGATCTCCATCATCCTCTCCCACTCATCCACTGGAGAGCTCTCCACCTCGCCGAGCAACATCAACCCTGCATTGTTGATGACGATGTCGAGCTGACCGAGAGCTGCCGCTGCCTCCTCGACCGCGTTGTAAGCCGCTGCCGGGTCAGTGATATCCGCCTCCACAACCACGGCTCGTCCGCCCTGCTGAGCGATCTCCCCGGCAATTCTCTCGAGCCGCTCCCGCCGTCGGGCGATGAGCGCCACATGGGCGCCACGAGCGGCGAGCAACCGTGCCGTTGCCTCCCCGATTCCGCTGCTCGCGCCGGTGACGAGCGCGGTCGATCCTGTAAGCGGTAGAGCCATCGTCTCCTGCGTAAGTCGAGTAGGTCTGTTTGTTCGCCCGGTTCTTCAGACTGAGGGCCCGACGCAACACTCCTTCCAACCTGATGGCACGATCAGCCGCGAAGTGTCCGAGCGCTCCGTTCTGCCTCGTCAGCTTCCAGGATGGTTGCGTAGAGACCCTCGGGTCTGAAGGTTAGGCCCCATTCGGCAGCTGGGTGGGGCCTCGTTCTCGCATCAGGCCAGCGGAAACAACCTGCTCGGTGAGAGACTCAAAAGGGGGTTTGGTGGAAGATCTGATTGTCGATGTGATCGGCGGGATGGGCGCGATCGGCGTGGCGCTGCTGATGTTTGCCGAAAATGTGTTCCCCCCGATTCCGTCCGAGCTGATCATGCCGCTGGCAGGTTACCTCTCCAGCCAAGGCCAGATGAGCTATTGGGGAGCGATCATCGGAGGCACCCTGGGATCTCTGTTGGGCGGTGCGTTGTGGTATTGGGTGGGCTACAAGATCTCCAAGGAGCGACTGGTCCGCTGGTCCGATCGCTTTGGCGTGTGGATCGCCGTGACTCCGGATGATGTCGAGAAGACGTGTGCCTGGTTCGAGCGCCACGGCCAGATGAGCGTCTTCCTCGGAAGGCTCGTTCCGCTCGTGAGAACGTTGATCTCCCTTCCAGCCGGGCTCACGCGGATGCCTTTCCGGAAGTTTCTGATCTTCTCCGCGATCGGCACCTTCATCTGGACCTACGCACTCACCTTTGCAGGACGCTTTCTGGGCGAGCGGTTCGCTGAGGTCGAGCGCTACGTCGGCCCCTTTTCATGGGCCGTTATCGGTGTGATCCTGCTGATCTACTTCTACCGCCTCATCTCCCTGGGACTGAAACGGCGTGCTCAGCGAAGCCAGTAGCGCGCATATCCCGGGGCGGGCAGGCGCGGTACGATGAACGGCGAGGGAAAGGCGGCTCAACCTCTCCCGACGGTCCGGACTGGCGCCACGCCGCTGAAGAAGCTCGAGCGGGGTTGGAAGTCGCTCTGGTTCCGCGCAATTTTCCGACGCCTCGCAGGCAGGCCAACTCCTCCGCTGCCGGACTGGCGTCGTGAGCCGACGCGCGTGCTCTTTATCAGACCCGACGGGATAGGGGATGCGATTCTCTCCGTCCGCCTCTTCGAAAGCGTTGCCCGCGTCTCCCCCTGCATCAAAGTCGACGTGCTCGCGTCGCCCGCCAACGCCGCTCTCCTACGGCGGGTGGCCTGCATCAACGAGGTGATCCTCTTCAACCGGCGGGAGCGCGGTGCTCTGCCACGGCTCGCGAGGGAGCTGCGCGCTCGCCGCTATGACGCCGTCATCGACTGCAGGCTGATCGAGCCGTCGCTGACCGGACTTCTATTGATGCTGGCGAGCGGGGCACCCCACCGCTTTGCGATCGGCAGTCGGGGCGTCGATCCGGCGCTCACCTCAGTTGCTCCGCGCATTCAAGGTCATGTAACCGCGCAGCTGGCGCTTCTGGGGAGGCCATTCGGCCTTTCGCCCGAAGAGATCGGTCAGCGGCCGCGGTTGAGCCTTGCGCCGGAAGAAGAGAGCTGGGGAGAACGACAATGGGCGGATGGAGAGATCCGGGGAGGGAAGCGTCTCCTGGTCAACGTGTCTGCTGGTGAGCCCGGTCGCGCTTGGGAGGAGCGCCGGTTCGAGCAGGTCATCCGCCAGTGCGTGCGTGTCGCGTCAGTCCTCGAGGTGCGGATCATGGGCGCGCCTGCAGAGCGCGACAAGGTTCGCACGATCGCTCAGAGTGTGAGTGCAGGAGTGGTGGAGACGCCGACCTTTGGTCATGTCATCGGTCTGGTTGCAGCTGCCGATGTAGTCTTCACCCCGGACACCAGCATCGTCCATGTGGCGTCGGCATTCTCGAAACCAACGGTGGCTCTCTACCTCGAGGGTACTTCAAGGGAGTGGGGCGCCTTCGATGTTCCCGGCGCCAACCTCGAGAGCGCCGGCCGAACGCTGGCTTCGATCTCGGTCGAGGACGTGATGGCAGTGCTCCTACCCCTCCTCGATCATACGGCGTAAAAACAAAGAATCTTTTTAGGGAACTGAGGCGTAGGGTTGGAGGAGGGACTACCCGTCGCATTTTTTGATGACCTAAGAGTCAGGGCACAATCCTGGATGACCAACTCTGCGCTTCCGTCAACGCAGCTGGATACCAGCGGGCTTTCAGCTCTCAAGCGGCTTCCCGGCACACTTCGTCCGCATAAGAATCTTCTCACCTACTACGTGCTGACTTCGTTCCTTCTGGGACCGGGGTTTGTGTTCGCGCTCGTCCCGCTCTTCTTCCGCTATCACACGATGCGGTACGAGATCGATCAGGAAGGGATCACGATGCGCTGGGGGATTCTCTTCCGGCGGGAGGTTTCGTTGACCTTTGCGCGCATTCAGGACATCCACCTCTCGAGCAACTTTGTCGAGCGGTGGCTGGGCCTCGCCAAGCTTCAGGTGCAAACTGCGAGCGGGAGCGCCACTCCCGAGATGACGATGGAGGGGCTGCTCGAGACCAAGGAGATGCGGGACTTTCTCTACACCCGGATGCGCGGCGCGCGTGACGCAGGCAAATCGCAGCTGCCGGGAGGCCCCTCCGCCTTGCTGGCGGCACCTGACGACGAGCTTGCGAGCACCCTCCGGGAGATCGCTGCTGAGATCCGGGCGCTGAGGAGGAGCTCGGCGCTCGCACTCAAAGAGGCCTTCATGGTTGAGCGGATGAAGGCGTGGGTGATGAAGGTCCTGCGCGTTCCCTCGGAGCCGGAGCTCCCGGTAGGGGCTGTGGAGGTGAGGATCTTCCGGGCTGCTCCGAACTACTTCCGGTACCGGCTTACCCTTTGGGCCCTGGTGCAGCTCGGAGCACTGCTCGGTCTCGTGGTTGGCTTCTTCTTCTTTTCGCGATTCCTCGACCGGCACCTCCCATTCGGGCTGCCTCTGTTCCACCTCGCCGAAGGAGCAGCCTGGGCGGTCTTCCTGGTCCATCTGCCATTCAGCTTCCTTCTCCTGCAGCTCGACTTCGAGATGCGTTGGTACGTGCTCTCCGACCGCAGCCTTCGCATCCGTGAGGGCATCCTGTCGATGCGCGAGAAGACGATGACCTTCGCGAACATTCAGAACATTTCAATCAAGCAGAACCCACTGCAGCGGATCCTCGGCCTTGCAGATGTTCAGGTGAAAACAGCTGGCGGTGGGGGAGGAGGAGGGGAGGGCCACGGTCATGCGGGTGAGGCAACGCACGAGGCGTGGTTCCGGGGGGTCAGCAACGCGGCGGAAATCAGGAGCGCGGTTCAGGAGCGCGTCCGCCTCCATCGCGATGCGGGACTCGGTGACCCGGACGAGCCCAGGCCACTCTCCGCCCGCGAGCCGCGCGCGGTGCTGGAGGCAGCCAGGGAGCTTCGCCAGGAAATTCGGGAGCTCCGGCGGTCATACTCTTCATGAAGACGGGCCGGCCTTCCAACGCGGGGGCTGCCCTCGCGCTCCAGCGGTTCCAGCTCGGAGAGGGCGGGCTCGCGGTTCGACGCCCTCTGTTGAACCGCTTGTCACTGGACCGCGCCCGACGGCTGGCGGGCAAGCTGTGAAACACCCTGCCCGGTTGACACTCCATCCCGGACGCCAGTAGTTTTCGCGATTAGCTTCGCCCCGATCTGGCCGGCTGCCGGTCCCCCAACATTCTCCCCCATCGGGTGAGGATCTTTTCTCGATGCTCAAAGACATCAAAGCACGTCTTGCCCTGATCGCCGCGCTCGTTCTTCTGAGTGGCTGGTTGATCTACGATCGCGGAATCACGTTCGGTCTCGACCTCCAGGGGGGCACCCAGCTGGCCCTCGAGGTGGACGATCCGGACAACGCGCTGACGGCCGAGCAGAGGTCCGACGCGATCGATCGGGCGCTTCGGGTGATCCGGACTCGTGTCAACGAGCTGGGTGTGGCGGAGCCACTCATCCAGAAGTCGGGGCAGGAGCGGATCGTGATTGAGCTTCCCGGGGCGACCGACGATGAACAGCGCCGGGCGAAAGATGTGATCTCGCGCAGCGCCGCCCTGCAGTTCCAGATCGTGCAGCCTGCAGCTGAAATGGCGGCCGCCCTGCCGCGTATCGACCGGGCCATCCTCGCCGCGGGAGATATCGCACCCATAGCGGCAGACACTTCGCCTGGAGCAGCTACGCCCCCGACCAGCACCCCGGAGCTCGGGCTATTCCAGACCGCCGACTCAACCTCCGCCGACAGCACTGCCGCAGGCGACAGCACCGTTCTCGCTGCGGCCACCGACACGGCTGCTGCGGACACACCCTCTGCTGCGGCAGGCACCGCGGAGCCGTCGAACGCACCCTTCAGCTCCAGACTCGCCCCTGGAAGTACAGGACCCGAGGGTGTCTTCCTGGTCTCCAATGCCGATGCCGCCCTGGTGGAGCGGTACCTGTCTCTTCCTGAAGTGCAGGCACTCATTCCGCGGGGAATGGACCTTCGCTGGGGAGTTGACCAGGATTCGGAGCTGACCGGGTACCGCAGCCTCTTCCTGCTCGATGAGGATCCGCTCATCACGGGCGAAGAGCTCGTGGATGCGCAGGCACAGCGCGATCCGCAGCTGGGTCAGCCGATCGTCCTCTTCGAGTTCAGCCGCCGTGGAGGCCGTGAGTTCGAGCGGGGCACCGGCCAGAATGTCGGCAATCTGATGGCGATCGTGCTCGATGATCGGGTCTTCAGTGCCCCGATCATCCAGTCCCAGATCGGCAACCGGGGCCAGATCGAGATGGGTGGGGGAACGATCGAGGCAGCCAGCGACCTTGCCCTGGTCCTCCGCGCGGGCGCGCTCCCCGCCCCCATCGAGATCGTCGAGGAGCGAAGCGTCGGCCCCTCCCTGGGTCAGGACGCGATCGAGCGAGCTCGGGTTGCCGGTGTGATCGGCATCGGACTCATCGTCCTGCTGATGGTCGGCTACTACAAGTTCTCGGGGCTCCTCGCGGTCGGCGCGCTCTCGCTGTACGTGCTCTTCGTCCTGGCCGCTCTTGCAGGCGTGGACGCGGACCTGACCCTTCCCGGAATTGCCGGACTGGTGCTCTCTATCGGCATGGCAGTGGATGCGAACGTCCTCATCTTCGAACGAATTCGGGAAGAGGTCGCTGAGGGAAAGAACGCCCGGGTGGCGGTCAGTGAAGGTTTCGATCTCGCCATGTCGGCAATCGTGGACGCTCAGCTCACGACGCTGATCTCGGCCTTCGTTCTCTTCCAGTTCGGAACAGGACCGGTACGCGGATTCGCCGTTACTCTCGCGATAGGCCTCCTGGCCTCGATGTTCACGGCGATCTTCGTCACACGCACGTTCTTCATGCTGTATCTGGATCGCCGCCCGGCGACCCGCGAAATCAGCATTTGATCAGGGTCACGGAAAGCTCAGCATGAGAATCTTCGCCAACGCTCATTACCCCTTCCTCCGCTGGCGCCGGAGAGCGTACGTCGTCTCGGCCGTCATCATTCTGTTGGGGCTGGGCGCTGCCATTCTCAACATTTTCAGCCCCAGCGTCGGCTCCTGGGTCAACTACGGAGTCGATTTTACGGGCGGTACCATGGTTCAGGTCGACTTCGTTGACGATGTCTCTGCAGAGGAGATTCGCGCGGTCACCCCTGGGTGGACGAGCACGCGTTTCGGCGACATCGGCGCTTCTGAGTACCTCGTCCGAGTCCCGGTTGAAGGCGAGCTGGGGCAGGATCCGGGCAGCACAGTGCGGAACGCGCTCGCTCAGGCATTCGGCGAAGACGCCTTCCGGATTGTACGCACCGAGGCAGTTGGTCCCACGGTCGGTGAGGAGCTTCAGGGACGTGCGGCTCTGGCCATCCTGATCTCGTTCGTCCTGACGCTGATCTACCTCGCGTTCCGCTTCGAATGGCGCTTCGGCCTCGCCGCCATCGTGGCGACCGGACACGACATCCTGATCACGCTCGGGATCATTGCTGCGCTGAGGCTCGAGGTATCAGTCGGCACGGTGGCGGCGATCCTGACGATCGTCGGTTACTCGCTCAACGACACCATCGTCGTGTTCGACCGCATCCGGGAGCATCTGGCGAAGCGCCGTCGTGATGAGACGTTCGAGCAGATCATCGATGCGGCGATCAACGACACGCTGCCGCGCACCATCATGACGACGATCACGGCGCTCGCCACCTTGACGCCGCTCTACCTCTTCGGCGGCCCGGCGATCAGGGACTTCGCGCTGGTGTTGATCCTCGGTATCGCGATCGGTACCTTCTCATCGATCTTTGTCGCCGCTCCGGCGCTCTGGAACATCGAGCAGAAGTGGCCGCGTCAGCCGAAGAAGGCGACTCGCTCCAGCGAGCGCTCACGGGAGACCGCGGTAGTCTAAAGGTTCGCAACTCCGCAGGCTGAAGCCGCCGCGAGCCGTTCGCGGCGGCTTCTTTTTTTCTCCGGCGCAGCAAAGATGATCGTCGATACCCATGCTCACCTGACGGATGCGAAACTCGCCGACGACGTCGATGACGTTGTTGCACGCGCGAGAGCAGTGGGGGTGGACTGGATCGTCACCATTTCTTCGGACCTCGAGGACAGTCAGCGGGCGATTGCGGTCGCGGAGCGCTTCCCGAGCGTGTACGCAACCGTGGGCGTTCATCCGCACGCGGCCGCAAGCGTCACCACGGACACCTTCCCGCGCCTGCGCGCACTTGCCGCTCACTCCAAGGTGGTGGCCCTCGGCGAGACCGGCCTCGACTTCCACTACGACAACTCTCCGCGGGCTGAGCAGCGCGCCTCATTCGTCAGCCATCTGGAGCTCGGAGCCGAGCTCGACCTCCCGGTTGTTGTTCATGTCCGTTCTGCGGACGTTGAGGCGATCGAGCTCATCCGCCACGTAGGGTGGACTCGGGGGGTGCTGCACTGCTTCAGCGGGGGTGCTGCACTGCTGGATGCAGCGCTGGATCTCGGCTGGTACATCTCCTTCGCGGGGATGGTGACGTTCCCCAAGTGGGAATCGGCAGATCTCCTGCGCTCCGTTCCGCTGGACCGTCTGCTCGTCGAGACCGATAGCCCGTATCTGGCTCCCGTGCCCTATCGCGGCCGCCGGAACGAGCCCGCCAACGTGGTGGCGACCGCCGAGAAGGTCGCCGAGCTTAGGGGCATTGGATCGGAGGAGCTTTTCGCTGCCGCATCATCCAACGCAGGGGCGTTTTACCGAGTGGGGGCTGGGGGATGACAACCCGCCTTCCGCTGCCGCCGCGGGGAGGCTGAGTGCCACGCCGCATCCAGATCCTTCCCGATCACCTCGCGAACCAGATCGCCGCTGGCGAAGTCGTCGAGCGCCCGGCTTCAGTGGTGAAGGAGCTGGTCGAGAATGCGATCGACGCCAGGGCGACGCGGGTCGATGTTTCGGTAAGAAATGGGGGGAAGACCGAGATTCGCGTTGCCGACGACGGCCACGGGATGGGGCGCGAGGACGCGCTGCTGTCCATCGATCGCCACGCCACGAGCAAGATCCGGAGCTCCGAGGATCTTGCTTCCGTACGGACGCTGGGATTCCGGGGCGAAGCTCTTCCTTCCATCGCTTCGGTTGCCCGCGTGGTCCTGGAAACCGCCGAGCGCGACGGTGACGGTACCCGGCTGCTGGTGAAGGGAGGGCAGATGACCGGGGTGGAGGCGTGCTCCCGCCGCGTGGGCACCACCATTCACGTTCGCAGCCTGTTCTTCAACACACCGGCCCGGGCGAAATTCCTCCGCTCCACCGCTGCCGAGACGCGCGCGGTGAGCGAGGTGGTCACCATCCTCGCCCTCGCGCATCCTGAGGTCGGGTTCTCGCTGGAATCCAACGACCGCATGCTGCTCGAGACGGCCGCCGCGGCCCAGCTGTCCACACGGATCGCGGACATCTGGGGAAGGGAAGCCGCGGCGGATCTGATCCCGGTGGCCTACAGCTCCCCTGCGGGTGCGATCAGCGGGCTGATCGAGCGCCCGCACGCGGCGACGACGGGAGGCCGCCGAGCCTACCTCTTCGTCAACGGCCGCTCCTTCGTCGATCGTCACCTGGTGCGCGCGGTGGATCGCGGCTACCACACCACGATTCCGCCCGGCGTTCGCCCTTCCTTCTTCCTCTTCTTCGATGTGGCGGCGGGTGAGGTCGACGTGAACGTGCATCCGGCCAAGGCGGAAGTGCGGTTCCGGAACCACTACGGGATCGAGGACGCAGCGGAAAGCGCTGTGCGCGCTTCCCTGGCCCCGCTGGCGAGCGTCCCTGCGATCGGCATCCGATCCGCTGAGGACGGGCCGCTGGCGGCTGTGCTTCCCGCGCCATCTTCGCGCTTCTCGGCGCCCGTTGCGGCCCCTCTGGAGAGTCCCGGCGGCCCGGCGGAGAACCAGATGAGCCTCTTCGTGGCAGGGCTCGGCGCGGCGGCGGACGTAGTGACGGGGGAAGCGCGCGCCGGCCCCGGTGAGCTCGTCAAGCCGGTTATGTGGCAGGTCCACAACACCTACATCTTCGCTGAGACGCGTGATGGGCTGGTGATCGTGGATCAGCACGCGGCCCACGAGCGCGTGCTGTACGAGGAGCTGATGAAGGAGTGGGACCGTCCTGCCGAGCGCGCGTCGCAGCGGCTGCTCTTTCCACTGACGATCCGGCTGAGCCAGGCGGAGCTCGATATCGTGGAGCAGATGCGATCGCTCTTCACAAAGGTCGGTTTCGAGATTGAGGATTTCGGCGGTCGGGCAGTGATTGTGCACGCGGTTCCCAACCCGCACCCGTACTTCGACGCTGAGCGCTGCCTTCGCGACATGATTCGGGAGCTGACGGAGGGCTCCGAGCTGGTCGATGCGGCTCGCAACCAGCATCAGCGGCTGGCTCTTTCCTTTGCGTGCAAGGCAGCGATCAAGGCGGGTCAGCCCCTCTCGGAACGCGAGATTTCTGAGCTGTTCGACCGTCTTTTCGCCACCGAGCTGCCCTTCCACGACGTGCACGGAAGACCAACAGTCGTGCAGCTTTCGATGTCCGAGCTGCACCACCGCTTTCGGCGGAGCGGATGACGAGGCCACTGATCGCGATCGTTGGTGCGACCGCGACTGGGAAAACCGGCCTGTCCGTCGAAGTAGCCCGCCGGCTCGGTGGCGAGATCATCTCGATGGACTCGCGCCAGGTTTACCGGAGAATGGATATCGGGACCGCCAAGGCGTCGCCGGAGCAGCGAGCGCTGGTTCCGCACCACGGGCTGGATCTGGCGGACCCTGACCAGAGGTTCAGCGCAGGCCAATTCGCCACCTATACGCGCGAACGAATCGGGGAGATGCAGGCACGCGGGGCGCTGCCGCTGCTGGTCGGCGGAACAGGCTTTTTCCTGCGGGCGCTCACCCGGCCAATCTTTGCCGAGCCCGCGCTGGACCCCCGCCGTCGGTCGGAGCTGACGAGCCACCTTGCGGAGCTCGACGACCACGCCCTGCATCGTTGGTTGCGAGAGCTCGACCCCGAGAGTGCGGCGAGGCTGGAGGCCGGCGGGGGCCGCCAGCGCTTGATACGCGGGCTCGAGCTACCGCTGCTGACGGGACGGTCGCTGACCTGGTGGCACCGGAACTCGCCCCCGGAAGATGAGCCACTCGACCCGCTGATCTTCCTGCTGGAGCTGCCGCGCGACGAGCTCGACCGCAGGATCGGGCAGAGAACGTCTGCCATGATCGAAGATGGATTGGTTGGCGAAGTGGCCGGACTGCTGCAGTCGGGGTACGATGAGAGCTCGCCGGGAATGAGCGCGACAGGATACCGCGAGATCATCCCGGTAGTTCGTGGGGAGGCGTCGATCGAGAAGGCGGCGGAGGAGGTTCGCAAAAGCACGCGCTCCTACTCCCGCCGGCAGGTGACCTGGTTCCGGAACCAGCTTCCGGAGACGGCCATACGGCTCGACGGAACGAAGTCTCCAGATCAGCTCGCCCATGAGATTCTCGAAGGGTCTAGGAGGTAGTGCCGGGCAGAACCCGCCGGGAGACGCGGTTACGACGCGGCACAGCGAAACCGCTGCGGAAAGCGCGGGAAAGGATCAGAGCGTGATGTTTCGAGCGATTCAACAGCGGCTGAACACGTGAAGATTGGGATTACCTGCTATCCGACATACGGCGGCTCAGGCGCTATCGCTACTGAGCTGGGGATGGAGCTCGCCCAGCGCGGGCACGAGGTGCATTTCATCACCTATGCACACCCGTTCCGGCTTCCGCACTTCATGGAACGCATCTTCTTCCACGAGGTGGAGGTCGTCCGCTATCCGCTTTTCGACCATTCGCCTTACCCGCTCTCGCTCGCCGCGATGATGCACGAGGTGACCCTGCGCGAGGGGCTCGACGTGCTCCATGTGCACTACGCGATTCCGCACGCCACCTCTGCCTGGATCGCCAAGGAGATGCTGGGGAAGCAGCACCGGCTGAAGATCATCACCACGCTGCACGGAACCGACATCACCCTGGTCGGGCAGGAGCGCTCATTCGAGGAGATCACCCGCTTCTCCATCGCGCAGTCGGACGGATTGACCGCGGTCTCGGAATACCTGAGGGACGAGACGATCTCCCACTTCGGCGTCCCCGGCGAAAGCATCGAGGTGATTCCGAACTTCGTCGACACGAGCGTCTACGACCGGGGCCGCTACCCCTGCCACAAGAAGGTGCTTACGAGCGCCGGGGAGAAGGTGGTGATGCACATCTCCAACTTCCGCTCGGTGAAGCGGGTGAATGATGTGGTGCGGATCTTCGATCGCATCCGCCGTCAGGTGGATTGCCGGCTGGTGCTGGTCGGGGATGGGCCCGACCGGCCTGAAGCTGCTGCGGAAGTTTCAAGGCTCGGCCTCTCGAAGAACGTGCTCTTCCTTGGTCGGCAGGACTCCGTCGCAGAGCTTCTCGCGTGCGCCGACCTGTTTCTTCTTCCATCCGCTTCCGAATCATTCGGTTTGAGCGCGCTCGAGGCGATGGCATCGGGCGTTCCGGTCATTGCCACACGCGTTGGCGGGCTGCCTGAGGTGGTAGAGGAGGGGGAGTCGGGCTTCCTCGCCGAGGTGGGCGACATCGAAGGAATGGCCGCAGCCGGAGCGCGCCTACTCAGCGATCAGCCGACGTGGCGGCGACACAGCGCCGCGGCCAGGGCCGGCGCCGAGCGGTTCAAGGTGGAGCGAGTGGTCCCGCTTTACGAGCGCTTTTACGAGCGCGTACTGGGGGATACCGGCAGCGACTTCGCGGCTTCAGCACCTCACAAAGCAGATGCCGCTGTTTAAGCCGGATCCAGTTAGGGCCGCACCCGGTCCGGTGCTCGTCGGCCGCGTACGCAGCGGAGGTGCTCGTTGAGCGGCACTCCCGGGCTAAGCACCCTGATCGACATTGCGCTCGCCGAGGACGTCGGTCCGGGAGATTGGACGACCCTCTGGACGGTTCCGGCGGGTCGCGACGTCGAGGCGCAGATCATCGCCAAGGCCGACGGAGTCATCGCCGGAGTCGAAGCAGCTCGCGAAACCTTCGAGCGCCTCGATCAGGGCCTGACTCAGGATTACCATGTCGCGGACGGCGACGCTGTAGCTCCGAAGCAGACCATCGTGACGTTTCGCGGGTCTGCTCAGACGATCCTGACAGGCGAACGCGTCGCGCTCAACTTCCTCCAGCAGCTCTCAGGCATTGCCACTCTGACGCGGGAATACGTTCGCGCGGTGGAGGGCACTGGAGCACGCATCCTCGACACGCGCAAAACCACTCCGGGGCAGCGTCAGCTGGAGAAGGAGGCGGTCCGCTCAGGGGGAGGGCTGAACCATCGCTTCGGGTTGCACGACATGGTTCTAATCAAGGAGAACCATATTCGCGCCGCAGGAGGAATCGAGGCAGCCGTGAGCGCCGTACGTGCCCGGAACGAGCTGGAGCTTGCGATCGAGGTCGAGACGACAAACCTGGAGGAGGTACGGCAGGCCGTGGAACTCGGCGTCGATCGGATCCTTCTGGACAACATGTCGTCGGAGATGCTGAGGGACGCGGTGCGTCTCATCCGCACGGCCGAGAAGAAGATCGAGATCGAGGCTTCCGGGGGAGTGTCGCTGAAGACGGTCCGGGGAATTGCGGAAACGGGCGTGGATTTCATCTCCGTCGGCGCCCTGACCCATTCTGCGCCCGCACTCGACCTTTCCCTGCTGGTTCAGCTGGATTCCTGAGGTTGGTCGCTGAAAAGGCTGAAATGACCCCGGCCGGCGCGCCGAAGCGCGTGTCAGTTTCGAGCTGGGAGGGCGCAACCGCGGAGGAGCTTGCAACGGCATGGCGGGTTCCGGCCGTCCTCCTATATGAGACCGTCGATTCCACCAACGACGTAGCGCGGGAATGGGCGGAGAACGGCGCTGCAGACGGCAGCGTCGTCATCGCGGAGGCGCAGTCATCCGGGCGTGGCCGTGTCGGCCGGGGGTGGTCGTCGGCGCCAGGTTTGGGACTCTGGATGTCGGTGATTCACCAGCCGGTCGTCGAAAGCGACACCCTCCCGCTGCGAGTCGCGGTCGCGGTGGCAGACGCGCTGGACGCGCAGCTTCCGAGGCCGCAGGTGATGATCAAGTGGCCAAACGACCTGCTGATCGAGGGGAAGAAAACCGGTGGGATCCTCTGCGAGGCAGCTTGGGCCGGTCAGGAGCTCATCTCCGTCGTGGTGGGGATCGGATTGAACCTGCTCCATTCTGAGCACGATTTTCCGGAGGAGGTTCGCGATGCCGCCACCTCTCTGCGCCTCACTGCCGGGGAGTCCGTCTCTCGTTTCGCCGTCGCAGGAGCGATCCTGGCCGGGCTGCAGAGAGCTGCGCGCTCAAGCCTTCAGGGGCAGCTTCACGAGCAGTTGACTGAGCGCGATTTCCTCCAGGGAAAGTCCATCGACGTGCTGGAGCCCGAGAGCGGTCGGCGTCTCGTGTCCGGCCGCGCCCGAGGAATATCGGAAGAGGGAGCACTGCTGGTGCAAAGCGCCGGCGAGGTCAGGGAAGTTCGCAGCGGAACTATACGTCTCACCTAGACGAGACAAGCTCGGGGTCGGGCGCTCAGCCTCGGGTCACCTTACATAGCCGGGCGCTGCCGCCCAGAAGATCGAATGACTTTGCACATCGACGCCGATGTAACCGTACCTGGCGATAAATCGCTGACCCATCGCGCTCTCATGTTCGCGGCGGCCGCAACCGGGGAAAGCCGCCTTCGGGGGTTGCTTCCGGGGGAGGACTGTCGCAGTACCGCCTCCGTTCTGCGCTCGCTGGGTGTTTCGATCCCGGAGCTCCCACGTGATGGCAGCGAGCTGGGCATGTCGTCACGGGGGATCAAGCAGTGGCGGGCGCCGACGGAGATCCTCGATTGCGGGAATAGCGGTACGACTGCGCGGCTGATGATGGGCTTCCTCGCCGGTCGCCCCTTCTGTGCGACGCTGACGGGTGACGCGTCGCTGCGGTCGCGGCCGATGCGCCGCATCACCGACCCTCTGACGCAGATGGGCACACGCGTGACAGAGCACGAGCGCGCCGACCGCCTCCCGATCGAGCTCTGCGGGGGACAGCTGAAGTCGCTCCACTACCGATCGCCGAAGGGCAGCGCGCAGATCAAGAGCGCGGTTCTCCTCGCGGGGCTCTCGGCCGGCGTGGAAGTCTCAGTGTGGGAGCCGATCCGCTCGCGCGATCACTCCGAGCGAATGCTGGTCGATCTTGGGATCGAGCTGATCGAGGAGGAGCGTGAGGGCGGCTGGTACGTACACACGCTTCCGCCAGCAGGCGCGCTCCCCGGGCTGGACATGGATGTGCCTGGCGACCCTTCATCCGCCGCGTTCCTCGTCGCGCTGGCGGCGCTCGGGAGCTCCGGAGAGCTGCGCGTCCGCGGCGTGGGCATCAACCCGACCCGCATGGGCTTCTTCGCCGCGCTACGCGCGATGGGCGTCGACGTGCGCGTCGAGAACGAGCGGGTCAGCGGCGGAGAGCCGATCGGGGATATCGTGGCCGCGCCTGGTACCCTTCGCGCAATCAGCGTCGGCGGCGCTGAGGTGCCCGCTATGATCGACGAGATTCCCGTACTCGCCTGCCTCGCCGCGCGTGCCGAAGGTGAGACGCGCATCACGGGTGCAGACGAGCTGCGGGCGAAGGAGAGCGACCGCATCAAGGCGATCGTGGAGAACCTCCAGGGACTGGGGGTGGAGGCGGAAGAGCTCAGCGACGGGCTGGTGGTGCGTGGAAGTGATCGCCCGCTCAGGGGCTCCATCCGCGCCCTGCATGACCACCGCATCGCAATGGCGTTCGGGATCCTTGGAGCACTTCCCGAGAACGACATCAGTATCGACACACCCGACGTGGTTGATGTCTCCTTCCCGGGGTTCTGGGACGCGATCGGCGGCCTGTCCGGAGCAGCAGGTCAGGGCGCACGATGAGACAGGCAGAGCGCCCCATCGTAATCGCTATTGATGGTCCGGCGGGTTCGGGGAAGAGCAGCACCGCCAAGGCGGTCGCAGCGCAGATGGGTTACCGGCACCTCGATTCCGGCGCCTTCTATCGCACCATCACGCTCGCTGCGCTGGAGGCGGGCATCGCTGCCGAGCGCTGGCCCTCTCTGACCTTTGAGGAGCTCCGCGCACTTGGCGTCGAATCAACCCCGACGGAGAAAGGCTACGCCCTCTCCATCCGCGGCGAGCCGGTGGGAGATCGCATCCGCTCACCTGAGGTAAACGCAAACGTCTCCCGCATGGCCGCCGTTCCCGCAGTGCGCGATTGGCTGATGGAGGCTCTCCGCGCCGCGGGCCGGGACGGGGGACTGGTGGCGGATGGAAGAGACA
>ERZ1066118.496-NODE-496-length-35500-cov-11.863168_pt1 | contig 35500 bp, 34 predicted proteins | sample MGYA00382765_ERZ1066118 | MGnify/ENA primary metagenome ERZ1066118 (study PRJEB33369, sample SAMEA5778348) | biofilm metagenome | biome: Industrial cooling water; feature: Water cooling tower basin; material: Biofilm | place: United Arab Emirates | collected...
GCGCCGCCGTACTTGCGCGCGGTGCGGGCATAGGTCTCGACGAACTCGCCCATCGAACCGCCCTTGAGCATGGCCCAGGCTTCGTCGATCAGCAGCAGCTTCTTCGTCGATCGCGAAGAGCGGGTCATCGCCTGACCGGTCATGAACATGATCGCCGAGAGGACCACGCTCCGCAGCTCCTCGCGTGAGGCAAGATCGCTCATCTCGAAGACCGTGAAATCGTCCTCGAAGGCGAAGCTCGCCTTGCCGGAGAAGAACCCCGCATAGCTGCCGCCGCGGCAGAACGGCGCGATCGCGGTCGCCAGCTCCCTGCCGGCCTCGTTTGTTGTAGAGTGGAGCGCATGCGCGACATCGTCGATGCTGCCGCCGCTGCCGAGGCTGTCCCAGACCTGCGTGATCGCGCGGTCGATCAGGCCGCGCTCGGTATCGCTCGGCGCGGTGCTCGGGCGCGCCATCTGCCCGACGATCGCCTTGATCATCGCGAAGCAGTCGAGGCGGTAATCCTCGTCCGCGTGTGCTCGCGCGTCGTCGACCATCGAGAACGGGTTCAGCGAGAAGCCAGAGGCGAGCGTGAACTCGACGAAGCGCCCGCCCTGGAGCTTGACCGAATGCTCGAAGCTGCGGCCATCGTCGATCACCACCACCTTGGCGCCCGCGCCGCGCAGCGCCGCGCACAGTTCCTGCAGCAGCACCGACTTGCCCGAGCCCGATTTGCCGCAGATCGCGATGTTGTGGTTGCCCGCGCGGTTCTCGAACGGCGACCAGAAGAAGGGCTGGCCGCGCCGGCCGACGAGCAGCAGATGCGGAATGTCGCTGCCGAGATACTCGCCCTGCATCGGCGCGATGTTCGCCGCGGTGGTCGAAAGCATGGTCCTGAGGCGCTTGAGCCTCGTCATGTCGCTTGCGAGACCGTCGGCGAGGCTGAGCGGGAAGGCGGCGATGAGCCCCTGCAGCTGGAGGAAGCGCTCGTCGGCGAGGTCCCAGCCCGCCGCCTTGTAGATCGCCTTGACCACGCGCTCGTGCGTGTCGCCCTGGCCGAGCGGCGAGATCGTGGTCAGGCCGTAGAACAGCTTGACCAGCTTCTTGCCCGCCTGGAGCTCGGCCTGCACATGGCGCCATTCGGCCGACTGCTCGCCGAGCCTGGGCAGGAAGCGCGCGCTCTTGGTGTCAGAAAGGCTGGTCGTGCGCATGAACTTGTAGCCCGCGCGCGCGGCGGCGGCTTCCTGGTCGGGATAGACGAGGCACAGCATCGTCGCGGTGGGACAGGGGAACCGCAGCTTGTCGGTGAACATGTCGCCGATCAGCCGCGCGCATTCCCACGGCGCCCAGCGCTCGGGCGTCGCGCGCACGGCATAGTGGCGCAGGTCGAAGCGGTCGGGATAGCATTCGCCAACCTGCGGCACGCCATCGCGATCGCGGCCGGTCTCGCGGAAGCGCTCGGTGCGCAGGATCAGGCGATCGTCTTCGACCTCGAGCTCGATGTCGCGGCGGATCGCCTGGACGTCGAGCGTCTCGTGGCGATTCCAGCCTATCCGGTCGGGCTCGCGCGCCGTGGTCGGCGAGGTCAGCTCGTCGATCAGCGCGAGGAGGCCGTGAGGATCGAGGCTCGCCGCCTGGAGCCCCAGCGAATGGAGCATGCCGAGAAGGCCGTCGCGGCATTCGGTGAGTTCGCCGTCGCTCACATTGCCCGGTACCGGCACGCCCAGCGAGAGGATCAGCCGGGTGGCGCGCGCATGGAACGGCGCATGCGCGGAGCCCGATTGCCAGACCAGATCGTACAGACGCTGGGTGCGTGCCCGCGCGATCGCCTCGTATATGCCGCCCTGCTCGTAGCGCGGCGCGAACCAGGGACCGACCACCGCGCCGATCCTGGGCGAAGCGAAGTTGAGCACCTGCAGGCAGGCGCCCGCCGGCATGCCCTCGGAGAAGAACTGCCCCAGGATCTCGCCGGTGCGCTCGTCCGCGCCCACCAGCGGGGTCACTTCAAGCACGAAACCCTTTGAGGCGCGGTTGCGGTAAAGGCCGGTGCGCTCGTCGTAGACGCGGTAAGGCAGCCAGTCCGAGAGCATGTCGAGCATCATCGGCGCGCGGGCGTGCTCCGCGCGGTCGGTGTCGGCGAACAGGCCGGAGAGGACCGCGTCTCGCGCGGCGCCAAGCGAAAAGCTCACTGCTCGTCTCCTTGCTCTGGGGCTGGTTTGGAAAGGGGTTGGGGCACCCGGCCGGGGGAGGCGTTACGACCGGGCGCCCCGGGTTCCGGCGCATCTGCGCCGGCTATCGCCGGACCGGGCTGGGAGGGGAGGAACAGCTGGTCCGGCAATTCGGGGAGGTTGGGTTGTTTGGTAGGGCTCTGGGGCTCCGGCGCGCGGGCGACCGCCTGGCCGATCGCGCGCAGCAGCTCGCCGGTTCCGCTCGGTTGCCGCCAGCCCGCGCCCGCCGGCTCGGGCAGCACGACCTGGATCACGCGGGCCTCGTGCTCGCGTCCGGCTTCGTCGCGGTGGGCGGCGAGCACGATGCGCAGGCTGCGACCGATCGACGCCCCGCCCGTTGCGGAAGAGACGGGTTGGGTCTCCTCGCCGGCGGCCATGCCGGTCGCTTGGGCGTCGATCAGCGAGGTCGGCGCACAGGTGCCTTCCGGCGCGCGGCAGGCGAAGTTGCCCTCGACGTTGCCGCCGAGCGTCGCGCAGCCGGCGAGAAGCGGGGCCGCGATGATCCCGCAGGTGAGGTTGCGGACGCGCGCGCTCATAACCGCGGCTCCTTTCCGCCCGCGGCGAATGCTCGCAGCGTCTCGGCATCGCGGAAGCCGTGGAGCACCGCGCCGTCGCGGCTACGCACAATGACCGGCGTACCGGCAAAGCCGTTGGCCTTCGCGAAAGCTTCATTGGCGTCGAGTGCGCTGGCCCTGGCGCAGGATTTGCCGCCAGCCTCCAGCTTGCCGGCATAGGCCGCGTGGAGCGCCTGTTCAGGGTCCTTCGCGCAGAGCACCGTCTCGGAAAGCTGGCGGCTCGCCGCGCCAAAGATCGAAATCGGGCGCTCTTCGATCTGGACCTTCGCCTTGGCGAGCTCGCCCGCTAGGCGCTGGCAATAGCCGCACTGGAAATCGGAGAAGACCACCAGCTTCGGGCCGGTGGGATTGCCCCAGCGGATCGCGCCCTCGGCGGGCAGGCCAGCAAGATCGACCGTCTTCGCCGCTTCCGCCGGAGTGGTCCCGTTTTGTTCCGTGCGTGCCCTGGCGCCGCCCGCGGCGAGCAGATCGGGATTGAGCTCGAGCAGCCGCGCGGCGGTGACATCGCGCCGCTCTTCCATGTCGTAGAGCCGGCCCACGAAAAGATAGCGGGCGGTTTCGTCGATGTAGAACAGCGTGTCGCCCGAGACGACCTCGCACCACGGGCCGAGCGTGTCGCAGGTGAGCGCGTCGACCGGAGTTTTCGGCAGGCGCAGCTTGAGCGCGGCGGCGACGTCGCTTGCAAGGCCGGCCGCGCTGGCGGGAAGCGCAGTGACGGCGGCGACCCCGAGCGTCAGCACCGTAGCGGCGCCGGTCATGGCCAGCGCGACATGGGCGGCGCGGGCTTTCAGGCCTGGGCGGAAATTGGCGAAATTCATGTTACTTGGTGCTCCTGACATGGACGCCGTCGAGAAAGACGATCTCGACCTCGATGCCGGTCGGCATCTCGACGACGGGTTGGTATTGTTCGGCGCGTTCGATGAGATACCGGCTGACCGTGTCGGCGGCCTCGCCCGCGCCCTGGCCGAAGCCGCCGGTGAGAATGTCGGTCGGCGAAAGCGCCTCGCGCTTCCCGTCGCTGCCGATCTGACCGGTGAAGATGCCGTTGGCATTGGCGGAGAAGCCGCGCCCGAAACCCCCGACGATTCCGGCGAGCAGCGCCTGGCCGACGAGACTGCCTTCCCGGCTGACCACTCGGCCGCGCACCCCCGACTTGCCGGCAAAGGCGATGAACCCCTTGACCTCGCTCACCGCGTAGCGACCGCCCGGCTGCGCGCAGGTCATCCGCGCCAGCTTGACGTAGACCTTCTCAGCCGAGAGATCGCCGCGCGCCGCGCCATTGACGAGGCAACCGGTAAGATCGGTGGTCAGAAGCCGCTTGCCACTGACGACCGAACGCGCGGGACCGGTGATCCTCAGCACCACCGGCAGCGGATCGGTCTGGCTGGCAACGCCGGTCGAGGCATCGACTCCGACGATCACGCGCGCCGGCGCATAAGAATTGGGCGGCAGGTAATCGCGGCTCGCCTCGAGCATCAGTGCGGGCGCGCGTTCGACCGCCGGGCGGCTCTTTACCTCGCCCGCCTCGCCGAAGCTGAGCGTGCTGAGGCCTGCGGTCTGCGATCCGGGCGCAAGCGCGTCGCCCTGTTGCGGGCCCTGTTGCGGCTGCGGCGGCGTCACCCCCGGCCCATAGGTCGGCGGCGGGACGGCGGGAGCCGCGGGCTCGGCCTGGCGGGCCTGCTGCAGCTCGCCGCGCAGGGCGGCGTTCTCGGCGGAGATCGCATCGATCGCCGTCTGCCCGTCACTGCGCATCTGCGCATTCTCGGAGCGCAATGCTTCGAGCTGCTGCTCGATCGCGGGCCGCGGCCCTTGCGTTTCCTGCAGGTCCTTGATCGCGCGGCCCTGCGCATCGAGCCGGTTGCCATAGGTGGCGACAAACTCGCGCTGCGAGAGATTGCGGTTGACGAGACCGCCGGTGTCGATGGTTGCCGCACCCCCGGTTGCGGCGCCGCCCTCCTCCTCGCCGCCGAAGACGATCCACGACCCGCCGATCAGGACCAGTCCGCCCAGCCCTGCGAGCAGCAGCTTCTGGCGCCTGGCGATCTGGGTGTTGAGGGTGCGGCGGCCTTCGGCATGCCCGCTGTCGTGCGATGCGGTATCCGGTGCGGTGTCGATTGGGTTGGCCATCACTCGAGCCCTCCGGTGGAGAAGACAAGGAAGGCGCTGGTCGCTTCGCCGGGGGGCAGCGCGTCGCGGCCATAGGCGAAGGCGAGCGCGCCGGCGGGCGCCTCGCGTTCCTCGCCGAGCGCGATCGGCTCCTTGCCCAGGTTGCGGATGACGAAGCGCTGGCCGGTCAGCGCCGCACCGTCGTACTGCGCGACCTGCTGCACCTCGATGGCGCCGGTGCGGCGCGGCCGCGACAGTTCGGCGCGCGCCGAGAAGCCGGGCAGGACGCCGTCGCTTGCCATTGCCTCGATCAGGCGGATCGCAGCTTCGTCTTGTCCACTTTCCTGCTCCCATTCGGCCGCCTCGCTGCGACCGAGGGCCGGATTGGTGATGAACAGCTGGCCCGCCTCCGCGCCGCCGAGGCGGCAGGCGAACCGGTAGACGTAGCCGGCCTTGCTGGTGGCGAAGAAGCTGACCTTGTCCGAGGCGAACTGCGGCGGCACCGAGATGTAGATGTCGCCGCGCACCGGCTCGTGGGTCACCTGGAAGTCGTTGTAGGGAAAGCCGCTGGCGATCTTCGAGACATTGGCGAATCCGTCTTCGACGAGCGCGATGCGCGTCAGTTCGCCGCGCGCGAGCTGGCAGTCGATCGTCGCGTTGTCCGCTGCCTCGACGAACTGGTCGGCGTGCGCGGGAACCGCGATGAGCGCGAACGATGCCGCCACGAAGGCCGCGCCGATCGCGCGCAGGCCGCTGTCGGGTACCCGGGCGGCACCGATGCAGAAACAGGCGAGGCCGGTGCCGGCGAGCGCCGCGCCCAGCGGGGTTGAAAAGAGGCTCATGATGGCTGCTCCTCGTCGGTTGAGATCTGCTCGAAGCCGGTGAGGCCGAGCGAAAGTCCGCGCTTCGCCCAGGCGAACCGGAAGGTCCGCTCCTGGCTCGCGATCACCTGCGCGCCGACGAAGGTCTTGAGCGTGCCGGTGACGGTTGCGGTGAGGCTTTTGGTGTCGATGCGCATCGAGCGGATCACGAAGGCCTGACTGACGTCCGAGCCGCGCTGCTCGTCGACGATCCTGACCAGCTCCGCCTTGAGGCGGCCGTGCGCCCCCGGATCGGCCACTTTCAGGACCTGCTCCATCCAGTAGTCGAGACTCTCGGGCGCGCGGTTGAGCAGCATCAGCGCGGTGTCGCGGGTGACGAGCTCGAGGTAATGCGTATCGATCCCGCCGCTCGAGACCGTCAGCGTCTCTGCGGTGACCGGCACGAGAACCACTTGCTCGTCGCGGGTGATCGCGGCCCCGATGCCCAGCACGCTGGTGGCCGCCAGAACGGCGCTCAGCCCCGCGAAGCGGTTGCGCTGGGCGAGATATCGCTGTGCCTGCGCGTGCGCGAATTCGGTTTGCATGTCTGTCCTCCCCTCAGCCCGCCAGCAGGCGGCAATGGGAGGGCGGCGTGGCCTTCAATCCCAGGAAGCTCCCGGGCAGATACCAGTAGGCAGCATGCACCAGTTTCGACCCAGCGTTGCCTGCCTTCGCCTTCCGCAGGGCGAACCAGGTCACGACCGAAAGGCCCGTGCCGATGATGATGTGCTGCGCGAGAATGCCCCATGCGAACGGGACGAGAAGTCCCGCGAACTCGTCGATGGTCCAGAAGCCGATGAGCTCCGGATCGTCGAGCCGCCGTGGAACAAGGTACCTGTCGGCCATGATGCCGCCCTCCTGCCGTTAGACCGCCGTCAGATGACCGCGGTCACGACCGAGGTGACGATCGGCACGCCGGTGCCGACACCGATCCCGACACCCACCGGCACCGCCACCTGGCCGAGCGCAAAGCGCCCCGAGGCCAGCGCGATGAGGCCGCCGGCGAGCGACATGACGGTGATGATCTTGCCGCCCGAGCCTTCGAGAAAGTCGGTGAACTTCTGCAGCGCCGGATCGAAAGTGGTATCGGCGCCGGCATAGGCGGCGCCGGCGCAGGCGAGCACGGCGATGGCGGGAAGGATATAGTCGCGGGCCCGAGGGCGGGCGGCGGTGAGAGGCTTGGTCGTCATCGGGGGAACTCCGGGGAGGTTGAACATCGAACCAGCGAGCGTGTTCGCTGTATGTTCATTCCTCGCCTCGAAGCCGGGGTGTAGGAAATTGCCGAATGCGTTTTGGCCCTTGCTCACCAAGCAAAAAGCGACATCGGCAGGGGTCCGGGCCGAGGTTCGCGCAGAACATGCGGCAGGCCGCGCCAGGGTGGCCGTTTTCCGCGCGAGGCGTGCCGCGGATTGCGATGCGGCTGCCGGAATCCGCGCGAATCAGGATAGGAAGCCGATTCGTCGCTTCCTCTATGTTCGCCTAATGTTCTTTTCGTTTTCCTACAGGCTTCCTTCGTGGATACCCATCGAATCGATCATCAGTTTGCGAAAGGATTCGAGGATGACCGACATGGCGCTTCTGGCCGAACCACAGGTTCGCGCCGACTTTGCCCGGCTGCTGTTGGCAGCGGTCGAGGCCAGCGGCCGCGCGCGCTGCGATATCGCGCGCGACGCGCAGATCCACAAGGATGCCCTGCGCCGTGTTCTGGCAGGCCAGCGCTCGGCAAGCATGGGCGAAGCCTTGCGCATTCTTGCCGCGAGCGGCGCGGCGCCGCACGCGCACTTGCTGCTTTTCCTCGTCAGCGGCGGTGATCAGGCGATCGCCTGGCTGCAGTCGGATCTCGCGCGCTTCTTCGAGGACTTCTGCGGCGAACTGCCGTCCGCGCTCGAGCGCGTTCTTGGCAACCAGGTCCACGATGTAAAGCCGCGCTGGGCCAAGGGTACGGCGCACCGCGTCGCCCGCCTTCTCTCCGACCACATCGAGGAACTCGAACGCAAGGACGCCCTGCTCGGCGATGTCTTTGCCAGCGTCCAGGGAGGTCATCATGGGTGATGAGGCTCACGGCGGAGCCATCGAGCCCCGCCGGCTCACCCGGCTCATCCGCCTGCCGGAGGTGCAGCACCGCGTCGGACTGGGCCGTTCGACCATCTACCGCTGGATGGCCGAGGGCAGATTTCCGAAACCGGTCCAGCTGGGTGGCTACGCTGTCGCCTGGACCGAGCACGAGATCGCAGAATGGATAGCTGGTCGAACGGGTAAAGCCTGATCCACATCGCCTATCAGGCAAACCAAGGCACGTGGACAATGCGGCAACTATTCCGAACGATAGATCCTTCGGACAGTCGAGAGAACACGCAAGCGAACGCCGACAGCGCTCTGGATCGCCTTCCAGGCGATCTCGGGAACGTTCCTGCCATACCGGCAACGGGGGCCGCGATAGGCTGGTCGCAACATAACTGAGCAGCAGCCTCTCTTATCTCAGATATGCAAGCCTCTCCCAAGCAGCACTAGCGCGGCCTCCTTCATCGATTCAGGCAAGGTGGGGTGGGCGTGCACCGTGAGAGCCAAATCTTCCGAGGTGGCGCTGAACTCCAGCGCCAGAACCGCTTCCGGGATCATCGTGCCCGCATCGGGTCCAATGATGTGGACTCCTAGAACTTCGTCGGTCTCGGCATGAGCTAGGATCTTGGTCAGCCCTCTCGTGTCCCCATTGCATCGCGCGCGGCTGTTGGCAGTAAACGGAAACACCCCGACCTTGTAGGGCGTGTCGGCACTCTTGAGTTCTTCCTCGGTCTTGCCGACCGTTGCCACCTCCGGAGAGGTGTAGATCACCGCTGGCACCTTGCCATAGTCGACGGCGGAATAATTCCCTGCGAGCCCTTCGACGCATGAGACGCCATCCAGCGTCGTCTTGTGCGCCAGCATCGGACCGGGAATGACGTCGCCAACCGCAAAGACGCCGGGAACTTCCGTGGCGAACCCGTCGCCCACCGGGATACGTCCTTTTTCGTCCAGCTTCAGACCGATCTTCTCGAGCTCGAGACCTTCGGTGTTCGGGCGACGACCGACCGCCACCAGCACCACTTCCGCTTCAAGTATCTCCTCCGGTCCACCCGCGGCCGGTTCCACTGCGATCGTCACCATGGAGGTTTGCTTCTCCGCGCGAGTGACCTTGGTGCCGAGCCGGAACGTCATCCCCTGCTTTTCGAGCATTCGGTGGAGCTGCTTTGCGACCTCACCATCCATCCCTGGCACGATCCTGTCGAGATACTCGACGACAGTGACCTCGCTGCCGAGACGCCGCCAAACGGAGCCCATTTCAAGACCGATATAGCCGCCGCCAATGACAATCATCCGCTTCGGGACCTTCGGCAACGCGAGCGCGCCAGTCGAGGAGACGATTTGCTGCTCGTCGATGTCGATGTTGGGCAGAGTGGCGACATCGGACCCGGTAGCGATGATCACGGCCTTGGTGGCCGTAAGCGAGCGGCTTGTTCCGTCCTGGAGCTTGACTTCGAGTTGGTTCGCAGAAGCAAACGTTGCCTCGCCCTGGACCCACTCGACGTTGTTCTTCTTGAAAAGGTGCGCGACCCCTTTTGTGAGATCGCCGACAACCTTGTCCTTGCGGCCCATCAGCTGAGCGAGGTTCAGAGCGACCCCTCCAATGCCGATGCCGTGCTCTTCAAGTCCTTCGCTCACTTCCGCGTATAGTTCGGTCGAGTGGAGCAGGGCCTTCGAGGGTATGCACCCCACGTTGAGGCACGTGCCGCCCAAGGTCGCGCGCTTTTCGATGCAGGCGACGGTCATGCCGAGCTGGGCTGCTCGGATCGCTGCGGGATAACCGCCGGTCCCACCCCCAATTACGAGCACATCGAAACTATCGGTCAAAGGTCTTTCTCCAAGAATACGCGGGCGCGCTCTTTAGCTTGCTCCAACCCAAAGGTCTGATGATTTGTATTTCAGCCACTCGCTCCTTGCAGGCGAGCAGGCGCAGGCATTGAAAACGACAAGCAGCGTCGATCCCTCATGAGCAATGACGGCGGGCCCGATGCCGAGCCCAAAGATGGTCGCGGGAGCAAGACCGCCACGACGCCTATGCTTACGAACACATTCTGAGGGATGATAGGGGGACCCGCAAAAACAACGATATCTTGGAAGGTCCACTTGCGGGAGAGCCACGCGAGAGACGCCGCACGGCGCAGCTTAAAATCAGGCACGCGGGGGACGTTTGAGTGTGTCGGTTGCCCGCGGCTCAAGTCTATCTCCCACCAAGTAGACGGACCTCGCTTTGTCGGCTCAAGCAGAGCTGCAGCAGTGGGCCTCCGACATCACCTCCGGCCGTGATGGCAATGGTCATGCGCGCACAAATCATGATTTTTCCGGCTGACTAACTGGCGCGTCTTTGTCCGAGTCCGCACCGAGATCGAAAAACAACGCAGGCGCGACAACCGAAGCAACGGGCTCACCCGCAACGGCCCCTACGGCTCCGCGCAGCAATACTGCTGTGAGAACCCAAAGGGCCGAAAATCGCTTTTCCGTGTGGCGCATTGTTGCGAACACCCGACGCGTCTTGCAGGCCATAACAGCGAAGTCACCACCAGAAGGCGCGGGACCCGCCAGCAGGCCTGGGGTACCTACAGACAACAGCCCGGCAAGGCGTTCTGCGGGCTCAGATGGGTTCGGGCTAAAGTGGGAACAGCCGTTCTTGTATGAAAAGCGTGATCAGGCATAAAGAAGCGATGCGTGCACTGGATCGCCTGTTAACGATTGTCATAACTGCGACACTGACTTCAGCGGCGTGGATTGTCGCCGGCAGCACGCTGATCGATTGGGCTCGGATGGGAGCCGGCACCACGCCTCAGGCGCCCGGGCTCAGCCCGACAGCACCGCGGAAGCTTGTCAGGGAGCCTGAGCGCTCCGCTCAACCAGTGCAAAAAAGCAATCGCCTCGTAGTTCCGGTGGCCGGCGTTACCCTGCAGAACCTTGCAAGCACGTTCAGTCAGCCACGCGCAGGCGGCGCGCGAGTGCACGAGGCGCTAGACATCATGGCGCCGGCAGGCACCCCCATTGTTGCTGCTGCGTCAGGGAGAATTGAGAAGCTGTTTCTTTCCGAGGACGGCGGCAAAACGATCTACATCCGGTCGTCAGATGGCCGGATTATCTATTACTATGCCCATCTCCAAGACTACAGACCAGGTTTAGCCGATGGTCAGCTTATTCGCGCTGGTGAGCGGCTCGGCAGCGTAGGCTCCACCGGCAACGCAGGGCCCAGCGGCCCGCACCTTCACTTTGCAATCATGAGGACGGCGCCCGAAGCCAAGTGGTGGGAGCCGTCGACCCCCCTCGATCCCTTTCCACTTCTAAGGGGCCGCTAGCTCGCCAAAAGAATCGCAATGCACGGGCGGTGTTGCTTCTGCTCATCCACCGAGCCGCTATTTTTTCGGTAGGAAGCGAACGCCTATAACGTCAAAAGCGCAGGGCAGCACCGACCTGAAGCAGGCGGGGACTGCCGGGGAGAATGCCGCGGATCAGGTCGACGATATAAGTGTCGTTGGCGACGTTCTTGACGGTGCCGAAAAGGGTGAGGCGCTCGCTTACATCCCAGTTCAGTGCGGCGTTCCAGATACCATAAGCTGGAATGTGGCCTCGCTGCCCATTTTGTGAGATCGCTATCGTGTTGAGATTGTCACCGAACTGGGGCGAGACGTAAACATATTCGGCTTCGGCGCGGATCGGTCCAGCGGACACGCCTAGCATGGCCGTGAGGGTGTGCTCAGGCGCATAGGGCAAACGCCGATCCCTGACATTAACTTCTCCGGCATCGCACGGGGCCGACGCCCCCGCTCCCGCCAGCGGTTCGCAACGGTCAGCCGCAAACTTCGCATCGGCAAGCCAGGTCCAGGCCACCCGCCCGATAAGACCCCAGTAATTGGTCAGGCCCGCCGCTCGCGTATCGCCCGTCGCCAGAAACTCGAGCCCCTGATGAAGGCTTTTGCCCGCGTTGACCGCGCCGGCGGGGTTGCCCGCTGCGATGCTCCCCGGGATCACCTGATTGGCGAAGTCGAGCCGGAACGCCGTGCTTTCGATCGTCAGGCCCGGCATGGGCTGGGCTCGCAGACCAAGTTCGTAGTTCCAGCTCTTCTCGGCATCGAGGTCGAGCGTTCCACCGGCGGCCGTGACGATGTCGGCGACACCCGGCGGTGAGAAGCCGCGATGCACACCGCCGAATAAAGTTAGCTGAGCCGAAGGTTGCCAGGTCATTCCGATGCCCGGAATGACTTCGGTGACAGCGGTGGTTCCCTGCGTCCCGGCAAGCCGTTCGTTGCGGCGATAGTTGATGCTCTCGAACCGGATACCTGGCGTAATCGATAGCTCGCCGAAGTCTACGCGCGCCTGCACAAACCCAGAATAGGCGGTGATCTCCCGATAGCTCGATTCCTTGATGCCGCCGTTGGGCCCGATGCCCGGCGTCCGTCCGTTCGGAGTGTCAGCGTTGACCTGGCGGCGGTCCTGAGTCTCGCGCTGGACACGCACACCGGCGTCGATCTGGCCCCAACCAGGCGTCCATGTGAGGCGCGGTTCGAGGCCATAGACATTATAGGTCCTGAGCCGCCCTTCGGTACCGCACCGGGTCGACAGGTTGGGCATGCTCGGCACCCCGTTGGGGAACAGCACCGGCGCGCCACAAGCCGGGTCGCTCGAGTCGCTGGGGCGCTGTGTTGAATTCGAGGACTGACGCCACCAGTCGCGATCGAAATAGCTGTAGAACGCGGTCGTCCGCAGCGTCGTGTCGTCGCCCACACGCCAGTCATGAGTAGCCGAGATGCCGTAGCGCCGCGTGTCGAACCGATCGTTGACGAACGGATTGTAGCGCGGATCAAAGCGGTATTCCGCCAGCGTCAGCCCGCTATACGTCTGGCGGCTGTTCTCGTCATACATATTGGCACGAACCGTGACCTGATGCGCCGCCCCCAATTGCTGCTCCAGTTTCACGTTGACGTCGACCAGCGCACTGTTGAGATTGTCGCGCGACCCTTCGCTGGCTTTGCGCGTCACACTGAAACTGGCGCCAGTGTTAAGGCCGATCGGACCACCGACTTTTGCCGACACATCGTAAAAGCCGCGGTTACCGATCGACCCCGTGACATTGCCGGCAAAGCTATTCGGCACCGGAGGCGTGACGTAGTTGATGACCGCGCCTACCGTGTGGGGGCCATACAGAATCTGGCCCGACCCTTTCAGAATTTCGATCGCCGCAAAGCGATCGATAGGTGGATGGTAATACGAGGCGTTGTCGCCGTAAGGTCCATAGGTCAGCGGAATCCCGTCCTCGAGCAGAAGGATCTTGGTCGATCGAGTTGGATTGAGGCCGCGAACGCCGATGTTGGGCCGAAGGCCAATCCCTTCCTCCTCGCGAACCACTAAACCGGGTATCTTGCGCAACGCCTCGTTTGTGTTGAATACGCGAGCGTTCTCAAGGTCCTCCTGCGTTATCAGGCTGGTCGAACCGGGGGCGTGATCCGAGACACGGTCGGCGGTGACAAGGATAGCGTCTGGACCACCCTCGATGTCCTTCGCTGGCCGGCCGTCGGCGGGCTGCATATTACTCCAGGCGGGAGCAGCCGTGAGCGCTGCTACGGAAAGAAAAAGCGATTTGCGAACCATTCTCAAGCCTTGTGAAAGGCTACTCGCTAATGATAATCGTTCGCAGAGTCTATCGATATTTTTTAGGACAGCATCGGTGTCGTTGTGTGTCTCGTCGGTGCCTCGATGATCCTGTGGGGACCCCGCGCCGCCTGAGAGCACTCATCGCCGACCCAGACTGTCGACTATCCTGCAATCCCCGATCCGCTCACCCTTGCACGACCGCGCCATGTCTGTGAGCTCATCGCGCAGCAGGGACAGGTCGGCGAGCTTGCTTTCCACGTCGCCCAGCTGCTGTTCGACCAGCCGATCGACATCCTCGCAGGGCTTGTCGTCGTGATCGGACAACGCGAGCAGTTGCCGCACCTGCGCCATGCTGAAGCCGAGCTCGCGCGCGCGGCGAACGAATGCGAGCGTAGCGAGGTGGTCCGGCGAATAGTCGCGATAATTGCTGCCGGTGCGGTCTGCCCCAGGCAGGATACCTTCCCTCTCGTAATAGCGGATCGTTTCCGCCTTGGTGCCAGTGGCGCGCGCCAGTTCGCCGATACGCATCACTTGACCTTGTAGTTACTACAAGGTGCATATGTGCTCGCGACTCGAACGTTGCAAGGAGAGCGGCATGGGCAAATCCTGCTGCCAGACCCCGGAATCGGACACCGCCGCGCACAACGATCCGCGTTGGCGGACGATCTTGTGGTTCGCGCTGATCGTCAATGTGGCGATGTTTGTGGTCGAGATCGTCGCCGGGGTTGCCGCCGATTCTCGTGCGCTCCAGGCCGATGCGCTCGATTTCCTTGGCGATGCATCCAACTACGCCATCAGCCTCGGCGTCGCCGGGATGGCCCTGGCATGGCGGGCACGAGCCGCCTTGCTGAAGGCGGCGACAATGCTCGCGTTCGGATTATGGGTGATAGGGTCGGCGACCCACGGTTTTCTTGTGGGCGCAAGCCCCGATCCCGCGACGATGGGCGTGATCGGCGTCCTCGCGCTCGCCGCCAATGTCGGCGTCGCGCTGCTGCTGTTCCGCTACCGCACCGGCGATTCCAACATGCGCTCTGTGTGGATATGCTCGCGCAACGATGCGGTCGGCAATCTGGCCGTTGTGGGAGCCGCAGCGGGCGTGTTCGGCACGGGTCAGGCCTAGCCCGATCTGGTGGTCGCGGCGATCATGGCGAGCCTCGCGATCTGGGGAAGCGCCCAGGTGTTCGGGCAGGCGCGGCGCGAGCTGGCGAACGTGGCTGCGGAAGCGCGGTCGTGACCGCTTCCATTCACGAGCGCAAAGCATTCCTGGCGACGGAGTATGCGCTGTTCGAGGAGGCGCGCCGCCGTGGCGATCGGCTCGCCGCCTGGCATCATCTGGAGCGGGCGCATATCGTTGCGCAGCCGCTGCTCGTCTCTCATCTGCGCTCGCACGGCTACATGCTGCGTTTTGCGATCGAGGTGCGTGACGCGCGCGAAGTGGCCGGGCAAATCATGCGGGTCGGCCTTGCCCCGATCGGCAGCCTCGCCGGAAAACTGCCGGTCGGCAACACTGGCCGATCCCGCACCAGCGCATTTGCGCCAATGCCCGTGACACCTGATCTGGCGAAATTCGTGTGAAGGAAAGTGCAATGAAGATTCGTTCGCTGCGCCAGAGGACGATCGTCCTGATCGGTTTGCTGGCAGCCGCTTGCGCCAACGCGGCCCAGGCGGCGCCTTACATGATGTATCGCGATGCGGGCTGCGGTTGCTGCATGGCGTGGGGAGCGCACGCCCGCGAGCACCTCGATCATGAGGTGGAGGTGCGCGAAGACGTGCCGATGGCGACCGTCAAGAGCCAGCTCGGCGTTCCGGCGGCGCTCGCATCGTGTCACACAACGGTGATCGGGGGCTACGTGATCGAGGGCCATGTGCCCGCGCGCGAGATCAATCGGCTGCTGAAAGAACGCCCGCGCGACATCAAGGGCCTGGCGGTCGCTGGAATGCCGCTCGGTTCGCCTGGGATGGAGACGGGCGGGCGCACGCAGCCCTACCAGGTGATCGCGTTCGGCGATTTCGGGCAGCGTACATATGCGGCCTATCCATGACATTCATCTTCCGCTAACGGAGCGCGCGTGCGTCACCTTCTGATCCTGATTGCGCTCGTCGCTCTGGTCTGGTCCGGCCTTCATGCCGGTCCGGCCGAAGCGCATGAGAACGATCTAGGCCATTCGTCGGCGAGCGCTGCAGTTTCGCACACGCATGGTGAGGAAAGCCCCTCGGATCGCGGTACGGAGCAGCACGTCTGCCACCACCATTGTCCGAACGCGCCCGCGGCGCATGCGCCGGAGGCGACTGAACGCAGATTCTTCGCCGAGCAGCTGGTCTTCGGCGTGATCGCACCCGCACTCCATCCTACCAAGACCGCTCCACCGCTAGACCCTCCGATTTCCTGACCCCCTGCAGCCGCCAGGCGTCCCGGACGCGTGGCTGGTCATTTTGCTCAGGGCGTCAGGAGTCCCTCCATCATGCATCGTATATTCGTCGCAGCGTCGGCTGCGGCACTGGTTCCGTTGGCAGCGACCAACGTGTCCGCACAGGTCAGCACACCTGCGACTCCGCGCGTCGGTTCGCCGGCCTCGCAGGAGCCGGTAGGGCCGCCGGCGCCCACGTCCCCGCCGAATGCCCCCCTGCTCGTTCCGCGGGACGGGCCGCTCCCCGGCTCACTGACGCTCGAGCAGGCGCTGGACGAGGCGCAAGCTCGTTCACCCGCCATCATCGCCGCCCGCGCGCGTGTCGAGGCAGCCGATGCGCGCATCCGGCAGGCAGGGTTCCGGTCGAACCCGGAACTCAGCCTCGAGGTCGAGAACTTTCTCGGCAGCGGCGAGCTGTCCGGTTTTCAAGGCACCGAAACCACGGTCGCCGTCAACCAGCGCCTGGATTTGGGCGGTCGGCGCCAGGCGCGCGTCGCCGCTGCGCGCGCGGACCTTCTGGTCGAACGCCTCCGGCTTTCCATCGCAATGGCGGATCTTGCCAGATCGGTCCGTGAACAGTTCGCCACCGCCGTGACCGCGCGAGAGCGCCTGCGGATTGCCACCGAGAATGAGGATATAGCTCGCGAGCTGGCGCGGGTCGCCGGTATCCTCGTACAGGAGGGCCGCGATCCACCGCTGCGGGCGGTTCGCGCCCGCTCGGCCGCTGCCCAGGCGGCGGCCGAACTCGAAGCGGCGCGGGCCGCGGAACTGGCTTCCCGCGGCACTCTCGCATCGCTGTTCGGGGTGGCGGAACCTCCCGAGAGCGTCGTCGGCAGCTTGCTGGACCTGGGAGCGCGAGGGTTCGATCCCGAGCAGAGCCTCGAAGTGCGGCTTGCCGAAGCCGAGCGTCTGAGAGCCGAGGCGGAGGTCGGCCGGGAGGTCGCGGGCGCTCGGCTCGACCCGGCGGTTGGCCTCGGCGTCCGGCACGTCCGGGAAACCGGCGACATCGGGCTCGTCGGCGGCGTCTCGCTGCCGCTACCCGTCTTCGACCGCAACCAGGGCAATATCGCGGCCTCGCGGGCCAATGTTCGCGCCGCCGAAGCCAATCTGAGCAACGCACGCGTTTCGGCGCGGGTTCGCGCCCGCAACGCGGCCATCAACGTCGAAGCCGCCGCCGCCCGCGTCGAGGCTCTCGAACTCGCCGCTGTGCCGGAGGCGGCAGAGGCGCTGCGGCTCGCCCAGCTCTCATACCGGGAAGGACGGGCAACACTGCTCGAGCTGCTGGACGCTCAAAACGCCTACCGATCTGCTCAAACAGCCCTCGTCGACGCGCGTCTCGCGCAGGCACTCGCCACGGCCGAACTCGGCCGGATCGCGGCGCAGTAAGGAACACGAACATGGATATCAACGAAGTCATTCAGGATCGCAGGAAGCTAGTGGGCGTGGCCGCCGGCATCGCCCTGGTCGCCGTGGCGGGCGGGATAATGATCGGAACCACCATTGCGTCTAACGAGACCGCACCGACCTCGGCAGAGGCACACGCCGAGGAAGGAGAAGAGGGCGAGGAGGGCCATAGCGAGGAGGAGGGGCGCGAAGGCTTTGTGCCCATGACCCCAGCTGGCTTGCAAACCAACGGCATCCGGACGATCAGGATCGAAGAGGGTTCGCTAGCCTCCGAAATCATCGCTCAGGCTACCGTGGCAGCGCCGCCGGAGGGCCAGGCGCTGCTCACCGCGCGGGCCGACGGCGCCGTCGTCAGGATCAGCAAACGCCTCGGCGATCCGGTCGGTACCGGTGAAACCGTGGCGTTGCTCGAAAGCCGCGAGGCGGCCGCGTTTGTCGCCGAGCGAAATGCTGCGGCGGCCGGTGCCCAAGCCGCGCGCGCTGCCGCTGCCCGCGAACAGCGGCTGTTCAATGCGAAGATCACAGCCAGGCAGGATCTCGAGGCGGCACAGGCCGCTCGTGCCATGGCCGAAGCCGAGCTCCAGCGGACTGAGGCCGCTGTCAGGGCGGCCGGGGTGACGGACAACGGCCGCTATGTTGCCGTGAGAAGCCCGATCAGCGGCCGGATCACCGAAGTAGACACTCAACTCGGAGCGTATGTTTCGGCAGGCGCCGAGCTGTTCAATGTCTCCGATCCACGCCGGATCCAGGTAGAAGCGGCGGTGCCGGCAACGGACGCTCAGCGCATCCGGCCCGGCGACAGCGCGGTCATCGAATTGCCGGACGGCGGCACGGTCGACGCGGTGGTGCGCTCTGCATCGCCGGCCCTGAATCTCGAAAGCCGTGCGGCTACGGTCGTTCTCCAACCATCCGGCAGCCCCGCCGCGCTGGCGCAGGGCCAAGCCGTTCGCGTGCGGATCGTGCCGCGCGGCGGCGTGACGAACGGCGTCATCGTGCTTCCCGAGGATGCGGTGCAGCAGGTGGAGGGGCGCGACGTCGTCTTCGTGCAGGTACAAGGTGGCTTCCAGGCCGTGCCGGTGAGCATTGGCACCCGCAGCGGCGGGCGCATCGAAATCACGAGAGGCTTACGGACGGGGCAGGTCGTCGCGACAGCCGGTGCCTTTGCGCTCAAGTCGCAACTCGGCGCCAGCGATGCTGAGCACGGCCACTGATGCCCGTCTCGCCTCGCTATTCAAATCTCTGCCGTTCTTCGCGCTCGGCCACAGGACAAATCTGTCATGATTGACCGCCTCCTCGACGCTTCCGTCCGCTTCCGCTGGGCCGTGGTCGCCCTCACCGTGATCGTCGCCGCCTATGGAGTGCTCCAGCTTCTCCGTCTCCCGATCGACGCGGTGCCCGACATCACCAACAAGCAGGTGCAGGTGAACGTTTCGGCCCCTGCCTATGGGCCGCTCGACATGGAGCGCCTCGTCACCTTCCCGGTGGAAACGACGCTCGCGGGCATTCCGGGGCTTGATTACACGCGGTCGATCTCCCGCAACGGGTTCGCACAGGTGACGGCGGTCTTCGAGGAAGACGTCGACATCTACTTCGCGCGCCAGCAGGTTGCGGAGCGGCTTGCTCAGGCCGACGAGAGCCTACCCGAGGGTGTCGATCCGCAGATGGGCCCGGTGTCCACCGGTCTCGGCGAGGTGCTGATGTGGTCGGTGAGCTACGCTCCGAATGCCACGGCTAAAAACCCCCGCATTGGGGGAAGGCCCGGGCTCCAGTCCGACGGCTCCTATCTCACGGTCGATGGAGAGCGACTGACCGACGAAGTGGCCAAGCTGGCCTACCTGCGCACGATCCAGGACTGGGTGGTGCGGCCACAACTGCGCACGGTCGAAGGCATCGCGGGCATCGATTCGATCGGGGGCTACGAAAAGCAATTCGTGGTGCAACCTGACCCCGGCCGCCTCGCTGGCTACGGCATCTCTTTTTCGGAACTCGCGGACGCGCTCGAGCGGGCAAACATCTCGGTTGGGGCAAATTTCGTGGAGCGGGGCGGCGAGGCCTTTCTCGTTCGCGCTGACGCCCGCATCCGCCACATCGACGAGATCGCGCGTACGACGGTCGCCAACCGCAACGGCGTGCCGGTGACGGTGGGTGATGTCGCGACGGTTCGCATCGGTGGCGAGCTTCGCACCGGTGCGGCGTCGATCGATGGCCGCGAAACGGTCATCGGGACCGCGCTCATGCTGGCCGGCGGTAACAGCCGCATTGTGGCCGACGCTGCGGCCGAGCGGCTGGAAGAAGTATCCCAGTCACTGCCGCCCGGCATCGTAGTCACGCCGGTCTACAATCGTTCCTCGCTGGTCGACGCGACCATCGGCACCGTCGAAAAGAATCTCGCCGAAGGTGCGCTTCTAGTCATCGCGGTGCTGTTCTTCCTCCTCGGCAATATCCGCGCGGCCATCATCGCGACGCTCGTGATCCCAATCTCGTTTCTCATGATGGCGATCGGAATGAACCGGTTCGGCCTCACGGGGAACCTCATGAGTCTCGGCGCGCTCGACTTCGGGCTGATCGTTGACGGCTCCATCATCATCGTCGAGAACTGCCTGCGCAGGTTCGCCGAACGACAGCACCATGAAGGCAGGCTGCTGACCCTCAACGAGCGGCTCCATGAAGTGTTCGAGGCGTCGCGCGAGATGATCAAGCCGACCATCTACGGTCAGGCGATCATCTTCCTGGTGTTCGCCCCGCTCCTCACCTTCACCGGCGTCGAGGGAAAAATGTTCACGCCGATGGCCGCCACGGTGATGCTGGCGCTGGCGGGCGCATTCGTTCTGTCGCTGACCTTCGTGCCGGCGATGGTGGCCATCCTGATCCGCGGAAAGGTCCAGGAAACGGAAGCCAAGCCGATCGCCTGGATCAAGACGCGCTACGAGCCGCTCCTTCGGCGTGTGGTAGTCCGGCCCTGGCCCTGGATCGGTGCTGGCGTCGGGACTTTCGTGTTGGCGGCGCTCCTGTTCACAACGCTGGGCCGCGAGTTCATTCCGCAGCTCGACGAGGGTGACCTTGCCATCCAGACATTGCGCATTCCCTCGACATCGCTCGACCAGTCGCGCGAAATGCAGCTTCGCGTCGAAAAGGCGATCTCGTCGCTGCCCGAGGTTGCTTACATCTACTCCAAGACCGGGACCGCGGAAGTCGCCACCGATCCGATGCCGCAGAACATCTCGGACGCCTTCGTCATCCTCAAGCCGCGGGACGAGTGGCCAGAGGACGTGGGGAGCAAGGAGGAAGTCGTCGAGCGGATCGAAGGGAAGATGGAGACCCTCACCGGTAATGCCTACGAGATCAGCCAGCCGATCGAAATGCGCTTTAACGAACTGATCGCCGGGGTGCGCGGCGACATCGCGGTCAAAGTGTTCGGCGACGACATGGATCAATTGGAGCAGGTTGCCGGACGGGTCGCGGCCGTCATGGGCCAGGTCGAAGGCTCGGCCGACCTGCGCGTCGAGCAAACGGGCGGCTTCCCAACTCTCGATGTGCAGTTCGATCGCGACGCCATCTCGCGCTACGGTCTATCGATCGAAGACGTCACCGATACGGTCGCAGCGGCGCTCGGTGGCCGCGAGGCTGGTCTCGTGTTCGAGGGCGACCGCCGGTTCGACATCGTCGTGCGGCTCGACAACGAGACACGCGACGATCTCGAGGCCGTCGGGGCCTTGCCGGTCATGCTCCCCGCGACGGGGGTTGGCCCCCGCCAGTCCGTGCCGCTCAGGCAACTCGCACGGTTCGAAATCTCGGAAGGCGTCAATCAGGTGAGCCGCGAGGACGGCCAGCGTCGCGTCGTGGTCCAGGCCAATGTCAGGGGACGCGACCTGGGTTCCTATGTGTCGGAGGTACAGGACCGCGTCGCCGAAGAGGTCGAGCTGCCCCCCGGCGTCTTCATCCGCTGGGGCGGGCAATTCGAAAATCTGCAGGCGGCCACGCAGCGACTGTCGATCATGGTCCCGCTCGTGTTCGTCGCGATCTTCGTCCTGCTGTTCGTGGCGCTGCGCGGAGTTCGCCCGGCTCTGGCGATCTACTCGGCGATCCCCCTCGCGCTGGCCGGCGGCGTGTTCGGCCTGGCTTTGACGGGCCTTCCCTTCTCGATTTCGGCGGCGGTCGGCTTCATTGCCTTGTCCGGCATCGCGGTCCTGAACGGGCTGGTCCTGATGAGTTCGGTCGAAGAGATGCGCGCAGCAGGCATGCCGACCGACCAGGCGATCCAGGAAAGCGCGCTCAAGCGACTGCGACCGGTGCTGATGACGGCGCTGGTCGCGGCGCTGGGCTTCGTGCCAATGGCGCTCGCGACCGGCCGCGGTGCCGAAGTGCAGAAACCGCTCGCCATCGTGGTGATCGGCGGTCTCATCACGTCGACCGTTCTGACCCTCTTCGTGCTTCCCGCGATCAGCCATCTGCTGCTCCGCGCGCGCGGGAAAACCCACCACGTTGGCGAGTATGAGGACGTCGACAGGTTCGGCGGATCGCTGCCCGCAGAGCCGGCGAAGTAAGGCGATGGACAGGATGCGACCAATGCAGGGGCGACGATCATGAGCGAAGCCATCCCCGATCTAAGCGACAAGAGTAAGCGCCGGGTGCTGTGGATCGTCCTCGCCTTGAACGTCGCGATCGCGGCAGGCTTTTTCGCCACCGGCATTCTGGGCGACTCCAGCGCGCTCATCGCTAACGGCCTCGACAACAGCTCCGACGCGCTCGTCTATGCGATCAGCCTGCTGGCCCTCAGCCGGCCCCCGACCTGGAAACGGGGAGCGGCACGCTTGTCGGGCGTCATGCTGCTCGTCTTCGCCGTCGGGGTGCTGCTGGACGTCGGTCGTCGCTACCTGAGCGGATCCGAACCGATCGGCACGGCCATGATGATCATGGCGATCATAGCCGCTGCCGTGAACCTTCAGTCGCTGTTCCTGTTGAAGCGTTTGAGGGGCAAGGACGTCAATCTGCGCGCAGCAGAGACGTTCAGTTTCAACGACTTCATTTCGAACGGCGGCATCCTCGTCGGCGGCGGCCTCGTGTTATGGACCGGACAGAACTGGCCCGACCTCATCGTCGGGATCGGCGTTGCCGGAATCGCGATCTACGGCGGCATCGACATTCTCCGGGATGCCCATTGCGAATCCGAAAAAGCCAAGGAGAGCTGAGATGGGCGCAGGACACAACGAGAAGGGCCACGCTCACGGCGGGATTTTCGGGCCGCGAACCGAACTGATATTTGCGCTGCTGAGTGGGGCGACGCTCGCCGTCGGTTTTGCGATCGAAAAGCTGGCATCGGGAATGCCCGACTGGCTTCCCACCGCTTTCTATCTGGCCGCTTATTTCTTCGGTGGGTTTTTCACCTTGGGCGAGGCGATCGCGAATTTGCGCCAACGTGCGTTTGCGATCGATTCCCTCATGCTGGTCGCAGCAGCAGGTGCGGCCATGCTTGGTGCCTTCGCCGAAGGCGCGCTGCTGCTGTTTCTTTTCAGCATCGGCCACGCGCTCGAAGGCTATGCGATGGGGCGGGCGCGGCGCGCCATCGAGGCTTTGTCCGAGCTGGCCCCCGATGTCGCGACGGTCCTACGCGATGGGACGGAAGTGGTGCTCCCCGTCGAGGAACTGGTCGCGGGCGACGTCGTGCGCGTCAGGCCCAATGAAAGGCTTGCTGCCGACGGGTTCGTGATTCTGGGTCAATCTTCGGTCAACCAAGCCCCGGTGACGGGAGAAAGCATGCCGGTCGACAAGTCGCCGGTGCCCGACCGCGCCGTCGCCCGCGCCAAGCCGGACGCCGTGAGTGCCAGTTCGCGCGTCTTCGCGGGGACATTGAATGGCGGGGGTGCCATCGAAGTCGAAGTGACGCGCACAGCGGCGCAGAGCACGTTGAGCAAGATCGCTCAGCTGGTCGGCGAGGCCGAAAATGAGCGGTCGCCCACCCAGCGCATGACGGACCGCTTCGAACGCATCTTCGTGCCGCTGGTCCTGGCGCTCGCCTTCGTGCTGCTGTTCGCGTTCACCGTCATCGACGAGCCGTTCCGCGACAGCTTCTACCGCTCGATGGCGGTGCTGGTCGCGGCCAGCCCCTGTGCGCTCGCTATAGCGACACCCAGCGCGGTGCTGTCGGGCATAGGTCGGGCTGCGCGCGGCGGCGTGCTGATCAAGAGCGGCGCGGCGCTGGAGGATCTGGGCGTGCTGAAGGCGATGGCGTTCGACAAGACCGGCACCCTGACCCGGGGTGAGCCCCGGATCACCGACCTCATTCCGGTGGAGGGGGTGGACGAACAGGAACTGCTCGCAGTTACCGTCGCGGTCGAGAAGCTGAGCGATCATCCGCTCGCGCAGGCGATCGTCCGCGATGGCGGTGAGCGATTGGGCCAACCGCCTCCGCTCGAGGCCACGGATCTCAAAAGCCTGACCGGCCAGGGCGTCACTGCGAAACTCGGGCAGGACACGGTCTGGATTGGAAAGGCGGAGATGTTCGGTACCGATGGATTGGAGCCCTTGGGAAGCAATGCGGCCGCCGCGATCGACAAGCTGCGCGCTGCTGGACGCACCACGATGGCCGTTCGCAAGGGTGGACGCGATCTCGGCGTGATCGGTCTCATGGATACGCCACGCGAAGGGGTTCGCGCTGCGCTCGACGAGCTGCGCAGCCTGGGTATCGAACGGATGCTTATGATCTCGGGCGACCATACCAAGGTCGCCGAGTCCATCGCTGCCGAGGTGGGTCTCGATGAGGCGCGCGGCGACCTCATGCCCGAGGACAAGGTCGAGACGATCGCGGCGCTCAGCCGCGAAGCCAAGGTCGCCATGGTGGGCGATGGGGTTAACGACGCGCCTGCCATGGCCAAGGCCACGGTGGGCATAGCGATGGGCGCGGCTGGATCGGACGTCGCCCTCGAAACCGCAGATGTAGCTTTAATGGCGGACGATCTGCGCCATCTGCCCTTTGCAGTTGGCCTGAGCCGGCAGTCGCGGCGCATAATCCGTCAGAACGTTTTTGTCAGCCTCGGTGTCGTGGCGCTGCTCGTTCCAGCCACGATCCTGGGCCTCGGGATCGGCCCCGCCGTCGTGATGCACGAAGGCTCGACGCTTGTTGTGGTGTTCAACGCCCTGCGCCTGCTCGCCTACCGCAATCGGACGCGCCTCAGTACGGGATCACAAGCATGATCAGCTCAAAGCCACCGAAGCGTTCTAGGCGCGCTGTGGCCTACCGGAAAAGGCGAGCTTCGGTCGGAGCGATTGCAATTCTCGCCTTCGCGACGTCGTTTCCGTCCCAGGCGGAGACGCTGCGCGAGGCGCTACAGATTGCCTATCGAACTAACCCCAGCCTCACCGCTGCGCGCGCCGCCCTACGCGCGACGGATGAAGGTGTTCCGATCGCCAAGGCGGCAGCGCGTCCGACAGTGAATGCCACCGCCGACTATCAGGAGTTCGTGGTCCGGTCGCAAAACAGCTTCTCAGCACCGCTCCGGGCCGCGAACGGTGGCCTCTCGGTCTCGCTGCCGATCTATCAGGGTGGGCGCGTCCGCAATGCGATCCGCGCAGCCGACGAGCGGGTGCTGGCTGGGCGGGCGAACCTTCGGACGACCGAAGCGGACGTGTTTACCGCGATCGTATCGGTCTATCTCACGTCATTCGCGATGACGCGATCGTGCAACTAAATGCACACAATGTCGCCGTGCTCGAGACCAATCTTCGCGCGTCGCGCGACCGCTTCGAGATCGGCGACCTTACCCGGACGGATGTGGCCCAGTCGGAAGCGCGGCTCCAGCTTGCGCGTGGACAGCTCGAGCTGGCTCAGTCGCAACTGGTCACGAGTTTGGAGAATTATCTCCGCTTTGTAGGCGTATCGGCCCAAGACCTCCGCCAGCCCCCAGCGCTGCCCAACTTGCCAGATTCGGCGGAGGAGGCCCTCGCCGTCGCGCTCAACCGCAACCCGCAGCTTGCAGCGGCGCAGGCGGATGCTGCTGCGGCACGCTACGACGTCGGCGTCGCTGCGGCAGCCCGGCTTCCGCGCGTCGCTGCGGTCGGGTCGGGCGCCTACAACAACTATCTCGGAACGCTCGAGAGCTCGATTCCGGGCCGCAGCTTCCAGCAGGCGCAACGCTCCGCCACCATTGGGCTGTCGGCGACAATTCCGCTCTATCAAGGAGGGCTGGTCGGCGCACAAGTCCGCCGCGCGCAAGCGATTTCGAGCCAGACGCTCGAGCAGATCGTCTTCGTCGAAAGGCGCGTGGTGGCGGACGTACGCGCCGCCTATCGTCGCATGCGCGCCACCAAGCCGGTGATCCGTTCCTCCGAAGCGGCCGTGGCGGCGAACACGCTCGCCCTCGAAGGGGTGCGCGCGGAAAACACCGTCGGCACGCGAACCGTGTTAGAGCTGCTTAACGCGGAGCAGGAACTGCTCAACAGCCAAGTCCAGCTCGTCACCGCGCAGCGCGACGCCTACGTCGCCGGCTTCGCTTTGCTTGCGGCAATGGGGCGCGCAGAGGCAGCCGATCTGGGACTGTTCGGTGGCGAGCTTTTCCAACCGCGCCTTGGAAATGGGACCGCCCATATAATTGGACCAACCTTGATGGACGGGAACGCCAGCGACATTGCCGCCCGGTCCATGATGACGCCACCGATGGGCAGTGCAGTCGGCGATTCGGCGACCGATCAGGCCCAGCGGCCGGATTTGGGCAAGATCGCCAATTCCCACCGCTGGCTCGGGTCGTGATACCCGTTGATCGGTATCGCTTCGGCTCTTCCGCACAGAGTCCGGCACGGCGAAACGCACGAACTTGGGTCTGCCGGCTTTCCTACTTCATCGGAATCATCGCCTTGGGCGGCTGTTCCGATGAAGCTAAACAACCTCCGCCCGCGCCCACGGAGCAAGAGATCCATGCCAATGACGCCGGGTACGACGGCGGCGTGGCCGGACGCCACCTGTTCGCCTGCACTGATGGCCGTACGTTGCTCGTCGATTTCAAGGAGGCTGGCACGAGGCTATTCATCAGGTCGAAGACCGACGAGCAGCCTCTGATCCTCGCCGCGCCGACGCCTCAGCTTCAATATGTGAGTGAGCGTGCAAGCGCCACCATGCGCGGGCGTGAACTCCGCATCGAGCATAATGATGGCACGCGTCAGGTTTGTCTGATGCGCGTCGACCAGGGAGGTTACGATGACGGTAGGCATCCTTTGGGAGCATAGCCCGTGCCCAAGCTCACCGCATGAGAACGCCATCGAGCGCGCGGAAATTACTGACGCCGGACCTTTCGCCCTGGGCAAGTACATTTCATCCTCGATCGAGAAGGCAATCGTCTCCGACCACTCGGCACGTCTTCATCGCGTGTGGTACTCTGGTCGCGATAATAAGCCTCCGACGCGGATCAACTTGGCCGTCTTTAAGCCGAAGCGCGGATTGTCCGATGCGCTCTCTTCCGAGCAGCGGTCTGTCAATCTGACCTCGGCTGCGTCGGTCGATGCTTTGAGACCGGGAGACTGCTGAGAACTGCTGGCACTATAGCGAAGGCTGATGCCGCCCGAAAAGCCGGAAGGTTGAATGCAGCGAATGAAGCGGGCGCATACTCACTCCTCAAGTGAAACGGACGACGGCAAGGGCAAACGCCTGTTGATCGCGCTCGCGCTAAACCTTGGCATCAATGCTGCGGAACTCATTGGCGGCGTCGTATCGGGGGAGCCTTGCCCTACTCGCGGACGCCGCCCACAATTTCTCAGACGCCGCATCAGTGTTCGTTTCCTACATCGCCTGGCGCATCTCGCGCCGCCCCGCGAACTCTACGAAGCAGTGACGCGCTTGCTAAATCCCGATCCTGCCGAGCTCGCCGGAAACGTTCGCTGTCGGGCTCAGCCGCCAGTCGCGGCGTATCATTCGGCAGAATGTGTTCGTAAGCCTGGGGGTGGTGGCGCTGCTTGTGCCCGCCACGATCCTGGGCCTCGGTATCGGCCCCGCGGTCGTGATGCACGAAGGTTCCACCCTGCTGGTAGTGTTCAACGCCCTTCGCCTGCTCGCCTACCGTGATCCGCGACCTCTCGCAGCGCCCCCTGGGGCCTAGCGGATCGATTGAGCCACCGCCTCGTTGCAAGCCTGTTCACAACGGCGGCGGTGTTCCGTGCAATCCGGCAAATGCTCATGCATGCTAGCTTCTTGAAGGACTTCGCACCACTCGCAGGGTTGTGTGTAGCCCTGATCGCGAATGCAAACAACGAGGCGGTGCTCAGGGCGTAGTACTGGGCCAAGACACATAACCACCAAAGCACGATGGCGGCGAGGCTGCGCAGGTTGCGACGAGTTTGTCTTAGCGGGTAGCGACGCAGCGGTAATCCGTGAGGCGGCCAAAAAGGCGCGCTCGACGGGGTCCGGCCCTAGTCACACGACCCACCCTGCGATTACCAAGCCGCTGAACCGTAGCGCAGGGCATCTGCGCATCATCGTCGAAATGATCGAAAGCGGACGGTGGTGCGTGGAGGTAACGATCCAGATGCAGGCCGTCGAACGAGCGCTCGTGGGCGCGAAGCGCGCTTCATCTTAAATTATCAAAGTGGTTGCGTCGCTGGAGATTCGACACTCAAGAGGGAAAGTTCAAGGGACGCGGTTTGGGGTGCTGCCGGTCCCGCATGCGAGCCATGTGAATCGGGTGCAGCATGGAGCGCCAACGCGGCTGCCATCATCGTCGTTGCAATCATCGGTCTTCTCCCCTCAGAACCAGAAACGGATGCCGGCCAGGAAGCTCCAGCCGCCGGTCGCTTCGCCTTCGTCTCGGAGGAAATCGCGCGTCCTGCCGAATGCCCGCTCGTATTGGACGCCTACATAAGGGGCGAACTCGCGGGCGATGTCGTAGCGCAGGCGTACGCCGATCTCGGCATCGGTCAGCCCCGCGCCGACACCGATGTCCTCGCTGCTCTGCGCGGCGAAGTTGAGCTCGGCACGCGGTTGTAGAATCAGCTTCTGGGTGATGCGCTGGTCGTAATAGCCCTCCAGCCGGCCTAGTAGCTCGCGGCGGTTCGACAAGAACAGCGCGCCTTCGACATCGAAGAACCCCGGCGCCAGCCCCTCGAACCCGACCGCGGCGTAGACGCGCGATGGGTCGGGCTCAAAATCGTAGCGGACGCCGGCCTGGAGATTGAAGTAGGGGCCGATGGCGCGGCTGTAGAGCGCCTGGACCTCGGCGGATTCAACACCAGCGCCGAACTCGCCTTCTCCCTCTGTTTTGACGACAAGGCGGTTGATGTCGCCGCCATACCAGGCCTCGCCGCCCCATTCGTAGGCGTCGCGCCCGCGCTTGATCTTCGCCTCGGCGATGTTCACCATTACCATCGAGAAGTTCTCGCCGCCGTGATGGAGGGACAGGTGGTGCCGTCCCATTCCCATCGCGGACGGACCGTAGATCGCATCGGCTGCATAGTCGGTCGGCACGGGCGGAGCCGAGCCCGAGCCTGCCGGTAGGTCCGTCCCCTCGACGCCGACTGTCGCGGCCGGAGTGCAATGTCCCATTGCGGCATGCTCCGGCGAACAGGCGGACTGCGGCGCGGGCTGTGCGACCGGCAGCGTGCAGTGACCCATTGCGGCATGTTCCGGACTGCACGCAGGTTGGGGCTCGACCTTCGCCTCGGGTGGCCTGGATTGCATAACCGGCGCCGAGCATTGTCCAATCGCGGCATGCTCGGGCGCGCAGGTTGATTGCGCTTGGGGCGTAGCCGCAGGTGCGGCCGCGGGGAGTGTGCAATGCCCCATCGCCGCGTGTTCCGGCGAGCATGCGGCTTGCGCTTGAGGCGTTGGCCGCGGCTGAACCGTCGGCGTGCGGTCGGCAGGCAAGGAGCAATGCCCCATGGCCGCATGCTCGGGAGTGCAAGTCGTGCCAGAGGTGGAAACGGACGACTGGGCCGGCGATGTCTGCCCTTTCGCCATGGCAGGCACGCCGACGAATGCCGCCACCGCAATAAGCGGCAGTCTGTGTAGCGAGATCATCTTACGCGTCTCCCTTGTCGGGACGCACGGTGACGACACGCATCATCCCGGCGGTCATGTGGTAGAGGTTGTGGCAGTGGAACGCCCAGTCGCCCTGCGCATCGAGGGTGACGTCGAAGGTCGCCGTGCCGCCAGGCTGGACGTTCACCGTGTGCTTGCGAGGGCTAAGGGCACCGTGTCCGGTCACCAGCTCGAAGAAATGGCCGTGCAGATGGATCGGGTGCTGCATCATCGTGTCATTGACGAGCCTGACGCGCACGCGCTCGTTGTGACGGAACGGGATCGGCTCAGCCGGCTCGCTCAGCTTCACCCCGTCGAAGGACCACATGTAGCGTTCCATGTTGCCGGTGAGGTGGATATCGAGCTGACGTGACGGCGCGCGCACGTCGGGGTTGCGTTCGAGCGCGACTAGGTCGCGATAGGTCAGGACGCGGTGGCCGATGTCCTCGAGACCCGTTCCCGGATCGCCCATGCGGTCGACCGGCATCGGCGAAATCGTCTGCACGCCGGGGTTCTTGTCGACCTGCGGCGCGTTGGCGAAATCGCGCATACCCATCGAGCCATGATCCATTGGCGCCGCTGCCTGGCCGGCGGCCGCCGGGGCCGTGTGTCCCATCGCGGCGTGGTCCATGGGTGTTGCCGCCGGGGATGCCGCAGAGGAGCCATGCCCCATCGCCGCGTGATCCATGCCCGCCATGCCGGTGACCGCGGCGCTCCCAATGGCAGCCTCCTTCCAGCCGGTTATCTTCCACAATTCGCCGGAGGCGTTCTGCTGCGCGGTGGGATCAACACCACGCACCCTGGCGGGATTCGCTGACCCTCCGCCCATCGCGCTGTGATCCATACCCGCCATGCCGGAATGGTCCATGTCGCCCATGCCCATGTCCTTCATGGTCAGGAGCGGGCGCGGGCGCAGCGGTGGGACTGGCGCGATCATGCCTTCTCGCGGCGCAAGAGTCGCGCGGCCCAGACCCGAGCGATCGCTTGCCTCGCTGACGAAGCTGTAGGCGCGGTCCTGGGGGGCCACGACGACATCGTAGGTCTAGGCGGTGCCGATCTGGAACTCGTCCACCGTCACCGGCCGCACGTTGAGACCATCAGCCTGCACTACCGTCATCGGCAGGCCGGGGATGCGGATGTTGAAGGTGGTCTGTGCAGAGGCATTGATGACGCGCAGCCGCACGCGTTCGCCCGGCGCGAACAGGCCGGTCCAGTTGTCATATGGCCCGAAGCCGTTGATGGTGAAGGCGTAGGTCGATCCGGTGACGTCCGCGATGTCGGCCGGGTCCATCCGCATCTGGGCCCACTCCCACCGCTCCTTCGCGGTCAGGTCGCGCCCGGCGAACAGTCCCGACAACGTCATGCGTTGCCGGTTGAAGTAGGGCCCGCCCATCTGCTTGAGCTTGCGATAGATGGTCGCGCCGGCGAGCGGGCTGTGGTCGGATAGCACCAGCACGTGTTCGCGGTCGTAGGCGACCGGGTCGGGCCCGGCAGGATCGATCACGATCGGGCCGTACACGCCGTCCTCTTCCTGATAGGCGCTGTGGCTGTGATACCAGTAGGTCCCGGCGTGGCTGAGATCGAACTCGTAGTTAAAGGTCGAGCGCGGCATGATGCCGGGGAAGCTGACGCCCGGGACGCCATCCATTTCGAACGGCACGAGAAGGCCGTGCCAATGGATCGAGCTGTCTTCGTCGAGCGTATTCTGGACGCGCAGACGGACGCGCTGCCCTTCCTTGAGACGGATCAACGGACCGGGCACCGTACCATTGATGCCGATCGCGCGGCTGACCGTGCCATCGACCTCGACGCTGACCTTGCCGATCGCAAGCGAGATGTCGTTGCCGCTGACTGTCGGAAGCGGGCGCACGAGGCCTTTCGACAGCGGCTGAGCCCAGGCGGGCAGAGCCTGCGCGAGGCCGAAACCTGCGCCGGATGCGGCGGCGGCGCGCAGGAGCGCACGCCGTCCGAGGACGAGTTCATTCATCGGGGATCCCTGGTTCACTGGCGTGCGGAGTGACTGCCGACAGGATGAATGTCCCGCCGGCAGGTCAGTCGTGCTTAGTGAGGCGCGTGGCCGTCGGCGGGTGCCGCATTCGGCGCCATGTCATGGCCTGCATGCGGATCCGACGAGGATGCCGAGTTGCCGCTGGCGGGCTTGCCCGCCATCTTGTCGCAGCACGCGCACTTGTCCTTCATCTTCTCGCAGCAATCCATCTTCGGCTCCTCCGCGGGAGCAGCCTGGGCGTGCGCGACGCCGGGAAGAGCGATCGCCAGCGCGACCGCAGCCAAAAGCTTGTTCATTGTCCTAACTCCGTGAAATCGAATGAATTGACGATTTCACGCAAGCTTGGGAGGGGGCGTCGGAAGCTCCGACAGGAACGGGGCACACTCGCTGGAACTGAAACCGGCAAGCATCGGTGAGCCAAAGCCAAGCGGATCGGTCAAAGCCGCGTCGGGCGGGGCGATGGCCGAGCACATCGCGACACAGAAGTTGGCCATGGCCCCGGACCTATCGTCATCTTCGGGTTCCGCGTCGCTACAGTGCCCGGACTCCGCCATCTCGCGATGATCCATCGGCATCGCCGCCGTGGCCATGCCAGGCTGCATCGCAATCGGTGCGACCAGCATCGCGAGCGCTGCCAGAATAAGATGGAGTCGCCGAAGCATCAGATGGTATCCTACGCTTCGGTCCGAGAGGGGTCAATTCAAGGGCGGGCGCAACACCGGTCGGCAAGGAACTTCGACGATCGTCCAGATTAAGCGTGCGGCAGCGATGGTTCATCCGAGCTTGCCGTCAAATCTTGGGGCGCGGGCGGACTGGCGCTTAGCAGCGTCAGACAACGGGGAGCCGCCTATCGGCTAACGACCCCATTGCGGACCTCGCTGCTAGCCTCCACCATCTCCGGTTGAAAGGAAGATAGATGGACTGCGCTACCCCTAACCTCCCCTCCCGAGACTTCGAAGCCTCGTCGACCTTTTACTCTCGGATCGGGTTCGAAGAGGACTGGCGGGACGATGGTTGGATGATCCTGAAGCGCGGCGCGCTGACATTGGAGTTTTTCCCACATCGAGATTTGGACCCAGCTGAAAGCAGTTTCAGTTGCTGCCTGCGCTTGGATGACATGGTCAAACTCTATGAGGCTTGTAAGGATGCCGGTCTGCCCGAGCAGTGCTGGGGCTGGCCTCGCCTGCATCCGCCCAAGAAAGAGGAAAGCGGCCTCACAATTGCTTACATGGTGGATCACGACGGAACTCTAGTCCGTCTCATCCAGAACTGACGATATCGCGCGGGCCTCGACCATTTACCGCCGTTAGGTCAGGGCTGCTGACACAGACCCTTGCGGCGTCCTCTCCCGCGGTCGCATCTTTTCCGGAACCTGTAGCAACTCCAGCTTCGTTGGGGTTTCAGAGGTTCGACATGGAACATGACCTGGCGATAATCGGCACTGGCACGGCGGCGATGGTCGCCGCCATGCGCGTACGAAGCGCTGGCTGGAATGTCGCGGTCATTGACGAAAAGCCTTTCGGAGGAACCTGCGCGCTTCGCGGCTGCGATCCGAAAAAGATGCTGATAGCCGGGGCTGAAGTGATTGACGGCGCCCGGCGAATGAATGGCCACGGCGTCACCGGCTCGGTGGGGATAGATTGGCCCCGGTTGATGTCTTTCAAGCGAACCTTCACCGATCCAGTCCCCACAAAGAACGAAAGGCGGTATGCCGATAAGGGCATTGCCACATACAAGGGTCTAGCGAGCTTCACCGGGCCAAACGGACTGCAGGTCGGGGGTGCCGAACTGAAGAGCCGCCATATCCTCATAGCGTCAGGGGCAGAGCCTATGCGGTTAGGCATCCCGGGCGAAGAGCATCTGCTTACGAACGAGGATTTCTTGGCGTTAGAAACGCTGCCGCGCCGCATTGTGCTGGTCGGCGGCGGCTATATTGCAGCTGAGTTTTCCCACATTGCCGCGAGAGCCGGTGCGCAAGTGACGGTGCTACAACGCGGCCAGCGAATGTTGCCGCAATTTGAGCCGGAGCTTGTCGTCTGGCTTATGGACGCCTTCGCGGCGGCTGGCATCGAAGTGCGGACAGCAACCACTGTTACGGCAATCGAGAAAGTCGAGGGCGGCTTTGCGGTCCATACGACTGGCAGCGGCGGCAGTATTGTCGTGGAAACCGACGCGGTTATTCATGCAGCGGGCCGCGTTCCGGCTATCGGTAGGCTCAACTTGGAGGCTGCTAATGTCGCGACTGAGCGTGGGCGGCTGAAGCTAAATGAGCACCTTCAAAGCGTGTCCAACCCTGCTGTTTATGCTGCCGGCGATGCAGCTCAATTGGGCCCGCCTCTGACACCAGTTTCCAGCCACGACGCCAAGGTTGTCGCGGCCAATTTGATCGAGCGGAACAGCCATACACCAGACTATCGGGGCGTTCCCAGCGTGGCTTTCACCCTGCCCCCTATTGCGTCCGTTGGCCTAGGCGAGGCTGAAGCCAAAGCGGCTGGCCTAAACCTAGCCGTAAAATGCGAGCGGACGTCTGACTGGTTCAGCGCCCGTCGCCAAGCCGAGAAGGTCTATGGCTATAAGACCCTCGTGGACGACGGCACCGGGCGCATAGTCGGTGCGCACCTAGTCGGCCCACACGCTGACGAGGTTATCAATATCTTCGGGCTAGCAATTCGTCATGGCCTCACTGCCGAAGATCTGAGAAGCACGATGTTCGCATATCCGACTGGGGCTTCTGACATCGGCTATATGCTCTGACCGGGGTTCGGCCTCTTACGGCACGCCGGTAGCTTCGGTTTAGGCGCTCACGCCGCCTTCGATCATATCGATCACCGCGCACTCAGGAGCATGATCGCCAGAGCATCGGTCAATGGTCAAAGAGAGCAGCCCCTCGATGTGGGCAAGATCAGCCATTTTGCAGCGAACTTGTTCAAGATGATGTGCCGCGATTTCCCGCACCTCATCGCAGCAGGCGCTGCCAGGGCCGCCAAGCCCCAGGATGCCGCGAACTTCCTTAGGGGTGAAGCCAAGTTCCCGTGCCCGGCGGATAAAGCCAAGGGCGCGCACATGCTCTTCGCCATAGACACGGTGACCGCCGTCAGTGCGCGACGGAGTGCCGATCGTGCCGATACGCTCAAAATAACGGATGGTCTCGATGTTCACGCCGGTTCGCCGAGATAGATCGCCAATCGACAAATTTTTGAAAGCCATGACGATTTCGCTTGATCCTGTAGTTGCTACAGGTGGCAGATAGCATCAAAGAGCATCGGAGACGACCCATGAGCGAAATGACAAGCCCCCTCCCACCACGGGTCAGCGGAGATGCTAACGCGAGCAAGGAAGGCGGCGTCGCTACTCTCGGAGCTGTGGCTAGCTTCGGAGCCTTCTTTGCAGCCGCCGCGTGCTGTGTCCTCCCTGCCGCACTGGCAGCCTTTGGGGTCGGCGCAGGGCTGTCCAGCTCACTCGCTGCCTTTGTGCCCTTCCGCTGGCCCCTGATGATATCGGCGGGGCTAGCCGTGGCCGTTGGTTGGGTGCTCTATGCCCGTCGTCGCAATCAATGTAGTCGAGATGCATCTTCCACACGTTCCCCGCCGACAACGGCTACTTTCCTCCTGCTTTGCGCGGCGACGGCGTTAATTGGGCTCTCCGCATTCCTTCCCCAGTTTGAAGCTCAGATCATGAGGGCTCTTGGACCAGCATGACCCAGCTCCTGTCGACCCTGACTTGCCCTGAATGCGGCGGCCGCACCACAAACTCGATGCCCACAAACGCCTGTCAATTCTTCTATGACTGTCCGCATTGCGCGGCGAAACTGCGCCCGCACAAAGGCCATTGCTGCGTCTATTGCTCATACGGGGACGTGCCTTGCCCGCCGATCCAGGAGGCAGCGGAGCGGGGAGAAAGCGGCGGGTGCTGCGCCCTGTAGCGTCCGCTTCCCACCCCCAATGTCAGCCATTGGTGTGTTTGACCAGCCGAAAGAGCTGACCGTCCGCTCTTGGGCGCCCGCGGATCGTGGACGATTGTCCGCATTGTGGGCGCTAAGCCGTCGTAAGAGGCTGCCCCGAAAAATGGGCCAAAACGCCGTGCCGGGTCCTTAAAAAGGCATCCAACCAATACCTTACGCGCGCCCTGCGGGCCTTTTGCGGACCTTTCGAAAATGCCACATCGCAGAAGCCTTTGATCCAGAACTTGAAATTACTTCAAATTGGATGCCTCTTCTGGGCACCATCGTCCGCGAGGGCACATCCTATGCAGCTTCCAGAGCTCGCGTCA
>ERZ1066118.500-NODE-500-length-35407-cov-34.577704_pt1 | contig 35407 bp, 21 predicted proteins | sample MGYA00382765_ERZ1066118 | MGnify/ENA primary metagenome ERZ1066118 (study PRJEB33369, sample SAMEA5778348) | biofilm metagenome | biome: Industrial cooling water; feature: Water cooling tower basin; material: Biofilm | place: United Arab Emirates | collected...
TCTTTCATCCTGATGAATGAGTGTTTTATACTCGCCTACGAGTGTTTCCTACTCGCTCACGAGTCTTTCATCCTGATGAATGAGTGTTTTATACTCGCCTACGAGTGTTTCCTACTCGTCCACGAGTCTTTCATCCTGATGAATGAGTATTTTATACTCGCCTACGAGTGTTTCCTACTCGTCCACGAGTCTTTCATCCTCATCGATTAGTATTTCCTACTCGCTCACGAGTCTTTTATCCTCGTGCTTGACTTAATTTGCTTGTTAAATCAACGACGCCGATAGATTGAGGCGATAGGTAGTGTCGCCGCTGTATTGATAGACTTGGAAATAGTAGTCACCAGCATCCAAGCTGGCGGTAATAAATTCCGGTGCGATGTAACCATTCATCGAACGAGCGATCGTCTCGCCTGGATCGACAATCTGATTGTTGTTAAAATCTTTAATCAGTCGGACATCGGCATCCGCACTTAGTCCGGAGAGAGCTGCCCTGAACGTAGCATCGTAATCGACGCGGAAGTGATAGACATCAGCGGTGTCGCCATTGCCGATTAAGTCATCGAAGGTTCTGCTACCAACACCCGTTAAACCTAGAAGATCGCCAATTTCGATTTCTTTGGCTAGCAAGTTACTGGGTGAAATTGTACCAGGCCCAGGTGGAGTGGCAGATAAAAGTAGCTTGTAATCGATTAAGTCGCCGCTGCCATAAGTAACTTTAGCAAAGTAGGTTCCGGCTGAGAAAGCTTGCCGATTAATTGCGGCATCTGTGTTAGTTGTGCCATCGTGAAAGGTGCTGGCGACAATTTGATCGCCTTCATCGAAGATCGAGTTATTATTGGTATCTTTATACACCGATACAGCCGCCTGAACTCCGGTTGGGAGTCCCGTAAGTGCGAGATTGAAGTTTCTTTTACTACCTAAGCTGAACTGGTATATATCGGTGCGATCGCTACTACTTACTTCTTCTTCGCGCGCAATGGGGGTGCTACTCAACACCCCAAGATTAAAAGTTGCCATGTCTTCTTTCCTTTGCGAATTTATAACCTAGTGAATTGGCGCTCTAGCGCCAAATAAAACAAATAGCACCCCCATTCAGTTGTGGCTTTTTATTTGAACAATGAAGAAAAAAGCTACAAATTTTTACATGAATTTTTGCCAAAAAAGTTCCTCTACAAGCAAACTCAGCAGCTTGTGATTGCGTCTAATGGGGACTCTAAAATTTGATCTAAAAAGCAGATATTACGGGTATTCAGTCGGTTGAAACCGAATTGTAGAGACGTTACATGTAACGTCTCTACAATACATGTAACGTCTCTACAATCGGGAAATTTATTTCCGGGCGGGTGGTCAAACTAATGCAAAATATTTCCCGGCAAGATATCAAACTTAATTAGGACTTACGCGCGCCGACGCCAGAAACCGGGTTTCTTCGTAGATCTCTAGTTTCTAAACCAACGATTTTTCATAGAAACCCGGTTTCTTTGCCTCAGTCCTATTAATACTTGCGCTCTTGCGGCTGAAACATCGTAATCGCTACAGGTAGATATTGCAAATCGATCCCCGCAGGCGAATAATACGCCATCGTGTGCTTGAGGAAATTGCTATCATCCCGTTCGGGATAATCTTCCCGACAATGCGCCCCCCGACTTTCGCTACGATTGAGTGCTGAAGCAATAATTAACTGTCCCACAACCATTAGATTTCGCAGTTCTAACGCTTCGATAATTTCCGTGTTCCACAGTTTACTTTGATCGTCCAAGTAAATCTGCTGATATTGCTCCTGTAACTGTTGCAACTCATTTAACCCTTCGCGCAAACTCGCCTCGGTGCGAAACACGCCGCAGTGCTGGGTCATGCAGTCTTGGTATGCTTGCCGCAATTGATTGATGCGCTGGGTTCCCTTCTGGTCGAACAGGGATTGTATTTGTTGCTGTGCTTCCTTCAGGTAGCGTTGTTCGTCGATATCTGGAAGCTTGCGATTTTGGACGAATTGCGCTATTGTTGCGCCCGTGCGTTTTCCATAGACAACGCATTCCAGCAGCGAATTACTTCCCAATCTATTAGCGCCGTGAACGGAAACGCAGGCAGATTCTCCGGCGGCGAAGAAGGCATCGACTAAGCCTTCTGGACTGCTGCGGACTTGCCCGTCTGTGTTGGTGGGAATGCCTCCCATCGAATAGTGAACCGTGGGACGGACGGGGATGGGTTCGTTTACCGCATCGATGCCCAGCAGGCGGTGCGCTTCATCCCAGCAGAAGGGAATGCGGCTCATAATTTTTTCCTTGCCCATGTGGCGCAAGTCCAGATAGACAAAGGGGCCGCCCGCACTGCCGTCAGTATTTATACCGCGTCCGGCGCGGATTTCCCTAGCGATCGCTCTCGATGTAATATCGCGGGGAGCCAGTTCCATGCGACTGGGGGCGTAGGTGGACATAAAGCGAGATCCCTCGCTATTAATCAAATACGCCCCTTCTCCCCGCACCGCCTCAGAAATCAGCACCCCTACCGGATACAGCCCCGTCGGGTGAAACTGCACAAACTCCATATCTTCCAACGGCACGCCCGCTAACGCTGACATCGCCAAGCCATCGCCCGTCGAAGCATAATCATTCGAGGTCGTATTGTAAACCCGTCCATAACCGCCGGTGGCAAACATTACCGCCTTGGCGCGCACGATTTGCATCTGCCCATCCTCGATGCGGTACATCACCACGCCTTTAGCCTGACCTTCTTCCAAAATCAGGCGCATCACATACCATTCGTCGTAGATGCGAACCCCGTATCGCCGCAAGTTATTCACCAATTCGTGCAAAATCGCGTGACCAGTTTTATCCGCCGCATAACAAGTGCGCCGGTGGGAATGTCCGCCAAAGGCACGCTGGGCAATTCTGCCATCTTCTAGGCGCGAGAACAACACGCCCATATGTTCTAAATCGATCACCACACCCGGTGCTTCCTGAGTCAGGATGGCTACTGCATCTTGGTCAGCCAAATAGTCAGAACCTTTGACAGTATCGAATGCATGAGCTTCCCAGGTATCTTCCAAATCGACATTGTTCAGCGTTGCCGCCATTCCCCCTTGGGCGGCAACCGAGTGGGAACGAATCGGATGGGTTTTCGCTACTACAGCTACATTCAATCTAGGGTCGGTGCGGGCAATTTCCACCGCCGCGCGACACCCAGCCAATCCACCGCCAACAATAATAACGTCGTGTTCCAGCATGTCCGTTCGATAAAATATAGTTGCCAATCTATGGTGATACCCAATCCGGGTTAATCACCCCCCTTATTCTTATAGACCGCGCAGGCGGTCTTTGTTTGTATAGCCGCGACTTTAGTCGTTAGGCATAAAGGGGGTAATGAAAGCGGATTTGGTATGACTCAAAAAAAAGTCCCCACCCAAGGGCAGGGAAATTTTGCAGGGCGAATTTTAGATCTCCAATCTAAAATCTAAAATCTAAAATCTAAAATCCTTAAATTCCCTCAAGTTGCCCTGGCTTCTTGGCTAGGCACGTTCACCGGACTGGTGCGAGTGCTTTTATTGGCATCCAGGGGGAGAAACTCAATGTGATTTAGCAAAGTGGTAACGAAAGCAAATAGCAAGAAAGGTAGCGATACTACCACAATCAACCCTACTGTCATGATCGCGTAGATCTGACGGGTGCTACTCCACAAGGCAAGTGCCGAGGCAAGGCTAGCGAAAATAACGATTAACCAAACGATGATTTGACCGTAGATATCCCCAAAGGTGAGGGTGCAGACCATGCGATACTTTTGAATTTTATCCATGATAACTCTATCGCTCAACAGAACCTATTAAGTTTCTAGGGTAATCGCCTCAACTGGGTTTGGCTGATTTTTCCAGATTTTTTTAAAAGGTTGCAATAAAGCTTTACAATTCTCTGGGTTTGGCTGCTGGGGTCAAAGATCGCTCTCTATCGATAGGTAGAGGTTTTGGTTATGCTTGAGTTGCGAAAAGAATCTAAAAATACCTGCTTTGGAATGATTTTTAGCTTAAAATGCAGAACTGGCATTCTCAGCAATAAGCTGATTGACTGTCCCTAAAAAACTGATATTTTTTGTCAACTAAAAAGGAAATTTTTTCTGTAGTTCGATCGGTAAAGAAGGGATGAGTTGCTGCAAGTCGTTCAAACACTTGGCGGTGACGACGCGATCGCGGCCCAAAGCCTTAGCACGGTATAGCGCCACATCTGCAACTTGAATCAGTTCTGCCCCAGTACTACCATGTTCGGGAAAACAAGCCACCCCCAGAGAGACGGTAATGCCACCCAAGGGCTGATGCAAATATTCTAATTTCAGGCGCTTAATGCCATCGCGCAGTTGTTCGGCGCGCTGTTTGGTAGTTTCCAAATCGGTTTCGGGCAAAATCAGCATAAACTCTTCGCCCCCGTAGCGACAGGCAATATCAGAATTACAGATACTATTTTGCAAAAACCGCCCGACTTCTGCCAAAACCACATCCCCGGCGTCGTGACCAAAAGTGTCGTTAAACCGCTTAAAGTGGTCAATGTCGAACACGATCGCACCCAAGGGTTGCTGCTGACGCAAAGAACGATTGAGTTCCCTTTCGAGAAAGTCTCCTAAAAAGCGGCGGTTAAACAAACCCGTGAGCGGATCGCGGATACACTGGTTATGCAACAACTCTTCAATCAAATCGCCATGTTGAGTAGCTGTCTCCAGCATAATTTCCAGATCGGCTTTGTCGCGACTGACAATTGCTAACAAAGACTGGAGTTCTAATTGAGACGCTCTGAGGGCGGCTTCTGTTCGTTGGCGTTCGGCAATTTCGGCTTGTAGCTGTTTATTCGACTCGTGCAGTTGTAGAGACGTTGCCTGCAACATTTCTACAATATTATCGGCATGGGCAGTGGTAGTATCCAGCAAGATTTCCAGATCGGCTTTTTCTCGCTTTAAGGTATCCACTTCCAGGCGCAAGTTTTCTATCACCTCTAGCAGCTGTTCTCTGGATAGTTCTGGTTGCATTGGTTTGATATTGGCACCAATTACAAATATAGAGTTGTCAGGTTTTTCTATTTTTACCATACACTCAAGTGAAGTTCCTATTCCAACACTAAATCTAACGAAGGCATGAGCCGCTGCAAATTTTTTAACGACTTTCCTTGCCAAGGAACTTCTTTAGAGCCAATAACTACCATATGAATATTTCCTATTTGACGCACCTTGATGACAAACTTTGACAGAATGTTGATGCCCGAACTGTTGAGAAATTCGAGTTCTCGCAAATTGAGAGTAATTGTAGAAGGCTGAGTGTCAGCAACCTGGTTGAGTAACTGCACGATGGGATCGTACTCTTCCATTCCACTCAGCCGCAGGGAACCGTTAAAGATTGCTGTTTCAGTCAGTTTGTCGTAGTAAATGCTGTAATTTTGGGTTCTAATTTCCATTAGCCTCAAGCCTTAAATTTTGAATTTGAGGTTGGCAGTTTTTCTCACTCTGAGGAAACAGCTCTGGTAGACAGCTTACATCCACGTGCAACGGATGTAATCCGGAAAGGTCAACCCCACGCCTGAAACATAATACGTTCGTAGACGAGGGTGTTACCTCAAATCCACCTATCCGCTTTGCGGGTGGATGTGTTAAATTTTTAACTGCACCATTGTCGTGACAGCAATTGTTAAAGGCTCTGTTTGAACAGTCTCGAACTTCCAGCCTAGTTTAGCCTGATAATCATTAACCATTGTCAGCAAGCCTAAGCCTGATTCCCCTTGGTTAGGCTCTTTTTCCAGTTGACGAATAAACAAATCGCCAGGATCGTTGAGCGTTAAGTCCTCGATGAATGCCTGCAACTTTTCTACTTGTTGAGGAGTGATGCTGTTAGTCACCCAGAACACCATATTGTTACTCTTTAAATTGAGTTGAATCGTCACGGGGTACTGGGAGCTTTCGTCGCTAAACTTCATTGCATTTTCTAGTAATTCGTTAGCAATAAAGCTGACGGCGCTCTTCACCTCGGCTTTCATGCTAATGGGTTTGTCAGGAGCTGGGTCGCCAGGGAAGAAAGTGGTAAAATAGTCGGCGATAAAATCAGCCGATAAACCATTATTTCTCCAGCGCTGTTTGAGTGGCATAGAGCTAGGAGAAAACCCGATAATTAAGTATTCCTCGCTGGTTGGTATATCTGCAATGAAGTCTCCAAAGATTTGAGTCATAGCTGTTTTGCCGGGATTTGAGACGGGAAATTGTTGATTGGTTAGATTAACCATTAGCCATTACCTATTTTTGCTTGAATACCAGCAAGGTGATATCATCGTAGACAGTTTGGTCGCCGATATGTTGCCGCAAGTCTGCGATCGCTGCTTGTCTGATCTCGGCTGCGGAGCGTTGCCGGTTACGGCAAGTTACTTCACATAGTCTATCTAATCCGTATTGCAGTCCATTAATATTTTCTGCTTCTGTAATACCATCGGTGTACAACACCACGACGTCTCCTGAGTTTAACCGTATATCTGCGTAGGCGACGAAATCGGCAATGTCTGAAACTATGCCGAGTGGAAAGCCCAAGTCTATAGTATCAATCAGTTCTACCGAGCCGCCAGAGCGAATTACAATTAGTTGTTCGTGTTGTCCGCTTAAGCGCAGCATACCTCCTTGATAGTCTATTAAGGCGAACGTAAGATTTTTATCGCAATTCATTCGCTGTAAGTTGTCGTAAATCGTGCGGTTGAGAACTTTCAAGAATTGAACCGGATCGGTTTCGTTGTTAGCCAGCAGCGTCCGCACGGCGGTTTGCACCATAATTGCTAATACGCCGCTTTCCAAACCGTGTCCGGTGACGTCGCCAATGCCGATTTTAATGCGATCGCTTTGTTGCATAATGTCGTAGTAGTCTCCCCCGACTTCGGCTGCCGGTTCGGAAAAACCTGCAATTTCTAACTCTGGTATTTGATTTAGTTCTGCCTCTTTTGGTAAAATCATTTGTTGCAGTTTACGAGCTACTTCTAATTCTGCGCTTAAGCGGATATTTTCAGCTCTTAGTCGGTTGTTGAGCGCTGAAATTTCGGCATTTGCTTGCGCCAGTTGAGCAGTACGCTCTTGAACTTTTTGTTCTAAGGTTTGATAAAGCAGGGCATTTTTGATCGAAATCGCTGCCTGGGCTGAAAGAATTCTTAAAATTTCTAACCTGTCTGGAGTAAAAGCATCGCTTGTCAAATTGTTTTCTAAATAAAAAATTCCGATTAATTCACCTTGATTGATAATCGGTGTTGCTAAAACTGATTTAATTTGGTTTCTGACTATGTAAGGATCTTGAGTAAATATTCCCTCTCTGCTAGCATAACTCAAAACTACATGATACTTAGTCCTTGCTAAATAATTAATTATATTTAATGGTAAATTATAGCACGAATCTACAGGAATAGATTGCAACACTTCTATCATCTCTGGCTCGATCGATCCTGCGGCTTCAATCATCAAGTTTCCCTCATTGGATAAAATCATAATTCCTTTTTGTGCCCCGGCATTTTCCAGGCATATTTTCATCAAAGAAGTCAATAATTTTTCCAAGGCAATTTCACTAGAAAGCGCTTGAGAAGCTTTGATTACACTTTCTAAATCCAGCGTCCTACAATACCTCTCAGTAGTCCTCGAACTCAAAGTTACGCTGGTCGATGGATCTAAAAATGCTGATGCTTCACCTTGGCGTTGGAAAATTTGAGGTAATTTTTCGGACAAAATTCTGGCTTTGGCTTTCGCACCGCATTGCAGGTAAAGGCAATGGGCTTCTTCAAAACGTCCTTTAGCAAATCTGTGTTGATCTATTGCATAAAGCTCAGCCAAAAATTCATTAGCAACTGCCTGAAGTAAAGTGTAAGAATGTTTTTTGGCATGGTTAATTGTTCTTAAATAATAGAAGATTGCTTTCTCGCGATCGGCCTGCGCTCTCGCTATTTCTGCTTTAATTAAAACATAGTAAGAATAAAAGTTATCCATATTTAAGTCGAGCCAGTGAGAAAATTTCTCCAGGTTGGATTTTAGTTGAGCTAGATATTCTTGCTTTAACTCTTCGTGAGACTCCAAACCATAAAGTCTGGCGCAGCAAATGGAATAAAAATGATAAAATGTTACCTGAATTACTAAACTACCAGCTGCTCCAGCTAAAAGCATAGGCTCAGCACGCTTGCAGGTTTCATAGCCAACTTTGTAATTACCAAAAAGAGTTTCTATGCGGGCAATCTCTATTAAGGCTCCGCAAACATCTAAATAATTGTTAGCATTAGTATATGTTGCCAGGATTTGCTCTATATTTAGTTGTTTGCGATCGCAATCCATTAATTGACTAATGCAGTTGAGCCGAATTTTAGCTTGTCCTAGTTCTAAAGTCGCATATTTCTCACAATAATCGTGCCATTGCTGGCAGGTTTCTAATACTTCGTTACAGTCGGCACTTTGGGTGAGACTGCCGATATACTTACATAACAAAGCATAGCTGGCAAATTGGAGATTTCCCGTATTATGGCACAGCAAAAATGCTTCTTGCAGCAATTGATTGTTGTCGCTAAAACTATGTTTCCAGCATAAGGAAAAACCGTAAGCTAATACCTTAGTTGTACCGCTAAAGTAGCTATCGTTGAAGCGTTGTGCTATGTTGATAGCTAACTCGGCATAGCTCAAAGATAATCCTTTACGCTCCATCATTGCCAAAATGGTAGCAAACCAAGCGATCGCAATCCCAGATTGAGGCGTTAAACCGCAATCTAAAATATGCTTGACGCTTTTACCAATGACTAATTTTAGATCATCTGAATGAGAAAAATAAGCGCTAATAATTGCGCGATCGTACAGCCTACCAATTAGAGTATCTGTTTCTCCGGCTGAATTTAATCCTGCCAACTTTTTAATCGTTTCTGCTTGGATCAATTCTGCGATCAAAGGTTCTGCTTCTGCTTTAATTTTGTCCGGCGTACTGGGGAATTCGATCCCAAATATTGCCAATCCTTTACTAGCTTCTTTGAAAGCTGGTATGGTTTTTCCTAAGTGATGTAGAATTTCGCTGTATTTTGCGTGAGTTTTGGCTTTTTCATGCTTGTTATTAACTTTTGTCAAAATCAAGTTAAAAATTTTTTCTACTTCATCAAGTCTTCCGGAAACTGATAAAGCTTCTGCATAATTAATATGCATTTCATAACTCAAATGGTAGCAGGAAACCCAGCAATCTTGTGGTAAAATTTCAAGTCCAACTGTCAGATATTTTAAAGCTGGCTCGTCAGCTATAGATGCTATATATTTCTTACCAAGCATCAGATTTAGTTCAGCTAAATGTTCTCTTTCTGAGGAACAAGTAATTAATTCTCGGCTCAGATTTAAGCGCTCGACAATATCAAATAACTTATCTTCTAATCCTAACTGTTCTGTTTGCTTGAGCAGCAACTGACCAATTTGCAGGTTAATGGCTTTTTTCGCATCTTCTGCAATCAAAGAATAAGCCGATTGTTGTACGCGAACGTGTGCAAACTTATAGGCAATTTTTAAGCGATCGCTCTCTCCAGCTACTTGCAAAAATTTGTATTCATCTCCTATCGGCAAAATTAATCCAGCATGAATCGCTGACCACAGGTCGTTTGCTGTTTCAATTTCTGACTTTTGATTGATAATAGATAACGTCTTTAAATCAAATTTATTTCCAATACAAGCAGCTAATTGTAATAGCCCTACCGTTGCTTTTGGGAGCTTTTTAATCCGGCTTACCATTAATTCAACTACATTATCAGCAATTTGTACAGTTTTAATTTGCTCTAAGTTCCACTGCCAAGCACCCTCTTTCCAATCAAATACTAGCAGATTCTCTGTATAAAGATAGGTTAAAAACTCATTCACAAAAAAAGGATTGCCGTGGGTTTTGTGCAAAACCAATCTAGCTAATGGTTTAGTTTTGTCGGGGGAGCTTTTGAGCGTATCTGCAATTAACTGATTTACCTGATTTAATTTAAAATTAGCCAGGGTAATACGATCGACAATCGCTCCTTGCTTTTTCATTTCTGACAAGGTAAGCATCAAGGGATGATCTGCACTGACTTCATTTTCGCGGTAAGATCCAATTAGCAGTAAAGATTGACTATCTGGAGCAGTCATCAGGCGTTGAATCAATTTCAGCGAAGCCGCATCCGCCCACTGTAAATCGTCTAGAAAGATGACCAAGGGATGCTCGGGTGTGGCAAAAACTTTGATAAAATTTTGAAATACTAAATCAAAGCAATTTGGCGATTTGGCTGATGGTAGTTCTGGCAGGGGGTTTTGTTTGCCAACGATCAGTTCCACTTCCGGAATCGCATTTATAATAATTTGACCCTTGTCGCCGAGTGCTGTTAAAAGATGCGATCGCCAATTTTTGATCTCGGCTTCACTCCCAGTTAAAATCTGTTTGATTAATTCCTGAAAAGCTTTAATTAAGGAACTATAAGGATTATTTTTATTATGCAAATTATGGAATTTTCCAGTAATAAAATATCCTCGCTGGCGCGTAATTGGTTTATAAATTTCCCGGACTAAAGTCGATTTGCCAATCCCGCAATAACCAGAAACCAAAATCATTTCACTTTTGCCTAGTAGAGATGTTGTTTCCATCCTGTCTACGTCACTGGCGGCGACTCTATCAAATGCTGCTAGTAAAGCTGCTAACTCTCGCTCTCTGCCATATAGTTTTTCAGAAATTTGAAACTTGTCCGAAACATCTTTACTAGCGAGAGGAAACGCTGCAATTTTCCCGCATGTTTGCAATTGGCTCAAACATAAATCCAAATCGATTCTTAATCCATAAGCACTCTGGTACCTATCTTCAGCAGTTTTTGCTAACAGCTTCATTACGATATCTGAAATAATTTGGGGAATTTCTTGATTAAGTTTGTAAGGTGGAACTGGCTGTTTAGCAATATGACAGTGAATTAATTCCATTGCATCCGTTATCGCAAAAGGCAGTTGAGCGGCGAGCAGTTCGTATAAGGTTACCCCCAAAGAGTAAAAATCTGTGCGATAATCTATTGCTCGGTTCATTCTCCCCGTTTGTTCCGGCGACATGTAGGCTAAAGTGCCTTCTAAAATATTCGGATGGCTGACGATAGGATTTTCTCGCGGTAAAACAGTGGAAATACCAAAATCGATGATTTTGATTTGTTTAGTTTTAGGGTTGTAAATAATATTGGCGGGGTTAATATCTTTGTGCATGATATTGGCGGTGTGTATATCGCCTAAAATATCTGCGACTTTGCTGGCAATTTCTATAATCTCTTTTAGATTAAATTTTTGCACTTGCATCAAATTTTTTAAAGATTCGCCACCAAAGTCTTCTAAAATGATAACGAGAGTACTTTGATGTTTTTCTAAAGCATAAGCTTGGACAACTCCTTTTAACTTCAGTTGTCTGATAATTTGGTATTCTTGTTTATATCGGGTAATTTCTAAAGGGTTTGTCGAATCAGATTTAAGAAGTTTGATTATAACGGGTTTTCCACCTTGATTTTGTCGTCCTCTATACACCATTGAATTTGCACTTTCATAAATTTTCGCAATAATCTGATATTCGTTAATTGTCTGCATAATTCGATGCCCCTGGTTGTTTTTCAACAGTTGACAGTTGATAGTTGATAGTTGATAGTTGATAGTTGATAGTTAATTCTCCCTACAGCTTATTGGATTGTGAGCCAAGCAAATTATTTTTTTTTGTTGATTAAAGGGGGAGGCTAGCAAGCCATTTTTTCGGCTAAATCATATTTTATATCTGGCAAGTATATAAAATATGAATCAAATATTGCTGCGTTTTTTGCGATAAATTATGGTTCAAGCAGTTTAACATGAATTGTGAGTTCTACACAATAATGGCTAGTTATTAGTAGTTAGCTTTAACCTATTTATTAATGTTTAAAGCATTTCTATTTACTCAGTATTATTCCCTGTTGATAGTTTATACTTCCGTAATTTATCGGTGTGCGACAGAATTAAATATTTTAAAATTGACTGTAAATATGCTGATTTTTTCATTGAAGACAAGAACTGATTAGAAAGGCGTTGAGAACGCAAGCAAACTGGCGATCGCTTGCGATCGCTTCTAGGATTCCCTATCTTTGCTTGAAAATTACCAAAGTGATGTCATCGTAAATTTTTTGCGTGCCGATATGCTGCCGCAAGTCTTCAATTACGGCGTGCCTAATTTCACGGGCAGGTTTTTGCCAGTTGCGGCTGACTACCTGGCACAGCCGTTCTAGTCCGTATTGCAGGCGGTTTGTATTCTCGGCTTCGGTAATTCCATCAGTGTAAAGCACTACCACGTCTCCGGGATGCAACTCGACGTCGGCGTAGGAGACAAAACCGCCAATATCTTCTTCCAAACCGATGGGGAAGCCTAAATCTATCGTATCGATGCGTTCTACTCGCCCTCCAGCGCGGACGACAATTGTTTCTTCATGTTGTCCGCTTAGGCGCAGCCTACCCGCTTGGTAGTCCAGCAAGGCGAGGGTGAGGTTTTTATCTGAATTCATTCGCCGCACGTTGTCGTAAACGATTTGGTTGATTACTTGCAAAAACTTGACCGGATCGGTTTCGTTACTAGCTTGTAAGGTTCGCACTGCTGCTTGCACCATAATCATCAATACCCCGCTTTCTAAGCCGTGTCCGGTGACGTCGCCGATGCCAATTTTGATCCGACCATTTTGTTTGAGAACGTCGTAATAGTCGCCGCCAACTTCTGCTGCCGGTTCCATAAAACCGGCGATTTCTAGTTGCTCGATCGATTCTAATTCCGATTGTTTGGGCAAAATCATCTGTTGTAGTTTTTGCGTCACTGCTAGTTCAGCAGACATGCGGAGGTTTTCGGCTTGCAGGCTTTGGTTGAGGCGGGTGATTTCCCCGTTGGCTGCTTTTAATTCGGCGGTGCGTTCTTCGACTCGATCTTCTAGTTCGTGATTGGCTTTTTCTAGTTCGGCTTTAGCGCTTTCTCGTTCGTTGATGACGGCAGATAAGACGAGAGTTGTTACCGTTACCGATCCGACGAAGGCTTGCAAAAGTAATAGGGATTCGTACAGCGTACTGCGGATAAATGAACTGACTCCGTAGACAGAACCGATAATGGCGATCGCAGCTACTAAAAAGATCGCGAATGTGGCTCCCCGCTTGCCAAACCGCAACGCCGCCCATACCAGCAAGGGAATCATCAAATACTCGATCGGATATTTCAACCCAAAAGCGATCTTTGCAATCGTTCCCACCAATAGCAACCACAGTCCGAACTCTGCCAATTGTGAACGGTTGAATTGCCCATGCCAGCTGGAACTCGAGATTCTCGGTATAAAGTTTAAAGTTGGATAAAACCAAGTGACGATCAGCGGCGTTAGTACCAGTATCCCCGTGAGATCCCCTATCCACCAAGTAAACCAACTGTATCCAAAATCACTCCAGGGAACGTAACCGCCCCAAGACAGGCTGAAGACGCCCAAAGTTGGGCTAGTCATGCAACTGAGCGCTCCTGCGGCTACGAATTTGATGATATTGTGGCCTTGATTGAATATATGGCTTTTACCGCACCAGCGTTGATTGAGCCAAGCTCCTGTGAGCGGCTCCAATGTTGCCCCAGTTGCAGTACCGCAGGCTACAGAAAGGGCGATCAACCACGGCTGGTCACCGCTCAGCAGATTGTGGAGATTTGCCGTAAACGCTCCCAGCCAAATACCAGGCCAAAGCCGATATCCACCTAACAATAGAGCCGCTAAGGTGATACCCGATGGAGGCCATACCGATGAGGCATTGCCCTCGGAGATACTCAATAAAAATCCCAGCCTAGCTCCAAGATAGTACAGGGTAGCGATCGCCAAATTACCCAACAGGAGGTTTGTTTTTCTCATCGCTTAAACTTTGCTAGGGTTAATTTAGCCGCAAATATTGTATTTATTTACATTATATTTTTATCTAGTCCGGATGCTTTTTACCCATTCTCTCCTTTCGCCACCCCGGTTTATACTTTTATTTATGTATTTTTTATAACGCTAAAATATTGGCGACGGGTCGGAAAAAAGCCAGATACCCGACTTTTTCAAAAAGTCGGGTATCTACCTGTTATGCGTATTCATTTTACCTACTATTACAAGCTTGTCATTCGGCAGATTTCTCATCCACAGCCGAGTAGTCACCGCAATCGCTCGCTTCTTTGGTCAGAACTGTATCAGGATGTACCGCACATTTGAGATAAAAGTTACCCGAAAAGTAGCGACAGTTTTTACAGGGAATTTGATTTGAAGGTTTGAGCTTAAATCCGAGAGGATTTGGTAGCTCTACCCTAATTTTTGATACCATCAAACAAACTGCTGCTACAATCGCGATCAAGCTCACGGAACTAAAGGTGAGAACTACATCATATACGTTTACCCCATTGGTTTGGTCGCTCAGTTGGGTTTCACTTTGAGTGGTTTGGGTTAAATCAGTTTCTGTTAAAGTTGTGTATTGTTGCGGCAGCCGATCGGAATACATATTTTTTACCTGGCGAAGAATGATTTTGAGTTATAGCTAAGGGCTAGGGGCTAGGGAATCGAGGAAGAATTAGATCAAATCAAGGTTTTCAGCAATTAAAAACGCTCTCAATGCCTTGAGGGTTGCTGTATTGCCATCGAACGCGCCCACGTTGTCTTCAAACGCCTTAAATGCGGCGAGCGAAGGTCGCTGTAGTTCGACCAAGCTTTTATTTAGCCTTACTTATACGTTTAGCAAAATTAAAAGTTTTGTATATCTACCGAGGGGTTCAATTATAAATTAGGTTATACACCCAAAGAAATAGGAGCGTAATATACATTACGCTCCTTGCTTATTCGCTGACTAAATTGGATTGAATTACTACTAAAGGGGAGAATTTGACAGCGGTCGATAAATATAGTTAGGAGTACCAGGTTTTTGAATCGATTCTTTTATGCTATCTAAGTCAATGTAACAATCAGCAACATTGATTAAATGGTCGTTGGTCATTGAGCGCAAACTGACGACTTCGACTCGCACTCCTTTATAGCTAACGGCGTTGACGGCGTAGGCGAGGTCGCCATCGCCACTAACTAAAACAGCCGTATCGTAAGATCCGGCTAAAGTCATCATATCTACGGCAATTTCTACATCGAGATTGGCTTTTTTGGAGCCATCGGGGAGCTGGACGAGTTCTTTGGTGACGACGCGGTAACCATTGCGACGCATCCACAGCAGGAAACCTTGTTGTTTTTCGTTGGTGCGATCAACTCCGGTGTAGAAGAAAGAGCGCAACAACTTTGAACCGGCAGTTAAGCGCACCAGTAGTTTTGTATAATCGATTTCTATGCCCAGTTGCAAAGCTGCGTAAAATAAGTTGGCGCCATCGATAAAAATAGCTACTCGACCGCGATTTAAGCGATCGCATATCGAAACTTCTCCACAACCCTCTGTCATTTCCATCTCTTCACCTCCTCTAACACTCGGTTTAGCAAGTTTTTGCCCTTGGTAAAGCGCTTGTGGCCTTACCGCCCGAACGTGACCGTTTTCTTTAGCAAGAGTCATTGATACCTCTGGATTTAAATTGTACAAGTTTATAAGTAAAATCAGGATTTTATAGAATCTGTACCCGCGATGCTGGAACAGATGACTATAAATGGACTAAACCCCTATCATACCAAGTGTTTTCAGAAAGCGATCGCTTTTAAGTTAAGAAACAATCACAAAATTCCCTAACCTTGTACCGATAATGGTTTGAAGCCAGTTTCTCGATATTGAAGTGTTTCTAATAAGGAAAGGACTCCAACTCGTGCAGAGATAACCTCTCTTGCTCTGTTGGAGTCCCGCTTTCGGTGCAAATCTACAGCCTTTTTGGGATTAAATTGCGCGATTCACCAAAAAAGGCAGAAATTTTGTTACTTGCGGCACAAATAGGCAATAGGACACTCTGTGCCAGAAAAAAGCTGTTTTATTTAATATGATGTCTCACCAATAGCCCTCGATTAAAACTCTCTGCCTCAGCGCCTCCCCGCGTCTGGGCGTCAGTTTTAACTATGGCTATTCAATGGCTATTCAAGGGAACGCGATCTGAATCCTCTGGATTTAGCAGCAGGGAAACTTTCTCGCTTTTCCCGCTGTCTGTTAAAAAAATTATATCCCTCGCAGTTAATTGGTTACTAACCGTCTCGATAGGAAACACAACGAAGCCAACCGAACCAAGCAGATTTATACTCACAAACTCCCAGCTTAAGCCATTTGTAATTTGCCAGATTTAGCTTGAGCTGCCTGGTAAATCTCGTGGACTTGACGCTTAACCCGACCATTTTCTATCGCTTGCTGTAACAACATCAGCGCTTCAATGTCGTAGGAATTTAACCGGGTATCGAAAAGATTGCGGATTTGCGCTTCAGTATCCATCGATAAATAGCCACCTTTTAGAGTTTGGTGAACTAAATTATAAATTGAGTGCATAACCAACTCCTGAATCAACTGAACTCCACTTGATTAATTAGGTTAAAACTAAAAAATGCAGAACTTGTGCAGATGGTACTCGCTAAATATTAAAAAATTTTAAACAACTGGCTCACGGCTGCGAGCTGAGGATGGCGACGACTTGAGCTGATAGCTGCATAGCCTTGAAGGGTTTGGTAATAATCCCCGCGACGCCGAGTTCGGCAAAGCGACGTCGATCGGCTGCTTGTGCCTTAGCGGTCATTAAAATGACGGGGATAGACTTGGTGTCAGGATTGGCTTGTAAGGCTTGCAAAGTCGCGATACCATCCATGTCGGGCATCATCACATCGAGCAGGATGGCATCGGGTTGTTCGTTGGCGGCTTTACTCAATCCTTCTTTACCGGAAGCGGCGGTGAAGACTTCCCACCCGGCGACGGTTTTGAGCGCTAGTTCTGCCACGGCGCGGATATCGTATTCATCATCGATAATTAAAATGCGTTTGGCGCTCACAAATTGCAGTCTCCTTGCTGAACTCGAACGATACGGTTGAGTAAATTGATGACTCGACGTTCAAACTCTTGGGGTGTAATGCGGGCTTTGGTGAGGAAAAGTGTTTGACCTAGCTTTAAGCGATCGCGATCGCTCTGACTGAGATCTCGTGAAGTATACACCACTAATGGCACGTGGCACAGACGGTTGTGATGCCTCAGCCAGTCCACCACTGCAAAACCATCGCCTTCCGGCAGCCCCAAATCAAGGATTAATAAATCGGGCAGCAGGCGCTGGCTTAATTGAATCCCCTCCCGTCCAGTTCGAGCGTAAAATGTTTCAATTCCATAGCGCTCAAACATGGCAATCAGTACCTGTGCCAGATCCAAATCGTCTTCTACTACTAGGACTTTCATCTTCTGATTCTGTTTGGCTAAAGCCTTCTCTAGCGCTTGGCACAAGTTTTGTCGATTGGGAGGTTTAACTATCCAGTCGGCTACTCCTGGATGGGGAACTTCTCGATTGTCGGGTAATAATCCGCTCAGTACGATCGCCGGGATATTTTGGGTTTCTTGATGCTGTTTTAATTGCGCTAGGGTTTCCCAGCCATCCATTCCAGGCATCATCAAGTTGAGGATAATCGCATCGGGTTGGTTAGCGATCGCTTGTTGAATCGCTTCTTGTCCCGATCCGACTGCGATCGCTCGGTAACCTTGCTGTTCCAGGGTAGTTTGTACCACAAACCTGATATCGGCATCGTCATCGCAGACTAATATCAGCGGGTTCTCTGATTTGGCGATCGCGTTTAAATCGCTTTCCGATCGGTAAAAAACTGGCAGGGTAAAGTAAAAGGTGCTGCCTTCTCCTAAGATACTTTCAGCCCAAATTTGTCCTTCATGTTGCTGCAAGATGCTGCGACAGATAGCTAAACCTAAACCCGTTCCTCCCTTGGCGCGCGAGTCGGAAGCATCAACTTGCTGAAAAGGTGCAAAAATCGACTCGAGTTTATCTGCTGGAATCCCCCGTCCAGTGTCGGTGACTTTAAATAATACGTAGGGAGAGGGGAGAGCTGAGGGAGCTGGGGGAGCTGAGGGAGCTGAGGGAGCTGAGGAAGCTGAGGGAGCTGAGGAAGCTGAGGGAGCTGAGGAAGCTGAGGGAGCTGAGGGAGCTGAGGAGAAATTGTTGTTGATTCCCCCTTGTCCTCCTTGTCCCCCTTGTCCCCCTTGTCCCCCTTGTCCCCCTTGTCCCCCTTGTCCCCCTTGTCCTCCTTGTCCCCCTTGTCCCCCTTGTCCTACTGCTGCGTGAATTTCCCCAGTTAACCAAACTGTTGAACCTGGGTCAGAAAATTTAATTGCATTAGATAGCAAATTGGTGAAAACTTGGATAATCCGATCCGGATCTACCCACAATGTGGTTTTCAGCGGAGAAACGTCGATCGTAACGCCTGCATTGCGAGCCATTTCTTGTACTACGTCTGCTGACTGAAGCATTAAATCGTCAGCTTGACAAATTTGCTTAGTCATGCTTACTTTACCCGATTCGATGCGTTCGATATCTAAAATGTCATTAATTAAACGCACCAATCGTTCGGTATTATTAGCGGCAATTCCTAACATCCGCTGCGCTTCTTCGGGTTGAGCTTGCAATAACCCACTGGCGAGGAGATCCAACGCACCGGCAATGGAAGTGAGAGGGGTACGCAATTCGTGGCTGACTATTGAGACGAATTCATCTTTGAGTCGCTCAATTTCTCGGCGATCGCTGATATCTTTCATAAAGCCGTAATGCCCGATAAATTGCTGTTGGTCGTAAGCTTTGACCATGACAATTTTCTGATCGAAAACCGACCCGTTTTTTCGCACCGCCCTGACTTCTATTTCTGCCTTGTCAGTTGCCAGCATTTGTTGGTATGCGGCTAGAGTTTTTTCTCGGTCGTTGGGGTAAACGGTTTGTTGCCAGTCGATGCCGATGATCTCTTCTTTTTCGTAACCCAACATACTGGCATAAGCTGGGTTGACTTGAATGAAATTTCCTTGCAAATCGATTTGGGAAATGCCGACAACGGCTATTTCTAAGGCTCGATTCAGGTTGCGGATTTCTGCTTCAGTAGCTTTGCGATCGCTAATATCTTTATGCGTCCCCGTCATTCGCAACGGGTTCCCTTGTTCGTCGCGAGCCACGACTTTACCATAATTCGCGATCCATTTCCAATCACCGGATTTGGTTCGCATTCGATAATCGAAGAAATAGGGAACCGAACTGTCTTGTAAATGATTGTTCAGCACCTCGATTACCCAGGGGCGATCGTCTGGATGAATTAGGCTTTCCCATTGATTGACATTGGCGATATTTTCATCCAGCTCATAACCGAGCATTAAAAGCCATCGGCGGCTGACATAAACCTCTCCAGTGTTGATTTTCCAATCCCAAAGTCCATCTCCAGAGGCTTCTAGTGCGAGTTGCAAGCGTTCCTCGCTCTGGCGCAGCGATTCTTCTGCTTGCTTGCGATCTGTGATATCTTGACCTACGGCTTGATACTCGACGATTTCTCCGCGATCGTTAAAGATAGCTCGGTTAATCCATTGATGCCAGCGCATTTCTCCACTGGGAAAAATGACGCGATGTTCGTGGGTAATAAATGGTTTATCCACAGATAGAGAGGCAATTTTTTCTACAAGTAATCTGCGATCTTCCTCTGGAATCAGCTGCATGAAGCCATTGTGCAGAATGTCTTCCAATTGCCGCTCGAAATAGCGGCAGTAAGCCTGATTGACAAAGGTCAATACCCCATTAGGCAGAAAACGACAGATCAGTTCGGTTTGATCTTCAACCACGGCGCGGTAGTGGGCTTCGCTTTGCCGCAGAGCTGCTTCTGCTTGCTTGCGATCGCTAATATCAAACATCGTAGATCGACTCATCAGATAGTTCTCCTCCTCATCTTTGAGCGCCGTTGCATTTAAACTCACCGGCAAAATTGTGCCATCTTTGCGAAGATAATTCAATTCCAGATTATGCACCGCTCCATTCTGTTTAAAATCGGGGAAGATTTCTTGAAAAGTTACCACACTCTCAGGTGTAAGGAAATCGGTCACATGCTTGCCAATTATCTCTTCCCGCTGGTAGCCCAACATATTGAGTTCGGTATCGTTGATCCGGACAACAATACCATTTGCATCGAGGGAATGATATCCACAAGGGGCATGATTATAAAGGTCTTCAATTTCTGCGGCATATCTTTGTAGCGCTTGTTGCGCTTGCTTGCGATCGCTAATATCGCTGCCAATGCCGAGAAATCCGGTAATATTATTGCCGCCATCGTACAAAGCAGTAACTGATAGTAAAACCGGGAAGCGGGAACCATCTTTGCGAATATAAGTCCATTCCCGCTCATCTATTTCTCCGCGCCGCGCCTTGGCTACAAACGCCTCAAATCCCGGTGCAATGGTAACGCCCAACTCTTGCGAAAGTTCTTGCGATCGCTGTACGATTTCATCCCAGTCGTGGACGATAGCGGGAGTTGCCTTGCCAATTACTTCTGCTGCGGTATAGCCCAGCATTTGTTCTGCGGCGGCGTTAAAGGTGCGAATCGTGCCATCTACTGTGGTAGAAATAATCGTGTAGTTGGCACTATTTAAAATTGCGTTCTGTAATGCGGCGATTTCTTGTAGTCTTTCTTCGGCTTGTTTGCGTTGGATAAATTGCCCAATTTGGTCGCCAATACTCGTCATTAGATCGAGTAAATCTGCGTCTGCTGGTTGGATTTGATGGCTGAAGCAGGTAATCGCACCGAGGATTTCTCCCCCCATGCGAATCGGAAAGCAAAATCCTGCGTGCAATCCAATTTGAGCGGCTATTTCACAGCGGAGGAAGTTTGGATCTGCAACTACATCCGCCATCCAAATTGGTTCGTTTGTTGTCCAAACCTGTCCCGGCAATCCAATTCCAGGGGCAAAGGTGATGGTTTGAGCGATCGCTTTAAATTCTGGCGAATCGATTCCAGGTGTTTGCCAGATTTCTACGCACTGTAGTGCAGGGGTAATTGGTAATTGGTTCGCTCGTTCATTACCCTGGGTAGCGATCCAAAATTCTGCCGCTACCCAGCCCAAACTATTACAAATGGCGGGTAAAATTCTGGAGTACATTTCCGCCAGGGTAGCAGCTTCTGCTAGTACCCGCGTTGTGGCATACTGTACTGTTACGCCGCGTTCGGCCCATTCCCGTTCGGCGATTTCGGTTCGCAGGGCTAGATTGGCTTCTAGTAACTCGTGAGTGCGTTGAATTACTCGGTGTTCTAATTCGTCATTGGCGCGGCGCAGGGCGGCTTCTTGGGCTTTGCGATCGCTTATATCCATCACCGTTCCCATCATCCGAATTGCCCTGCCTGCTGAGTCGTAAAAACCCCGCCCTTTGCCTTCTATCCAGTGGATGCTACCATCAAGCCAAATAATACGGAATTCGGCGGCGTATTCGGTTTTTGTTTCTAAAGCCGTAGCTATAGCGGTTTCTACCCGTTCGATATCTTCTGGGTGAACGCGATCGCGAAATGCTTGATAGTTAACAGTAAAGCTGCCGGGAATCAAACCAAACAGTCTGGCGTGATTGTCATTCCAGGTGATGCGATTGCTCAATAAATTCCAGTCCCAAATGCCGATGCAGGTTGCTTCTACGGTTAGCCGCAGCCTTTCTTCGCTGTATTGCAGCGCTTTTTGTGCTTGAATGCGATCGCGTTGGGCGGCGATGCGATCGCTTATATCTCGCAAAATCACCGTAAATATTATTTCCCCTTCTAATTCCAACTTCGAGATCGAAGCTTCGGCAGCAAATTCCCGACCATCTTTGCGACGACCAAAAACTTCCCGGTGTTTTCCCATTCCCCGCGTTACATCGGGCGATTTGGCGAATTCGCCAATGTGTTGGCTATGCAATTCACCAAAGCGAGAAGGTAACAGTAAATCCAAGGATTGTCCTAAAATTTCTGCGGCACTGTAACCAAAGATTTTTTCTGCTCCCTGATTAAACAAGGTAATCTTTTGATCTTTATCGATCGAGATAATCGCATCATCTGCTATATCCAAAATCCCCGCCAAACGACTTTGAGAAGCGTGCAGCGCGGCTTCTACCTGCTCGCGTTCGGCGATTTGCTGTTGCAGTTTTTGGTTAGCTGCTTCTAACTCGGATGCGCTCGGCAAAGCTAAAATTTGCGGCACTGATGCAATTAGAAACGCTGCCGTAGAGAGGGAAACTACCGCAGTCAAAGCTTTGAGCGTTCCCGATCCCCAATAAATCGGATGCCAAACCGTCCAAACCTGCATCAAGTGCGTGGTTCCACAAGCGATGATAAAAAGTCCAAACAGCAAAAATATCCAATTAAAAGGTAAGTCTTTTCGCTTTTTGGCTAGATAGATTAAGGTTATTGAAATCCCATAATAAGCCAGAGCAATCAGCAAGTCAGAAACCACATGCAACGACACCAGCCCCGGTTTCCAAAGATAGCAATGCCCGTGGGGAATAAATGAATTTTCTATCATATGTTGATAGTTGATAGTTGATAGTTGACAGTGGACAGTGGATAGTGGATAGTGGATAGTGGATAGTGGATAGTGGATAGTGGATAGTGGACAGTTAGCAGTTAGCAGTTAGCTTTGCTTCAAGCTTATAGGATTGCAAACTAGGGAAATTAATTTTTCTTTTCCCCCGGAAAGGGGGTATTTCTGGTAAAAAAACTTCCTCTTGTACAACCGATGTAACCAAAGATGAGATAAATTAGTATTTGTATCGCCATATGCTTGACAATTCCCCCCATATTTGCCGAAAAGTTAAATCTAGTAAATTGGTAGTTTTACACCAAACCAATAACTTTCCCCCACCCCTCCTAAACAATTAGCAATTACCAATTAGCAATTAGCAATTAGCGATTACCAATTACCAATTACCAATTTAATTCTTAATTTTTAACTGAAGGCTGGCGGCTTGATATAAAGATTGTAAATCGTTACCATCTTTAGGATACTGGACAATTCCGCAACTGAAGGATATTCGCAACGGGGTGCCATCGACGGTAGTAAATTCTCGTTGCCGCAGTTGCTTCAAAAGTTCAGATAGCCGCCGTTTGGCATCGCTTTTTGTCATCGCAGACATACCGATGACAAATTCCGTTCCGCCCCAACGACCGATGACATCATGGTTGTCAAATGACCGCCGCAGGATGTCTGCCAATTGAGATAAGACTCGATCTCCGGCGGCGTGTCCGGATTGGTAGTTAATTTGCTTGATGTTGTTGGGCTTGATAATTGCTAAGCACAAAGGTTGATCTGTAGCTTGGCACTCTTGTTGCAAGCGTAGCAAACTGGCGGTGGACTTGCGTCGGTTGGGGAGGCCGGTCAAGGCATCGGTTTCTGATAAACTCCGCAGTAGGCGCGATCGCTCGATGCGATTGAGAATCCGCGTCACCAGTTCTGCCCCGACAATTGGTTTGCTGACATAGTCGTCCGCACCGGCGGCAAATACTTGCCGTCTGATTTCGCCATCGGTGTGAGCGGTGAGGAACAAAATTGATAATCCGCCCCAGTTGGGGTCGTTGCGAACAACTTTGCACAGTTCAATGCCGCTAATTTGAGGCATTTCTATATCTAAGATCAACAACTCTGGCGCTGTTGTTTTGAGAACTTCTAAAAACCGCAGCGGGTTATCGAGGGTATATACCTTGATGCCCCAAGGTTGGAGTAAATTTTGCAGTGCGGTTAAAATATTCCGATCGTCGTCTACCGCCATCACCCTCGCTTCATTGCTGGGGGCATATTGCAACAGTTGGGTAGCGCATTCTAGCACTTGGACGGGGGATAAAGGTTGGGACAAAATCCGACGTACTCCCAAGCGGGCGATTTTAACTCGGTCAATTAAATTATCGCGCTCGGCGATCGCGATCGCCGGTACTGGGGGGGTAAGCGCATTCAGTTGAGCTAATAACCCCAGACTTTCCTCGTGCAAGTCCCGATTAGTGAGGTCGAGCAGCACCACATCGGGGCGCGCGCTCAAAATATATTCTCGCAGTTCCACCGAAGTATAGCGATCGCTCGAATCAACTCGGATGCCCCAACTGGTGGCTTCGATTGCCAATTGTTCCGTCAGCGCTCGCTCCAAGTCAACGACTAACAATAAAGGATAAGGATCTGGGGATTCATTTGCCGATGGTAATGCGGGCAATTGTTCGCTATCGAGCCGTTGCAGTTCTTGATGTAGTGCTTGAACGAGTTCAGCCAGGGATTGCTTTTGCTCTGCTGCCAAAACTAAGTCAGCTTTAAATAGAGCTTCGATTTCCCTAGCCAAACGAGAGCCTTCATCAGAGCCAAACATGCCTAAAGAGCCTGCCAGTTTGTGGGCTTCTTGCTCTGCGAGGCGGCGCGCCTCTTCCGTCAAGGAATCGTTTTGCAGCAGCGTTGTGGCTTGAGCGATCGCTTTCACCCGCTCGGCGATGGTATCTTTAACTTGCTGCCAAATTTGGCTCACTCCCAGTGCTGTCTGCGCTGCGACGTTGGCGTTGGCATTTTTGCTTTTGGATTTCTTGCTATCAAAAGTAGCCGCAGAGCTGGCACTATCGGCAGCCTTAAGTCGATAACCAATACCATAAACTGTTTCAATCGGATCTTCTCCAACTCCTGCTGTCCTGAGTTTCATTCGCAATCCCTTGAGATGCGAGCGAACTGTATCATCGCTGGGGGCTTCTTCAAACGACCACAGCTGCTCGATTAACGCGCCGCAGCTAAAAATCCGATGGGGATTGCGGAGAAAAATTTCCAGCAGTCCGTATTCTTTAGGTGTCAAATGTAACGAGCGAGATTCCCAAGTGACTTCGCAGGTACTGAGGTTGAGGCGTAGTTGGTTCCACTCCAACAGGGGCGGTAAACTTGAACCACCCCGACGCAGCAATGCTCTGATGCGGGCTAATAGTTCCTGAAAATCAAAGGGTTTGACGATGTAATCATCCGCCCCAGCATCCAATCCCATGACTTTATTCGTGCTAGCATCGCAGCCAGTCAGTAGAATTACGGGGGTGCGATTGCCTTGATTTCGCAACCGCCGACAAAAGCTAATTCCGTCTAACTTCGGCAGCATCACATCGAGCAAAATCGCATCATAGCTAGAAAACTCAACCAAATTCCATCCAGCTTGACCATCATTAGCAACATCAACGATATAATGCCGATCTGTCAGGTTTTTAGCTAAATGTTCTGCGATTAAAGGATCGTCTTCGATCAGCAATATTTTCATATACCAATGATTGCCCGTTGGGCTAAATTAACGAAAATAGAGATAGATCGTTTTAAAATATTTTAAATTACCCGTTTGATTTCAAGCTCAACTAACTCAGAAAGTAGGGATTTTCTGTCAATAGACAAGGCTGGAAAATAATGAGGCAGGTTCAGTAGGTGTGATGTCAGTCGGCAGAAATGAATCTCTATCAATAAATTTAGGGGACTTCATATCGAGATCTTGATTTTTGCGGCTGCGCGTCTCAAATTAGATATTTTTTAGTTATTATAAATAAATTTACTGGCTCTAACCCATGAGCGCAGAAGGGCGAAGGATGAGAAAGAGGTTTTAAACTATATTAAAATTATGCATTGATCGGGGATTTTCGTCCTGCCTCCTGCCCTCAGCCTTTCTGCCGTAAAGGCGGCATTTTTTTGCTGTCTCAAGTGGGCAGGGTTGCTTCAAATAATTTTACAAATATTGTATATTGCAACACAATCAAAGTTAAATTAACTCAAGTAGCTGCTGGTTTTATAGCTAGGTACCTCATCCGAATGCAAACCGCTGTATTTATGGGGATTCCCTTCTGCCGCCTGCCGCCTGCCGCTTGCCGCCTGAAGCATGTGGTCTGGCATACAACATGGGCTATCTTTAACAAAACCGTTAATCTCAGCATTGAGATCGATTTTTATTTAGCACCTGGCTCGAAGTTTTTTATATGCGACAATTTTCCCAGTCGATTGACTTGCCACCTCTGGAGAGCGCGATCGCTCCTGCCTTAACCGTTACCCCCGATACTATGGTACTCGATGCGATCGCCTTGATGAGTCAAGCACGCGGGAGCAATTGTCTGCTATCTAAAGCAAAATCATCCTCAAAACCCCACCAACCAATTCAGCCACAAACCTGTTGCATTGTGGTGGTGTCAGGGAAGCGCCTACTCGGTATATTTACAGAACGAGATGTAGTAAAAAATACTGCAAATGGGGTAAACTTATCAGGGGTAAAAATTGCCTCTGTAATGACGCAAAAAGTGGTTACTCTGACACAATTAGGTTCTGAAAGCATTTTTACGGCACTGTCCCTGTTGCGTCAGCATCAAATTCGCCATTTACCCGTTTTAGATACTCAAGGGCATCTAGTAGGAATAGTTACACATAATACCATTCGTCAAGTTTTGCAACCGGCTCATCTGCTCAAAATGCGACGAGTTCAAGAGGTGATGACAACTGGAGTGATTACTGCACCCCCCACTGCGTCGGTGCTAAGTTTAGCCCAACTGATGGCTGAATGTGGGGTCAGTTGTGCAGTCATTACTAAAACGGCAAAAAAATTACCCATTGGCATCATTACCGAGCGAGATATTGTGCAATTTTTGGCTCTGGAGTTAAACTTAGCCGAAACAATGGCACAAAAGGTGATGAGTACGCCGCTATTTTGTTTAAGGAAAGAAGATTCCCTCTGGATGGCTAATCAGGAGATGCAAAAGCGGCACGTGCGGCGATTGGTTGTTGTTGGCAACCAAGAAGAGTTGTTAGGAATTGTGACCCAAACTAGCTTGCTGCAAGTGCTTGACCCCCAAGAAATGACTGGAATTATCGAAACTTTGCAAATAAAAGTAGAAGATCAGACGGTACAATTAACACAAGTCAATCAGGAATTGCAACAAGAGATTGCTAAACGTCAGCACATTGAAGCCGTATTGCTGCAAGCTCACGAGGAGTTAGAAAAACGAGTTGAGGAACGAACTGCTGAATTAAAAGCAGCTAACGAACAACTGCAACGGGAAATAGATCAGCGCCGACAAGCAGAAGCACAAATTCAATTTCAGGCGAATGTTTTAGCTCATATCAGCGATGCAGCGATCGCAATCGATAACGAGCGTCGCGTGATTTATTGGAATCAAGCCGCCGAGCGATTGTATGGAGTCAAGGCAGATGAAATAATTGGCAAGCCACTAGAAAAATCCCATCAATATTATTGGATTAAGCCAGAAGATGAGCAAGCAGCAGCAGAGGCTTTGGCAACCAATGGTGCTTGGCGGGGAGAGGGGATTCATATTAAAAGAAATGGGGAAAAAATTTACGTTGAGGCAGCCGTTAGCGTGCTGAAGGATAATCTGAGTAATCGGATTGGGTTTCTAGCTGTGATTCGCGATATTAGCGATCGCAAACAAGCGCAAGACCAAATTGCCTTTCAAGCTTCCCTACTCGACCAAGTCCGCAATGCGGTAATTGCCACCGATTTAGAAGGCAAAATTATTTACTTTAACCAATTTGCACAGCAGTTATACCAACTGACAAAGGACGTAATAGGAGAATCGATTTTACAAGTAATACCGCCAGCACAAGCAGAAGTCGCCACACAAATAATGATTGGCATTCAAAAAACCGGCTGTTGGGAAGGAGAATTTACCGTGCGCCGTAATGATGCCAGCACTTTTGACGCCTATGTAGCAGATACTTTGATCCGAGATGCCACCGGCAACGCTTGTGGTATCGTTGGGGTGAGCATGGATATAACAGAACGCAAGCGAGTCGAAGCGGAATTGCTGCGACAGAATTTGCGGAGTCAATTATTTGCTGAAGTGACGCTGAAGATTCGCCAATCTTTGCAAATCGAGGAAATTTTACAAACAACCGTCACCGAAGTGCAAAGAATACTCGCTTGCGATCGCGTCATCATCTTTGGGCTAAAATCCGATGGATCGGGAAAGGTGGTCAAAGAAGCAGTAAATCACGGTTGGCCTGCCATTATAGGACATGACATAGCCGATCCTTGCTTTCCAGCATACCGCAACCAATACTGCTCCGGGCGCATCGGTGCGATCGCCGATATCGAAACAGAAGATATTATGCCTTGTCATGCCGAATTGTTACGACATTTTGGCGTCAAAGCCAACTTAGTAGTACCGATTCTAATTCCAGTCAATGAATCAGACGAGATGACGGAGATCCAACAAGATTCTTCCTCAGCTCCCCCAGCTCCCCCAGCTCCCCCAGCTCCCCGACTCTGGGGTTTGCTGATTGCACATCAATGCGCTCATACGCGACAGTGGTCGGAGTTTGAAATCGAATTATTGCAACAACTGGCAAATCAGGTGGGAATTGCGATTACCCAAAGCCAACTATTAAAAGCTTTGCGTAAAAGCGAACAACAAGTCAGACTGGCATTAGAATTTGCTCGCATCGGTAGTTGGGATTGGAATTTGATTACAGGCGAGCATATCTGGAACGAGAACCACTTCACTTTGTTGGGTTTGAAGCGAAACGAGATAGAAGCAACTTATCAGACTTGGCGCGATCGCGTCCACCCTGAAGACATCGATCGCATTGAGCAAGCGCTTTCCGATGCCTTGGAAAACCATACCGACTACGACGCCGAATACCGGGTAATTTATCCCGATGGTAGTATCCATTGGCTTGTAGATCGAGGTCGGGGAATGTACGATGCTTGGGGGCAAGCAGTTCGCATGGTGGGGGTGATAATTGATATTAGCGATCGCAAGCTTGCCGAAGAGCAAATCCGCGCCCAAGCAGCTTTACTCGATGTGGCAAGCGAGGCGATTTTGGTACGCGATTTAAACAACCAAATTTTATATTGGAATAAAGGTGCAGAGCGCTTATACGGTTGGAGTGCAGCCGAAGCGCTTTCCCAAAAAGCCCCCCAATTATTGTTTAAAGAACCTTCGCATCTATGTACAGAAGCGTTGGAAACAACCATCGCCAGCGGTTGCTGGAACGGTGAATTTGAGCAAGTCACCAAAGACGGCAGGGAAATCATCGTCGCTAGCTGCTGGACGCTGGTGCGAGACGAACAAAACCAACCCAAATGGCTGCTCACCCTCAACACAGACATTACCGATAAAAAACAACTAGAGCAACAGTTATTCCGCGCTCAGCGCTTGGAGAGCATCGGCACCCTGGCGGGTGGCATGGCGCACGACCTGAACAATATTTTGACGCCGATTCTGATGTCAGCGCAACTGCTGGCGATGCAGTTTTCCGACCAAAAAACCCAGCAACGGCTAAAACTGATCGAAACCAACGCTAAACGGGGTGCCGCTTTGATCAAACAAGTTCTCACCTTTGCCAGAGGAATGGAAGGTAAGCGCTATTTAGTGCAAATCAAAGACGTGCTGCGGGAAATTGAGCAGGTAATCGAACGCACATTTGCCAAATCGATTCAAATTCACACCCAGATTAGCGATCGCCAGCTGTGGACGATTATGGCAGATACCACCCAAATGCATCAAGTATTGATGAACTTGTGCATTAACGCTCGCGATGCCATGCCCGATGGCGGCACTTTAACCATCGTGGCAGAAAACCGCATGGTTGATGAAAGCGAAGCCAGAAGAAATATTGAAGCCAAAGTAGGCGCTTACGTAGTCGTAACCGTTGCCGATACAGGCTACGGTATTGGAGCGGAAATTATCGATCGGATTTTTGACCCCTTTTTTACTACCAAAGAAGTCGGATCTGGGACGGGATTGGGACTTTCTACTGCCCTGGGAATTGTCAAAAACCACGGGGGTTGGATCTCAGTCAGCAGCAAAGTGGGGTTTGGGAGCGAATTTAAGGTGTTTTTGCCAGCAAATGGCGGCACAAAAGCAATACAGCCAGGGGAATCCAGCTCAAAGCTGCCCACAGGCAAGGGAGAATTAATTCTGGTGGTAGATGACGAAGCAGCAATTTGCGAAGTGGCTAAAACCGTGCTGGAAACCTGCGATTATCGGGTGCTAACCGCCAACGACGGGATTGATGCGATCGCGCTTTACACCCATCATCACTCAGAAATTAAGGCCGTTTTAATCGATATGATGATGCCCTCGATGGATGGATTAACTTGCGTCCGTACCTTAAAAGCAATTAACCCCGAAGTGAAAATTATCGTCATGAGCGGACTTTTATCCAGCCAAGATCTCGCCAACGCCACTCAGGGCGGCATCCAAGCCTTTTTGCCCAAACCTTTCACCAGCGATCTATTAGCCACTACCGTACATCGAGTCGTTAACGATTCCCATAGCTAGGAGTTATATCATGTCCGCTAGCAACGGTAGCGTAACTGCCAAGCTATTGTTTTAATATTTGGTGCAAACCTGAAAAAATGTCTAGAGTGAAACCCCAACGGACGCAACAACTACCCCGGTTGAAGCCAATGAATCGCGAACGGCAAGCAAACAAAGCAACCCCCCCACCTAGCGGTAATCCGGTAGTCAATCTACTTCAGAAACACGCGCTGTTACTTTTTGTAGCGGTGTGGGCAGGGTTGTTAGGCGTTGCGGTTTCGGCAGGAAAGGTGCTGATTTATTCAGATGTAGAAGTAGAATCGGCATCAACGGCGACAAAATCCCTAAATGAAACCGCAAACATCCAGAATTCCGGGAAGTTGCCCGTGTTATTATTTGGAGCGATCGCCCTCACCTGTGTAGCCGGATCTTGGATGATCTTACAACAGCTACACGATCCAAAACCCCGCCGCCCAGTTCGCCGCCCCAGACCCAAACCCCGCGCTATTTCGCCACAAATGCCCCCTAGCGACCAACAGCGACAGCTGCCCCCGTTTCCCCGTCGAGACTTATCTGTTTGGGGAACCCAGCAACGACCAATGCCCCGCAAGCCATCGCCGATTAAACCACTCGTACCCGATGAACCCGATGAATAGCAGCCGTGCAATCTTTTGCCAATTTACAGGAGTTTTTCCGGATTGCGATCGCTCTCCTGTGAAGACTGAAGTGGTAGATGCACCCTGATAAGACATTTTCCCCCAGCTCACTGGCACGGGGGATTTTTTTTTGCCCCACTCATGCAGGCAGGGCTACTTCATGGCAATCAAAGAAATTGGAGGAGCTTTCTTGAGCTTTCTTGAGCTAGGGAAGCCTTTATATATTTTCTAGCCCGCGAAGGCGGGCTTAGTTTGTGTAGCCGCGACTTTAGTCGTTCGGCATCAAAGCGGATTTGGTAGGAACATCAAATTTATGTTGCCAGCTGCTTGACCAATAACCACCTACTAGCTAACTTGACTGGAGGAAAGCGTTTCTGAAACACAGTCAGGAGAATGTCAGTTATGGAGCGGAGCGTGATCAAGTTTTCTTCGGAAGACTGCGGTATTTGTCACAAAATGTCGTTTTACGACCAGAAAGTTTCAGAGGAACTCGGTTTAAAATTTATCGATGTCAAAATGCAGGATACGGCAACTTATCGCAAGTATCGCAAGATTCTATTAACTCAGTATCCCGATAAATCAGAAATGGGATGGCCTACCTACCTCATCTGCGACAACCCGGAAGGAGAATTTCAGATTGTAGGCGAGGTTAAAGGCGGTCATCCCAAAGGCGAGTTTAGAACCAAGCTGCAAGCTGTTTTGGATGCAGCATCGTGAGTGGAGCTGGGGGAGAAGGTGGATTTACTCACATCTTGCACCTACCCGATAAACAGCCTCCAAATAAATTTGGGGCTGAAAGCTTAAGTTAGCTAAAGCTAACTAAAATCAACGTTTTAACCCGTTTCAACGGGTTTTAGCTTTCAGCCAGAAATTTATTTCTGGGCTTGATGCAAGATGTGAGTTTAAATTCTCCTCTGAACCTCTGCACCTCTCCCCTAATCAGCATCAAAGGATTGCACTTCTAAAACGGGGCCAATCATCGCTAAAGTCATGATATCTTTGCGGATTTCACCTTTAACGGTGACTTTCTGACCTTGTTGGAGCAATTCTTTGGGAGCGCCAGCGTAGATTTCGTATTGGTCGCCGTTTTCTGCGACTAGCGCCCAAGTGCCTTTGCCGAAACCTTTACGTTCGATGGTGCCAGTAACGGTGATACTCATCTCAAAACCTCGCGTTATGGGTTTAAAAATAGCTAATGGCTAATTGCTAATTGGTCAGGACTGAGGCAAAGAAACCGGGTTTCTATGAAAAATCATTGTTTTGGAAATTAGAGATCTACGAAGAAACCCGGTTTCTGGGTTCGTCTACCATTAGCTATTAGCCATTAGCCATTAACAGCCCTAAAAAGGTAATTATCAACTTACCTGAGTACGATCTTCTCCTTTACCAGCCAGACGGGCGAGTCCGAAGCAGAGTAAAGCGTTGATAATTAAGTAGCCGCGGGCAACTACTCCATCTCCCAACCACAATAAACCTGGTGACATCACCGCACTCACTGCTAAACAGGAGGCGACGCCCAAACAAGAACCAATCGCGAACCATTTCCAGCTGCGGTGTCCCAACAGCAATGCGATTAAACCTAACGGAATTAGCACGCTGGCAAAAATCGGATTTAGTACGGTACTACCTTGAATTGCACCGCCCAATTCCGGAATCGAACTGCCCATCACGCGCAAAGGCCATTGTGGCAGGTCATAAAGGTAAAGTCCCCGCAGGAAAAATAACCCGGAACTGCCTAAAATTAAACCGCTTGAGAGCGACCAACCCCAGACAAAGGGTAAGTAATTCCGCAAAAACCAAGCCAACAAATAAGAACCGATGACCATTAAAACCTTCGGCAACAGGGCGACGACGCCGCCATCAAACCAGAAGCGCAGGTTCAGGTAACCGTTTTCGCGCAACCAGCGGAAGAAGTCGCGGAAATTGATTTGTCCTTTGGTAGCGAGTTTAACCGCCGCTGCCGCATCTAATTGTCCGGCACCAAAGTAATTTAATTCGTCTTCTTTGATAACTCGGGCTGACTGTTTGAGGACGGCTTCAATTTCGTCCGGATTTTCCACTCCGCTGGCTTTTACCAGGGCTGCAACGCCCGCGACGTGGGGGGAAGCCATGCTGGTGCCTTGATAGCTTTCAAACACGTCTAGGCCGGTTTCCGGGTCGATGGTATTTTGCAGGATACCGCCGACGTTGCCTTGACTGGTATCGCCGCCGGGGGCGGAGATATCGACGCCAGCACCGTAGTTGGAATAGAAGGCTTTTTCGCCTGCTGCATTCAATGCGGAAACGGCGATGACGTGGTTATAGCGGGCGGGAAAAGAAACCGAACTACTATTTTCATTTCCGGCTGCGGCGACGATGGTGACGCCTTTTTGGTAGGCATAGTTAACGGCTTCTTCCATAATGCTGCTAGAGCCGCCACCGCCTAAGCTCATGTTAATTACATCGGCGCCGTTATCGGCGGCAAATTTAATCGCTTCGGCAATATCGGTGACGGTACCGCCGCCGCTAGCACTCAATACCTTGATGGGCATGATATTGGCTTGGTAGGCGACGCCCGCAACGCCGTAGCCGTTATTAGTAGATTGGGCAATTGTACCCGCAACGTGGGTGCCGTGACCGTGGTCGTCGTTGGCTTCAGCTTTATCGTTGACAAAATCGTAGCCTTTGGCAAAGGTTGTTTGTTGCAAGTCGGCAACTTGGCTGACGCCGGTATCGATTACTGCGACGGTAACGCCAGCGCCTTTGCTGTCATTCCAAGCTTCTTCGACGTTGATGCTACGCAAGTTCCATTGTTTGCTGTAGTCGGGGTCATTGGGAACTTCGTAAGCTTGATAGATAAAGTTGGGTTCGATATATTCGGTTTGCTTTGCCAGGTTGGATTTTTGCAAAGCTTTTAGGAGAGTGCGATCGCCTTCAACCACATAGACGTTATCCTGTTGGGAGAAAGCGCTATTGAGGCGAGGTGTGACTTTATACTGGGATGCGATCGCGTTAATATCTGCTGCTATCTGCGCTGGTGGTATATCTTCGCGAAAATCCAGCACAATCGAATTATACGTGCCGCTAGCTGCCAAACCCTTAAAATTAAACAGGGCAAAGCCTAGCCCGATTAAAAACAAGCACGTTATGAAAAGCTTTCTCATAACTACCCACTAAGTAGAGCGAAGCGTGATGCTCTCTACGATAGCTCAAGCGCTGGCTCATCGTTGAGATATTTTGCGATCGTTACATTTTGGCTGTGGTACAGCCAAATCTGTGGCGCCAAAGAATATTATGCGATCGCCGTGCCCCCACCACCCAACATCGATCGACCAACAAGATCTATTTTCAGGGAAAATTAGGGAAGAACGAAGATTTTTCTAACCTACACCCTATATTTATGGAACGCGGTCTTTTATGGTTGCCCCTGCTTGGCGTATTTATCTGGCTAGCTTGGGCAGGGTGGAACGAATTTCAAAAAGTTGAAGCCTATCGTAATTGGGCATCCCAATTCGATCGGGCTAAGTATGATATTTACGCAGTACTGGGTCAGAAAGGGGACAATTTAACTTGGGGAAAACCCACCAGATCCGGCGCTGTGAATTTAGAAACAATTTCTCTCAGAGACGTACAATCTATCCGTTTGTTAGTCGATGATAAGCCGGTTGATTTAGATAAACCACCTATATCTGGGCGTCGCGTTACTTTGGAATTTTTCTTATCAAATGCGCCAAACTCAGTGCAAATTCCGTTTACAGAAATCCCTCTTGCTGCCAAATGGGGTAAGTATTTACAAGCCCAATTGAACCAGTAATATCTGTTCCCATAGCAAAGGTTGTCTAACTGCTAATCGCTAATCGCTAATCGCTTGGCGATCGCTATCTCAAACCCATAACCCCGGCTTCTCCAAGAAGTCGGGGTTATAAAGCAAACTCGGATAAATTATTCAGGCTGGGTAACCTCTTTGGGCTAAAAACCGGGTTTCTTGCAAATAAATTTTTCGTTAAGAAACCCGGTTTTTCAAGGCTTGTTGACAATGGTGCAAGATGTGAGAAAGCAAACTCGGATAAATTATTCAGGCTGGGTAACCTCTTTAATTACCTCTTTGGCGCTTTCAATGATTCCTGGTTCGGGATTTTCTTTTTCGTACTTTTCTAAATTTTTCTCGTAGACTTTTTCCAGTCCTTCGGGTTCGTCAATGGCTTTGATAGCCTTGTCGTAAGCGTCTTCCCGGCTTTTTACAGATTGGCTATTGCTACTTTGGTTTAGAACTGAAGAATTGTCTTTGTAAGCGGCTGCTAAACTGGGTTGAGTGCTGAAAATCGCCAAACCTGATAGGCTTAGCAAACTGATCAAACCTAAAACTAAAAAGATTTTGCGAACTACTTTTCCCAAATAAGAGAAATGCCGTTGCATATCAATTGTCTCCTTTTTTATTTTCCACAAACGTATCCTAAGATGTTATGTATGCTACGGACTTCTACCCCAGGATATATTAAATTAGCTAATGGTTGACAGTTGACAGTTGACAGTTGATAGTTGACAGTTGATAGTTGACAGTTGATAGTTGATAGTTGATAGTTGATAGTTGATAGTTGA
>ERZ1066118.502-NODE-502-length-35311-cov-11.313904_pt1 | contig 35311 bp, 29 predicted proteins | sample MGYA00382765_ERZ1066118 | MGnify/ENA primary metagenome ERZ1066118 (study PRJEB33369, sample SAMEA5778348) | biofilm metagenome | biome: Industrial cooling water; feature: Water cooling tower basin; material: Biofilm | place: United Arab Emirates | collected...
GCTGGCTATCCCGACAGTAGGTTTAGAGGCGATCGGACAATGACGCGATATGAATTTGCGGTGGGGTTGAATGCAGCATTAGAAAGGATCGACGTACAGATTGCGGCTGGCAATTCCATCACTCAAACAGACTTAGCCACTCTGCAAAGACTGCAAACTGATTTTGCAACCGAGCTGGCAACTTTACGCGGGCGAGTCGATCGCTTAAAGGTACAGACAGCCCAGTTAGAAGCCGATCGATTCTCCACCACTACGAAATTAAAAGGGACGGCAATTTTTGCCCTCAGCGATGTCTTTGGTGGAGCGGACGACAACAACATAGTCCTGCAAAGTCGGGCAAGACTTGCTTTTGAAACGAGTTTTACCGGAAAAGACTTGCTGACTACCAGGCTTGACTTCGGTAACTTCGAGCAATTCGACTTACCAACAGATGAAGGGCGCTTGGGTTTTGACTCGAACACCGAAGGAAGCGTGGAACTGGGGAACCTAGAATATGAATTACCAGTGGGCGAAAAAATAACGCTGTTGTTCCAATTCAACGATTCAGACAGCGATGATTTTACCGATGTCATCAATCCCTTGTTTGAAGACAGCGATACGGGGGCAATTTCTCGCTTTGGGCGGCGCAATCCAATTTATCGCGTTCCCAATAGCAACACGGGCATTGGAGCGAGATTGCAGGTATCTGAAGCAGTGAGTTTTGATTTCGGTTATCTGGCTGGAGAAGCCAACGATCCGACAGCTGGCGCGGGACTGTTTAACGGCGATTACGGCGCGATCGCTCAGTTAACGTTAACGCCCAGCGATCGCCTTGCTGTAGGCTTGACTTATATTCATTCTTATGAAGGTGCTGGTCAAGGTATAGATACAGGTACGGGTAGCACGGCTGCTAATTTGACTCAAATCGGCACGCCAGATCTCGAACTGCCTGTTATTGCTAACTCTTATGGTATTGAAGTCAGTTACAGAATTAGCGATCGCTTTGCACTAGGTGGTTGGGTTGGCTATACTGCTGCCCGCGCGATCGGTTTGGGAGATGCATCAATCTGGAATTACGCCCTCACCCTGGGATTTCCCGATCTGGGCGAAGAAGGCAATCTCGGCGGAATTATTATCGGGATGCAACCGAAATTAGCTGGTACGAGTAGCGGTTTGAGAGCGGTAGGGCAATCGAGCGACCCCGATACTTCGATTCACGTTGAGGGCTTTTACAGACACCAAGCTACAGATAATATCTCCATCACCCCTGGTTTAATTTGGCTGACAGCTCCAAATCATAATACTGAGAACGAAGACATCATCATTGGGACAATTCGCACTGCCTTTGAATTTTAATCGCTACAAAACATCGGGAGTCGGGAGTTGGGAGTCGGGAGTCGGGAAGAGCTTACAACAACCAACAACTAACAATTAACTAAGCGAATTTTTCCCACGCCTGGGTGACAATTTCGCTCAGCCTGCGGCGCTGGCGATCGTCTAATAAGCTATCATCTGCTAGCAGTTGGGCAGTTAGCTGTTCTAAAGATTGTCCTTGGGAACGGACGAACTGAATTACGCCCGCGATCGCCGTGGCTATCAATTCATCGCTAATTGGTTTTTGTCTGAGATTAATAATTTCTTCGGGGCTAGTCGGGATGGGATAATGCATGGCGGGAGTTTACAAGATGAAAAACTGTTTTAATAAATCCAAACACATTTGTAAAATTTCTTAAACTTGTTCTAAGCAAGCTTATTTTTGGCAAGCTTAGCCTAGGCTAAACCCTTGTCACCTCTGTCCAAATTGGTAGTTTACCCATAGACAAAAGCGCCAAGATGAAAGAACTCTTGTATATTGAAATCCCCACACCAGACACATCTGTCGTTCGGAACTGGTTGCAAGCGGAATTTGAGCCAGGAATCGGGCAAAAAGCGCCCGCGCCTGAAGGTTTTCGCTTGCAGATACCTATAGATACAGCGATAAAGACAAATATTTCAGATCCGACGGAAAAAAAGCTAGGGGAGATCTCCGCTTTTGTCTGGTCGGTACAGCGTACTACATATCTCAAAGTCTTCCGTTGGGCAGATTTTCCCCTACCAGGAGAACGGCAATTTCTGCAAAGTCTTGTGAAGCAGGTTAGAAACAAGTTTCCTCATAACTATCCCGCACCCCCGACTGTAGATCTATCCCAGCAATCAATTTTTGCAGCGCTCGCTCCCTACTACCCCCTCACCGTCAAGTATTTTCAGCAAATGCCCAATGGCGAATACGACCTCAAACGAGTTTACTGGTGGGAACAAAGGTGGCGCGAAGGAGTACGAAATCCACAGCAGCCGCGTCAAGTGATTTTTTCTCGCATTGGGGAAATGGAACAAGGAGGACAAGGGAGACAAGGAAGCAATTCTAGTCACCAGCCATTAACCACCAGCCACTCACCCGATTCCCGACTCCCGACTCCCGATTCCCTTACATACGACCTGATCTACGTTGGTGGTGCATTAGGCGTAATTCATGCGGCGGTGATGGCGCAGCTAGGTTATCGCGTGTTGTTGTTGGAGCGCTTACCCTTTGGACGGATGAATCGGGAGTGGAATATCTCCCGCACGGAATTACAAAGTTTAATCGAGCTAGGCTTGCTGACTCCCGCAGAATGCGAAAGTATTATTGCACGAGAATATAAAGACGGATTCAATAAGTTTTTTGATGGGAACAATCCATCCCACTTGAAAGCACCGATCCTCCATACTCCAACGGTGCTGAATATAGCCTTGGATGCAGAAAGGCTGCTGCGGCTGTGTGGAGAGAAGTTAAAAGCTGCGGGAGGTGAAATCTGGGATGAAACCGAGTTTCTCCGTGCGGATATCGAGCGATCGCAAGTTAGATTGCAAGCTCAACACTTACCCAGTCAAACTCAAAAACAAGCCAGCGGACGAGTTTTAATTGATGCGATGGGAACGGCTTCACCGATTGCTTGGCAATTAAATGGAGGCCGTGCCTTTGATAGCGTTTGTCCGACGGTAGGAGCAGTAATTAATGGCGGCTTCGAGCCTGGAGTATGGGATGCCCAGTATGGCGATGTCCTCAACAGCCACGGCGACATCTCGCGAGGACGACAGTTAATTTGGGAATTATTTCCTGGTGCGGGAGAGGAAATAACAGTTTATTTATTCCATTACCATCAAGTCAATCGAGAAAATCCTGGCTCGTTACTGGAGATGTACGAAGACTTTTTCACGATTTTGCCAGAGTATCGCCGTTGCGACCTAGATAAACTTGTATGGAAAAAACCTACATTTGGTTATATTCCAGGGCATTTTAGCATCGGGAGTCGCGATCGCACGGTTGCTTTTGACCGGCTAGTGGCGATCGGAGATGCGGCTTCGCTGCAATCTCCCCTCGTCTTTACAGGTTTTGGCTCCCTAGTCCGAAATCTCAGCCGTCTCACAGCCTTATTAGATACAGCCTTAAAGCACGATTTGCTCAGTGCAAGCGATTTAAACCAAATTCGCGCTTATCAAAGTAATGTTGCCGTGACTTGGATGTTTTCTAAAGGCATGATGGTTCCCACAGGTAAGTTTTTACCGCCAGCACGGGTCAACTCGATGTTGAATAATTTCTTCGGACTGTTGACCGACGAATCTTTAGAAGTTGCCGAGCGCTTTATTAAAGACCGCTTTGATTGGTTTACTTTTAATCGTTTGGCGCTCAAGGCGGCTAGAAAAAATCCAGTATTGCTGCTCTGGATTTGGGAGTTAGCTGGAGCTAAAGATCTGCTGCGATGGCTGCTGAGTTACTTCAACTTTAGCTGGAACGCCTTGCTAAGTCTCTGTTTTAGCAGCTGGTTACCGAGTTTCTTACGCCAGATCCAGCCGTGGTTAGAACCCCGCTATCCCAGATTGTGGTTGAGGCTGCTAGCACAAAGCTATGCCCTGACGACAGGAATGGGAAGACCCCAACTGGCGATCGCCCCTCATCCCCACACGCCTGCAATTGGTTCTCAAGATGTGGTTAGTGGTTAATTGTTAGTAATGGGTAGTTGCAAGAGGTATTTTCACGCACCACGCACCACTCATTACTGATTCTGGTTTCTAGGTGGAAATTTCGGTAATTCAATCGATGCCAGTGATTTTCTACCTTTGGGTGGATGCCAGGGATAAACAACTGGTGAAGGCCAGTTGAGGTTAACCTGGTTCCGCTCGGATTGGGAAGCAGCGGCTGGGGAAGCTTCCGGCTCGCTTGCTGGTTCGCCGATTTCTGATTCGTTGGTGGAATGTGGTTCTGGTATTTGTGTTTGAGGTGCGAGACTATCAGTATCGAGACTCCCAAGCTCGAGCGATATCGTATCGTCAGCTTCTATTTCCTCTGCTGCGGCTTCTTCTTGTAACAAACTAAAGAAATCATCTAAGTCTACTTCTTGGCTAGTTTCTGAAAAGAAAAAACTTCGATCGGCAGAGCTATTATTACTTTGCAGATCGAAAGCTCCAGTGCTGGGGGTAGAGTTGAAACTGTAAGGTGCTTGGCGATCGCTCAAGAAGTTGTCCGCCGTCCACTCATTCAATGGTGACTCTGAAGATTCTCGCTCGCGATCGATAAAATTCGGGGTTTGAATCGACCAAGGAGTAATTGGTTGCGGGTTGGGAAATAACGATTGGGTTCTTAAGCTACTAGAATTGTTTTCTGGGGGTCGATCGGTCGTAGAGTCGGGTGATTCCGCACATTTTTCTAGCGCTACTTTTAACTGCATCGTGTAGCGTTGCTGTCGCAGTAAGCGGGAGCGGAGATCGCGACAGGATGTCTCTACTTGCATTAGCTGATAAGATTGCTCGTTATATTTAGACTGCACGAGAGCGCATTCCCTCTCCATTTGGGCAATCCGTTCTCGGCTAGAGTTTAAGTCATCAGTCAGGGTTTCAACCAAAATTTTCTGCTGCTGGATGGCTTGCTCTGCTGTCTCTAGCTTGGAGGATAGAGATTCTACTTGCGATCGCGCTTGCTCCTGAGCTTGAATTTTTTGGGCAAGCTTCGCCTCTGCCTCGCGCGATCGCCCTCTTAGGTACTGCAATTCGTTTTGGCTATTTTCTAGCGATCTCTCCAACTGAATTACCCGTTCTACTAGTTTGGTATTGGAGCCGCGCATCTCCTGAATGAAACTCAATAATGTCGTGACTTCTTCAGGAGTTAAAGATGCTCCACCATTCTCTGCCGAGTCCATCCAGCGAGCAACAGACGACCAAGAATTGACTGCGGGATCTTCCGGTTCTACAGAAACATCGCGGGCAACAGCAGTATATTCGTCCGCTGACTCAGATAAATTGGTTTCGTTTTGGTTTGCTGGAGATGCCCCACCATTGACAAGCCCATTATTGGCAAAATTAAACCACTCAGCAAATGGCGCACTATTGACTTTTTCTGCTTCACTCATGGTCTTTTACCCCGCTGTAAAAACTCTTAGCTGCCCCGATACCAGACTTTCTATTATTCATCTACTTTTAAAAGATTTTTTTAAAGATTCAGACTTTCTTAAAAAAAATAGAGCTTTTGCCATAAATAAAGTTTTCAGTATTTATGCTGGTAATCTTTTCCAAATTCTGTATGTAGAAATATAAAATAATTAGATAGTTAGGCGAGTTGTTACTCTCGTTTCTATCCTGTAGCTATCTTACCTCTACCACCTCGATTGGAGAAAGTCGGTTATCAGTTATCAGCGACTAGTTATCAGCGACCCGTGACCTCTTGCTTCTTGTCACGCGTCACGCACCACTCCATTGCCTCTTGCCAATAATCACTAACTGCTTGCTCTATGTCATTTTATTTTCCTTCTCGGACTTGGCTAGGAGTTGTGCTGGGTAGTTTAGGACTTTGGTTTTTACCAATACCTGGAATTGCCAATTCTGCGATCGCGGCAAAAAAAATTTATATTTCCTATGGAGCAATCGAACGTTCTATTTCCGTAAACTCTCTAGAAGGCTACGCCAAGAAAGGCATAGTTGACGACGATCTAGCTACCTATGCAGCATATGTCAATCCGCAACGATTGTTGCAATTACAGCGAGTTTTACTGACAAGGATCGATTTAAGTCCAGTCGCAGTCTCTCAGTTTCTCTATACGCCAACTGGGAAAACCCTGTTGGAAAGGCTAGGAGAGGTTGTCCAAACCGAATCTCGGCAATCAGGATTTTATGCCCTACGGTCGGCACTCATTTTGGCGGCAGCCGATCCAAAAGGTTTAACACTCCTGAACATACTACACAAATTTCCTACTAATGTACGAGTTAACATGGGTCGGATGCTTCAACTGGCAGAAGCCCTAGAAACGTTAATTAGCCAATCTCGCAGAGCGATCGCCTTAATCTCAGAGAATTCGACAGTTGCAGCCACTCAAGTCCAAGGAATAAATTTTTCTCAGTTACCAGATTTGCAATCGCTTGGAAGTTTTGGCTGGAGCAAGCAAACCTTAAAACTGAGCGATCGCCGCCGCAATCGTGCTTTTGTTGCCGATCTTTATTTGCCGAAGGAGCAGGGGAGCAATCCAAAATCCCCCGACTCCCGACTACGCGGCTTTGATGCGGAGGACACCTCGCCTGGAGCCCGCTTCCCGACTCCCGACTCCCGGCTATTTCCAGTCATAGTTATTTCCCACGGTTTAGGGAGCGATCGCACTAGTTTTATTTATTTAGCCGAGCAACTAGCCAGTTATGGGTTTGCCGTTGCAGTTCCCGAACATCCTGGTAGTAACGCCGAACAATTGCGATCGCTGTTCTCCGGTCAAGCAGCAGAGGTAGCAGAACCAAGTGAGTTTGTCAACCGTCCTTTAGACGTAAAATACTTATTGGATGAATTAGAGCGATTAAATGCAGCTAATCCCAGTTGGCAGTTGAATGTAAAACAAGCAGCTATTATTGGTCAATCTTTTGGCGGTTATACTGCCCTAGCTTTGGCAGGTGCAGGCTTGAATTTTAACCAACTGCGTCGAGATTGTAACAACCCTCAAGATATCTGGAATTTGTCGTTGCTACTTCAGTGTCGTGCTTTGGCTTTACCTTTGACTCAGGATAATCTACAAGACTGGAGAATTAAAGCTGCGATCGCGATTAACCCATTTACGAGTAGTATCTTTGGAGAACTAGGGTTAAAAAAGATTCAAATTCCGGTGGCAATCGTCAGCAGCAGTGCAGATACAATCGCGCCTGCATTACCAGAACAGATTATCCCCTTCGCTTGGCTGAAAACCAAGCGAAAATACTTGGTGTCTATCGATCGCGCTAGTCATTTTTCTACAATTGGCGAATCAGCTGCGGAAGACTCCGATCCGATTCCCCTACCCGCACAAGTTATCGGTCCCAATCCGGCGATCGCGCGTCGCTACGTTAGCGTTTTGAGCGTAGCGTTCATGGAGACTTATCTCGGGCGAAACCCTCAGTATCGTCCTTATCTCAGCTCCTCCTATATTCAAACTATCAGCCAAGCACCGCTAGATGTTAGTCTCGTTTCATCATTACCACTGACTCAGCTAGCCAATTCTATTTGTGCGGTTGTCGCAGCCCAGCAGAATTTTTGTCCTCAGGCTTACAGGCGCGGGAGAAACAGCAGTCAGTGAACAGGAGTCAGGAGAATTTTTCCGCGCCCACTACTGACTACTCTACTAACTCTAGTTAGAGGTCAAATTGCGATCGCGCTTGCTAACTTGGTGAATGCGTATCAAGATCGGGAGTTAAATGGTGATGGACAAGACTTTATTGATGATTTTACTGTTGGGTTTGCTGCTCGGTTTCATCGTAGCGCCCTTTTCTGGCTTAGCCTTGCTGATGATTTTCCTACTAACTTCAGCTATTTTGTGGGCGGGCTGGACGCTTGTAAGCGTTTTAATCCGTGGTAAGACGAGCGACAGTAATTTGTAGTTCAGCGGTCTATGATAGTGCGGTAATTTGTGCGGTAATTTGTTAGTTGCGATCGCAAATGACTATGGTAATTACAAAATGGTCATTACAAAAAAGAACGATAGATTTCGCTTTCTAACGTACCGCTAAAATATCCCTGTCCGATGGGTGTTTTCTGCCAGTCTGTCAACGCTTCATCTGGCGTAGCTCGTACTGTTGATACCAATTCTGCCCGAATTTGCTGAATCAGCTCCTGCTCTGTCAGCTTGGTATCTCTTAGTTTTGGTGTAGATGTGGAAGTTCGAGCGATCGACATTATGGCTTCTCCCTCTTGCACCAAGATTTGAATTTAAATATTTATGTCCCCATATTGTCAGGCTATAACCGCACGTACATTCAGCAGCTTAAAAATTCTTGACAAAGAGTGATGCGCGAGCAGAGGCGAAAGGTAAAAGACAAGAGTAAGAAGCGAGTAGATTGTACCTGCTCGCTTCTCGCTGATAACTAAAAAAAGTGTCACTGGAGTTGAGTTGAAGCGGTAGATCTTAAGTTATTTACATTTGTAGATATACTCATTAATGCCCTGTAAAGACTAGAGCGCCAAGACTAAGAGTTACAGAATGTAAGGACGGTTGCATCAGGTTATATAAAGTCAACTCTTAGCTTCCAGTCTCTAGCCTTTAGTCCCTCATAACTCCCTCGCTGTCATATGCCCGTGTACTGTACTCAAGGTCACAAAAATTTGCCTGAAAGTCGTTTTTGTATGCATTGCGGCGAGAAGCTGTCTCTAGCGTCGGGAAATGGCTTATCTTCAGGACAAATGTTGGGCGATCGCTATTCGATCGTGCGTTTACTAGCACAAGGTGGTTTTGGACGCACCTATCTAGCGGAGGATACCAACCGCTTTCGCGAACTGTGCGTTTTGAAAGAATTTGCACCCCAAGCACAGAGTAATACTGTTTTACGCAAAGCAGCAGAATTATTTGAAAGGGAAGCAGGAGTGCTTTATAAGTTACAGCATCCACAAATTCCCCGCTTTCGCGAATTATTTCGCGTCAAAATTGATAGTAAAGAACATTTATTTCTCGTTCAAGATTACGTAGAAGGAGAAACCTACCGCAGCCTGCTAGACGAGAAAATGCAACAAGGAAAACGGTTTAGCGAGACAGAAATCGTTCATCTTTTGCAACAAATCCTCCCTGTATTGGATTACATCCACAGTGTAGGAGTTATTCATCGGGATATTTCCCCAGAAAATTTAATTTTACGCACTAGCGATCGCCTGCCAATGTTGATTGATTTTGGTGGTGTCAAACAAGTTGTTGCAACTGTTGCATCCGCTAGATCTAGTAAGGGAACGCATACTGCTACGCTACTAGGAAAAGTTGGCTACGCACCACCCGAACAAATGCAGCAGGGAGTAGTTTATCCCCATAGCGATTTGTATGCTTTAGCTGCTACTGTATTGGTGTTGCTCACGGGTAAAGAACCACAGGAATTAATCGACGATCGCAATCTGGCATGGCACTGGCGACAAGAAGTTCATCTCACGCCAATGTTGGGGACGGTATTAGATAAAATGCTATCTCCTCGTCCTAGCGATCGCTATCATTCAGCCGGACACGTTTTACATCTTTTACCGCAGCATAGCGCTGTTGTAACACCCGTACCTACTCCCATGACAGTAGCCGTTAATAAGTCACCAGCTGCCGTTGCTGTCAAGCCAGTTATTCATATTCCCCGACCATTTATTATTAATATTCCCAAGCCAGCTATTAAGTTTTCTCAGGTAATTAACAAATTTCCCAAGCCAGCTATTAACTTCCCCAAACCAGTTATTAACATTCCTCAATCAGTTATTAACATTCCCAGCGCTACTTTTTTCAAAACCAAAAAAATCTGGTTGGCATTACCTATAGGAATCGTATCTGCATATATGGGTTGGTTATTGGTGAGTGGATGGTTGCAATTTCAATCGTCTTTGACTGAGAAGAAAACGCCTCAGCCGCAAAAGGTAGTTGCTAAACCTCAGTTTTCTGCTGCCGAACAGCGACGCAAGAATCAATTGCGCGATCGTCGCCAGCGCCTGGGGATAAATAATAGGTATTACATTGCTTTAGTCGACCAAGTTTTTTGGGAAAGATATCCTCAGTATAAGGGTCGTCGTCTCACTACTAATCCAGCAGATGCAAAAATTAGAGCTGAGTGGGATAATACGGCTGGAGAATGTTTAGATTGGTTGCAATCTCTGCCATCGGAAACTCGCAAGCGTTTGGGTAGTTATTCGCAAAAAGATCGATCGCGTTGGCAACAGCAATTGTATCAGTTAAATCTGAGCAATCGAGCTTTATACGATTTAGCCGATGCCGCCTTTTTACAAATGTTTCCTCAACAACGGGGACAAAATTTTATGAATAAGCCAATTAATCAGGTTTGGTATGCAATCGCCGAGGAGAAATTGCAGGCTATCCGGACGGGAAACGCTTATGAAAAAATTGAGTTCGATTCTGGAACGAGTGAAAGACAAGTTAGCGGTAGATTGGAGTCAGGCGAAGGCAAAACTTTTGTTGCCAAACTGACAAAAGAACAGGTAATGCAACTGGAATTGGAAGCAGATCCGCAAGTGTTAATCTCAGTATATTCTCCTACAGGTAAGATTAAACTGATGGAGGATTCTCGCGATCGCAATTGGGATGGTAATTTACCAGAATCCGGTTTTTACGAGTTCGTTGTTGTATCTACTGCGTCTCGAGCTAGCGATTATCAGCTTAAACTGATCGTTAGCGAATAGTAGTCTGCATCCATGTCAATAAAATTCCTCTGGCGATTTCTATTACCTATTATTGCGAGCGCGGGTACTGTTTATATAACTGTTTGTTTATTTCTCTACTTTCAACAAACGCGATTTATCTTCTTTCCTCGCGCCACTATTGATACTACACCAGCAGCTTTTAATCTAGATTTTCAAGAAGTATGGCTACCTGTAAAAACAGTAGCAGATCGGGTAGAAAAAATCCATAGTTGGTGGATACCTGCATCGACACCAAGCGATCGAGTACTCCTATATTTACACGGTAACGGAATTAATATTGGAGCAAATGTTGCCCATGCAAGCCGATTTCATCATATGGGGTTTTCGGTACTACTTCCCGATTATCGCGGTTATGGTTGGAGCGAGGGCAATTTTCCGACTGAATCTCAAGTTTATCAAGATGCACGAGTGGCTTGGGATTATCTAGTTAAGGAGAAAAAGATTCCACCTCAGCATATTTTTATTTATGGACATTCTTTAGGCGGTGCAATAGCGATCGAACTAGCAGTAAAATCTCTAGATGCAGCCGGATTAATTGTTGAAAGTTCTTTCACATCGGTTGCAGACATGGTAGAGCGTCAGCAAATTTATCGGATTTTTCCGATAGATCTACTGTTGCATCAACGATTTGACTCTATTAATAAAGTGCGATCGCTCGCTATGCCAGTCTTGTTTATTCACGGTACTGCCGATTGGCAAGTTCCTGCTAGCATGAGTCAACAATTATATCAAGCTGCACCGCAACCAAAGCAAATCTTTTTGGTTCCAGATGCAGGGCATAATAATACGGCTGAGATTGCAGGGAGTAAGTATTTTCGGGTAGTACAGCAGTTTGTGAAACAAGTAGAGAACGAAGAAACTAAATAAAATTTAGTTTGTAGAGACACGACATTTTGAAGAAATTATAGAAATGCGAAATTTTACATCTTTTAGTTTGAGGTGGTAATTTATGTCATAGGTTGTCACTTTCTCATCACATTTACAGTCAAAACTAAGGAGAGCAACTAATGAGATATCAAACGAGATCGCAGTAGTTGCTTGTCGCCATTTCTACCACAAAGATTTATGCTGTACTTCCTGCTTACTTGGGTAGCCACCGCTATCGCGCTTCTGATTACAGCCTACATCGTCCCAGGTTTTGAGTTCAATAATAATTTCACTTCGGCATTAATTGCTGCGGCAATTTTAGGGCTAGTTAATGCGATCGTGCGACCAATTCTGATAATTTTGACTTTACCGGTTACTCTGTTAACGCTTGGTCTATTTTTACTTGTTATTAATGCCCTGATGTTGTGGCTGGTAGGTTTTATTACCCCTGGTTTTGTTGTTACTGGCTTTCTACCTGCCTTGTTAGGTTCAATCGTCCTGACGCTGGTTGCTACTGTGTTAGGTCAATTAGTCAGAAATGTTAGCTGAAGTTGCCAATCTACCTCAAGTTGAATTGTAGGTTGCTGGTATCGTTGAACGCTTAACACTAAAGACAGTCCGCATTCAGTTCATCTCACTACAGCTAGGGGGTTGCCTTGATGCAAGATCGCAATTCTCCACCTCTACCAGCGAATATATCGCGCCAAGAACTACGGCAGCTAGTGCGATCGCAACTGCAAGCACTACTAGAACAAGAAGACTTGCGGGGAGCTAAAGCTTTACTCGTACCCGTACAGCCTGTAGATATTGCTGCAGTTATTACAGAATTACCAGCGACAAAACAAGCGATCGCATTTCGCTTACTCTCAAAGAATGAGGCGATCGAAGTTTATGAATATCTCGACTCTCACGTACAGCAGGTACTCATAGAGGAATTTAAGCAGCAAGATGTGCTTGATATTGTAGATAAAATGTCTCCTGACGACCGAGCGCGACTATTTGATGAGTTACCCGCGAAAGTCGTCCGACGTTTATTGAATCAACTCAGCCCTACCGAACGCCAAGCTACTACGCTACTTCTAGGCTACAAACCTGATACTGCTGGGCGACTGATGACCACGGAGTACATTGCTCTCAAGGAAAATTCAACGGTTGCCCAAGCCTTAGAACGGGTGCGCCGCTTAGCAGACGTAACAGAAACTATTTACTATCTGTACATTACCGATGAGTCCCGCCGTCTTACTGGTGTGCTTACCTTGCGATCTTTATTAACTGCTCCGTCACAGCAAACTGTGGGTGAAGTGATGCAACGGGAGGTAGTGTTCGTACACACAGATACCGACCAAGAAGAAGTTGCCAGGATCGTACAGGAGTATGACTTTGGCGCAGTACCCGTAGTAGATACCGAACAGCGTCTTGTCGGCATCGTCACAGTTGACGATGTCCTCGATGTCATCGAGCAAGAAACGACAGAGGATATCTATACGCTGGGTGGTGTCGAGTCTGGAGGCGATAAATATTTCCAAACAACTAACTTATTTAAAATCGCGCGGATGCGGGTTAAATGGTTGTTCGTTCTCCTGTTTGCCAATACAGCCACCAGTGCTGTCATTGCTAACCAAGAAGAAATCATCGAACAGGTTGTTACTCTAGCTGCCTTTATTCCCTTGCTGATTGATGCAGGTGGTAACGTCGGAGCGCAGTCTTCAACCGTAGTGATTCGCGGTTTGAATCTACGTGAAGTTAGCGTTAAAAAAGCTCTGAGTGTAATTACAAGAGAAACTTTGGTTGGGGTGTTACTGGGAGTCATGCTAGGACTAGCAGTAATTCTTTGGGCTTACTTTTTAGAAAACAATTGGGGAGTGGCGATCGCTGTGGGGATCAGTTTGCTAGCAATTACTTTTCTAGCGTCAGTTTCCGGTTCTGCCCTACCTTTTTTGTTTAGCAAGCTCGGTTTAGATCCGGCTTTGATGTCCGCCCCGTTTATCACTTCTGTGGTTGACGTTTTAGGTGTTTTGATATACCTTTGGGTAGCACGGATGGTTTTACAATTGTAAAAATAATCTGAGGTGATGGGGCTCGCCTTAACCGCCATCTGGAAATTGACATTACTACCAGAGGGCTGATGGCTCCTACTGTTCCGACTTGCGGCGGAAGGGTAGGGCTGTCAGCAGCTAATCTGACTTTCCCACGCAAGTCATGGTTCAATTGTTAACCGACCTGTAATTGCGTGATGTTAGACAGTATTATCTGGATTTTGCTATTTGGCTTTTTTGGCGGTCAAATTGCTCGTCGCTTGAAAGTTCCGGCACTTGTAGGCATGGTGCTGGCGGGGATTTTCTTAGGTCCACAGGTGGCAAATGTCATCAGCCCTGGCGTACTGGAAGCAGCTGGCGCTCTGCGAACTATTGCTGTGATGACAATTTTGATGAAGGCAGGGTTGGGGCTGGATCGGGAAAAGCTAGCACGACAAGGAACTGTAGCACTGCGGTTGGGTTTTTTACCAGCGGCGTGCGAGGCAGTAGCCATTGCCTTGGCTGCCATGATAATTTTTCAGTTCGATTTTCCCACGGGATTAATGCTAGGTTGCATCATTGGGGCAGAGTCTCCAGCCGTCATCGTGCCAGGAATGTTGCGGTTGAAAAGTCTTGGTTGGGGCGTAAATAAAGGAATTCCCGATGCGATTTTGACGGGTAGCGCTCTGTCGGATGTGTTGCTGCTACTGGTGTTTAGCCTATTATTGACATTTCTCTCCCAGGGGAGTGCAGCAGGTGTGACGTTACCTGGAGGTTTTACCTTAAGTGCATTGCAGTTGCTGCCGTTGCAAATTATTGCCCAAATCGTGCTAGGAGTTTTACTGGGGTTACTGACGGCGCGGCTTTTAGTATCTCTGCTGGCAAAGCAAAACTGGACGCAGAATGCGGTACAAGATACGCTGGTAGCGGCAAGTTTGGCACTGTTGCTAGTGGTATTGGCGGAGAAATTCCCGTTTTTCTCCGGCTACCTAGCAGTAATGGCAATTGGATTTTTCGCGATCGCATTCGATCCTCCTTTAGCACGACGATTGCGGAGTGGGTTTGATAGTTTGTGGGTGGTGGCAGAAATCGTCTTGTTTGTCCTACTAGGAGCAAGCATTCAACTGCAAGTGTTAGGAAAGATTTTACTTCCAGGGCTACTGATTCTGATAATTGGAACGTTAATCGGACGAGTAATTGGGTGGTACTTGTCTACATTGGGTAGCAACTGGAACTGGCGGGAGCGATTTTTTCTCTTACCTGGTAATTCTGCTAAAGCAACCGTTCAAGCAGCAATCGGCGCGCTACCGCTAGCATATGGAATTGAGGGAGGAGAAACAATTCTGGCGATCGCCGCACTCTCAATTCTAGTTACTGCGCCTTTGGGAGCTTGGGCAATTCCGACATTTGCACCTAAACTACTGGAGCGCGGAGAGGTTGACCCGACCAAAGTAGCGATCGCCCATCGCGTCATCATCTTAGCAGCCGTGGATACCTCTCCTCTAGCCACTCAAGTGCTGACTAAAGCCGCAGAACTCGCCCGTCGGAGTGACGGGGAGGCGATCGTGTTGCACGTCATCCGCACTCAAGATTTTAAAAAAGTGGAACGGCTGAGAGAAAAAGCCCAACGTCTGATGGCAGATATCCGCTATCAATTCATCACCTTAGAAGGATCGATACCAGAAACTATCGTCCGAGTTGCGCAAGAATCTGGAGTGGCTGAAATTGTCATGGGTAAACGAGGACATCGACCTTGGAATGAAGTTTTAGTCGGTTCGGTTTCCCAAGCAGTGTTGGAATCGAGTCCGACTCCAGTCATTGTTGTTGAAGATAACCAGATGTTACTGAATTCGCTTGAATCCTAGTTTGATTCCATACGTTTCTTTAAGCGCGATCGAGCATTTCATGCTAAGATTGGACTAACGAGAATTATTTTCGGCTACGTGACTAAGCATTAGACACTTTGCCATAGACATCTTCCCGGATCTAAATCTCTACAGCCTAGTAGGTTTGGGAGATACTATATGTCATTTGTAGAAAATATTTTAGCTAGAAGCACTTACTTTTTTGGTATTTCAAGCTAGTTAATCTATAAGAACGTAGCAGTGCAGTAAAAAATGGGAGATGCGTACGGTTGTTAGTGGGTTCCTACTACTATGAAGTTCAAATGTCTTTTGTTTTAATCTCTCTAGTTGTCTCATCTGACTTCGCCCGTTTTGTTGCTACAGAATTACGATCGCAGTCACTTGGGAAAAAAGACATAGTTAAATGCTTAAAAGCTTTAGGGATTAAAAATCGAGATATTTTAAACTTAAAGTGCAAAGCAGAGCTATGAACTCACCTCCAAATTGCTGCAGTTTCCTGGGAAAAGTAGGCTGCTGTATTAACAAAAATTGGTTGGGAAATGCAAGTTTTATTAAAAGAGGCAAAGCTAGACGAAGCAGATTTGGATGAGGCATATCTAGAGAATGCAGACCTCATCAGAGGCGATCGCCTTCAATTCTGAAAGAAAAATATCTGTCTTAAAATTGGAATACAGCTGAGAGCATTGCTCTGAAGCATTTTACAGAACCATCGCATTTATTCATGCCGATCGCTTTTATGCAAAAACTCAATAGTGTGTTAGCATAACGAGTGAGCATGAATTCGGTTATATTGTTTGTTTTTAAAACTAACAGGCTTCTCTCCGAAATCTAACCTCTCTACACCTTTTGATTTTGGAGACAATCTATGTCAATATATGTTGGTAATTTATCATATGAGGTTACGCAAGAAGACCTCAATGCTGCTTTCACACAATATGGTTCTGTAAAGCGAGTGCAACTTCCCACCGATCGCGAAACCGGTCGGGTGCGAGGCTTTGCTTTTGTGGAAATGGATACAGATACCGAAGAAACAGCAGCCATTGATGCTCTCGATGGTGCTGAATGGATGGGGCGCAACCTGAAGGTTAATAAGGCAAAGCCTAGAGAAGACAGAAGCTCATTCGGTGGTAATCGCAGAGGTAATTTCTCTAGTCGCTACTAAGCTTTAAGACAGATAATTTAACTCTAAGGTTTAAGGGTAGATCGGGAGTCTACCCTTTTTTACTAACAACTTAATTTCAGGATGTATTGCCCAAATTCTGTCCTAATTTAGTCAATCGATCGGAGAATAAATGGCACAAATTACTCTGGGTGAAAATGAAGGAATTGAGTCAGCCTTGCGTCGATTTAAGCGAGAAGTTTCTAAAGCAGGGATTTTTCTAGACATCAAGAAACATCGTCACTTTGAAACGCCAATTGAAAAACATAAACGTAAGGAACTCGCTAAGCATAAGCAGCGTAAAAGACGTTCGCGCTACTAAGGTAGCCGTCTAAAATTTCAGTTTTTACAGATTGAAATGACATCACTTTTATAACACAACTGAAATTTAGCAACCTTGGGAAAATGCTAACAGAGTAAAGTCGTGAAAATTCAAGTACTGGACATCCAAATTGGCGATCGCATTATCGCTTACTGTAATTATAAAAGACAAGCTGTACTGTTAAGCAGATACTAGTTTCAGATCGAGGTAGCATCGCACTGACAGTATGTCCTTTCCGTAATGGTATTAAGGATAGAGTCAGCTTCTTTTTTAGTCACGCTAGTTTTGAAGGCGATCGCATTGACTAATTCATCCTTATTCATACAACTTAGTTTCAACACGCCAACACTATTGTAGTCTGGGGCAAGCAACTGTCATGGCAGTCAGATGGATGTTTGGGGCGTTATCGTCATACTGCAACCAAATCGCTTAATGGCAGACTTCTGACCTGTCTTCTCCTACTTCACCAATCTCCGCTCTGGTTAGTCAAAAGAGAGAAAAAAGTAGTTTTCTCCAAGAGGATTGGGCGATCTACTTAGTCATAGTCGAGTAAAACTGTATTGTAAGGATGAATAACGATCGCTCCTGGGAGTAGGATCGACTGTAGCTAGCTCGCACTTGAGATGAATATCTACACTAGTTGCTTCAATATTTGCTCTTTACGCTTGCCACAGAATCTGAAATTCAAAAATAGAGCCGATACAGGCGATCGCCATCTCAAACAGCATCAATCTCAATTTTTACTACCAATTTTAATTGCCTGCTTTTTCTTCTACCTACAAGCCCGTTACTTGCATTTAGCGGCATTTCCATTTACGGATGAGGGAGTTTACGCGGAAGCGGGTAGATTGATGCTAGACGGACTCGTACCGCACAAAGATTTTCCCCTTTGGCATCTGCCGTTATTACCGCTATGGAGTGGCATAGTCTTGAAATTAACGGGAGATATGTATTGGGTACGGTTGTTATTTCTTGCCTTGAATTGTTTTGCCGTCGTTCCCTTTTACTTAACTTGTAAAAAGTTATGCCGTCATTCTTCAGCAGCAATTCTTGCCATTTTATTTTACCTGACATTTCACGAACTGATGTTTCAGGATTTTCGATTTTTGGCAATCAGACAAATGGCGAATGATTTTCTAATTTTATTCTTATACTTGGGAGTTTGTCAAAAGCAGTGGAAATGGACGCCAACGATCCAATCTCTCTTGTTTGGATCGTCAGTGTTACTATTTTTACCTAATCTATTGAATTTTTCTTTTCTTGCTTTGGCAATGGGTTACTCTGAAGAAACAAGAGTACAGCGATCGCGGCAATTTAAAAAATATTCTTTAATCGGTTTTCTAGGAATATTTATTTTGTCAATCTATTTCTTGTTCGTTCCTCACAGCCTCGACCAAGTTGTATTCGGGCAAATAAACCGCGAAGCTACTGGGAGATTCGATCGCTTATTTGTTCTCCTACAAGCTAAGAAAGACATATACTTGTATCTTCTTGGCTCCTTGGGACTAATTTACACCTATATTTGGCAAAGAAAACTGAGATTTTACGCTTTGGCAATGATAGGTTTGGTATTAACTAGTACTTTCCTTTCTTCTAACTTTTTTCCTCACTATATGTCTGGTGCAGCACCAGCATTGGCTTTTGGGATATTTGGGCTAGGAGTAGGAATCGATCGATTTTGCCAGCGTCTCCCCCTGAATGCGATCGCTGCAAACTTTGTCTCGCTTCTAATTTATATCCTACTCTTTTCATATCAATTTTCGACTACATTTCCATCGCTGTACGAGCAATGGATGAATAATCGCAATCCTAGTTACTATCAGACAATTGCAGCACTTGCCAAAACACCAGAACCACTGCTAACTATGGAACCTATCTTTGCTGTTGAAGCAGGAAAAAAGTTGGTAAGAACTCCGATTGAAATCTACTTCCGTGCCCCAGGAATCGATTTTCCCAATCCAGATGTTGCAACTAAGTTTAGTCAGCAAGATTTTCAAGCTATGACGGCTGAAGCCTGTACAATTTTTTTAGAAGGCAAGGGCAAACAAGTTTTTCCAACTCAGCTGCAAAAACAATGGCAACAAGAATTTCAGACTTTCCAGAAAACTCGTTGGGGAACCATTCTATTAACAAATAGTCCTGGTTGTCGTCAGTTATTAGCTAAAGGTTTTTAAACAGCGATCGCGCAAAGGCGCGAAGACGCAATTGTGGCGTTCCGGTTTAGCAGCTATATTACACCGCCCCAACTACCAGAGACTTTGGCTGTCATAAAGGTAAATACAGTACAACTCCCTGCCATTCTGCTTGCTCGCTACAATCGACCAGTAATAATAACTCATTAATTGCCTGTCGAATTGGCATTCGATCGTTGACCACAAACATCCCTGCCATCTGTTTTCCCTCAGCTAGACAATTGTAAGCAAAGTCTGGCATTGTTGCGCGATCGTAAGTGAGAAGGATACGCTCATTAATTGCTGCCCAAGCTAAAATCGCAGGATCGTCTGCTTCTCGCAAACCAATATCTTGAACGCGAATTAGATCGAGATTGGGTTGACGCAAAAACAGCCCTCGAACAATGTCACCGTTGAAATTTTCATCGGTTAACAAACTCAACATAACCGTTGTTACTGATTCTGCTGAGATAGTAAACGAGCACGAATTAAGCTGAGATCGGGTTGAATACTAGATAAACGCTGTTGCACTGATTCAGCTAACTGCTCTCTCTGATTTAAATATGCTTCTACAGCGTCTTGGTGTCGAAGGTAGTAACCAATCGTGTTGTAGACATCAGACAAAGATAGAGTTGAGTAACGATGAACGATGGACTCAGGAGATGCACCATCTTGAAACGCTCGAATTACAGTTTCCAGCAAAATCCTTGAAGTCCCAACTCGAATTGCTCCGGTGTCATCTTCTCGGAGTGGTGGTGTTTCACGTTCCAAAACGAGGCGCATGGATTAACTTTCCTAAATCTAGTACAGAATAATCGTAACCTAACGTAGAGAGTAATTATTCTGTTAATAAGCTGAAAGCGCTGTTTCACACGCGATTTATAGGCTTCTTTTTTTGGGCACAAACAAATAGTCTCGCGATTACTGTCCCAACTTAGAACTTGCAGCATAACGTTCCCGCTCACCGGACGCAGATAACCTTTGCATCTTAGCCAAACCAACTTTTGGCGGTCGGTGTGCATGGGCGTTGTTGGGCTGCGACCGCTTGTTTTAAGGAATTCATGAGCATGGTGCGTTCCCAAAAAACTATCGGAGGGTTAGTAGGAGTTACAGTAGGGAACACACCTTACAAGATCGGCGATCGCTGTATGTACTTGTAAGGTGTGTATCATGAGGAGCTATACATTTTATAAAATTCAGCTTCCGTCATATTAGTTGTTTCATTTTTGAAGGTATAAAATGCAGGTTTTTTATCAATAAACACCTGATTATCGAAAACAAAAAACTCTTGGTCTTCAAAAAGTCCAGCGGGAATTATGTAATGTTGATTTTCTTTAAGTCGGAAAAACAGATGACTCCCGCATTTCTTGCAAAAACCACGCTCTCCCCAATCTGACGAGTCATATACTGAAATATTATCTTCTCCTTCAAATGAGACATCCTTACCGCAGGAAATTGCCATCATTGGTCCGCCGCCCCATTTCCTGCACATACCACAGTGACATGCGCCAACATTTTTACTAACGTTTTTTGCATTAATACGTACGGCACCGCAAAGACAGCTTCCTTTGCCTTTGATTGTGTCTGACATTTAATACCTTCCCATGTTTGATATTTTGCTTACATATATGACGTTGTTCATCATCATCAGAGAGTAACCGCTACATCACAACCACGTGATTCTTGGCGGTCGATGGGCATGGGCATTGTTAGGCATTGTGTATTGGTACCTTGAGAGTAGCTCCTTGCTTTAAGCTTCCCATAAGCTACCGAATCGTTGGCACTAACGGCTGCCTGATACTTTGAAAAATTAGGTGGGCATTTACCCACCTAAAAATCAATTAGATTGCGTTGTCAATATCTCCACGGGCAAACGCTTAAAAGCAAGACGTTCGTTCTCGACATCGACAAAGATGGTGTCGCCGTCATTGAATTCATTTCGCAGAATTGACTTAGCAATTTGCGTTTCTAATTCCCGTTGAATTGCTCGTTTTAACGGACGCGCACCAAATACGGGATCGTAACCTACCTCTGCCAAGAAATCTAAAGCAGCATCAGATAGACGTAACGACATCTTGCGATCGCCCAGTCTTTTCTCCAATCGCTGAATTTGCAACTTGACAATCTGTCGCAGTTCTTGCAATTGTAGGGCGTGGAAGATGATAATCTCATCAATTCGGTTGAGGAATTCTGGACGGAAACTATTGCGCATTGCATCCATTACCCGACTGCGCATTTCTTCATAGCGCGAGTCATCCCCTGCAATATCTAAAATGTACTGCGAACCGATATTACTGGTCATAATGACAATGGTATTTTTGAAATCCACCGTATGACCTTGAGCATCCGTCACTCTACCGTCATCCAAAATTTGCAGCAGGACGTTGAACACATCGGGGTGTGCTTTTTCGATTTCGTCGAATAGGACTACAGCATAAGGACGACGGCGAATCGCTTCAGTCAGTTGTCCCCCTTCGTCATAACCTATATAACCAGGAGGCGCGCCAATTAAACGCGATACGGCGTGTTTCTCCATGTATTCCGACATATCGATCCGTACCATTGCCTCTTCGGTGTCGAAGAGATAGGCGGCTAAAGCCTTGGCGAGTTCGGTCTTGCCAACCCCCGTGGGACCGAGGAAGATAAAACTAGCAATCGGACGATTTGGATCGGCTAAACCAGCACGCGATCGCTGAATTGCATCAGCCACAGCTGTAACTGCTTCATTTTGACCAATGACACGATAGTGCAGTTCATCTTCTAAGTTGAGTAGTTTCTCTTTCTCAGTTTCCACTAACTTACTGATCGGAATACCCGTCCACTTAGAAATAACTTCAGCGATATCGGCTTCTGTTACTTCCTCCCGCAGCAGCGATTTACCCGTTTTTTGCGTTTGGGTTAATTGACTTTCTGCGGCTTGCAATTGTCGATGCAAATCAGTCAATTTGCCGTATTTTAATTCTGCCGCTTTGTTGAGATCGTAGTCTCTTTCTGCTTGCTGAATTTCGACGTTGACGCGATCGATTTCTTCTTTGACAGACTGAATCTTGTTGATAATATCCTTTTCCGACTGCCATTGAGCGTTAAGTGCCGCTTGTTCTTCCTTGAGATCGGCAACTTCTTTTTCTAACCGCCCTAACCTTTCTCTCGATGCTAGATCGCTTTCTTTTTCTAAAGATAAGCGTTCCATTTCTAACTGCAAAATCTTGCGATCGATCTCGTCTAATTCTTCCGGCTTGGAAGTAATTTCCATTTTCAACCGCGCCGCTGCTTCGTCTACCAAGTCAATTGCCTTGTCGGGTAAAAAGCGATCGCTAATGTACCGATTCGACAGAGTAGCCGCCGCAACCACAGCACTATCGGAAATTCTCACGCCGTGATGGACTTCATATCGTTCTTTTAAACCGCGCAGAATTGAAATTGTATCTTCGACGCTGGGTTGATCGACATAAACTTGTTGGAAACGTCGTTCTAACGCCGCATCTTTTTCAATATATTTGCGGTATTCATCTAAAGTTGTCGCCCCAATACAACGCAGTTCGCCCCGCGCTAGCATTGGTTTGAGTAAGTTACCCGCATCCATCGCCCCTTGGGTAGCACCCGCACCGACGACAGTATGAATTTCGTCGATAAATAGGACGATATTACCTTTAGACTCAGTAACTTCTTTCAATACCGCTTTCAAGCGTTCTTCAAACTCACCCCGAAACTTCGCCCCTGCAATCAATGCTCCCATATCTAAGGCGATCAACTTGCGGTCTTTGAGCGATTGGGGTACGTCACCAGCTACTATACGCTGAGCCAGTCCTTCCGCGATCGCAGTTTTTCCTACGCCAGGTTCGCCAATCAGTACTGGGTTATTTTTGGTGCGGCGAGACAAAATTTGGATCGTGCGGCGAATTTCATCGTCCCGTCCGATTACCGGATCGAGCTTACCTTGACGAGCGGCTTCAGTTAAATCGCGTCCGTACTTTTCGAGTGCTTCGTACTTGCCTTCTGGGTTTTGGTCGGTCACTTTCTGATTTCCACGCACTTGCTTAATCGTATTTTTTAGTTTGTTTTCATCTAAACCAAATTCTTGCAATAAACTTCTACCGAAACGATCGTCCTTAGCGTAGGCTAACAACAAATGTTCGATCGAAATGTATTCGTCAGCAAATTCCTGGCGGTAAGCATCGGCTCTATCTAACAGGGTATCGAGACTGCGTCCTAAATAAACAGAGCTAACGCTACCGGAAAGCTTAGGCTGACGTTGAATAAATTGCTCGGTGCGATCGCGTAATTTTGTGACATTCACACCAGCTTTGTTTAAAATACTGCTTGCCAGCCCTTCTTGTTCCAGCAGCGCCTTCATCAAGTGTTCGCTTTCAATTTGCTGCTGTGGAACAGCTTTAGCAATATCTGGGGTATGGGCGATCGCTTCCCAAGCTTTTTCGGTAAATTGATTGGGATTAGTGGGTTGCATCCGTTACTCTCCCCTCCTCTAAAATCTACTAACCATTCAGAGCTTTTCTGACTCGTGCCTCCCTCTAAGGTCATTGTAGAAATACTGACCTGGGATGCAAGATCGGTGTTTACGCAATCCATACGGGGTATTTCCGAATGGGTAGTTGGTAGTTAGTAATTTGTGAATGCACCCCTTACTTAACATTGATGACTTAATGCAAGAAGTGCCTTACACCTGTCAACACCATAACAATTCCCAATTCATTTGCTGCCTTGACTGAATCTGCATCTCTGAGACTTCCACCAGGTTGAACGATCGCAGTTATGCCAGCAGCGGCGGCTGTTTTAACTGAATCATCGAAAGGAAAGAAACCGTCGCTAGCCAGTACTGCACCTTGAGCTTTTTCTCTAGCTTGTTCTAAAGCAATTTGTACCGAACCGACGCGATTCATTTGTCCCGCACCTACACCTAGGGTAGCGCGATCGCGGGTCACGACAATTGCATTTGATTTGACGTGCTTGCACACCTTCCAAGCAAATAGTAATTCTTCTAACTGTGCTGGAGTTGGTTGTTTTTCCGTTACCATTTGCCATCGTTGAGGATCGGCGACCATATCGTCAGATGCTTGTATTAAGAAACCACCAGCAATAACTTTTACTGTTTCCTTTGCACCTAAGCCTAATTCTGGTAACAGCAAAACTCTAACTTTAGATTTACTAGCCAGAATTTCCCGTGCTTCTGTTTCGCATTCTGGAGCAACAACGCATTCTAAAAATGTTTTTGTTAAAGCTGTAGCCGTAGCTGCATCAATTGCTCGATTTAAGGCAACAATTCCCCCAAAAGCTGAAACCGAATCAGCATTAAAAGCCTTTTCATAAGCTTCGGAAATTGTATTTCCCAATGCCGTACCGCAGGGATTTGTATGTTTAATAATTGTCGCCGCAGGAACATCGGTAAATTCTGTAATTATTCGCCTTGCTGCCTCTAGATCGACCAAATTGTTATAACTCAATTCCTTCCCTTGGAGTTTAGTCGCAGCCGCCCAACCCGTTGCTGTCGTTCCCGTTTGATACCATGCCGCAGGCTGATGCGGATTTTCTCCATAGCGCAGAGACTGTACTTGTTTTCCTGAAATTGTAAAACTTTGGGGTAATTCTTGGGCAGATTCAACACCGTGCGCCCCTACAATACCTCCCCGATTTTCTTCACCTCTCGCCTCTCGCCTCTCGCCTCTCGCCTCTAAATAAGCAGCGATCGCGCGATCGTAATTCGATGTATGCCAGAAAGCTTTTTGGGCGCAGGCGGCGCGAAATTCAAATGAGACTTCCCCTTGTTGGCGTAATTCTTGTAAATATGCTGCGTACATCGCAGGTTCGCACAATACAGTTAAATGAGCAAAATTTTTAGCTGCTGCCCGTACCATCGCGGGACCGCCAATATCGATTTGTTCTACTGCTGCTGCTAAAGTCACGTCAGGCTTGGCGATCGTTTGCTCGAAGGGGTAGAGATTGACTGCCACCAAATCGAAAGGGCGGATATGATTAGCTTCTAGATCTGTTAAGTCTTGCGGTACGTCCCGCCGTGCTAAAATGCCACCATGAATCCGAGGGTGAAGAGTTTTGACACGCCCGCCGAGAATTTCCGGTGAACCGGTGTAATCTGCAACTTTAGTAACTGGTAGTCCTGCCGCTTTAATTGCTTGAGCCGTTCCGCCACTGCTCACAATTTCAAAGCCAAATTCTTCTACCAAACTACGGGCAAAATCGATCAGCCCTGTTTTATCAGATACACTTAGCAGCGCCAAACGTGCCATAGTTCCCAGTCCTCTGCAATTCAATTCAGACAAAGAACTATTGTACGTTGTTAGTTATCAGTTATCGGTTATCAGTTATCAGTGAAGAAAGGAGCCAGGAGTCAGGAGTCAGGAGCAGTTTTTCTCCCTCAGCTGGGCGACTCTCTCTTTCCCCCACACCCCACACCCTACACCCTTTCTTCACGCAGCCACGCACCACCCAACTACCAATTCATGGTATTAGACATTATGGAGATGTCAAATGGAGATTAGAGTAAATGGGACTCTTCGATCAAATCGTTAGTGCAGTCGGTAACTCTAACCAAGCCGGTAGCGCAAGTCAAATTGGTGCTATTGTCAACACTATCCAACAGCTCAGCAACAACACCGGTACAGATCCTTCCACCCTACAATCAGTATTATCATTAGTGGGCGGTCAGGTGCGGTCGTCCTTACAACAGCAACGTGCTGTAAATGGCGAAGCGCAGGCACAGGCGATCGTCAATCAATATAGCGGTACGCAACCCAGCCCCCAAGCTGTTGATACTCTGTTTTCTTCCAACCAACAACAACAACTGATCCAACAGATTGCCCAGATGACAGGAATGAATTTGGGTTCAATTCAGCAGATGCTACCCGTACTCGTACCACTAGTACTGAATTTGCTGCAATCTGGGACTCAGACTCAAAACCCCCAAGGCGGTGCTAATCCCGTCCTCAACGCTTTTCTAGATGCCGATCGCGATGGCGATGTGGATGTGGCTGATGTAATGCAAATGGCAAGCCGCTATTTAAGCCGATGAAATAAATTGTAAATTATGTCGTGCAAACCACGACATAATTTACTTTTACTCTTGACTTCCGAATGAAAATCATCTTCTTCGGTACTCCCGAATTTGCCGTTCCAACTCTAGAAAAGCTACTTAGTCATCGAGAGTTTGACGTTGTGGCGGTTGTTACCCAACCAGATAAACGTAGAGGGCGAGGCAATGAATTAACTCCCTCACCAGTAAAAAGCGTTGCGACAGCACGGCAAATACCTGTGTGGCAACCTTCAAGGGTGAAAAAGGATGTTGAAACTCTGAATTTACTGGAACAGTCTGAAGCAGATTTTTTTGTCGTTGCTGCCTACGGACAAATTCTTTCTCAGCAGATTCTCGATCTGCCACGCTTGGGTTGCATTAACGTGCATGGCTCAATTTTACCCAAGTATCGCGGTGCTGCACCTATACAGTGGTGTTTGTATAATGGCGAGACAGAAACCGGAATTACGACAATGTTAATGGATGCGGGGATGGATACGGGGGCAATGCTGCTGAAAGCATATACGCCGATTCATCTTCTAGACAATGCCTACGACTTAGCAGCCAGACTATCAACGTTAGGGGCAGATTTATTAACAGAAACGCTGTGGCAATTAGCAAGTCAGGCGATCGCACCCATTCCCCAAGATAACGACGAAGCCACCTACGCACCTTTGATTAAAAAAGAGAATTATGCCCTTGATTGGTCAAAAACTGCGATCGCACTGCACAATCAAATTAGGGGCTTCTATCCCAATTGTACGGCTACCTTTCGCGATCGCGCTCTCAAAATACTCGCTACTGTGCCCCTCGATGCTGCTTATTTGCCGCAGCTACCAGCAGATATGCAACAGCTAGTCCATAACTTTTCTAATTTGTCAAGCGATCGCAGTCCTGGGCAAATCGTCCAGATTGTTAAGGGAATAGGAGCCGCGATCCAAACTGGTGCGGGTTTACTATTATTACGGGAAGTCCAGCCAGCAGGAAAACGCCCTCAGTCAGGCTGGGATTTTGTCAACGGCAACCGCCTAACCGTGGGAGAGGTATTGTTATAAAGAGGCAAAATTGCGCTTCTCTACAAATGGGTTTCATAATAGCGACAGCGATCGCATGGTCCTTCTGGATTCACCGCACAACGGATTAACTCAGAATGGGCATTGAAGCGACAGCTAGCATCGCCAATAACCCAGCGTCCCTCAACAAAACTTTTCTCTGCTGGTCGTGCCGCTGACTGTACGTAAAGAGCAATCTTATTTAAACGATAACGCCCCGCTTTCAACTGATAGCGGTGGCGTCGTTCCAAAACAGCGTAGGTTTTTCCTTCCAAATCTAAATAGTTCCCTGGTTGGGGAGTCCAATCGAGCATAACTTTGCCGAGGGACTGACGCGGATGCGTCAGAATTACCTCCGTTGGCAGATCTGGTTCCATAACTCACATTCAGGTGTAATGCCGACTACTTTTTGGATGGTATCGCACAATCACCTTGGTCTGGGCGAATTGAGATGATGTTTTAGGATATGGGTCATTGGTCATTGGTCATTTGTGAGTGGCTGGTGGCTGGTGGCTGGTGGCTAGTGGCTGGACTCAATTCTTGTCACCAGTAACTAGCCACTAGTCACTGTTCATTCAGGAATTTACTCAAAATAAAATACGCGATCGCGGCTGCGATAATACCATTAATAGGTTTGATACCTGGGGAGAAGTAGGCGACTGCACTTGCTAAGACATAAGCAATAATTCCCGCCCAGTTAAATGCAGGCTGTTTTTCGGTTAGTGGAGGGAACTGTCCTTTGTGATGCAGCCAGTAATCTGCCAGAATTACCCCACCGATGGGAGGAATAAACGTTCCTAGTAAAATCAGGTAGGGGACGAGTAGATTGTAAATTCCGCCCCAAGCTAACACTAAAGCAACAGTCGCACCACCCAACACGAAAGTCGTCCGTTTGTTAGTACGGAACATATGCGCGCCTGCAACAGAGAATGCATAGATGGTGTTATCCTGTGTCGTCCACATATTCAAGAACAACAACACCAAACCCCAAAATAGCAATCCTTGCTGTGCCATGACCTGTACGATGTCTTCATTACCGTAAACTAGAGCGCAGAATGCACCGCTAAATATGAGCAAGCCATTGGCAAAGAAAAAGGCGGTGAGAGTGCTAACCCAAGCTGTACGTCCTGAATCTGCAAATCGACTCCAGTTTGTGGCTTGAGTGCCACCGGAAATAAACGTTCCGATAATAATGGTAATGGCTTCACCAATTGGCATAGATTCTTTAGGGGCGATCGCCTGCAACCCTGCAAACCCTCCTGCCTTTGTCGCGGCGATCGCTAAACTCCAAAACATTAAAATTAGCATTGCTGGGACGGCAATTCGACTCAGCCAATCCATCGCCCGATAGCCAATATACGCTGTAGAACAAAAGAAATAAGTAAAAAATAGAATAATCAGCCAATTCCAGCCAGCCGGAACGCCTAAAAGCTGATTTGCTAACTCCGCCATTAGCGCCGATCCCCAAGCATACCAGCCAATTTGAGTAAAACCGAGGAGAAAATCGACCCAACGAGAACCCACATTGCCAAAACTGAACCGCGACATCAAGACCGTACTCAATCCCGTCTTGGCAGAAATATAAGCAAGTAGGCTGGCATAGATGCCTAAAATTAAATTACCGACGACAATCAGCGAGACGAGATCGGGAAAAAATCGAAACGATGGCCCTACCCTGCCCCCAGCAAACAACGTTCCCGAGTATAAGGTAAAACCCATCAAGAGGGGAGCCAAAGACCAAATTGATTTGCGGGCTGAGGCGGGGACAGCACTTAGAGGATAATCTTCACTTACTGGCGCTCGCGCTACTAATTGCTGTTCTTCTGACGTGCTACTCATACTCAGGCTAATGAAAGATTGAAATTATTCTCAGGGCGATCGCGACTGGGCAAATGTATCATGGTTAACATGACATGCGTTGAATCTTGCGTTACCAGCCCATCGAACTGTAGCGACTATGCCAATGAACGTCACTCAAAAACTGATCCAGTCCCATCTAGTCTCGGGAAAAATGATTCCAGGGCAAGAGATTGGACTAAAAATCGATCAGTCTCTTACCCAAGATGCGACGGGTACGATGGTGATGCTAGAGTTGGAAGCCTTGGGAATCGATCGCGTCAAAACCGAACTTTCCGCCCAATATGTAGACCACAATTTATTACAGACAGACTATAAAAACGCTGACGATCACTTATTTCTGCGTTCTGCATGTCAGCGATTTGGCGTTTGGTACAGTCGCCCTGGAAACGGTGTCAGTCATCCCGTCCACATGGAACGATTCGGCATTCCTGGAAAAACCCTAATTGGTTCCGACAGTCACACTCCCGCCGCTGGTTCTTTGGGAATGCTGGCTTTCGGCGCGGGGGGAATTGACGTAGCTATGGCAATGGCAGGGGAACCGATGTATCTCAAAATGCCTAAAGTTTTGGGCGTGAAGCTAACCGGAAAGTTGCCCGACTGGGTAAGTGCCAAAGATGTCGTATTAGAGATGCTGCGACGCTATGATGTTCACGGCTGTCGCAATACAATTATCGAATACTACGGTTCGGGATTGGAAAACCTGAGTGCGATGGATCGGCACGTCATCGCCAATATGGGTACGGAAATGGGGGCGACAACAACCGTTTTTTCATCCGATGCAGAGGTAAAGCAGTTTTTAGTCTCTCAAGGACGGGGTGAAGATTGGGTAGAACTGATCGCCGATGCAGGGGCAGAATACGACCTAAACGATGAAATTAATCTATCTGAATTAGTCCCTCTAATTGCCTGTCCCAGCAGTCCTGGTAATGTCGTCCCCGTTCGAGAAGTGCAAGGCAGATCGGTACAGCAAGTAGTTGTTGGTTCTTCGGCAAATCCAGGGCTACGGGACTTTTGGATCGTCAGTCAAATTGTCAAAGGTAAAGCCGCAAGCGATCGCGTTTCCTTTGACGTTAATCCTACCTCGCGCCAGGGAATCGAAAATTTAGCCGCCATGGGAACGGCTTTCTTAGATCTGATCCACGCTGGGGCGCGGTTCCATCAAGCGGGTTGTCTCGGTTGCATTGGTATGGGACAAGCCCCCGCCTCGAATCAAATCTCTTTACGCACGTTTCCCCGCAATTTTCCCGGGCGATCGGGAACTGCAGACGACAAAGTATACTTGTGCAGCCCTGAAACTGCGGCAGCGGCGGCGTTGACGGGAGTAATTACAGATCCGCGAGATTTAGCACAAATGTATAGCATGAATTATCCGCAATTTGTAGCTCCAGAAACAGAAATTATCAATACAGAAATGCTCGTTCCGCCTCCTACAGATGGAAGCCAAGTTAAGTTAGAAAAAGGGCCAAATATTAAATCCTTGCCAGATTTTCCAGAGTTACCAAATAAAGTTTCCGTACCTGTTCTACTCAAAGTTGGTAACAATATTTCTACGGATGAAATTATGCCAGCAGGAGCGCGGGTACTACCATTTCGCAGTAATATTCCGGGGATTAGTCAGTTTGTCTATTATATGGTGGATGAAACTTTCGCAGAGCGAGCCAAAATTGCTCAGAAAGAATATGGCGGTCACGTTATCGTTGCTGGGGATAACTATGCCCAAGGTTCGAGCCGAGAACACGCCGCGATCGCACCTAAATATTTAGGACAAATAGCCGTATTAGCTAAATCCTACGCTCGGATTGGTTGGCAAAATTTAGTTAATTTCGGCATTATGCCCCTAGAATTTCTCAATCCAGATGATTGCGAGACTATCGATCGCGGGGATGAAATCGAGATTACAGGATTGCGCGATGCATTAGTTTCTGGACAACTAATCGTAGCTAAAAATAAGACAAAAAATCTTGTTTATGAAATGACCCATAGTGTCAGCCCGCGTCAAGTTAATATCCTTTTACATGGAGGTGTAATTAACGAATTTAGGGAAAAATTGAGCGATCGCCAAGATTTAAGCGAAGACCCTAGTATTTCTGCGAGGCAAGAATCTTTTGCCGATCGACAGGATGTATTGGGGTAGTTGGTAGTTAACCCTTATATCTGCTCGATCTCATTCCATTTGCAGATCGCTATCTATGACTGTTGGATGAGATAGCAATTAAAACTTCTGTGACAGACTACAGGATAATTCAACAAAAAAGTCTTACCTGTTAATTCGGAGGACAAGTATGGGTATAGGCGATTTTTTCAAGAATATTCCTGGTGTAGGCGATCGCCGACGCGCTGACGATCGAGAATATCGCGATCGCGACTACGATGACGATCGCAGATATCGCCGTCGCGATGAAGATGAAGACGACGATCGCGAGTATAGATATCGTTCGCGGGTAGAGGAAGACCGAGAGTACAGAGATCGTTACGATGAGGAGGATGAAGACGACGACGATCGCAGATACAGAAGGCGCGATCGTGACGACGACGATGAAGATCGAGAGTATAGAAGTCGCAAAAGCGATGACGATGACGATGATGACTAAAATTCACCGTCTTGAGTTTGAGCTAGATTGCAACACCATTTTTGCTTAGAATGAACCAAGTAAGGCTTCGTTTGGCGTTAGCTTCCCAGTTAGCGCCATTTTTGTTCAGTTATGCTGTTGTGTATCTAATTTTGCACTATGCAATTAATCAGCATTGGATGTACTATATTTCAGCCTTTTGACTTTTAAATTTTGACTTTTGACTTTCTTAATGTAATCTACCCATGCAAGATCGACTTCACGCCCATGTATTTGTTTCTGGTAGAGTCCAAGGAGTAGGTTACCGAATGTCAACTGCTGAGATGGCTGCTGACATAGGACTGAATGGCTGGGTGCGAAACCTACCTGATGGAAGAGTAGAAGCTGTATTTGAAGGAACGAGAGAATTGGTAGAAGAGGCGATCGCCTGGTGTCGCCAGGGAAATCCGCCTGCTGTTGTTAAAGACGTGGTAGTTGAGTACGAGCCACCAGAGGGGTTACGGAGATTTGAGATTCGGCGTTAAGTTAATTAAGTAATAAGTAGAGGCAGATGTGCGCTACTGTTTAGGTATATGACAGATATTGACAACTCTGTGGAAAGCGCGATCGCTCCTAGTGTAGTCTTTGTTTAGACTACATACAACATTTACTTAAATTTTTCTGCTCAACTGTCTCATCTTTCTCTATTTAGAAAATACTATACTGAATATTGGTTTTATCTGTAGTCGTTCTTCAAAATAGGTAATTTTTACTATGCACGATCGTATTGCCGATATCCGTATTGATAATTCACATATCTTAATTACTCCGAAAGAATTAAAAACAAAATTACCCCTAACAGAAAGAGCAGAAAAAACTGTTCTTCGTTTTCGGAAAGAAATAGAAAATATTTTAGATGCTACAGATAATAGAAAATTTATTGTAGTTGGTCCCTGTTCTATTCATGATGTAGCAGCAGCGGAAGAGTATGCTGGAAGGTTAAAAAATTTAGCAGACAAAGTTCAAGATAAATTACTGCTGATTATGCGAGTGTATTTTGAAAAACCTCGCACGACAGTAGGATGGAAGGGTCTGATTAACGATCCTGATATGGATGATTCTTTCCATATTGAAAAAGGGCTGCATCTAGCTCGCGGCTTATCATTAAAACTTGCTGAAATGGGCATTCCTGCCGCAACAGAAGCACTCGATCCGATTGTACCTCAGTATATCAGCGAACTCATGTCTTGGGCAGCAATTGGTGCGAGAACAACTGAATCTCAAACTCACCGAGAAATTGCCAGCGGGTTATCAATGCCAGTAGGATTTAAGAATGGGACTGATGGTGGCATTCAAGTTGCTCTCAATGCCCTCCATGCAGCGAGTACACCCCACAATTTTCTGGGTATCGATCAAAGAGGACGAGTGAGCGTTTTTAAAACTAAAGGGAACGCTTACGGTCATATTATTTTGCGGGGTGGTGGTGGCAAGCCTAATTACGATGCTAATCATGTCAAGAAAGTAGAAGAAAAGTTAAGAGAAGCAGGGATAACACCTCGAATTGTGATTGATTGCAGCCACGGTAATTCTAATAAAAACTACAAACTACAAACTGTGGCTTTTAACGACGCGATCGAGCAAATTGTAGAAGGTAATACATCAATAGTAGGGATGATGTTGGAGTCTCATTTGTATGAAGGTCATCAATCAATTCCTTGCGATTTGTCAAAATTGAAATATGGTGTTTCGGTGACAGATCAGTGTATAGGTTGGGAGCAAACCGAAGAAATTATTTTGGCGGCTCATGAGAAATTGAGTAAGGAGGCGATCGCGATAAGTAGTTGATTCCCCCAAGCCCTCTGTTTAAGAGGGATCGAAAGCTATCCAATCTTCCTTAAAAAGAGATTTGTAGGGTGGGCAATGCCAGACTCATGGTAGAGCTTTCTTTATGGCAACGTCAGCTTCACTCAAACAAAACAAGTTGTCACTGGCTATCAAAAAACTTTCTGACCTAACCTGCGTGGCTAACACGGTGAGAAGCGCCCCACTCATGCACAGCGTAGCCCAAGCCTTGACCTCCTAGCGCTGTGTTCCTCAAGACTTAGCCCTTGAAGTTTTAGCGGTTGCAGTTAAAAGTAACTTGCTAACAAGTAACCCGTATAGGGGTTAGATGAATTTAATGCTTTACCTCAAACTCTAACTGTGCGGGAGATTTACTATTACATTGTTATTCCTGGTTTATTGTTTTGTCAGGTCGATATTCTCCACAGTTAGGACAGATATTAAACATGGCTTTTTTTAATCCTCCTAATTTCAGTTTTTAGAAAAAGTAGGGTGGGCAATACCCTCCACATAAACTCATCCTTTCACGCAAACAACTTGCTTCAAAGCTGCCACAATTTCAACGAGGTCTGCTTGATGATTCATCACTTCATCTATTGGCTTGTATGCCCCAGGAATTTCGTCTAAAACTCCTGTATCTTTGCGGCATTCCACACCCTTAGTTTGCTCGATCAAATCGTCAAGTGTATAGACATTTTTTGCCTTATTACGAGACATCAAACGCCCCGCACCGTGACTGCAAGAACAGTAACTTTCAGCATGACCTTTACCCTTGACAATGAATGATTTTGCACCCATTGAACCAGGAATAATGCCATAGTCTTCAGTCCGTGCCCTTACCGCACCTTTACGAGTCACATAGACATCTTCGCCAAAATGCACTTCCTTTTCAGCATAGTTGTGATGGCAATTTACCTCTAATAGCGGCTTGAATGGCTTACCACCTGCTACATGCTTTTCTACCACCTGCTTAAACCGTGCCATCATTACGTCACGATTGAAACGAGCGTAGTTTTGCGCCCATTGCAAGTCTCGCCAATAAGCGGCAAATTCTGGCGTACCGGAGACAAAATAAGCTAAGTCAGGATCGGGTAAGCGATCGCCTGCTAATTTTGCTAGTTCCTTGGCACTATTAATATGGCACTGTGCCAACTTGTTGCCGATATTACGAGAACCAGAATGCAACATCAACCAAACTCGATCTTCAGCATCAAGACAAACTTCTAAGAAGTGGTTGCCGCCACCAAGAGAACCCATTTGTTTCATGGCTTTCCCTTGCAAGTCTTGTACGCCGCGATGTAGAGCTTTAAAATCAGCCCAACGCTGCCAGTTGATAACGCATTTTTCTACATCTTTATTTTCGTTAAACCCAACTGGAATTGATGCTTCAATATCCAAGCGAATTTTCTTCAACTTGCCTTCCAACTGTTCGGCATGATATGGAGTTTGAATTGCAGCCATACCACAACCAATATCTACCCCCACTGCCGCAGGCACGATCGCATCTTTAGTTGCTATAACTGAGCCGACTAAAGCACCTTTACCCAAGTGGACGTCAGGCATTAATGCTACGTGTTTAAACACAAATGGTAACGATGCCACGTTTTTTGCCATTTGGGTTTCTTCATGTCCTAATGCATGATTTGCCCACGAAAGAACGGGCGCTGGTGTATTAATTTCTAGTTTTTTGTATGGCATATTTTTTGTTAAAAATTAACGTGAAAGACTTTACGCACCAGGGGAGAATACTAACTTAGCTTATGCACGTTCATTTTGTATAATACATTATACTACAAAAAATACAATACTATCTTCTGTACCGACCTGTCTAGAAGGACGGGTTTGTCAGACCACTTCGTTGTTAGCAAGGATTTCGGGCGAACCCACCCCTACATTGGTCG
>ERZ1066118.506-NODE-506-length-35123-cov-33.774752_pt1 | contig 35123 bp, 30 predicted proteins | sample MGYA00382765_ERZ1066118 | MGnify/ENA primary metagenome ERZ1066118 (study PRJEB33369, sample SAMEA5778348) | biofilm metagenome | biome: Industrial cooling water; feature: Water cooling tower basin; material: Biofilm | place: United Arab Emirates | collected...
CCACTGTCCACTGTCCACTGTCCACTGTCCACTGTCCACTGTCCACTGTCCACTCAATAAAAAAGCGCCCAGAATTCCAGGCGCCGCTAAATCCGGGGATGAAAATTTTTACCTAACCTAAAGCTTCCGCACCAGCTACCACTTCTAAGAGTTCTTGAGTAATAGCAGCTTGTCGAGCTTTGTTATAAGACAGAGTCAGCGTACCAATTAATTCGCTAGCATTTTCGCTGGCGTTGTTCATCGCTGTCATCCGCGCCGCAAGTTCGCTCGCCGCAGATTCTTGCAACGCCCGCAGTAACTGGTTATTCAGATACAACGGTAAGAGCGCATCCAGAATTTGCACTGGGTTTTGCTCAAACAGCATGTCTTGCGGGAAACTACGCACTTGGGCGGTAACTTTTTCCCGCTCTACTTGAAAATTACCGCCTCTTGTGGTCAGGCGGAAAATTTCATCATCTGTATCCAAGCCTTGCGGATCGAGGGGTAGCAGGGTTTGAATTACGGGACGAGAACTGATCAGCGAAACAAACTTGGTATAAACTAACTCAACCCGATCCACGCTTTCGGAGAGGAACAAAGACAGCAGTTCGTCAGCAATTTTGGAAGCTTCCCCGGCTGTGGGAATTTGTTCTAGCCCGATAAAGCTGGCATCGATCGGTTGTTCGCGACGTTGGAAGTATTGTAAAGCTTTGCGCCCAACAATCACGAATTTGTAGTCAATGCCTTCGGCTTTGAGTTCCTTGGCGCGGGTTTCGGCACGACGGATAACGTTACTGTTATAACCGCCGCACAAACCGCGATCGCCTGAAATTACCAGTATCCCCACTGACTTGACTTCGCGCTGTCTCAGCAATGGCAAGTTGGCTTCTTCAAACCGCAGGCGGGTTTGCAAACCGTACAATACTTGAGCCAAAGCATCCGCAAACGGGCGCGTGGCGATGACTTGCTCTTGGGCGCGACGCACTTTAGCCGCCGCCACTAGGCGCATCGCTTCGGTGATTTTTTTGGTGTTTTTGACCGACTTGATGCGATCGCGAATTGATTTTAAATTAGGCATAATTCTTTGCTAATTGCTAATTGGTAATGGGTAATTGGTAATTGGTGATGGGTAGCGGGTGGTAGGTGTGGGTAGTAGGCGATTTTTTTCTACTTACCTATTACCCATTACCTATTACCCATTACCCATTACCCATTACCCATTACCTAAACGGCTGCCAAGAATGTCTTCTTGTATTCCGTTAGCGCTTCCTTGAGCAAGGTTTCAGCTTCGGGGGTGAGGTCTTTCTTCTCCCGAATTGTATTCACGTAGTCGGCTTTACTGGTCTTCAAATACTCGCGCAGACCTTTGGTAAAGCTGGTGACTTTGTCTACCGGAATGTCATCCAGGTAGCCATTCAAACCGGCATATACCAATGCCACTTGCTCGTAAACCGCTAGCGGCGAGTATTGCGGCTGTTTCAGCAGTTCGCGCAGGCGCTGACCCCGTGCTAGCTGGTCTTGGGTAGCTTTATCCAAGTCAGAAGCGAATTGAGCGAATGCTGCCAAGTCGTCAAACTGGGCCAATTCCAGCTTCAACTTACCAGCAACTTTCTTCATTGCTTTGGTTTGCGCTGCGGAACCCACGCGGGATACCGAAATACCGGGGTTGATCGCCGGACGCAAGCCAGAGTTGAACAAGTCAGTGGTCAAGAAGATCTGACCGTCAGTGATCGAGATCACGTTGGTGGGAATGTATGCCGAAACGTCACCAGCTTGGGTTTCGATTACTGGCAGTGCGGTCATGCTACCGCCGCCGAGTTCGTCGCTTAATTTAGCGGCGCGTTCCAACAAGCGCGAGTGAATGTAGAATACGTCCCCAGGATAAGCTTCCCGTCCGGGAGGACGACGCAGCAACAAGGACATTTGGCGATAAGCTGCGGCTTGCTTGGACAAGTCGTCGTAAATTACCAAAGTGTGGCGACCTTTGTACATGAAGTACTCAGCGATCGTCGCGCCGGTGTAAGGCGCGAAGAATTGCAGCGTTGCGGGGTCGTTAGCGTTGGCTGCTACCACAATGGTGTAAGCCATTGCGCCGCCTTGTTCGAGTTTGTTAACTACGTTGGCGACGGTGGAAGCTTTTTGACCGATGGCGACGTAAACGCAGACGACGTTTTCTTCTTTTTGGTTGAGGATCGTGTCAACGGCGATCGAGGTTTTGCCGGTTTGACGGTCACCGATAATCAATTCCCGCTGCCCCCGTCCGATGGGGATCATCGCGTCGATAGCGGTAATCCCGGTTTGCATCGGTTCGCAAACCGATTTCCGGGCTACGATACCGGGTGCCATCGATTCCAGCAAACGGGTTTCGCCGGTGTTGATATCGCCTTTACCATCGATGGGGCGACCTAGCGCGTCTACTACGCGACCGATCATTGCGTCCCCTACGGGTACTTGAGCAATTTTACCTGTGGCTTTAACGCTGCTGCCTTCTTGAATGGTGCGACCATCGCCCATCAACACGGCACCGACGTTATCTTCTTCTAGGTTCAGCACCATGCCAACTGTGCCGTCTTCAAAATCCAGCAGTTCGCCTGCCATCGCCTTATCGAGGCCGTAAATCCGGGCAATGCCGTCGCCAACTTGCAATACGGTACCAACGTTGGAAACTTCAACTTTTTGGTCGTATTGCTCGATTTGCTGGCGAATAATGCTGCTAATTTCGTCTGGTCTGATGCCGATCATGTTAGTTGTCAGTTGTCAGTTGTTAATGGTTATTAGTTATTAGTTATCAGTCATTTAGCAACGTCAACGGATGCGATCGCTAATAACTACTAACTCAAGCGCAAAGAAATGCGGCGCAGTTGTCCCCGCAAACTAGCATCTACAATTTGGGAGCCTACTTTGATTATGACGCCCCCAATTAGATCGGGGTCGGTTTTGAGATCCAAGTCTACCGATCTAGCACCCGTCATCGCGATTACTTTTTCCCGCACGGCGTTTTGTTGCTCTTCGCTCAACGCAACTGCTGAGGTTACTTCTGCCAAAACCGCCTGATTTAGTTTCCGCAACAGCGCTAAGTAATGCTTGGCAATTCCTTCTAGAAACAGAATCCGACGCCGATCCACCAGCAGCTTTAAAAAGTTAAGCATGAGTGGATTTACACCGCTCGCTATTTGCTCTAATACTGCTTTTTTGTTTTCTGCTGCTATCAGGGGACTGCCTAGAAAATCGCGCAGTTCTTGCGAATTTTCTAATAAATTCAGCAACTCACGCATATCATTGCCAAACGCTTCGGCAAGGTTATGTTGTTGCCCTACCGACATCAGCGCTTCTGCATATGGCTCGACAACTTCAGCCATTACTGCACTATCTTTCACGATTAACCTCCTAATAGCGCGATGCTGCGGTCAACTAACTGTTGTTGGCGACCTTCGTCGAGTTCGCTTCTCAGTTGGGACTCGACTTGCTGCAAAGCCATTTTAGTCACGCGCGATCGCAATTCGGCGATCGCTCGCTCTCTTGCGGTTTCCATATCTTGTCCCGCTGATTCGCGCAAGCGTTCGATATCTTTGGTTGCTTGCGCTAATATTGCTTCCCTGGCTGCCTTAGCGTCTTCTTCTGCTTTGCGGCGAATTTTTTCAGCTTCTGCTTGCGCTTGAGCTAATTTCTGTTGCTGATCCGCTAAAGATCCTTGTGCTGTTTTCAGGCGTTGCTCTGCATCTGTTATGGCTTCTTCAATCTTGCCTCGGCGATCGCTTAGAACGTTCCCCAAAAACCCCCGCCCAAAGTAAACCAACACGCCGATTACAATTGACAGGTTAATCAGGTTGGTTTCTAAAATATCGAAGTTTAGACCGAAACCACCTTCCGCTGCTTCTGCTGCCGCCTCTGCCGTTCCCAGCAAAATAAAAGTGAGCATTCTACTGTTCCATCACGCGCGATTGATGCAGATGTCAGCGTTAAATGGTAATTGGTCAAGTGCAATCGAGCAAACGATCGATTACCCATTGCCCATCACCTATTACCAAAAAACTCTTGACAACTAACTTACTTGAAGAAGTTTGTCTAAAATTTGGCGACTGAGGGCATCTACTTGCTGCTCTAACTGTTGCAGAGCTTGTTGCTTTTGATCCTCGATTTCTCTTGCCGCCTTTTCTCTTTCTGCTTGAGCCTCTTGTTGAGCTTGAGCGATTTGGCTTGCACCAATTTTCTGTGCATCCGCCTGAGCATCAGCAATTACTTTTTGAGCTTGTCGGCGGGCTGCCGCTAGTTCTTCTTCGTATTGCTTCGCTAACCTTTCGGCTTTTGACAGGCGTTCGCTAGCATCTAGTTGATTGTTGCGGATGTAATTATCGCGCTCGTCGAGTGCCTTGGTCAGCGGTTTGTAAAATACTACATTCAATACCGCTGCCAATATCAGAAACTGCACTGCCATCAATGGCAAGGTTGCATCAAAATCAAACATTTTTTTCTCTCCCCTTGCACTTTTCGTAATGTAGAGACGTTACATGTTTCCTAATGCAGAGACGTTACATGTAACGTCTCTACACAACGACGTGTCGCGTCTCTACACGACCGAACAATCCTATGAAAAGGGGTTAGCAAACAGCAGAACTAGAGCAATAACCAGGCCGTAAATGGTGAGGGATTCCATGAACGCCAGAGTTAACAGCAGCGTACCGCGAATTTTACCTTCTGCTTCGGGCTGACGAGCAATACCTTCTACTGCTTGACCTGCGGCGTTACCTTGACCGATACCAGGGCCAATTGCAGCCAAACCAATTGCAAGAGCAGCAGCTAAAACTGAAGCAGCAGCGATCAATGGATCCATGATGATTCTCTTCCCTTTCGTACTAGATGAACTACTGGAATTTTGAGGCTCTACATTTTAGATTTTAGATTTAAACGGGCATCTAAAATCTAAAATTCCTCAAATTAATCGTGATGTTCGTCGCCACCGTGTCCTTCCATTGCCTCGTGTATGTAGGCTGCTGCGAGTGTGGCAAATACCAACGCTTGAATTGCACTGGTAAATAAACCTAGCAGCATTACTGGCAAAGGTACGAATAGAGGCACTAACAGTACTAATACTGCGACCACCAATTCATCTGCCAGAATGTTCCCAAATAAACGGAAGCTCAGGGATAGGGGCTTGGTGAAATCTTCTAAAATCGCGATCGGTAATAAAACTGGAGTTGGTTCGACATACTTAGCGAAGTAGCCCAAACCCCGCTTGCTAAATCCGGCATAAAAATATGCCAAAGAAGTTAGCAAAGCCAGCGCGACTGTGGTGTTGATGTCATTGGTTGGTGCTGCTAATTCACCTTCTGGTAGCTTAATTAACTTCCAGGGCAGCAACGCTCCCGACCAATTGGAGACGAAGATGAACAAAAACAAAGTGCCAATAAATGGCACCCAGGGGCGATACTCTTTCTCACCGAGTTGGTTTCTTGCCAAATCTCGGATAAATTCCAAGGCGTATTCCATTAAATTTTGGATGCCCCCAGGAATTCTCTGGATATTCCGAGTCGCTGCTAATGAAGCAGTTATTAGCAATCCGGCAACAAACCACGTGGTGAGAAAAACCTGCCCGTGGACTTTGAGATTTCCCAAATGCCAATAGAAGTGTTTACCCACTTCCAAGCTGGCAAGGGGAAGAGAATTGAAGGCGTTTAAAACACTGAGCATTTTTCCGATGTGGTTGTTTACTCAGAGAGCTAGGTTTTGGAGGCGTCGAAAAATCGCCTAACCCAAATCAATCGGGCTAGGACTGAAGTGTTCTCAGCATATAGACGATGATCGCGGCTTTATATGTCAGAAATCCCAAAAAAATTGGGATAATCTCTAGCTGATTCCACTGGGATGCTACTATAATCAACCCAATGAAGAGAGCAAAGCGGGTTTTACTCAACTTCGCACTTTCGTTGCTCAGCCGCTCAACATCTTTCCCCAACATTCTCAAGTAAACCACACCTGTGCACGCCCCAATCAAATAATTCAGGGCAATGTTAAGGTTGTAAAACATCCAGACAGAGAAAAAAATTATCGCTGTCAAGGCCAGGGTGGCTGTAAACAACTCTTTTTGCAGGCCATAGAATTCCTGCATCGATTGGCTAGTTGGCGATTCGGGCGCATCGGTTGGAGAACCCTGCTCCGATCCACGGGTGGGTTCCTGAGATTCGGATGACTGAGTCACGTGACGAGAGTTCAAGTCCTGCTAGAGGGCTTGGCTTTTCTGTGCCAAATTAATCATATCACTCTTGAGTAACAATACTTAAAAAATAATGAAACCTTTTAGAGGTAGAGGGCATTGTTAAGTGAGATTAATCAATAGATCTGGGACATTGATAGCGGCATAGGATTATACAATATTTTGGCAAAGACCAAAATTTATTTGACGCTATGCCCCTACATTCAATCGGAATGGGCTAAATTTTTGCCCTGCCAAAGGCAAAGCATAAAGACTGAATCTTGGCAAGGGGGAAATGCTCTTTTAGAGGTTTGAATTAACCAGGAGCAAGCAAAATTAGCTGTTGATTGAATAGACTTCGCACTCCCTCCAATCCTATCTCTACCTCAGCTAAAATCTCGTTAACCTTTCGCTGCATAGCCGAGTTACCATCGCAAGCTTGGAGAAACTTAAATTCTGTTTCGGATAACTTGACGATTTGGTAATCTTGGTTAAAAAACGATTGGCTAGGCCATCCTTCCATACAAGGATTGCGCGAGGGAATTGCAGCAAGCAGCGCTTCATCTAATGACCAGTCTGCTTTGGGCAAAGGAGGGCGACTTAAGAAAAACTCGTAGTGAGTGAAGGTTTCTGGGTCTAATAATTCTATTAAACGATACACTTCGCGATCGCTCAACTTCCCCGCCCTTTCCATTAATTCCGGATTTTTCCCCAAAAGTCGCTCTAATTGCCAACTTTTCGGATTAGAAAACCCGACAAAATCCAACCCCGACGCATCAATTAATTCAAACAGCGTGTCGATGTTGTAGTCAATTTCCTGGGGATGAACGTACATATCAGCAAAGCATTCATCCCGGTGATTTTCCAACGACCAGCGCTCTTTTTCCCGCTTGACAAGTCTATTGTTTTCTGGTAAAGCAGCAAAGATTTGTCTCCCGACTTGGACGCCATCGCGATAATCGCCGCGTTGGGTATTTTGGAGCAGAGCGATCGCTTTCTGCATCAATTGAATTTCCCAGCGTCCCAACTCGCCATAGACAAAGATATGCATCAAGCCTCCAGGCGCTAACTTACTCGCCAGCGCTTGAATCCCCCGTTTAGGGTCGGCGAGGTGATGCAGCACCCCGACGCAGTTAATCAAATCGAACTCACCCGGTAACTGTCCCGCGTCGTACAAGCTGAGGTGATGGAACTCGACGCGATTTGCCCCCGACATCTGACAGCGCTGCTTGGCTACATCCAACGCCCCCGAACTCAGATCGATTGCTACAACTTGAGCTTGGGGATTGAGGTGAACTAGGTATTCAGTGCCCACACCCGTGCCGCACCCGGCATCCAAAATGCGGACATCCTGCCTTTGGGGCATTTGCCCGGTACAGAAACTATAAGCCGTCTGCCAATTCCAGCGCCAATTGTAGCCCGGAGGGGGGCTATCTAGTAGGGGTTCTGGGGGAAAGGGATAAGTATCGTAAAGCCGCTGAACGGCGGAACTGACTGGATCGGGTTTCATCGCTAATTAAGGCTAATGGCTAATGGCTAATGGCTAATGGGCGATCGCCGATTCCCGCCCATGACCAATGACCTATTACCCATTACCCCATAAAGTTACAAAACTTATCAAGTTTCTCAGGTAAATAGTCGCCATCCAGTATGATTACATACGAAAGAACCAATCAGGGAACGATACACTTTTTAACAAATGAGTGTGAAGATCCCGAAAAGTTTTAATCTATAAGCTGAGCTGATAAACCCAAACGTGGCTCGCGATCGCTGGTTGTTACCAGCTGCTCTTGGTGGGGAACCACCGCTTGGGTTTGTCATCTCAGTCATAACCCGCTCAGGCTTAAGGCAGAAACGATTCTATAAGGGAGCTTTAGGAATTCAATGAGTGTTAAGGCAAGTGGTGGAAGCTCTGTTGCGCGCCCGCAACTATATCAAACTGTAGCCGTAGCTACCATTTCCCAAGCTGAACAACAAGACCGCTTTTTGGAAAGCGGAGAACTGAAAGAACTGGAAAGCTATTTCCGTTCGGGGGCTAAGCGGTTAGAAATCGCTGAAACCCTGACCAAAAATTCGGAAATCATTGTATCTCGTGCTGCCAACCGGATTTTCGTTGGTGGGTCGCCGATGGCCTTCTTAGAAAAGCCAACAGAAGCACCCGTCATGACGATGGCGGGAACAATGATGGACACGCAAGAAGGGATGAAGTTAGGAACCGTTACCTACGTAGATACGAAAGGCGGTTTCTTAGAAGGATTGCGCGGTTTATTTTCCTCTGCCGGAGGCGGCCCCGCTCCCGCTGGTTTTAGGCCGATTAACGTAGCGCGGTACGGCCCAGCGAACATGACCAAATCCTTACGGGATTTAAGCTGGTTCTTGCGCTACGCTACCTATGCGATCGTGGCAGGCGACCCCAACATTATCGCCGTCAACACTCGCGGTTTGCGGGAAATTATTGAAAATGCTTGCTCTGGCGAAGCTACCATCGTGGCGCTGCAAGAAATGAAAGCCGCAGCCCTGTCCTATTTCCGTCAAGATGCGGAAGGGGCAGCCGTTGTGACCGAATACATGGACTTGCTGATTACCGAATTTAAAGGCCCAACGCCCGCCAATAAAGTGCGCCAGCGTCCCAGCAGCGACCAACAAGGTCTGGCACTGCCTCAAATTTACTTCAACGCGGCAGAACGGCGGCCTAAGTTCGTGATGAAACCCGGACTTTCCGCCAAAGAAAAGCAAGAAGTAGTTAAAGCAGCTTACCGACAAGTATTTGAACGGGACATCACCCGCGCCTACAGTCTAGGGATTTCTGACCTAGAAAGTAAGGTGAAAAACTGTGATATCTCGATGAAAGAATTTATCCGCCGCTTGGGTAAATCTCCGCTTTATCGCAAAAACTTTTTTGAACCATACATTAACAGTCGCGCTCTAGAACTGGCTTTCCGTCACTTCCTGGGACGCGGCCCCAGCAGCCGGGAAGAAGTACAAAAATACTTCTCCATCGTCTCTAATGGCGGTTTAGCAGCCTTGGTAGATGCCTTGGTTGATTCCCAAGAATACTCAGATTACTTTGGGGAAGAAACCGTACCCTACATCCGGGGTCTGGGTCAAGAAGCCCAAGAATGCCGCAACTGGGGGCCGCAACAAGACCTGTTTAACTACAGCGCTCCCTTCCGGAAAGTACCGCAATTCATCACCACATTTGCGGCTTACGATCGCCCGCTACCCGACCAACACCCCTACGGTTCTGGCAACGACCCGTTGGAAATTCAATTTGGGGCGATTTTCCCGAAAGAAACCCGCAATCCCAGCGCCAGTCCCGCTCCTTTTGGCAAGGATACCCGCCGCATCTTAATCGCGCGCGGCCCCGGTATTAACAGCCAAGTGAGCAATCCAGGGGCGCGGGGCGTAGCACCTGGTACCCTCGGCCCGAAAGTGTTTAAGTTGGATCAGCTGCCCAGCTTCAGCATGGAAATGAAGAGCAGCGGGTTCTTATCAGCAGGACGCCGTACTGTATCGAACAAGGGTGTTAGCGTTAAATACGGGGAAAGCTCGACCCAAGCAATTATCCGCGCCGCTTACCTGCAAGTATTTGGTCGCGATGTTTACGAAGGTCAGCGCCTAACCGTACCAGAAATCAAGCTGGAAAACGGCGATATCACCATGCGCGAATTTATCCGCGCTTTGGCGAAGTCGGATACTTTCCGCAAGATGTACTGGACGCCGCTCTACGTTTGTAAAGCAATCGAATACATCCACCGCCGGTTGTTGGGACGTCCTACCTACGGGCGGCAAGAAATTAACGCCTACTTTGACCTCTGTTCCAAGAAAGGTTTATACGCCTTAATTGACGCCATCATCGACAGCGTGGAATACGCTGAGGCGTTTGGAGAAGATACAGTTCCCTACGAGCGCTATTTAACTCCAGGCGGTTTGGCAATGCGTAATCTGCGCGTTGGCAGCATCACCGATACGGGAGCCAAGGTAGTTAAGGAAGAAACACCTCGCTTTGTCGAACTGGGTACGCCCCCAGAAACCCGGACAGAACCGGATGTTCAATTCCGCATCGGTCAAGGGGTGAGCAAGCAGCGCGAACAAACCAAGGTGTTCAAGCTGACTACAACCAGCGATAAGGTAGCGGTACAAAATCTGATTCGGGCAGCTTACCGCCAAATCTTCGAGCGCGATGTTGAACCCTACATCGTCAAGAACGAATTCAGCGCTCTGGAAAGCAAGCTGAGCAACGGTGAAATCAACCTGAAAGAATTCATCGAAGCTTTGGGTGGATCGAACCTTTATATTAAGGAGTTCTACACTCCCTACCCCAACACCAAGGTAATCGAACTCGGTACCAAACACTTCTTGGGTCGCGCGCCCAAAGACCAGGCAGAAATCCGCAAGTATAACCAGATTCTGGCTTCTGGCGGTATTCGCGCCTTTGTTAACGCAATGGTCAACAGCGTTGAGTATGCCCAGATGTTTGGTGAAGATACGGTTCCCTATCGTCGCTTCCCAACCCTGCCAGCTGCTAACTTCCCGAATAGTGAAAGGCTGTATAACCAGCTAACCAAGCAGAATGCTGACTTGGTAGTACCCAGCTTCGAGCCGGTTTCGTCGCGCATGGACAATACCAAAATGCCCATGATGGCGAAAACAATGGCAGATATGGCGGCGCAAGCAAAGACTAATGGGAATGGGTCGCTGGTGGATGTAGGTCGCTCCTCTAGCAGTGCAGCCTACGCCGAAGCGCCTTTAGCAGGACGCAATAAGCCTGCTCGCATTTATCGGTTAGCTTCAGGTGCCAACTTGGTAGAAACCGAACAAGCGATCGCAGCCATATACTGTCAAGTGTTGGATATCTACAGCAGCGAAGTTCCCCAAGAATTCCGTCGCTTTGACCTGGAAAGCGAACTCCAGCGCGAAGCCATCTCGGTACGCGAATTTGTCCGCGCTTTAGCCAGTTCTGAGATCTATACTCAACGCTTCTTTGCGGCTTATCCCAACACCAAGACGGTAGAATTCTTGTTCCGCCATCTCCTGGGACGGGCACCGGCAACTCAGACCGAGATCCGGCAATACAACCAGATTTTGAGCCAAAACGGGCTAAAAGCGGCTGTAGACGCGATGATCGATAGCCATGAGTATGCTCAGTACTTTGGTGATGATGTAGTGCCTTACAATCGTTTCCCTTCCTTACCCACGGGTAATTACCTGGGCAGCGTGAAACAGTAAGCCAATTCGCCAGACTGAGCTTGACAAAGAGCGCAGTCTGCGATCGCACTAACAATCTTTACAGCCTTATCTCCTGGAAAGGGGATAAGGCAATTTCTGTTGCTATACCAAATCAAAAACACCCGCCGCGGCAAGACATCAATTAATCAATTTTGGGACTATAGCGATCGCCAAACCATTTAGGAATTTATAAATTGCTGAAATCTTTGATCCAAAGCCCTTCTTCCCCCAACCCCTAGCCCCTAATCCCCAACCCCTAACCCCTAACCTCTTGCCAATCTGAGTCGTTTTATTACAAACTATTACAGACACAGTAAAAATGTGAACGTAATACCGCAAAATATTTGCGGAAGAGAGCTGTGTTTAAGACCGAAGCGACTTCTGATTTCCGCCAAAATTTGAAAAATACTGAAGCAAACTCATAATTGTTTGGCTTCGGTTTTGATTCGATTTGGAATTTAGAAAGCTTTAGGATACAGACTCAGCAATCGAGTTGCAAAGCAGCCAGTTTACAAATTCTGGTTTATTTTTTTGGAGGAATCCTTTAATGAGTATCGTCACGAAGTCCATCGTGAATGCCGATGCTGAAGCCCGCTACCTCAGCCCCGGTGAATTAGATCGGATCAAAAACTTCGTTACCTCTGGCGAACGTCGCGTTCGTATCGCTCAAGTTCTGACCGACTCTCGCGAACGGATCGTTAAGCAAGCTGGCGACCAATTATTCCAAAAACGCCCCGATGTAGTTTCTCCTGGTGGAAACGCTTACGGCGAAGAAATGACCGCCACCTGCCTGCGCGACTTGGATTATTACCTGCGCCTGATCACCTACGGAGTTGTTTCTGGTGACGTAACTCCTATCGAAGAAATCGGTATCGTCGGCGTGCGTGAAATGTACAAGTCGCTGGGTACCCCCATCGAAGCCGTTGCTGAAGGCGTCCGCGCTATGAAGAGCGTTGCTACCTCGCTGCTGTCTGCTGATGACGCTGCTGAAGCTGGCTCTTACTTCGACTACGTGATCGGCGCTATGTCATAGTCTGGGACGAAACATTCCCAAATTTAGCTGACATTAAGACTGGTGAAATAAGGAAACAACAATCATGCAAGACGCCATTACCGCTGTTATTAATTCCTCCGACGTTCAAGGCAAGTACTTGGACAGCTCTGCTCTCGACAAGCTGAAAGCTTACTTCTCTACCGGCGAACTGCGCGTGCGCGCTGCTACCGCTATCAGCGCTAACGCAGCTGCGATCGTTAAGGAAGCTGTTGCTAAGTCCCTGTTGTACTCTGACATCACCCGTCCCGGTGGTAACATGTACACCACCCGTCGCTATGCAGCTTGCATCCGCGACTTGGACTACTACCTCCGCTATGCTACCTACGCTATGCTGGCTGGCGACCCCTCCATCCTCGACGAGCGCGTTCTCAACGGTTTGAAAGAAACCTACAACTCCTTGGGCGTACCCGTTGCTGCTACCGTGCAAGCAATCCAAGCTATGAAGGAAGTTACCGCTAGCCTCGTAGGCGCTGATGCCGGTAAAGAAATGGGCGTTTACTTCGACTACATCTGCTCTGGCTTGAGCTAGACAGTCACTACTGAGTGGTGAGTCCTGGGTTGAACTCAAAACTCAAAACTCAAGATTCAAAACTCTCTAAAAGGCATGGTCTGGGAAGTCTAGAGTCAGTGCTAGAGCGTTAAATGCTTGTCTAACTTATCGGATAAGTTTTAGCGGCTGGTATTGACTCTAGACTCCCAGACCTTGGTCTATCAAGGTAAGAAGATAATATTTCGATTCGGGAGGAATTAAACCATGCGGATGTTTAAGGTAACGGCTTGCGTTCCCAGCCAAACTCGGATTCGGACTCAGCGCGAGTTGCAAAACACCTATTTTACTAAACTGGTTCCCTACGACAACTGGTTTCGCGAACAGCAACGCATTATGAAAATGGGTGGCAAAATTATCAAAGTTGAACTGGCTACTGGCAAAGTTGGCGCAAATACCGGCTTGCTATAATTCCAGCAAATAAGCACAACAAAATGCCGTCTTTCACCTTGGGGCTTTTCGGTCACGAGGTGAAAGGCGGCAAAGTTTTGGTACACTCACAGAAACCGGGTTTCTAGGAGAAATCGTCGGTTGGCAACTAGAGATCGCACTCAGAAACCCGGTTTCTAGGCTCCTGCTTAAGTCGTAAAACTGCTATACAGAACTTAGCCTGTGAATTTACGCTCGTTTATTCCTTTTTTCGATCCCTCAGTTCAGGAATGGTCAGTAGAAGCGCGTTTGTTGCGTTGGCTGACGTTGCTGTGGCTGTTTGTGGGATTGGTAGTTTTGTTTTCGGCTTCTTATCCCGTCGCCGATAGCAATTTTGCCGATGGTCTGTACTACTTTAAGCGCCAAGTTCTTTGGGGCATCGTCGGGCTGATAGGATTTACTATTATTGTCAATACCCCTTTGCGCTTGATGTTGGGGACGGCGCATTGGTGGGTAATCATACTTTTAGGCTTAATTTTAGCGACTCTGATTCCTGGATTGGGAACGACGGCGGGCGGTGCGACTCGCTGGCTATCTATAGGGCCGATTCCGATTCAACCTTCTGAGTTAATTAAACCTTTCCTGGTGCTGCAAAGTGCAAAAGTTTTCGGTCACTGGGATAGATTAACTTGGTCAGTCCGCTTAAGCTGGCTGGGAATCTTCGCGCTGATGCTGGTAGGTATTCTGCTGCAACCAAATTTGAGTACGACGGCATTCTGCGGTATGACGATTTGGCTGATAGCCTTAGCAGCTGGATTACCTTATTTATACTTGGGAGGAACGGCTTTTGCTGGGATACTTCTAGCCACTATTAGTATCAGCTTGCAAAGCTATCAGCGGCGGCGGATTATGTCTTTTACGAACCCCTGGGCTGATGCTATGGGTGATGGCTACCAGTTGGTGCAAAGTTTGCTGGCAATTGGTTCTGGCGGGACTTGGGGTAGTGGTTTTGGGCTATCTCAACAAAAGTTATTTTACCTGCCTATTCAGTATACGGATTTTATTTTTGCTGTATTTGCGGAAGAATTTGGGTTTGTAGGTAGCTTACTGTTGTTGTTGCTATTAATGACCTACGCGACGCTGGCATTAATTGTGGCGATGAAGGCGCAAAATATTTTGCACCGACTGGTGGCAATTGGCGTGATGATTTTGATGGTGGGACAGTCGCTGTTGAATATTGGCGTGGCGGCAGGTGCGCTTCCGACTACGGGTTTACCGCTACCTTTGTTTAGTTATGGTGGCAATTCGATGATTGCTAGTTTGGTAGCTGCTGCGTTATTGATTCGGGTGGCGAGAGAAAGTAGCGAAGCTGAAGTTTTACCTTTGCATAATGGTAAAGCTAGAACACGACGACGGAGGAGTACGGCTCGCTCTTAACCTTAAAGAGAAATTAATTTTCATTACCCCCTTTATGCCAACGACTGAAGTCGCGCCTACACAAACAAAGACCGCCTGCGCGGTCTATAAAAATTTATCAATAGCTTTATTGATTCAATGGATAGCTTAGTTGAGGTTTTGAGTTTTTCGCTGGGGTGGGCTGGAATTTGGGTTGAAGGAATTGGAAAAAGAACCAAGCATTGAAGAGGATAATTGCAGCGATCGCAAAAACTTTAAATCCGCTCCAAGCGGGTTGCTGTTTTAGCGGTTCTCCATTAATTATCTGTTTTAATTCCTGGCGACTGCGATTTGCTTCGTACCAAAACGCAACCCAGAATGAAAATAATATGACAATCGGCATTCCTAAAAACAAAAAAGCTTCAGGTTGGGCATTCCCAGACACAACCCCAGGCAAAAAAATCGGAATTGTGGCGCCGTACCATACCAAGAACCAAAAAAGTAAAAAAGCGGTAACAAAAGGATGCACCCTCATTGTTACCTTGATGATTGTTCCCTTGGGTAATGACTCAAATTCCCCTCTGATGCTGGGTAAAAAGGAGTTGCGGTAGTGAATAATCCGACTAATCTCAAATCCAGTGCTATCTATCCTGCCTTCATAGGGCGCATGGTTGCGAGAAAAATAGGATCGAAATGTTTTTCTAGCTTCGATTTGAGCCTCTAGCCTCCTAACTACATCAGAAAGTGAATCTTGGCTTTGAATGGTAAAGCTATCGTAAGGTAAGAGTTGCACGAGCGGTTATTCGTCTAATAGTGCTACTCTTTTAACTACAAATTAGAAGATTGAGTTTTCATATTTAAATTGCGATCGCATTCCCCATAGTATCGAGCGATCGCACTCCTTACCCAGCGCGATCGCCATCATATACCTACTCTTTGAGTAGCAGATAATACAACTCTCCATTCCAGCCAACCACGCCTGCGCGATCGCCTGCCACTTCACCTGTCCCCATATAATAATCGACGCGACCTGGCCCGCGAATCGCGCTACCAGTATCTTGATCCAATACGTAGCGACTCACTAAACGCTGTTCCATCTGTCCTTTAACCCTGGTAGGAAAGGGAACTCGCGTGTGAATCAGCGCTAAAGCACCTGGAGGCATTAAAGATTTATCCGTGGCAATAGATCGCTCTGCTGTCACCGGCACTTGTATGCTACCCATAGCAGGCGCACCGTGAGTTTCTCTAAAAAAGATAAAGCGATTGTTGCGGGGAATATAATTACTCAATTCCAAAGGATTGCGGCGGAAAAAGTCAATTAGTACGGGTAAAGTTAACCCATCTAAAGGCAATTTTCCATCGCTAGCTAGTTGCCGCCCGATGCTGGTATAAGGATGATCTGTGGCAGCGTCATAACCAACCGTCATCGTGGTACCATCGGTTAGCTGTAGTTGAGCCGATCCTTGGATTTGTACCAAAAACGCTTGCAAGCGATCGCGCAACCAAACCAATTCCATCCCGCGTAATAGTCCATCTCCCCCTAACCCATCGACTCCTTCAAGTTCTGTCCGCGTCGGATGAGGTTTGCGCCAGCTTTCCATACCAGGCGGCTGACGATACAGTGGATAGCGAAACTCTGGCGTCGGAAAGCGACTCGCTTGATAAACTGGTTCGTAATATCCGGTAAAAAACACGCTTCCTTGACCGTCTTTACCCACAGATTTGTAAAATACAAATTCCTGCTTGACAGATTCCCTCAGTTGTGCTGGGGAATTCGCTCTCAGCACCAGCTGGCGGAAGCGGACGAGGGAACGTAGAACGCGATCGCGAGTGATTCCCCTGACGGGATAATTGCGATAAACTTCGGCAGCTTTAGGAGTTTGCAGATATGCGATACTGTGGTCGATGGAGGTGATGAGCGATCGCTTATCTCCTGGTTCGCCGTCGCGCCCCCAAAGTTGCTCGTCGAGTCCCAGTGAGTTCGCTGCCTCATCTATCTGTTCGCCAGTGACAAGTCGCAGTGGCGCTGACAAAACTGGCAAAGTAACGGTACCGATGGCAATGCCCAGACCGAGGGTTAAAGAAACTAGAGTTTTAATCATTTAGTATGAGCGGTCGATACTGCTTGTAAAAACTGGTTCTACGCGAATTGCCAAAACCCGCGATGGACGGATGACCATATATTCTCCCTGAATATTCTTAATCGGGACATTAATAAAGTCGTCCGACGCAGACTTGGGTACTAATTCGCCACTGTACCACTTTTGGAAATCTTGAATAGTCGGAAAGCGTATTTCTTCTCGATGACCGCCATCGATTAGCAGGTGTACGGCATATTCACTAGGTTTGGGCATAACTGGATTTTTATAGTTGACTGCACGGAAAACATTATGCGGCGATTGGAGCCAAAACGCACGATTGATTTCTAATTGGGTAATGGGTAATTGGTCATGGGTAATTGGTCATGGGGCATTGGGCATGACGAAGGTTGGGAACTAGGGGAGAGTATATTACGTTTTCATCCCGTTGTCTTCCCCATCTCTCTCAAGCTCATTACCAATTACCAATTACCATAGGAATTACGCGCGCCGAGGCCAGAAACCGGGTTTCTTCGTGAACCTCCAGTTTCTCAACCAAAGATTTTTCAGAGAAACCCGGTTTCTTTGCGTAAGTCCTATACCAATTACCGGCGCCGAGGCCAGAAACCGGGTTTCTTCGTGAACCTCCAGTTTCTCAACCAAAGATTTTTCAGAGAAACCCGGTTTCTTTGCGTAAGTCCTATACCAATTACTGATTACCAATTACCGATTAGAACAAGTTATACCGCCCTAGTTGAGCTTCAATCGCTTTAGGGAGCATTTTATCGAGTTCTGCTGCGGTTTTAAAGGATAGCCGTTGATAGTTGGGCAAATCAAAGGGAAACTGTCCGGTTAAGTCCGGGCGTTCCATGTGCGCCAGCAAGATTTGCTCGGTGCGCTTGCATTGTAGGGCATATCCTAGTTCGATGCAGACTTGGGGACTGGGAATCAGCTGGTTAGTCTCCTTGGCTGCCAAACTGGTGATAGGGGTACTGTCGGCTATCATTAACAGACTTTTGCGGATTTTCCGCATTTGCGTGCTGTTGAGCCGAATCGGGCCATCTGCCGGACGTTGGGATGCTTCTAATATTAGAGGGACGCGCGATCGCTTGTTCAACTTCTCTAACGCCTTTTCCAATCCCTCGCCCAACGCCTCCGCCCCAGCGGCATACTCATTTTGGTAGCAAAAGAAAATCGTTGGCTCCAAATTCGCCATCACTGCCTGCTTGGTGAAGTAAATCTCGTGACTGCTTAAGTCTATATTCGAGATCGCATAGCCGCCGCTACCTTCGATGTAAAATTCTACCGTTTCCCCATCTAGGTAGCGTTGAAACCAAGCCGAGGCTTTCACTTCTTGGCTGTCTTCTAAAAAGTCCGCTCGCAAGCCGGATTTTAGCAAACTATTTTTGCTCAGGCGCAGGTCGTGGGGACGTTTTTCTAATTCTTTCAGTGGTTCGTATTGCTGGAGATACCAGGCTCGCAGGGCAATTATTGCCATGATCTGTTATTTACACGCTCTCAAACACAACAACACCCAAGCTTCTACTCGTTGAGTGATTTCCTCTCATTGTTATATCCTAGTTGGAGCCGCTCCGATTTAGCAATTCTCGTTTCTCGGTTGCTTTACTCCCTTAGCCAACATCTGAGGAAATATCAATTTTCGCGTTGGGTGTTGTTGTGTTTGGTTACAGACAGTTTTGAATTAAACAGCTCTTTTTACCTCTTTACTTTTTGTGAACTTGGCTGTTTTGTCTGCCAGAAGCTTTATTAGCTTCAATTGTTAATGTATCACTATCGATTTTAGAGATCAACGCTTTGACATTAAACTTTACGTTTTCGTCTAGACCAGAAACCCGGTTTCTTCTTAGACAGATCCTCAAGCAAAGATTTTTCAGAGAAACCCGGTTTCTTATTTTTGCTCGTTTCTGGCAAGATTTACTCTCACAAAGTTTAGCGGGTCTTGTAGGCAAGACCCGCTATCAACTTCGATTTGACAATCAACAATAATCCACCTCTGACTTGCTGAGCGATTTCCTCATTTTGGTTCATTCTATCTAGAGTTGCAACTAACAAAAACTTTTTCAAAAAGTTCATTCATCTCAGTTGCAGGACTCCCCATCCACCAGCTTAGGAAATATCAACTTTCATTCTGGGATTTATTGTTTTCGCAAGAGACAGATTCAACTGAAACAGCGCTTTTTTCCTTTTAACTAAACTACACTTGTCTGTTTTATCTGCCAGAGAAGCCTTTTCTTTGCTTCTATGCTTAATGTATCACCGCTCTATTTGGGGAGCAAGCATGTGAAACTAAACTTTACTATTTTCGATTGCTATTATTCGCTTAACTATCAATCAAATTTACAAAAACCCTTGCTGCATCAGTTAGATACTGTTAAGGTTGCTATCCGATAAACCTTTGAGCCGGTTTGAGTAAATACTCAGATTATGTTAAAAAAAGTTGCAGTTAGCGCTCGATATCGCAAGGCATGGTAGAAAGCTGAGAGAGCGATCGCTCATGCTTAGATTAGCTGTATCTGGTAAAGCTTTGTAATGTAAACTATTGTAACCGAATGTTGCGATACTGCCAATACTATCGGACAGGTAAAAGCTGAGAATTTGTCGGTTGGGTTGTGCGATCGCTTAACCCAAAAGCGGTAATGGCTAATTGGGTTAACTCACATCTTGCACCTACCCGATAAACAGCCTCCAAATAAATTTGGGGCTGAAAGCTTAAGTTAGCTAAAGCTAACTACAATCAACGTTTTAACCCGTTTTAACGGGTTTTAGCTTTCAGGTGTGAAATTTATTTCTGGTCTTGGTGCAAGATGTGAGTTAATAGGCTTTTGCGATCTGGAAAAATAGCAATTAACCATTACGGCTTGATGTAACTAGCAACTTGGGTTAATTACTGAAGACTATTCGCAAAATCGACAATACCAAAATTACCAAAAATAAAACTAACCCGATAGTGCAGGCGTAACTTATTTCTAAATTTTGGAATGCTTGCTCATACAAGTAGTATACAACCGTCTTGGAACTATTGCGCGGGCCACCTTGAGTCATGATATAAACTTCTTCAAAAACTTTGGTGGCAGATATAGCAGAAATTACCGCTACTAAAAACATATACGGCTGCATTAAAGGCACGGTAATATCCCAATGTTTGCGAATACCATCAGAACCATCCATCGCCGCCGCTTCATAAAGTTCATCGGGGATAGATTGCAACCCAGCTAAATAAACTACCATGTAATAACCCAATCCTTTCCAGATTGTTACCGCCATGACGCTATAAATTGCCCAACTTGGACTGGTAAGCCAAGGGATACCAGTTTTAAAGCCAAGTTGTGCTAGCAATTGATTCAACAAACCGTTTTCAGCATAAAGCCATTTCCAGGCAATTCCAGCCACAACCATTGAAATCACAACGGGTGTATAAAAAGCCGCGCGAAACCAGTTGATGCCACGAAGTTTATGATTAACTAAAATTGCGATTCCCAAGGGTGCGATCGCCAAAATCGGTACAACGCCGACGAGGTATAACAGCGTATTCCCTAACGTTTTCCAAAAAACTCTATCCTTCCACAAACGCTGAAAATTAGCTAACCCTATCCATTCCGGGGATTGAGATAAGTCATAGCGAGTAAAGCTGAGGTAAAAAGCTTGCAAGGCAGGCCAAAATACAGTTAAGCCTAAAACCAGTAAAGCAGGAAGTAAAAATAGGTAAGGCGTGAATTGCCGTTGCAGGGGAAGCAAATCTTTCGGTAATAAATTTTGCATATCGACTTTAAACGCAAGTGGATTAACTGCCTCAATATCCTACATCGTTTACCATGTGCTGATGAACTGGTAATAGCTATGTTAATTATCCGAGTTCGATTAATCGCTTTGGTTTAGCTTTGGTAGTGCGATCGCATGATATATCAAATCCGGTTCAACAACGCCTCTTATCTTCCTCTTCTCCGCATTATTGGCGTCTACCCTACGGGAAGCCGCTGCGCGTCTATGGCGCTTAATTTAAAAAGGGAATCGTCGCAGCGGACTTTCTATGAGAGTTGCATCAATCCTGATAAAATTAAATTCTGCACAGGTGGACTTTATTCCTCTGTCCCCGATTGCCTATTGCCTAATATTTTTTTTGTAACAAGTGTTATGATTTACTTAGTTTCCTTGACCTATAAATGCTTGCAACGCGGATGGATGCTATTTTTGCTCATCCTGTGCTTTGTTATTGTTGCACCCGCAACAGCAGTCGCCGCACCAGCTACCACCGCGATTAAACCCATAGAAGTTCAAGTTAGTTTGGGAAATGAAGCAAACGAGTTAAAGTTTGTCCCTAATAATCTCGAATTCGTTGCCGGGAAGATGTATAAACTCGTACTCAATAACCCCAGTCCGCAAAAACATTATTTCACCGCCAAAGACTTCGCCGATGCCATCTGGACGCAAAAAGTCCAAGCTGGCAAAGTGGAAGTAAAAGGCGCTATCCACGAGATGGAATTATTGCCGGAAGGGGTGGCAGAATGGGTGTTTGTCCCGATGAAAAAGGGAAATTATACTCTTCGCTGTCCGATACCGGGACATACCGAAGCGGGAATGACGGGGACGATTGCGATCGCACAGCAATAATACCGTTTGATCGTGAAGGCGAAACAATTGGATCGGGGCGGGTTGATTGAAATGGCTGGTTTTTCCCTCACCTGCTTGGTAAAACCCGCCCCTACAATCTATACCTGTTGAGCTTTAGCATTATTCAGGGCAATTGGTATACAACCAATATTGCCAGAAAAAACAAATTACTAAAAGGTTGAATTTCCGGTAGTTTTTTACCGGAAATTCTCACCCAAATGTTATACATTCTTACCTAAAGGTACTAAAGTTTATGGCTCGAGTTACCAACTTAAAAACGTCGGGAAAACCTGTTGCGATCGCCGCCGCCACCGCCGCGGTTATCCCAACTGCGTCCGCCACTTTTTGGTTCGCGGGGTTTTGCCTTATTTACTTTCAAGGTGCGATCCATCCATTCTGCACCATCGAGAGCCTCAATAGCAGCAGATTCTTCAGCTTCTGAAGCCATTTCTACAAAAGCAAAGCCGCGCTGTCTACCCGTTTCCCGATCCGTGGGTATTTGAACCCGCTTTACGGTGCCATATTCAGTAAATACGTTTACAATGTCGTCTTGCGTGACTTCGTAAGACAAGTTGCCTACATAAATTGACACAAAGTCTCTCCAGAATCAGATGGTGTAGAGAGGTGTATCCGGAGAGGTGTCTGTAAGTTTTACTGACAAACGCGATCGCCGAATTTATTTCTCAGGTGAGATCTTAACATACACTTCTCTAGGACTAGCCAAAGCTCTATCTTTGGAAATAGGGCAAATTACGTATTCTAGTTATAGGACTGGCGGACGCGATCGCTCCCCAGTCCTATTATTGGTGTTAGGCTAGCGCAGTCACGCCGGAATTATAATCTTTCACCGAACATAGACGCCATTTGGCTTCGCCCTCCAATTCTAAAACCTGTTGGTGATACTTTAACAAGCTAGAACGGTGTCCAACGCTAACAAAAGTTGTCCCGGTTTCTTGCAATTGCTGATAGAGGCGTTCTTCGTTTTTGATATCTAAAGCACTGGTTGCTTCATCCAAAATTGCGTAGCGGGGTTTAGTAAGTAACAGTCGCGCAAATGCGAGTCGCTGTTGTTCGCCCAAAGAAAGAATATCCGCCCAATCTAAAACCACATCAAATCCACCGACTCTTTCCGGTAGATTTGCTAAGTTTACTTGTTTCAAAACCTCGTAAAGTGTTTCATCGGAAACTTCTAGATTCGTGTTGGGATAAAGCAGTTGACTTCTGAGGGAACCTAAAAGCATGTAAGGACGCTGGGGTAAAAATAGCATCTCTTCCAAATGCGGTCGGACAATGCGACCCGTACCATTATTCCACAATCCAGCGATCGCTCTGAGCAACGAACTCTTACCCGTTCCACTTTGACCTACAATTACTAACCCTTCACCGGGTTCAACTTCAGCAATCAAGTCTTTAACTAAAGTATGGTCGTATCTGGGAGTCAACAAAGTCACGTGTTCGAGAGATAAGCGACCATCTTCCACCGTATCGATTCTAGTAGCACCAGGTTTGTGCGATTCTGTCGGATCTTCTAACGATTCTGAGAAGCTTGCTAAACGGTTAACTCCGGCGGCAAAAGAACTCAGCTTATAAATCTGATCCACAATAATTGAAATTGCATTCAGAACCATGCTAAATGCAAAACTGGCTTGGCTAATTACCCCAAACTCTACCTCTCCCGCAAAATAACGCGGTGCAATTACCAATGCAGGCAGAATGATAATAATGTAGTCGTATCCTTGAGTAAAAAAGCCTAAATTTCTCTGCCATTCGACCAGCAAATTGTAGTTGCGAATCGCATCGCCAAACCGCCGCTTCACTTCCCCCGATTCTTGATTTTCTCCCCGATAAAATGCGATTGATTCAGCATTATCGCGGATGTGAACCATACCATAGCGGAAATCAGCTTCTTTTTTGAGTTGCTGGAAGTTAAGGCCAATCAGTCGCTTACCAAAAATTACCGTGACCGTTGTCCCGACAACAGCGTATACTACCAGGATACCGGCAAGCAAAGCCGAAATTGACCACAGAATTCCCGTGAAGGCGAATAGGTTAATTACCGAATTGAGAATAATTAACAGAAAAAACAGACTATCAATTGTAAACGATCTAATATCTTCAGCAATCCGCTGGTCTGGGTTGTCGATCTTATCGCCTAAATTAATTTCGTAATAAGCGCGGTTCCGAAAATACTTATCTAAAAAACTATTGGTCAGCCACTGTCGCCAGTACAAACCGAGTAATTCTCTAATGTATCGGTAGAAAACAACAATGGGCGTGCCAATAACAAAAACGCTGCCATAAATCCATAAAAGCCGAAAATATTCCGGAGCATCCTTCTTGGAAAGCGCCGTCATAAAGTCTCGGCCTATATAACTAATGATAACGTTGAGTCCGCTAACGGCTAACGATAACAATAGTAAAACCGCCAGCAGTCCTCTAGCTCCGCGTTTTTCCTCCGAAAACCAATAAGGCTTTGCGATCTCCCAAAATCGATTCCACAACTGTCGGTCAAATCCGCTCATGTCCTATTCCTAAACCAGTTACTAAATGGTAATAATATATCAGGTGTCTGGTAAGCTGCATCGGCTAAGAAAAGCGTATAATATTATACCTCATTATGGCTGAAGCCGGTAAATTCTGTTGGTAAAGCACAAAAAATCAAGCACCCTTTCTGTGAAAGAGTGTAACGCAAATTTATATAAAGTTAATTTAGGATAGAAATATCTGAGAAAAGTTACCGATATAGGATTTACGCCAAGAAACCGGGTTTCTATGAAAAATCGTTGGTTTAGAAACTAGAGATCTACGAAGAAACCCGGTTTCTAGCCTCGGCGCGCGTAAGTCCTATGATAATGGAGCGTACTGAGGAATTCTCCAGCAGAGACGCTCGAGCGCTCGGTAGGCTCCTAAAATAGTTGAACCCCTAACCCACACCATCTGGTAAAAGCATGAACATTCTGAGCAATTTACTCACCCAACCCGTCCAACCTCCCCGCAGCAAACAAAAACGCAGAGGCGTTGAAATCAAGTCCCAGCGAGAAATAGAAGTAATGCGCGAGGCGGCGAAGATCGTGGCGACGGTGTTGAAAGAAATTTCCCAGATGGTACAACCGGGGATGACAACCGCCGACTTGGATGCCCATGCAGAAAAACGCATCCGCCAAATGGGCGCAACCCCTAGTTTCAAAGGTTACCACGGGTTCCCCGGCTCGATTTGCTCCAGCATCAACAACGAAGTCGTACATGGCATTCCCAGCCCCAAAAAAGTGATTCGCGCTGGAGATGTGTTAAAAGTCGATACGGGCGCATATTACCAAGGCTTTCACGGCGACTCTTGCATCACCATCCCCGTGGGCGAGGTAACCCCAGAAGCAGCGAAATTAATTCGCGTAGCAGAAGAAGCACTTTATAAAGGCATCGAACAAGTGAAAGCCGGAAACTATTTACTCGATCTTGCCGGTGCAATAGAAGATCACGTCAAAGCCAATGGCTTTGTCGTGGTAGAAGATTTTACCGGGCACGGAGTTGGGCGCAACTTGCACGAAGAACCTTCGGTATTTAACTTCCGCACCCGCGAAATGCCTAACGTCAAGCTGCGCGCCGGGATGACTTTGGCAATTGAACCGATTTTAAACGCTGGTTCTAAACACACGCGCATTTTATCGGATCGTTGGACGGCAGTGACGGTAGATAATTCCCTATCTGCCCAATTTGAACATACCGTATTGGTGACCGAAACCGGGTACGAAATTTTGACAGATCGTTCCAAGGTTTAATACCAAATCCGCTTTGATGCCGAACGACTAAAGTCGCGGCTACACAAACAAAGCCCGCCTTCGCGGGCTATAAAATAGCATTTGCGGGCTATAAAATAGCATTCGCGGTCTATAAAATAATAAAGGGGGTCTAGAACCCGGATTTGGTATCTTTGCCGCTATTCATCACCACCGTTTGTGCGATGGGGATGAATAGCGGCAAAAGTTAGGACGTCGATCCCCTAACTTTTCCAATAAGCTTAGTAGATGCATTTTGATGTGAAATTTTTGATTGGGATTCTGGATACTTACCAGAAAAAATCGCTTTAAACTCTCCCCATTTTAGGCCGAAAGGAAAAATTAAGTTCCCTCCCTGGCAATCCTAAAAGCTTGAGCAAGAGGTAACTGTCCACTGTCCACTGTCCACTGTCCACTATCAACTGTCCACTGTCCACTGTCCACTGTCCACTTGATTTAAGTATTACTTTTTTGATCGCATTGTCCAAGCAGAATACAAGTCCTCAGCGATCGCTCTTTTCCTACCAGAATCTTCAGGGTTAGCGACTAAAACTTTCAGCGTTGTGGTATAGCCACTGTCGAGAATTTGGTGTCCAAAACCAATAACTTCACCAATTTCTCCAGTTTTTTGATTGCACACGTAATCGCCAAGGCTAAACATAATTTGACCTCTTGCAATTGATTTTTATTCAAGGGTTTTTATATTGAAACCCAGCTTTGGCGAGCGTACCTCTTCCTTTAGAGTGTTTTTACCTTTACCAAAGGATGTATGCTGGATGGATGTGCGATCGCGCAGCATCCCGGAAGCATATCCCTACTCCCAACTAAACCGCAGCCCCTGTTTCTTCAGGTGTTGCTGCAACTTCGGCATCAACTTTTTGGGGACTATTTGTGCAGGCGTTAAATTTGGTTGAGGTTGCTTAATTAACCACGCCGCAGTTCCCCCCGCCGCCGAGCCAAAAGTCCATTCTCCGTAATGAAGTCGAGTAGCGGCATTAACAATATGACTGACAGCAATACCTTTACCACCAATTAGTAAATTGTCAACTCCCTGGGGTACCAAAGCTTCTAATGGAATGTAAATCGGATGGACAAAATCTTCTTGAGCGCCCGCACTAACAGCTTCCCAAGGATTATGCCAATTGCGGTACATGCAACCCTGAATATCCACATCGTAGTGCGTCACCGCCACAGCAGTTGGATTAAATTTACGTCCCCCCTGCATATCATTTCTTATATCAGGTTCGCGAATCATAAAATTAGTTTGCCCGTAAGCACTGCGCCCTAAAATTCGCCGCCCTTCCCGGATATAAGGCATCATACTTAAACCAGAAACCGTACCCATCGGCGAATCAGAACCTGATAGATGGGCGAGGGGAAATTTAGAATTGCTTTGCGTTTGCATCACCCATTCTGAAAATAGCAGCGCCCGTTCTTCCGCGTGACGCAGCGCACTTAAAGAAAGTCCCCCCATCCAATTTTGATATTGCCCGGTTTTTTTCAACCTTTCCTCAGTCAAAAGCAAGGGAGGGTTCATCCAATTCCAGTTATTACCGAACACCCAATTTACCATTGCCATATCTCCCGGTACTGGCGTGCCATCAAACCGCCCATCGTTACCAAGGCTAACAATGCGCCGATACTTAAAAAAGCTACGACCTTCAAATACGGAATACCCTTTTAAATAAAATTCCCGGTGATGTTCGTTTCTGGAATATTCAGGTTTAAGTTGATTTAAAGTCTTTAAACTTGCCTTGTTATCATTTTTAATCGCCAGTACAAAAGGAAATGTAAAAGCCTGGGTACACTCAGGATTGCTTTTTGCCGGTGCGTGCTTTTCACCCGTAATTGCCTTTGCTTCCGAACCCAAGCTATAGGGAACCCGCGCCCATGCCATTAATTCCCCCGTATCCGTCGCATCGATCACAATTAACCTTTTTCCTGGAGGTGCTTCTAAACGCAGCGGTACTTTCTCAAATTCCGGATTTGGCGACCAAGAATACCAATCATCTAACTCTTGAGAAGGGCGACCTTTAGGAACATAATCGGGACTGCGGGGAATGCGTTGCACGGCATAAATCGCGGTAATAAATCTACCTGTTGAATCAAATTCAGCACCTTTAAAAGCAGTAGAAGTTTCCCAACGGCTACCCCCGGCAAATTTAGCCGCAGATTCTAGCAATTGTTCTGCTGCCATTGCCCCGATTTTAGGAGGAAAGCATAGCCTCCCCACCCAACAACTATTGATATCATCAACGGATAATTTTTTAGTTTGTTTAGCCCAAGCAGGCAGTTTAACGGGTTGCTTTCTAATTAATCCTTTAAAATCTTTCCAGTTTTGGGAAAAGTTATTTTTGGTCATCATGGTGACCGACTCGTCGAGGGCAGCAACACCTTGAGAACTAAGTTGTCCGCCCAACCAAGGAGTTAATTCTATCAAACAAGTTTTTGCCTTAGATTTCATTGCCACAGATGCTGCTGCAATTCCCCCCAAAGAACCTCCAACTACAATCACTTCACATTGCCAAACCTGTTTAGGCGCAGGTAAGGGCGATAATTGAGGTCTGCCATTGGGTAGCAATTCTAAAGTTGGGGTTGGCTTTTCCTCTAGTGGCTGTTCTTCTTCAGCAGTTTTCCAGTTAATGAGAGAAACTTGCGAACTATTGTTTAAAGCACCTAGTAACACTGCGGCGCTACCTGCAAACAGAAAGATAAAGGTTAGTATTCGCAAAATTTTTTGTTGGGGTGGTTGTTGCATAGAAATTGTCAGTTCGATTGAGTCGATCATAGTTACTGCCCAGAAACCCGGTTTTTTGGAAAAACCGGGTTTCTTACACTTTGCTGCCCAGAAACCCGGTTTTTTAGAAAAACCGGGTTTCTTACACCATATACCCGGAAAAAAACGCCTGACGGCAAAGTCAGACGTTTTTAACTAATATCCCGCTTAGAAACTCATTAATTGCTGTGAGTCTGCTGCAAAATCTGAGTTGCGGAGATTGGTGTTGGGGGTTGGACTTGCACGATCGCACTCTGTAACATGGGTGTACGCGCGATCGCACTGTTCGACAAGGTAAACAGCGGGTTCGATAATATCCCCGCGATGGAAGTAGCGATTACCGTCAGCACCAAACCGACTTGTAAAGGCCGCATTCCGGGCAAATTCCAGGTAATTTCGGGATAATTCTGCACCGTATCGGACATTTCGTGGGGTTCTTTGACTACCATCATCTTGACGACGCGGATGTAGTAGTAAATCGATACCACGCTGGTTAGCAACCCTAACAGCACCAAGCCGTAGAGTCCAGCTTGCCAACCTGCCCAGAACAGGTACAGCTTACCAAAGAACCCAGCCAGGGGCGGAATGCCACCTAAAGACAAGAGACAAATACTGAGTCCCAAAGTCAGGAGGGGATCTTTTTGATACAAACCCGAGTATTCGCTAATTTGGTCGGTTCCCGTCCGCAAGGTGAACAGAATCACGCAAATAAAGCCGCCCAGGTTCATGAACAGGTAAACCAGCAGGTAAAAAATCATACTGGAATATCCGGCTTCGGTTCCGGCGATCAAACCCAGCATCACGAAACCAGCTTGGGCGATGGAAGAATAAGCTAACAGCCGTTTCATGCTGGTTTGGGCGAGGGCGACTACGTTACCCAAAACCATGCTGAGGATAGCGAGGGCTGTGAAGACAAACCGCCACTCGTCGGCGACTAGGGGGAAAGCGGTGACTAACAAACGGATGGCGAGGGCGAAGCCAGCGGCTTTGGAACCTACTGATAAAAATGCTACAACGGGTGTAGGTGAACCTTCGTATACGTCGGGAGTCCATTGGTGAAAGGGGACGGCGGAGATTTTAAACGCAATGCCCGCGATCGCAAACACCAATGCAATCACCAAACCGAGGGAACCAGTACCGTTAGCGCCAGCAATACCGCGCGCGATCGCGCCTAACTGAGTTTCCCCGCCGGATAACCCGTACAGCAGCGAAACGCCGTAGAGAAACACCGCCGAACTCGATGCCCCGATCAGCAGGTATTTCAACGCTGCTTCGTTCGAGCGGGGGTCGCGCTTGGTGTAACCTGTGAGCAGGTAAGAAGAGATACTAAGAGTTTCCAGGGAAACAAAAATTGCCACCAGTTCATCTGCGCCCGACAGGAACATACCCCCAAGCGTGGCGGTGAGCAATATTCCGATAAATTCCGCTAGGGAAGTTCCCGTTTGTTCGACGTAGCGGATCGACATCAAAATTGTGACGGCAGCAGACAGGGCGATGATACCGCGAAACACAACGCTGAGAGCATCGCCGTTAAAGCCACCCAAAAACGAGATCGGGTTAGAAATATCCCATTGAAAGTATAGGGCGACGACGGCGGCTAGAAGACCTGCGATCGCTGCATAGGGTAGCCAGCGCGAGGATGTCCTACCGACGATTAAGTCACCCAGTATGACTACCAGAATCGTTATCAGGACGATAGTCTCTGGCAAAATTGTTCCAGCATTTAACTGGGCTGCGAGTTCAGCAAAGCTCATAGAACCTACCAGTATTGGGGATAAGGCATAGAGTCACCGGACACTATTAATAATATTGTGTTCTGGGTTACTTGCGCTCAAGGTGTTCGAGGGATAAGCCTCCTTGCACCCTTATGCTTTTAGTTGCGCCAGTTATCCAGCTTTAAACTATAACCCAAACCTTGAATCCGTTGATAGTGGGATATATTGCCCGTAATTAAGATTAAATCGTGGTGGATTGCTGTCGCGGCAACTATAGCATCAGCTAAACCGATTGGTTGTCCCGTTCGTTCTAAATCTCCATAAATGCGTCCTGTCAATTCAGCAATTTGTGCGTTCATTGGTAGCACTTCGGCTTGAGAAATACCTGTCAAAAACTGCTGAATTCTATCTTCTCGCTGAAGTTTTTGCCAACCTTTAACAACTTCAGTGACTGTAATACTAGAAATAGTGTATTGTCGGAAAACGACCAAATATGCGGTAGCTCTAGCTAAAACGCGCGGATTAATCCGCTTGCGAATTTCCGAAAGAATATCCGTATCAATCAGTACTTTTTCCAAATTTTTGGTTTAATGGGTGTGCGGCTCTATCTCTCATAATATCAGCAAGTATCTCGTCTACCAATTCTGCTTCATCTTCCCACCCACCTAACAAGGGGTAGTTTAGTACCGGAGGCACAGCCAGTTGCTCGATCATTACTTTCAGCAGTTCTTGCAGGGTACAATGGTTTTTTTCTGCCATTTCCTTAGCCCTAACAAGCGTTTCGTCGTCTAATTCAATTTCGATTTTTGCCATGCTGCCTCATTTCTCCCGCTCATCTTGGTCACAATTTTAGCATTCTCAAACCTTAAAGGATCGGCACAAGAAACCCGGTTTTTTGAAAAAACCGGGTTTCTGACACAGTGTATGGATTCTTTTAAGTTTGTACTGAAAATTCCTCTGGGTCGATGCCCCAGTTTACCCAGCGAATTGCTTCTCTAGCTGATTCTATATCAGGTGGTACGCGCAAAGCGTGAATGTGTCTCGTACTGGGACAAGTCATCTTTAACAGATAAATAAACTCATCATCTATTTTTCTATCTATTTTCAATAACGTATATTCCCGCCAAATATCTAATTCAGTAGCTTGCAATTCTTGACAAATTCTGGCGTAACCAATTCCTTGAATTAACACTTGCCGCAATTCGGCGTTCTTCTCTTCTAAAATCCATTCAGCTTGCCACTGATGCGGGTGCAGTTTTCCATATGCTTCGGGTAGGGTAACGCCGTGGTAGGCATACAGGCTATATCCATCAGCAAATTGAATCGCTGGTGCGCCTTCTGCGTGGAGTTGCTGTTGGTTATCCAACGAGATGATGCGCGGGCGATCGCATACAAAGCAAATCTTTTCATACGCATAAATCTGCCCGCATTCTTTCACCAACGACTCCAATACTTCCCTAACGCTTTGATTTACCTTACAATTTAAAACCGCAGCACAAATATTAAGCCAACAATAATCATAACCTAATGCGCTTGGGCGATATGTATTTTGCGTTATCTGCCAGGTTTGTTCCTCTAGTTGGCTCTTGAGTGAATTCCAAAGTCTTTCTCCTAGCTGACTTTCTAGTTTAGCTATTTTACTATTGATTTGTTGTTTGGCTTGAATCTCAAGTTCATTTATTATACGACTTTGCAGTTGGCTTCCTAAATTATTAGCCAAAATGGTATTGTTAATTATAAAATAGCCATAAAAATAATTGACTATTTTTGAACCAAAGTTGTTTTCAATTTGCTCATAAAATTCATAACCGTTTATCAATCTTTTTTGCCTAGCATTACTTGATATGTGATATAAATGTTCAAAAACTAGCTTTCGTTGTCGCTTCTTGAACTCTGCAATAATGCCGGGTTTATCTACTAGCTTAGTAACTATTCGTTGTTCTATCTGATCGACAAGCCGATCCAGGTGGCTCAAAAATAGTTTGTTCCAAGCATCATAAGGACTGGGACAAAAAACAATTTCGGGGGCTTCTTTGCCGATCAGTGCGTAAGCCAATCTTATTGCTTCTGTAGCTTTGTGCCGATCGATTGGTTCGGTAGAGAGGGCGATCGCTCTCCATTTATCAACAATAATTGCAATCTGCGCTTCTTGTTCTGGCGTCAATGTTTCCATCTGATGTCACCTCCCCTCTGGTACGCTTACCCCGCTTGCCTCAACTTTTCCCTGTAAACCATCATTTCTGGATTTATAGTACAGTTATAATACAAGAGCGAGTCTCGTAGGGAGTCGTAGTTAGGGAATCTGGAGAGAAAATGTAGAGAGCGATCGCATCCCTACTTTTCCCGGTATAAAAGAATTAAGCTGGGTTAGCGCTACTCGCGCGGTGTGCCCATCTCAAGCAAGCGCATCTCAAGATTTCACACAATCATCAGGAAAAAATCAAAGCGCGGCGCATCCTTACGGGCAACCCTCGATCCACATCGATCAACGGTAAGTTAGAAATTGAGATAGCCTGACAATAAGAGCGATCGCGCGCCTCTGGGAAGCACCAGCATCCCTCTAAAGCCACCATCCCTCTTGACAAGTTGCACAAATTCTCTAAATTAGACAAGCTAGCTTAACTGCTATTGTTGAAGTTCCCATGTCAACCCTCGTCATCGTCGAATCACCCACCAAAGCGCGCACCATCCGCAACTACCTACCCTCCGACTACCGGGTAGAAGCGTCGATGGGACACGTGCGCGACCTCCCCTCATCCGCAGACGAAATTCCCCCAGAAGTCAAAGGGACAAAATGGGCGCAGTTCGGTGTCAATGTAGAGGCTGACTTTGAACCGCTGTACATCATCCCCAAGGAAAAAGAGAAAACCGTCAAGCAGCTAAAAGACGCCCTCAAAGAAGCTGACGAACTCGTACTGGCGACGGATGAAGACCGGGAAGGGGAAAGCATAAGTTGGCATTTATTGCAAGTGCTAAAACCGAAAGTGCCAATCAAGCGGATGGTATTCCACGAAATTACCAAAGAAGCTATCCGCGACGCCCTGAAACACTGCCGCACCATCGACGAACAGGTAGTCCGCGCCCAAGAAACGCGGCGAATTTTGGATCGGTTGGTGGGTTATACTCTCTCGCCGCTGTTGTGGAAGAAAATAGCCAGGGGTTTATCCGCAGGGCGGGTGCAGTCGGTAGCAGTACGGTTGTTGGTGAATCGAGAACGTCAGCGCCTCGCCTTCCGTCAGGGAACTTACTGGGATTTAAAGGCAACTCTAGAAAAAGATAAAAACCCATTTGAAGCGCGGTTAATAACGCTGAGAGGCATTAAAGTCGCCACGGGGAGCGATTTTGACGAATCTACGGGACAAATTGCCGCCGGACGCAACGTAGTTTTACTTTCTGAAGCCGATGCATTAGCCTTACAGGAACGGCTAACGGGTAAAACTTGGACGGTGGCGAATATCGAAGAAAGACCGATTACGCGCAAACCCTCCCCGCCGTTTACCACCTCGACGCTGCAACAAGAAGCGAACCGGAAATTAGGCTTATCGGCAAAAGATACAATGCGAACCGCGCAAAGTTTGTACGAGCAGGGGTATATTACCTACATGCGTACAGACTCGGTGCATTTATCGGAACAAGCGATCGCAGCCGCCCGTTCCTGCGTCGAACAAATGTACGGCAAAGAATACCTCAGCCCCAAAGCGCGCCAGTACAGCACCAAAAGCAAAGGTGCCCAAGAAGCCCACGAAGCGATTCGCCCCGCCGGTAGCAGCTTCCGCACCCCCCAAGAAACCGGACTCAAAGACAGAGAATTCCGGCTGTATGACTTAATTTGGAAGCGCACCGTCGCCACCCAAATGGCAGACTCGCGCCAAACCCTAATTAGCGTTGAAACTCAAGTCGAAGATGCCGGTTTCCGTTCCAGCGGCAAGCGCATCAACTTCGCTGGATATTTGCGTGCCTACGTCGAAGGTTCCGACGATCCCAACGCCGCAATTGAAGACCAAGAAGTCATTCTACCAAGCTTAAAAGTTGGCGACCATCCCAACTGTAACGAACTCGAAGCCATCGGTCACGAAACCCAACCCCCCGCCCGCTACACCGAAGCATCTCTAGTCAAAACCTTAGAAAGCGAAGGCATCGGGCGTCCCAGTACCTACGCCAGCATCATCAGCACCATCGTTGACCGGGGTTACGCCCAAATGAACGGTAACGCCCTGGTGCCCACCTTTACCGCCTTCGCCGTCACCGGATTGCTGGAAAAATACTTTCCCGACTTAGTAGACACCGGATTTACTTCCCGCATGGAACAAACCCTAGACGACATTGCCACAGGCGGAGTTGACTGGCTGCCTTACTTGCGGAAATTTTATCAAGGCGAGGAAGGTTTAGAAACCCAGGTGAAGGTACAAGAAAGCCAAATTGACGCCACCGTTGCCAGGACTATCGAACTCGAAGGCATAGAAGCCAAAATCCGCATCGGTAAATTTGGCCCCTACGTCGAAGCCGAAAACGGCGACGGAGTTGTCACCGCTTCGATTCCCAAGGATTTAACGCCAGCGGACATCAACCCCGAACAAGTAGAAACCATCCTGCGGCAAAAAACCGAAGGCCCCGAAAAGCTGGGAATCCACCCAGAAACCGGAGAACCGATTTACATTCTACTGGGCAGCTACGGTCACTACATCCAACTCGGTGACGCCCAAGAAGGCAGCAAGAAAAAACCCAAGCGCGCCGGAATTCCTAAAAATACCAAAGTCGAGGATGTCACCCTAGAGATGGCTCTAGGACTGCTGGCTTTACCCCGCACCCTGGGCGTCCACCCAGACACCGGAGGCAAAATTCAAGCCGCACTCGGCCCTTATGGCCCCTACGTCGTCCACGACCAAGGCAAGGAAGGCGGGAAAGATTATCGCTCGCTCAAATCTACCGATAATGTCTTGACAATTACGCTAGAACGTGCATTAGAGTTACTTTCTCAGCCGAAAGCAGGACGCGGCGGCAGTCGCAGCAAGACTAAGGAAGCATTGCGCGAACTCGGCAATCACCCAGAAGATGGAGAGCCAATCAATATCTACAATGGCCCCTATGGCCCTTATATCAAGCACGGCAAAACCAATGCTTCCATCCCAGAAGGGGAATCGGTGGAAGCGGTGACGCTGGAGAAAGCACTGGAACTGCTAGCTGCGAAGGCATCTACGGCGAAGTCTACCAAATCCAGTAGCAAGTCGAGTAAATCAACGACCGCTAAAAAATCAACTACATCAAAAGCGAAGACGACTAAAACTGCTGCGAGTAAAACCACAACCAAAACTACTGCTACCAAGAAAAAAACGTCATAGTTGATAGTTGATAGTTGATAGTTGATAGTTGATAGTTGATAGTTGATAGT
>ERZ1066118.507-NODE-507-length-35094-cov-7.561260_pt1 | contig 35094 bp, 32 predicted proteins | sample MGYA00382765_ERZ1066118 | MGnify/ENA primary metagenome ERZ1066118 (study PRJEB33369, sample SAMEA5778348) | biofilm metagenome | biome: Industrial cooling water; feature: Water cooling tower basin; material: Biofilm | place: United Arab Emirates | collected...
GGGCTCCTGTGGCTTCGGGGAATTGCCGCTCCTCGTCGAGGATGTGGCGCCCGATGGTTACGACTGATCTGTCCATTAGACGATTTCCTTGCCTGATTGGGTGCGGATCGCGAGGGCCTCTACCTCCCGAGCCTCCACCTCGTAGGGATTTTGTCGATACCCGTGGCGCAGGCTGGCCAGAGAATACCGGATCGGAAACAACATGTCGGCCTCCCACTGGCGCACGTGGGTGAGTTCGTGTGCGAGCAATGCGTAGGTGAGCTTCGCTCTGGGATTGATAACGATTGTACGACCCAGTGTGACGGCAGCGGCAGGGGCTTTCATGCCCGAAAAGAGGCCGCCAAGCCATGGAATCAGGCGCCCGGTGCGAAAAACCACACCTGGAGGTACAGCATCCGGAGGGATATCAGCGGGGGGATCTGTGCGAGGGCCGAGAAGTGATGCCGTCATCATCTCGATCATCTTACCACTCCTCGCGCCGCCACGAGGATCCGCCTGGCTCGATCAGCAGCGTTATGCTGCCTTCGAGATCAGTTCGCGCCACGGGGATACTCCGCTCCTGCACTCGCTCCATCACCTCCGCAGCCGGGTGGCCGTAGCGGTTCCGCCTCCCGGCAGAGACGATCGCGAGCTGCGGAACTACGAGGTCCAGGAACTCGGCCGCTGTGGAGGTCGAGCTTCCGTGATGACCAAGCTTCAAAACGTCAGCTGCGAGCGCCTCTCCCTCCCTATCCATCAGGATCTCCTCGATCTCGACTCCAGCATCGCCGGTCAGGAGCAAGGAGAAGTCGCCATAGGAGATCCGCATGATAGAGCTAATCTGATTGGCGTCCTCATAAGCGTCAACCAATTCGGTGTCGGGCCAGAGGAAGTCGATCTGGATCCCGTCCAGCTCGAGAGATCGCCCGCTCCGTGCGGCTCGCCATTCGCCAGCGCTAACGTCGATCTCGCTCAGTAGCTCCTCGTAGATCTTCTTCCCGACAGCATGCCCGGGCTCGAAGACGGCGGCAACCGGCAACGCATCCAGAACCGCGGGTGCTCCGCCGATATGATCGAGATCCGGATGCGTTAGGATCAGAGCGTCCAGCCCGCGGGCGCCGTGGGCACGGAGGAATGGAACGACCTGGCGAGCGCCAGCATCGAACTCTGCGGACGCAGGTCCCGCATCGATCAGCAGCCAGCGATTGTGAGGCGTGCGCAATGCAATTGCATCCCCCTGCCCGACATCGATGAAGTGCACCTCGAAACCATTGCTTCCGGTGATGAACGCCGTCGCCGGCCAGGCAACCAACACAGCAACGGACGAGCCAGATCCTACGAGCCACCGCAAGCGGGGTGACGACTTCTTTTTCCAATTTCCTGCGGTGGCGCCGACTGCCGCCGCAACGCCCCAGCTCCACCAGGGCGGCGCTACTATCTCGCTGTTCCCGTAAGGGATCGAAGCCGCCAGCGCCGCCAAGGTATCCAGGAGGTCGAGGCACAGGCCGGCTCCATCAGCGATCAGAGAAGCGAGCGCGGGCAGAAGCGGCTCGATCGCGAGAGCGGCGACCGATCCAATCAGCGCGAGGCTGACCAGCGGAATGGCGGGGACTCCAGCAGGTATCGATATAGGCGAAATGACGCCGAAGTGATGCGCCACGATCGGGGCGGTAACGACAAAGGCGGCGATCCCGAGGACGAATGCCTCGAACGCGGAGTGGAGAACCTTCTGCTTGCTGATCTTATCCGGGGCGAGGGTGAGGAGTGGGGCTCGGAAGAAGAGGATGGCGAGAATTCCAGCGAACGACAGCTGAAAGCCCGGATCGAGAATCGCCAGCGGCTGAAAGGCCAGGATCGCCAGGGCGGCGGCTGCCACAATAGGCGCTGCGGCCGAGGGCCGTTGAAGGATTGTCGCCGTCAGGGCCAGCGTGATCATGATGCCGGAGCGGAGCGCTGACGGAGCCGCGCCTATGATCAGCAGGTACAGCCAAGTCGCCGCGATTGTAATCATCACCGCCTTCCGCCGATTCAGCCTCATCGCGTTCGAGATGAGCAGGAGCGCCGCCGCGATCAATCCCACGTGCATGCCCGAGATCGCAAGGAGGTGCGTCAGGCCAGAACGGGCATAGCGATCAAGCACTTCCTTGCTGACGTACTCTCTCCGCCCAAGGACGAGAGCCTCCATCATCTCTCCCTGACGCGGAAAGAGGCTTTCTATCCGCTCGTCTACCGCCCGCCTCAGCCGAAGGGGCAACGACGCGGAGCCCGTGCCTGTGCTGATGACGTGCTGAACCGCGATGAAACCCGAGAAGCGGGGATCGCCGGGCCAGTGCGTACGCTCCCGATTGGTGAACTCGCGCCACTCCCCAGCTAGATCGACTTGGGCTCCAAGTGGGATCGAAGGCTCGTGGAGGGGAAAGCGAACCCGCACTTCGCCTGTGCAGCCGGGTAGGGACTCGAACGTCGTTCCGGTCAGCGGGAGAAGGGGGTTGGTGGATGGTCCGCTGCCCGGTCGGTGAGCAGCGCCCAGGCTTCCGCTTACGGCTAGGCGTTCACCGTCGGTAAGCGCCACCCTGCAGTCTTGAACCGCCTCTCTCTGTCCGGTTGCTCCCGAGAGGCACCCGATCAAACCAAAAGCGATGGGGATGATCCTCGAGCGCCCGCAGGATGAGCCGAATGCATGGAAAGCGGAGACGCCCGTGCTCGCCGCCACCAGAAGCGAGGCGGCGGTAGCGGGTATAAGGAGCTGGAGGGGAAGAGGAAAGCGGAGGGAGAGAACGAGGCCGGCGGTGAAGCAGAGTAGCGCCACTACGAGGGGGCGCCGGAGGTGAATCACGCAGGGGGTTCGGGCTCGGGTGGTTCCTCCAGGAAGCGCTGGGGCCGGGGCGGCTCCAGGGCGTACTCGGGCTGGGCGGGATTGTGAGCAGGGGACGAGACGGGACGGGTGAGCGGTCGGGTCGGAATCGCCTGACGGTAGCTCTGCGTCCGCAGTGCCTCGCGGATGGCGCGGTCATGACGCAGGCCGAAGAGGAACATCGTCAGCATGCCAAGCAGGAACACACTGAAGACCACGCCCACCAGCGAGAGCCGGTAAAGAACGACAAAGCCGAGATTGATGGCGATCCGCTCGTCCGCATTGAGGAAGGAGAAGATCGCCGCGACGAAAATCAGCAGCCCGACCGCCAGGATGCGTCTCCAGTCCCTCGACTTCCCCTCCGACCTTTCCTCGACTTCCGTCATGCGACCAGCTGGATTGCCGGATCGAGCAGCTCACCGGCAAAGGTGGAACCAGTGGTGGACGTCAAGCGAACCGTTGTGAGCGTGCCGATTAGGCTGGCAGGGCCGTCGAATACGACGACTTTGTTCCCGGAGGTTCGGCCTTGCAGGCCGCCGCGCTTCGCAAGCTTCTCAACCAGCACTTCCTCCTCACGGCCGATTTCCGCCTGGCCGATCTCCAGCTGAATCTGCCGGTGGAGCTCGATGAGGCGCTCGAGGCGGGCCTGAGCCACATCACCGGCGATGAACTGCTCAGCCGGGAGGCGCGTAGCGGGCGTACCCTCGCGCGGGGAGTAGCGATACATGAAGGCGTCGTCGAAACGAACCTCCTGCATCACTCCGAGCGTTGCCTCATACTCCTCCTCGGTCTCGCCCGGGAAGCCAACGATGATGTCCGTGGAGAGCGCGATTCCCGGAATTGCCTCTCGCACCCACGCGATCTTCTCCAGATACGCCTCGACCGTGTACCGTCTAAGCATACGCTTGAGCACGCGGTTGTCGCCTGACTGCAGCGGCAAATGTAGCTGCTTGCAGACAATCGGCTCTTCTGACATCACCGCGACGAGCTCTCTGGTAAAGTCGTTCGGGTGCGGCGAGGTGAAACGGACGCGACGCACCCCTTCCAGCCGAGCGACGGCACGAAGGAGCCGCGGGAAGTTCCAGTCGCCATGCTCGTACGAATTCACCGTCTGACCGAGCAGCGTGATCTCGACTACGCCCGACGCAACCAGCGTCCGCACTTCATCGAGAATGAGCTGCGGGTCGCGGTTCTTTTCATCGCCGCGCACATACGGGACGATGCAGTAGGTGCAGCGGTAGTTGCACCCGCGCTGAACCGGCACCCAGGCAGAGACGCCGGAGGTCCGACGGGGCTCGACGCCCTCGTAGTTCTCGAATGGGTCGAAGTCGAGAACTGTCAAGCCCGCCGGAGCAGCGGACGGAGCCTTGCCGAGCACTGGAAGGCTGGCGCCCTTCCGCTGCTGTGGCCGGAGGGCTTCGAGCGTTGCAGGAAGGGAACGGTAGGCGTCCGGCCCCATGACGAGGTCGACCCCGCCGGCCTTGTCGAGGAGGTCAGCACCCATTCGCTGGGCCATGCACCCGGTCACTCCGATGAGGACGTTCGGCCGCCCCTCGCGGTACTGCTGCAACTGACCGACCCGCCCGAGCACACGCTGCTCCGCGTGATCACGTATCGCGCACGTGTTCACGAGGATCACATCAGCGTCTTCAGGCGTGTCCGAAGCCGTGTATCCGTGTTCCGCGAGGATGCCATGCATCAGCTCTGTGTCGCTGATGTTCATCTGGCAACCGTACGTCTCGATGAATGCTTTTTTCATTACCCCGCCGGCGTTTCCTGATGCTGCTCGTGTGAGCAGCCCCCTACTACCTCGGCGTCGCCCTAAAGAGCCGCTGCGGCGCTATCAGACGCGCGCCAGCTCCTCGTACAGAGGGAAGCGGCCGCAGATCTCACGCACTTCACCGCGGATCCGCTGAAGGTTGTCGTCGTCATCAACACCCGTGATCACCTCGTCGATGAGGCGGGCAATCTCCCGCATCTCGCTCTCCCCGAGGCCACGCGTCGTAAGCGCCGGAGTTCCGATGCGGATACCGGAGGTGACGAACGGCGACTCCGTCTCACCCGGAACGGTGTTCTTGTTGACGGTGATCCCGGCGTGATCCAGCGCCTTCTCCGCTACCTTACCCGTCACCCCTTTGCTGCGTAGATCGAGGAGCAAGAGGTGGTTGTCGGTTCCACCGGAGACGAGCTTGAATCCGCGCTCGATCAGCGATTCACCCAGCACCCTGGCGTTCTGAATCACCTGAGCCGAATAGGTCTTGAACTCGGGCTGCAGCGCCTCGAGGAAGGCTACGGCCTTTGCAGCGATGACGTGCATCAGCGGTCCGCCCTGAACGCCGGGGAAGATCTGCTTGTCGACTGCCTTCGCGTGCTCTTCCCTGGTAAGAATGAGACCCCCACGAGGACCGCGCAGCGTCTTGTGGGTCGTCGAGGTGACGATGTCAGCGAAGGGGACGGGGTTGGGGTGAAGCCCTGACGCCACAAGCCCGGCAATGTGTGCCATATCGACAACGAACCTGGCGCCGACTTCGCTGGCAATCTCAGAGAATGCCTCGAAGTCGATCTGGCGCGGATAGGCGCTGGCTCCGGCAATGATCACCTTCGGCCGGTGCTGAAGGGAAAGCGGGCGCACGTTGTCGTAGGCGATCCGGTGATCGTCCGGACGGACGCCGTGAGGGAGGACATTGTACAGGCGGCCGCTGAAGTTGACCGGAGAGCCGTGGGTAAGGTGGCCGCCCTCCGCGAGGTTCATCCCCAGCATCGTGTCGCCAGCTTCCATCAGGGCGAAGAAAGTCGCCATGTTCGCCTGCGCACCTGAGTGCGGCTGTACATTGGCATAATCCGCCCCGAAGAGCTGCAAAACGCGCTGCTGTGCGAGGCGCTCTACCTCATCGACGACTTCGCACCCTCCGTAGTACCGGCGACCGGGGTAGCCCTCAGCATACTTGTTCGTGAGAACACTCCCCATCGCCTGCATCACTGCCGGCGAAACGAAGTTCTCCGAGGCGATCATCTCGAGCTGATCAGATTGCCTCTCCGCCTCGGCGCCGATGAGACGATAGATGTCGGGGTCGGTCCTCGTAAGCGATTCCATGGAGCGGTCCGTCGTCGGTTTTCGAAGGGTGCGGAACAGCTCAGAATGGTAACTTCCCGGGAGGTCCGTGTCGAGTGGCGGGAGGGGGTAAGTGGCGGTGGTTTCGGGGGATTGCGGGACGACCAGTTGACGCGATTCTTGATCGCTGGATCCCTGCTGCAGCTGCGGAGGTTCAGATCCGCTACCTCTGACTTGACTGTGTTCCAGACAGGCGAACGGCCTGCAGTCCCGCAGACCAAAATGAGAGCGGGGTCGGCTGAGTGCCGACCCCGCCTTACTTTGCTGCTTACCCCAGCCTAGAACTCGTAGCGCAGCCGGAGCAGCGCGAGCCGCCCGATCTCGGGCACTCCAGGGAAGCTGCGGTAGTCTTCATCGAACAGGTTCTGCACCGAGAGCTGGAGGGAAGCGCCAGGGAAGCTCGGTAGCCGGTAGCCGACGTTCACGTCGACAAGCGCGAAGTCGCCGACGCACTCCTCGACCTCCGAACCAGTGTCTCCCAAGCAACGGGTCGCCCTGAAGACGCCCGAGTCCACTGGATATGACGCGTTATACCGAAGGCGAGCTTCGCCGTTGAACCCGCTGTCGTCATTGGCGTAAAGCGCCGCGAACGTGGCCTTTCGCTTCGGAGCGTTCAGCGTAACACGCATTCCGTTGTCGGTCGTAAACACATCGTCGCTTACGAGTGAACCGGTTGCCTCGAGGCTGAAGGTCGGGGTCACCAAGGCGGTTACCGAAAGGTCTGTTCCGTAGAGATCGAGATCCTGGTCTACGTTCAAGTAGGTCACCAGGACCTGAGCTCCTGTCGCGTTCACATCCTGGGACGAAATGACACCCAGCGGTACCGAAGCGAGGTTCGGGGCGAGGGCAGCCGCAGTACCCGCCGCCTGCGCAGTAGCCACGGCCTGACTCGACCCGCTAGCTATGAAGAACGGCACAAGCGCGCTCGTCAAGTACTGCTGGGTTGTGGCCGCGTCCAGGTGGACGAACGGCGTTGACGACGTTAGTGGCGTGACGAGGTTTTCGCGGCGAGACCACCATGCGTCAGCGGCTACGAGAATGCGGTCGCCAAGGATACCCTTGTAACCAGCCTCAAAGGTAGTCGAAGTCGACTCTCGGATCGCCTCGATTGGATCAAGCTGCAGGCCCGAGAGCGGAGCCTGCGTGGCGCCTACGCTCGCTGCTCCATAGTTGAGGCTGACCGCTGCTCCGGGCTGGCGGGTTGCGAGGAACTGGACAAGCTGAGCCGGAAGCGGAGTCGGTGACCCTGCTGCAACCGCCTGAACGGCCGCTGGCCAGAAGTTTATTGCTGCTGCGGCCGGAAGGAGGGTTGCAGGACCACCAGCCGCCTGAGGCGTGAATGGGGAACGTATAAGATAGCTGCCGTCTGCTCGGCGGAAGGAGAACCCCTCGTCCCCGGAGCCCTGGATCCGCAGGCTGTAGCCAAGCGCCGCGGCTCCAGCACTTGGGATAGGGGAGGCGAGATCCAGGAACTGAGTCAGCGAGCTGGGGGTCGAGAACGCGCGGTTGTAGCTGAGGCGGAACGTCTGATCCGTCGCTGGCTTGAACACGAGTGCGGCACGCGGCGAGAAAATCGCCTCCGGAAGCGCCGAGTGGGTATCGACGCGACCAGCCAGCACGAGGTCGAACATGGAGCTGAGGTTTGTCTCGGACTGGATATATCCACCGATCTCGGTCGTCTCGTCCTCGTCCTCGTAGCTGCCATTGATTGTCCCGCCCGTCTCCGGATTGGTCTGAAGAAAGTCAACGCCGTACGTGAAGTCCTGACGTCCCCCCCAAATTTCCGCACCGTGCTGAAGCTGCGCCACATACAGCTTCGACTTGTCGGTAATCGGAACGCCGTTTCGCAGGAGGTAGGTATCTCCTGCGTCGCTCTGGTTCAGATAAACCTGACCGAAGGCTCGGCCCCAGTTCGTGCGCAGCTGGAAGTAGTCAGAGCGCCAATCCTTGGCCTGGCCTGCGCCAAGACCAGTGAGCTCGATCCCATTGGAGGTGTTGGTTCCGGCCGAGAAAATCGTAGTGAGGTCCTGGGTCACCCGCCAATCCGCGCGGAACTCACCGCTCCAACGCTGAACGTCATAGTCCCGATTACCGATGCGGCCAATACGGGCATCGACCTCAGCGGCAGGAAGACCGGTGGCGGCGATAAGCTGGGCGCGGAGCGCGGCTGCCCTTGGTCCGGTCTGGTATGCAGTTCTCTCGGAAGCTTCCACCGGGTCAGTATAGACCCACTCGTCCGCCTGCAGGTACTGGCCGGAGAGCTTCACACCCAGGTTTTCACCCAGCAGGTGGGCAGTGCGGAAGCTACCCTGGAAAAGGCTCTTCTCGCCGCCGGTGAGGCTGAACGTCGTCCCCTGCGAAGTCAGGGGCGACTTGGAAAGCATGTGCAACACCCCGTTAGCCGTATTGGGGCCGTACAATGCTGATCCGGGCCCGAGTACCACCTCGATGCGCTCCAGGTCCTCATTGGTCTGCGGGACGAAGTTCAGAAGGTTCACCCGGAGCGACGGCACGCCCGCGATGCGGTGGTCCGACAGCATGTACAGTGATCCGGAGAACGCGTTGTTGAATCCGCGGGCAACCACGTTTGTCGACTGAATGCCGCTGGTCGCGACGTCCACTCCCGGAAGCGCCCGGACGTGGTCTGCAGCGCTGATCGCCGGCCGCACCTCGATCTCCTGCTCCGTCACCACCTCGACCCGGGCGGGCGCATCGAGCGCGCGCTCCGTCTGGCGAGAAGCGGAGACGACGATCGGATCGAGATCGATCGTACGCGATGGAAGCGCCATGTTGGTCGTTGCCGTCTGCCCTGCCCCGACGGTCAGCGTTTCCACTCGGCCTGCGTCATAGCCTGTGCTCGACACGACGAGCGTGTACGTTCCGGCAGGCACCCCGTCGATGACGAAGCGTCCGGACTGGTTGGTCACGGCAGAACCGGCGTTCGTGCCACCCGCCCGCGTCAGCTGAACAACGGCAGCGACGAGTGGTGCTCCGGTTTCAGCGGATGTGATCGTTCCCGTCACCGTCCCGGACTGCGCGAATGCCGGCCTGCTCGCCACCAAGGACAGGAGAGCCATTAGGCAGAACGGGACCAGTTGCTTGAGTCGCATGCACGACCTCACAGAAAGGGTGGCTAGGTGCCGTAGAACAGAGCGGTACGAACTGCATCGAGCGAGGAGCGGGAGTCCTGCCGGCGGACTCCAAACTTTTGTAATTCCCAGACAGGATAGAAAGCAGGAAAGCGCGCTGTCAAGCGATATTTTGCCTCGTTCGAGCGCACAATATCCGCATTTCGTTGCGACGGAACGGCTTTGCTAACTGGTGACTCGGGCTAGACCCATGTCTTGTGGATCTTTCCGACTTGGGCAATTCGGGCCTCGGCGATACGATCGGCTGCCCGGTAGGTTGGAATTCCCTCCTCCTGGGATAGCTCAAAGAGCTTGAGGAGCGTCGAGTAGATCTCACCAGCTTTGCGCATCGACTGCTCTGAGCGCCAGCCGTTAAGCTCGCCGTAAACGTTGATCAGACCGCCAGCGTTGATGACGTAATCGGGAGCGTACAGAATTCCGCGGTCATGCAGCGCGTCCCCGTGCCGTGCCTCGGCGAGAACGTTGTTGGCGGCTCCCGCCACGATCTGTGCGCGGAGGGCGGGGAGGGTCTCGTCGTTGATCGTCGCGCCCAGCGCACAGGGGGCGTAGATATCCGCCTCCGCCGTTACGATATCGTCGAGACCGACCGGCGTGGCGTCGAACTCGTATGCGACCCTCGTGACGCGCTCCTGCTCGATGTCTGTTACGAGCAGCTTTGCGTCCTCTGCAGCCAGGTGGCGGCAGAGGTAATAGCCGACATGCCCCAACCCCTGCACAGCAACCGTTCGCCCCTTCAGACTGTCAGAGCCGAACCTGGCTCGAGCGGCGGCTTTTATCCCCTGATATGTGCCGTAAGCCGTTACCGGCGAGGGATCACCCGAGGCGCCCGGCAACCCGGAGACGAATGACGTTTCCATGTGCACGAACTCCATGTCCGTCACGGTGGTGCCGACATCTTCGGCCGTGATGTAGCGGCCGCCGAGGCTCTCGATGAAGCGACCATGCGCGCGGAAGATCGCCTCACGCTGAGTCGTCTTCGGATCGCCGATGATCACCGACTTTCCCCCACCCAGGTTCAGACCCGCGACCGCGGCCTTGTACGTCATTCCTCGCGATAGCCTCAGCGCGTCTACGATTGCCTCGGCGTCGCTTGCGTAGCTCCAAAATCGAGTTCCGCCGAGCGCGGGCCCGAGAGTAGTGTCGTGGATCGCGATGATCCCCTTGTAACCGCAGGAGGGCTCATGGCAGAGAACTACCTGCTCGTGCCCGTGCTCCCCGATCGCTTCGAAAATCTCCATACCGCTCTGCATCAAGCTCCCACTTGTTCAGTTCAAACGGTGCTGCGGGCTGTCAGTCAGGATGTGCGGTTGGCGGCATAAAGCTCCCGCGAGATAACGATACGCTGAATCTCGTTCGTGCCCTCGTAGATTTCCGTCACCTTTGCGTCACGGAAGAGCTTCTCGACCGGGTACTCTTTCATATAGCCATAGCCGCCGAACACCTGAACCGCCTGGGTCGTCACGTACATGGCGGTCTCGCTCGCGAAGAGCTTTGCCATCGAGGCGAGGGCGCTGACTGCCTGCCCGGAATCCTTTGCTGTCGCGGCACTCCGGAGCAACGAGCGGGCCGCTTCAATGCGTGTTGCCATGTCGGCCAGCTTGAAGCGCATGCCTTCGAACTCGGCAATCGGCTTGCCGAACTGCTCTCTCTGCAGCGCGTAACTGATCGAATGTTGGAGGGCGGCATTGGCGATACCAACGGACAGCGCGGCGATGCCTAGTCGCCCGCCGTCGAGCCCCTGTAGGGCGTAGGTGAGGCCGAGGTGCGGCTCACCGAGGAGCTGATCGTCGGGAACGAAAAGCTCGTGAAGCGAAACGGGCACCGTCTCCGATGCCCGCTGACCCATCTTGTCTTCCTTCTTCCCCACCACCCAGCCGGCAGAATTGGTCGGGATGATGAAGGCCCCGATACCGCGATTCCCCTTCCGCTCCTCAGCGGAATCCGTTCGGCACATGCACACCACCACGTCGGCAAATCCTCCATTGGTGATCCATGCTTTGGACCCATTCAAGACCCAGCCGCCATCGGTGCGGGTCGCCTGCGCCGCGAGAGCCCCGGCGTCGGAGCCAGCCTCGGCTTCCGACAGCGCGAAGGCGCCGAGCATCTCTCCACGCGCCATCCGCTTGAGCCAGCGCTCCTTCTGCTCCGTGGTGCCGTGCGCCAGGATCATCTGGGTCGGCAGGGAGTTGTGCACGCTCATCGCCACAGCGACGGAGGGGTCTCCCCACGCGATCTCCTCGACAGCGGCCACATAGGCGGCAGCGGTGATGCCGAGCCCGTCGAACTCCTCCGGGATCAGCATTCCAAGGAAGCCGAGCTCGGCGAGCTGGTCCACTACCCGGCGAGGTAGCTCCCCCTGCCTGTCCCACTCCGCCGCGTTCGGCCGAAGCTCCCGCTCCGCGAAATCGCGAGCAAGCTCCCGAATCTGCCGCTCGATCTCCAGGCTGCTTTCCATCGTGTCACGAGTAGGTGTAGAAGCCTTCGCCATTCTTCCGGCCGAGCTTCCCTGCAGCAACGTATTTCCGGAGAAGGGGGCAAGGTCTGTACTTGTCATCACCCAATCCTCTGTGCAGCACTTCCATGACCGCCAGGCACGTGTCCAGGCCGATCAGGTCGGCTAAAGCCAGGGGGCCGATCGGATGGTTCATGCCGAGCCTCATCACAGTATCAATCGCTTCCCGGTCGGCGACCCCCTCCATGAGACAGAAGATCGCCTCGTTGATCATCGGCATCAGGATCCGATTGGATACGAAGCCGGGAAAGTCGTTCGCCTCAGCGACGGTTTTGCCGAGTGACTGCGCCAGCGCCACGACCGCCGCAGCTGTCTCATCCGAAGTAACAAGGCCCCGGATTACCTCGACGAGCTCCATCACGGGTACCGGATTCATGAAGTGCATCCCGATCACCCTCGCTGGGCGGGATGTTCTGGACGCGATCTCGGTTACGGAGATGGAGGATGTATTTGTAGCGAGAATGGCATGCGCCGGAGCCAGCCCGTCGATGATGTGGAAGAGCTCGAACTTGAGGTCGCGGTTTTCACTCGCCGCCTCGACGACGAAGTCCGCTTGAGAGATGGGCTCCATCTCGGTGCTCACCTCGATGCGCCCGAGAGCGTGGGCCTTCTGCGCCTCGTCCAGCGTTCCCTTCTTGATCTGGCGGTCCATGTTGCCGGAGATGACCGTCATCGCCCGATCGAGGGCTGACTGCTGGACGTCGATCATGGCAACAGAGTAGCCGTGGGCCGCGCAGACGTGGACGATGCCATTTCCCATCGTTCCGGCGCCAACAACTGCAATTCGGCTGATATCAGGCATTATGCTCCACGCAGTTTGAACTTCAGGGCCGCAGCAGGACCCAGGCAGCAAAGTAGAGGAGAATGAGGATTATCCCTGTCGTCACCATCCACCCGGCGAAGTTGTAGAAAGCGCTGTCGCCCATCTGCTGGCGCTGCTCGCGCCGGGCCTCGAGCGCTGCCGCGACGGAGCCGGCGTCATTCACCTCCCGGAAGCCGGGCGGGACGATGGATGTCAGAAGACCCGTAAGGCCGAAGCAGATCGCCATCACCCCGGTGGTCCAGAGGGTGAGGAGCCAGATCCGCTGCCGGTCCTCAGCAGAGTCGAAGCTGAGCAGAGAGAATGGGAAGAGCGTACGTGAGAGAAGCGCGATCAGCAGCGCCGCGGACACAGTGGAGACCCAGAACTTCGCCTTCGTGCTCACGTCGGCTCCGAGAGGATCCTGCGGTCGATAATCGGACCGAGCTTGGCCATTGCTGGTGCCTGTTTGATCCTCTTGCTCAGGAGGAAGATCGCGACGCCGATGAGCAAAACGATCGTTCCGGCCAGGCCCGCTTCAGGTCCGAAGGCGCCGCCAGTCCACCACTGATGGCCGGTGGGTTCCCCCGTATACAGCGGCGTATCAAAGCCGAGGCCACTCACCGGAAGATCGAATACGCTGGCCATCGTCCAGTTCCAGCCAAGGTGAACACCCGTGACGAACCAGAGCGATCTCGTTTTGAGGTAGGCGACCGACAGGAGAATCCCGGCCAGGAAGATGTTCACCAGCGCGAGGCTGGTGACATTCGGATTCTGCCCGTGGAGGTAGGAGAAGATGAAGGAGGCGAGCACAGTCGCGGGCCAGGGTCCGATCCACTCGACCAGCACCTGGAATGGGTAGCCTCGAAAGATCGCTTCCTCCCAGGCCGCCGCGAGGGCGAAGAAGAGCAGAGTCCAGCCAAGGAAGACGAAGTACCCCGAGAGGGTTCCGGCGTCGCTGGAGAAGGCCGCTGCTCCGGTAGAGAGCAGGAGCAGTATCGCGGCTGCGATCAGAAGCCCCCCGATAGCGACGCCGCCGATCGCCTCGCTGAGAGTCTTTCGGTGGAGCGCGAAGCCGAGGGCTCCGATGGGGCGGCCGTCGACTCGGGAGAGGACAATCCAGCCAGCCAGCAGCGCGGCCAGAGTGCTTACGACCTGATAGCCCCACCGCAAGGGATCCCGCGGCAAGACGCTAACAGTGAGCTGACCGGCTATGGAGATCGAGGCGAAAAAGAAGAAGAACAGACAAATGCGCCAGCCCGGCTTCAGCCGACCATCGCGATAGAGAATCGCCTGAAGCAACGGCTGACGCACCCCGTCTGTTATGCCAGCAGGACCTGCTTAGGCCGCAAAGAGCGAGAGGCTCTTCCGGCGGATGCGGAGCATGATCACCAGCGCCATTCCGACCTTGACCAGGTCAGCGACGATAAACGGCACCACACCTGCGGCGATCGCAGCCGGCCACCCCGTGAAAGTAGCAAGCCAGGCCGCTCCACCGAGGTAGATAACGCCCAGGCCGGCCAGCAGAGCGAGCAGGTTCCGGAGCTTTCCCTCACCAGCGATGGCGCCGACGGTGAATGCCGCGAGGGGATAAGCCATCAGGTAGCCGCCTGTCGGGCCCAGGAGGAACCCGCTGGTGAACACCGGCAGACCGACCAGGCCCGCAGCGAGGTAGGTGATCTGGCTGGCGGCGCCGAGTCGGGCACCGAGCAGCGCGCCGGCCAGAAGAACGGCAAGCGGCTGGAAGGTGAAGGGAATCGTGGTTCCTGCGATCGGGAGGTTGAGCTTCGCACCCAGTGCGGTGAGAACCGCGAAGCTCACCACACCGATTACGCGGCGCGTGCGAGGGCTCGCCAGTACCTCGAGCCTGCTCCAGGTCGATACCGAGCTACGTTCCGTTGTCATTCTTTTCGTCCTCACGTTGGTCGATGAAAAACAGGAGCCCACCACACCGTCCGGAGCGGAGCTGTGTTCGCCGCGCCAGGCGCAGGAAGCAAGATACCACTAAACTCGCTCGATGGAGAGAGCCACTGCGTCACCTCCGCCCAAACATAGTGTAGCGAGGCCGCTCCCGAGGTTCCGCTGCTCCAGCGCATGGATCAGCGTCGTGAGAACGCGCGCTCCGGAAGCTCCGATCGGATGCCCCAGCGCTACGGCCCCACCGTTCACGTTTACCCGGTCCCAGGCCCAGCCCAACTCCCGTCCGTCCGCCAGCGCCTGAACTGCGAACGCCTCGTTCGCCTCGATCAGATCGTAGTCGCCAATTTGCTTCCCTTCCTTCTGCATCAGCCGGTTCACGGCAACCACTGGAGCAAAGAAGAGCTCCTTCGGATCCGTCGCTCCGGATGCGTAGCCGGTGATTCGCGCCTTGATGTGGAGGCCCTCGGCGCGTGCAAACTCCTCTGACGTCACGACCAGCGCGCTCGCCCCATCATTCAGTCCCGGTGCGTTGCCGGCGGTGACGACGAGCTCCTTCAGCCCTTCCGGCGCATCCGACGGAAATGCAGGGTGGAGCCTGGCGAGCGAACCGAGCGAAGTGTCTCGGCGCGGGGACTCGTCGATGTCGATGACGGTGGGACCCTTCCTCCCGGGAACTTCTACTGGAACAATCTCGTTGCGGAATGCTCCTGAATCGATAGCGGCGACGGCTTTCTGATGGGAGTCGAACGCAAATTGATCAGCGTCCGCGCGCGAGATGCCTGCTTTGTTGGCGGTGTACTCGGCGTGGCCACCCATGTGGCACTCCCCGAACGAGCACCAGAGGCCGTCGTGCACGAGCGTATCCACCATCTTCTGGTCCCCCAGCCTCACGCCCTCGCGCATTCCGCGGAGCAGGTGGGGCACGCTTGACATCGACTCCATCCCGCCTGCGACAGCGGCACGCGTGTCTCCAGCCCGAATCCCCTGTGCAGCCAGCATGACGGCCTTCAAGCCCGACCCGCACACCTTGTTGATCGTCAGCGCCGAGACCGTCGGCGGCACGCCGCCCGCTATCGCGGCCTGTCGTGCCGGAGCCTGACCCGCGCCAGCCTGCACGACGTGACCCATGATGACCTCATCCAGGAGCGAAGGATCGATTCCGGCCCGCTGAACCGCTTCTCGAATGGCGACTCCACCCAGCTGCGGAGCGGACAGCGGGGCGAGACCGCCCAAAAACCGACCGATCGGTGTGCGAACGGCACTGACGATAACTGCGGTTGTTCTCCGGTCGCGACTCATCTGTGGCATACTCATCAATGTAGCTGAACTAATCCAGGAGCCCTCAGGGCGCCTGTACCTCGTCGAATGCCTGGAACTCGACCGTGGATCCGTCGAATGTGACTCTTCCCCAGGGAATCAGCGGATCGTGAGTAGAGACGAGGAGCCAACTCTCCGCTGCAGCGCGGCGGAGCAGCGCCCGCTTCGATTCGAGCGTCACCAGTGGCTCAACGTCATACCCCATGATCCACGGGAGCGGCAGGTGCGACATCGTCGGGGCCACGTCACCGACGTAGCATGCGGCTGCACCATTCGACCTGATCAGTACCGACTGATGAAAGGGAGTGTGCCCGGGCGTCAGGAAGACTGAAACTCCGGAGACGATCTCGGTCTCACCGGTGGTAAAGTCGAAGCGCCCGGAGCGCTCAACCGGATCGAAGTTGTCACGCAGATAGCTCGCCTGCGTACGCTCATTCGTTCGGTGCGCGTAATCCCACTCCCCTCGCTGCACCACGTACCGGGCGCGCGGAAAGCTCAGCTCTACACTGCCATGGCTGTCCCGAAAGGTGTTTCCGCCGGCGTGGTCGAAATGCAGGTGAGTGTTGATCACCAACTCAATATCGTCCAGGCGGAAGCCCAGGTGACTGATCGCGGCCTGAAGCCGATCCGCGCCCGCACCACCATCAGGTGCAGCGTTGTCGACGCCATAGATCTGCGTGAACTTCTCGCTTTCCTTGTTCCCGATCCCGGTCTCGATGAGAATCAGCCCGTCGAGCGTCTCGACCAGGAGGCAGCGGAGCGCGAGGGGGATGCGATGACGCTCGTCGGGTCGGATCTTCCGCTCCCAGAGCGGCCTCGGCACCACTCCAAACATCGCACCTCCGTCGAGCCACTGGAGCCCCGCATCGATTGCATGGATGCGAAAATCCCCCAACGTCGTCGAGCGTGCGAGGGGGAGATCAGCAGCAGTCTTTGGCAGTGAAGGCGCCGTCAAGCGGCGTCCATGGATCGAGGCAGCATCGATCGTTTCCGGCGGCGTTCGCGCCGCGGGTTGAAGTAGCGCTGGAGGTCCGACCAGTCGATGACCCCGTGCTCTTCCAGAGCCTCGAAGAACTTCAGCAGGAGCCGCGCCGTTGCAAGGGCGTCGTCGAGCGCGCGGTGATGCTGATCCATCCCGATGCCGTAGTACTCGGCGAGCGACCCGAGAGAGCGCGAGCGCAGGTGGGGCAGGATGCGCTTGGCTAACCGGAGAGTGCAGAGCTGCTTCCCGAGGAGCCCGCGGCCGAAGCAGCGCTCCATCTCCATCGACACGAAGCGCCAGTCGAACGCTGAGTTGTGGCCGACAAAGATCTTCCCTCGCAACTCGTCCGAAACTTTGGGAGCGATGTCCTCCCAGTATGGGGCGCTGGATACCATCTCATCCGCGATCCCGGTGATCGAGGTGATCACCCGCGGAATCGTGGTTTTCGGATTGACCAGCGAGGTGTAGGAGCTGTCCACGGCGCCATTGCGGATGTGGACCGCGGCGAACTCGATGATGCGGCCGCCAAGCGCCGGGGAGCCGCCGGTGGTCTCCACATCCACCACCACCCAATCCATGAGACGAAGCTGCGTCGAAGGGGCGTGGCGAGCTGTGCTGACGATGGACCAGATACCCGCGCGATCTACCCTTACCCGAGGCTCCGAGCTCAGCAGAGCGAAGACGGCTGACGCAGCAGCGCTGGGGTTACCGCGGAGGGCGAGGATCTCGAAGGCAAGATCAGCCGTTGTCGCCGGACCTTTGGAGAGGCGAGCGATAGCGCGGTCGATGAGACTACCCGGGCGGGTGGGCGGGAAGACCTCGAGCTGCTCGGCGAGGGCTGTTCTCACTGGCGATTCCGTACGTCTAAGGCTGAAATCACACGACGACCTGCAGGGAACGCAATGGAAGTACGATTGCTCAGTCGAGGGTAACCTCGCCAGCCGCGGTCAGAATCAGCCTGCGCCGGCTCAGACTAGCTGAGCATGAGGGATTCGAGCAAAGAACTCTCAAGCCTTCTGGGCGAAGATAACCCGAAGATCAACACACCGCCAGCCGGCTGGCGCGCGGGTCGCTGGCTCTGATCGGAGTATGGGGTGGAGGCTCGTCTGGAGGGACGGCAGCGGCAAAAGGCGGGATACGTCAGCCGAATCGAGGAAAATCAGCGGTTGCTCAACGCAAACGCGAGACCTTCCATCTCGACCACCATATCTACATTTCGCAGCGCAACGCCGTCGGGGACTCTGAGGCGGGTTGGGGCGAAGTTGAGGATGGCGGTGACGCCTGTCCTGATGACCCGATCGACGACGGCTTGAGCGGAATCTGCGGGCACTGCGACGATCACCATCTCGATACCCATTTGCTCGAGAACCTGCTCCATCTCCGAGTCAGGCAGGATCATTTGGCTCCCCCACTTCCGGCCCGCCTTGGCGGGATCGCTGTCGAAGACGGCGTGGATCTCGAAGCCGCGAAGCTGGAAATTGCGGTAGGATATGAGCGCCGAGCCGATCTTACCGGCGCCGACCAGCGCAACACGCCAGGTGCGATCCAGCCCCAGGATCTCCCTCAGCTCTCTCAGCAGTTCACCCACGCTGTAGCCGAGACCGCGCTTCCCAAACGAGCCGAAAACCGAGAGGTCCTTCCGGACCTGAGCCGAGGTGGTGCCGGAGCGGTCGGCGAGTTCCTCACTCGAGATCGTCTCCTGCCCGATCGCCTCGGCGTCCTGGAGAAGCCTCAGGTAGAGAGAGAGTCGACGGACGGTAGATTCAGAGATCTTCCCTGCCCGGGAATCCGAAATCCGCTCTTTCTTGGCCACGGCCTACAATGCTGCTCGGGATCCTTGTGAAAACATTCACAAGAATACAGAACGAAGCGTTGAACGTCAACCGAAAGAGGATGTCAGGCGGCCCTGGGGGAGTGGTGGCCGGCGGCGATCAGAGCTCGGGCAAGCTCGACGAACTGTGGAGGCGAAAAGGTCTCGGGGCGTGATGCCAGGTCGAACCCGGTTGCTGCCTCGAGCGCTGCGATCTGCTCGGCGCCGAGGGAAAGGGCGTCGCGCAGAATCCGCTGGAACTGCTTGCGGCGCTGCCCGAACGCCCAGCGTGTGAGGTTGCGTAGCCCGACCTCCAGGTGCGGCTCCAGTCGTGGTGGCTGGAAAGGCGAAATGGCGATCACGGTCGAATCGACATCGGGCGCGGGTCGAAACGATCCCCGGCCGACCTGAACGACCCGCTTCACGGAGGCGACCGCCTGTACCCCAACGGCCAGGGCGCCGTACGTCTTGCTGCCGGGATCCGCCATGATCCTGTCCGCCACCTCGCGCTGTACCATCAGGACGATGCGGGCCGGCCGCGGTCGCCGCTCCAGCAGAGAGAAAATGATCGGTGTTGTGATGTTGTAGGGGATGTTGCCAATGACCTTCAGCTTCTCGACCTGTTCGGTGATCTCCTCGAGCGGGACTTCGAGGATGTCGCGGTGGATCAGCTCGACAGTGGGCTCATTCGCGTACTGCTCCTGCAGCCTCGCGGCGAGCTCATCGTCCAGCTCGACCAGAACGAGTCTCCCGACCTTGCCGGCGAGGTGCTGAGTCAGCGCGCCCCGGCCCGGGCCGATCTCCAGCACTTCGTCAGTGGAAGAGGGGTCGATAGCGCTGGCGATTTTCCGCTGTGTCTGCGGGTCTGTGAGAAAGTTCTGGCCGAGAGACTTCTTGGCCCGATGGGCGTCGGAGCCGGGGGGGCGTGCTCCGGCCATCAGAGCTTCACGAGGACGGCGGTGCGATCGTCGGAGGGGGTGTCTCGGTGCGAGCTCTCGAGTGCGAAGAGGGTCTCGACGAGCTCTTCCAGAGGCTGATCCCGACCCGATGTCACATGATCCACAAGGATCTGCTCCCCCGAGCTCGGGCTGATCGCGTCGGACAATCCATCGGTGAAGAGGAAGAGCAAGTCACTTCCAGGCGTCCAGTCAACCGTCTTCTCGCCATAGTCATCGAGATCGACGATCCCGAAGGGCGGGTTCGTACTCGGAAGGCGTTCGGCGCCCCCTTCAGCGTCGATGCGGAACGCATGAGGGTGCCCGGCGTTCGCGAAGGAAAGCGTTCCCTGGTGCGGGTTGATGACGCCGTAAAAGAGCGTCAGGTACATCTCGGTCGTCTCCAGCTCGTCGATGACCGCCCGATGCACGCGCCGGAGGACCTCAGCTGGCGGGTCTCCCTCCGAGGCGTGAATCGCAACCGCGCTCATCGTCAGCGCCATGATCAGCGCGGCTGCGAAACCGTGGCTCGAAACGTCGCCGATCATCACGCCGAAGCGCCCGCCGGGAAGCTTGAAAAGGTGGTAGAAGTCTCCACCCACTGAATCCGCCGGGGAGCAGCGCGCGGCGACCTGAGCGTAGTCGCGGAATTGGGACGTGGAGGGGAGTAGCTTCAGCTGCAGGTCGTGCGCAAGCTCCATCTCGCGGACCATCCGCTCCTGCACCAGGCTCTCGGAAACGAGGCGGCGATTCTCGACGGCGGCGGCGATCTGGCTGGCGATCGCGGTGATGAGCTTCTGATCCCCGGCAGAGAACTTCTCCGCCACAGTACGCCCAATCAGGTTGATCACGCCGATCGTGCGTGGCTGTCCGTGAGGAGGCGTGTAGCTGAGCGGAACAGAGAGGAACGAGTCGCGATTCGCCCCCTCATCGAGGATGTCCTCGCGCGGGTATACCATCCCCGGCTCGAGCATCATCGCTCGTCGGTTTCGGAAGACGGCAGCCGTGATCGATGAATGATCCTCGACGTCGATTGGTCCGAGCTGTCCCTCGGTACCTACAGCGGCGATGAGGTTGAGGCGGTTCGTTTCCGGGTCATGAATCCAGAGCGCCGCGCGGCGGACAGCCATGGTGTCAGTCACCTCGGCGAGGATAGTGTCCGCCGATTCCTCCAAGGAGATGACAGACCCGAGAATCTCACTGATGGTGTAGAGGAGTGTAATCTCCTCGTACCGCTCGGCGATCTCGCGGCCGAATGCCCGCGAATCGGCCTGATGCTGGAGCATCCTTCCGAGCAAGTGGCCGAGGAAGCTGGCACGATCCCCATCGCTGTCGCTTACCTCGATCCGCGCATCCAGGGCGTGCCCGGGGACTGGCACGGCGCCCTCACCGGGCTCAACAGCTGACTGAGCCGCTGTTCCGACCGAGCACACCCACTTCTCGCGGACGCGCTCCCACAACCAGACGTCAACCCCGTGTGCGAGCGAGTATGACTTGAGCACCTGCTGAATCTCGCGTGTGTTCTGATCCGGACGGCGAGCGGTTCCGATGCTGCCGTTCATCAGTTCGCCCCCTTGGCCGGGCCCGGTGGACTCTCCCGCCTCAGCACCATGCTCAGAGAGTTCCCACGGTCGTTGTACTGCATCTCATCCATCAGGCTTCGGATGAGGAAGAGCCCGCGCCCACCGCTTCGTTGGAGGTTTTCGGGAAGGGTCGGATCGGGAATCTGGGAGGGGTCGAACCCTTCGCCTTCGTCACTGACGACGATCACCACGCGTTCTGACTCGAGCGTCACATCGACGAGAACAGTGCGATCCGGATCGTTACCGTTCCCGTAGACAACTGCGTTGGCGAGCGCCTCCGTGATGCTTACGCGGAAGTTCAGGTCCAGCCGGTGGCCATGGAAGGAGAAAGCACGACAGCGGTCGACCAGGTAGCCGACCGCCGCTTCCACTATCCCAAGATCGCTGGGGAGCGCTAGAACGAAGTTCGTACTGCCTTGCTCCTGCTCTGCGCCTCCCGCTTTCGCGAGAGCCTCACTGTCGCTTTGAGAAAGCCACCGAGGCTCCCGGTGACGTTCGTCTGTCAGAAGCTGGAAAGCGCCTCCTGGCGCGAGTCAGCGATGCTGAAGAGCGTATCGAGCTTGGTGAGCTCGAACAGAGTGCGGAGGTCCTCATTCAGGTTCGCGAGGCGTAGCTCGCCACCCTGCTCCCGAATCTTCTTGGAGAGGCTGACGAGGACTCCCAGGCCTGAAGAATCGATGTAGCCCGTGCTGGCGAAGTCGATCAGGAACTTGCGCTCACCTGCCTCGAGCTGATCAAGGACCTTCTGTTTCAGCTCCTGCCGGTTGCCGACGATGAGCTGTCCATCCACATCAACCAAGACTACACCGTTGTCCTTCGACGTATGGAAGCTCATGTATCCTCCGCTGGCGTTGATTTAGACTGCAGTTGAGGTCGCTGGGGGGCAATCGGTGTGCCAGATGCGAGAAAGCGTTTTCCGAGCATGCGGCATTCGTTTGATGCCTTCAGCCAGGCTCCCGAACGGTCGAACAGCGATCACGCACGAGCCGCTATTCGCCTCGCAACGGCGGCAGGGACGAAGCTGGAGATGTCTCCTTTCAGGCCGGAGATCTCGCGCACGAGGGAGGATGAAATTGCCGCCAGCGCAGGGTCGGGAGCGAGGAACACCGTTTCCACCCCCGGGGCCATCGCCCGGTTCATGAGCGCCAGCTGAAACTCATAGTCGAAGTCGCGAACGCCACGTATTCCCCGCACGACGATCGCGGCCTTTCGCCGAAGGGCAAAGTCGACCAGCAGCCCCTCGAATTGATTGGCTTCCACACGAGGCTCATCGGCAAAGACTTCGCGGATCAGCGCGAGCCGTTCTTCAACGTCGAAGAGGCCCTTTTTCGGCTGACTGGGCGTATGGCCGACGGCGACAACGACCTGGTCGGCCAGTGAAAGAGCTCTACGGATGATATCGACATGCCCGTTGGTCAGCGGATCGAACGATCCGGGGCAGATTGCCAGGCGGGGGCTAAACGTCATCGGCAGCCGTCAGGAAGGAGAGCGTGGTGTCGCCGTAGCGGCGTTGACGCAGATCGGGACCGTCGGGGATGCTCTCGGCTCGCGAGTGTTCGACACAGAGCAGATCCGCAAAGTGTGAGTGCCGGAAGATCTCCGCCAGCCGCTCCGCGCTCGCTGAATCATAGGGCGGATCAGCGAAGACGACATCGAAGCTACGCGACTCGAGCTTTTGCGCGAAACGAACCGCGTCAGCGCGCACGATGTCGTGCCTCTCTCCGGGGACGCCCAGAGCTTCCAGGTTTGTCCTGAGGACGCGGATGGTGCCGGTGTCGAGCTCGACAAACGTCGCGTGGGACGCGCCGCGTGACAACGCCTCGATTCCGAGAGCCCCCGAGCCGGCGAAGAGATCCAGGACCCGGGCTTCGTTGAGATACGGTGACACTGCGCTCATCCACGCTTCTCTAACGCGGTCGGTGGTGGGCCTCGTTCCACGGCCGGGAGGGGCCGCGATCAATCGCCCGCCCCACTCGCCGCCGACGATTCTCATGCGGCAGGTCGGAAGTCCACCAGCCGCGCCTGAACCGAAGTGCGCGTTGAACCATCCCGCCCGATCCAGCTGTTCTCCTCCAGCTTGAACGCAACGTCGAGTCGCGCTCCCATGCACTCCGGAAGCCGGCTCGCCATGCCGAAACCTATCGCCTCGAGCCGCGCCCCGTCGCTGGCGAGCATCAGCTTGAGGTGCTCGTTTCCCACCAGCGTCGGCGCTCCATCCACGACCACATCATACGCCGCAAAGGTCGGTGTCGAGTTTCCGATGCCGAAGGGGGCAAAGTGCTTGAGGTACCGGAGCAGGTCCGAGTGCGCGTCCCGGAGCGAGATCACCGCATCCAGATGAAGCCGCGGCATGAGCGCATCTGAATCAAGACTTTCCCAGGCGGTCTGATTGAAGGCGTGACGGAACTCCGCGATCATTTCCGGCGCGATCGAGCAACCGGCCGCAGCCCCATGCCCTCCGAACTTCTTCAGGTACGCCGAGCACCGCACCAGCGCCTTCTGCAGATGGAAGCCGCGGATTGAGCGGCCGCTCCCCTTCCCCTCACCGCCTACAACTGCAATCAACATCGTCGGGCGGTGGATCAGCTCCACAACGCGCGAAGCGACAATGCCGATGATGCCGGGGTGCCACGAATCCGAGCCGATGACAACTCCTGCGTCACGCGAGGGATCGTACTCCCGCTCCAGAACTCGCACGACCGACCTGAGGGTATCCTGATCGAGCTGCTTTCTTCTGGCATTCTCCAGCTCGAGCTCGCTGGCGATCTCCTCGGCTTCACGGGGATCGTTGGTGAGGAGGAGTCGCACGCCGCGCATCGCATCACCGAGCCGTCCGGCTGCATTCAGACGGGGCGCGATGATGAATCCAACCTGGCCCGCGGTGATCTCCTCCCTGTCGCCGAGTCTGCAGCTTCGGATCAGCGCGCGCAGCCCCGGATTGGGGGTTCGGCTGAGCACCGACAGCCCCCAGCGAACGATGGCACGGTTCTCCGTCGTGAGCGGCGCGAGGTCGGCAATCGTCGCGAGGGCGACCAGGTCGAGGAGGGGGTACAGCTTCTCGAGCGGATAACCAATCTCCAGCGCCAGCGCCGAGGCCAGCTTGAACGACACGCCGACTCCCGCCAGCCCCTTGTCAGGGTAGGAGCAGTCGGGGCGGTTCGGGTTCACTACGGCGAGCGCTTCGGGAAGGGTGGAGCCGGGGGCATGATGGTCGGTTACGATCACGTCTATGCCCGCCGCCCGGGCTTCCAGGATCGCACCGTGCGCAACGGTTCCGCAGTCGACGGTGACGATCAGCGATGCGCCGGCCGCTCGTGCGGCCGAGATGCCGGAAGTGGTGAGGTCGTAACCGTCACGAAGCCGATGCGGCACGAAGGGAAGCGCCTGGAAGCCCATCGCAGTAAGCGCGCGGACGAGCAACGCTGTCGCGCAGATCCCATCTACATCGTAGTCCCCGTGGATCAGCACGCGCTCGCCGAGCCGCCGCGCCGCCGCCAGCCTCTCGACTGCGATCGCCATCCCGGCGAGCGATTCGGGTGCATGAATCTGCGCCTTGGTTGGCTTCAGGAAGGTTCTCGCACTGGCGCTGTCCCCGTACCCGCGCTGGACCAGCAGCGAACAGATCGACCAGGGAAGGCCAAGCTCCGCCGCGAGCGCGTTTACCTGATGTTCAGCAGGGACGGAGACAGGGACCCAGCGGGGTCGAGGCGGGGACAGTACTGCGGGACCGAGTGAGGCAACTGGCATTATCAAAGGTAAGACCGATAGGCCGCGCGCAGCAAGCGATCCTGCGAGCAATTGTTGGCGGCATCGGCACCCCGAATCTGACCGGCCGGAGCAACGTAGCTGGGGGTCCCCCGGAAGCCCCAGCTTGGAGCAGGGACGCATGCTGCACCCGGAAGTCTTCACGGCATTCGGGGGAATGGCCGCTGACGCTGAGCCGCTCAGTTCTCGGGGATGAATCCCTCGCAGATCAGGACAGGGAGCGGCGGATATTTGGGGAAACCGTGATCAACTGCCGATAGAGTGCACATCAGGAAGGACGAGCCGCGGCGCGTGACGATCGGCTTGGCGTTGACGCAGTTACCGCACAGCCCCGGATTGACGGGCGGAGGGGTCAGCATGGTTCGAGGTTTGAGATCGGGAGTGGTATTGAACTGGTCACGCCGGTCCCGACCGATCGGTTCTGCGAGCGTGATTCACTTTCATCACGACACCCGCTCGCTCCAGCGATCGTCGCAGCTCGATCATCTCACCAAGTAGCTCCCCCTGCCGTACCTCAGGCGCGCTCTGCAGCTCCCTCTCGATTCGGGTGAGTCGCTCCCGCTGATTCCGAACCTCGATGTCGCGCAGGTTCTCATCGAAGAAGCGCTCGGGCTGCGCAATGTTTGCCCCCTCCGGATCCCCGAGCAGCTCCTGCGCGCGGACCGCCACCTCGTCGCTCAGGGCCAGGAGCCATCCAGCGCCTTCACTTCGTCCACCCTCCGCCTGTAGATGGAGGAGCTCCTGGTAAATCTCCCGGTAAGCCGGGTCAATGATGTCATCCGGGCCCAGGCGCTCCGCTGCCTTCTCGATCCACTGCTCGTCCCGTAGCAGGAGCAGGATCAGATTGCGCTCCGCACCCAGCCTTGGGGCAGGTCCCACCGCCGGTTGACGCGGTGAAACCGACTGCTTTGCCTGTGGAGCTCGACTCTCCGGTCCGGCACGCAGCCGGGTCCGTGGATCAGCTTCGCCCACCTCCTTTTCGATCGTCGGCTTCGGGATCCCGGTGCGTTCGGCGATGCGGTCGACGTAGAGACCCCGCAGCACTTCATCGGAGGCGGCACGCACAGTTGGAAGGAGGGCGTCGACCGCCCGCCTCTTGCCTGCAATAGAGGAGAAGAAGTCTCTCCGCTCCAGGATCTGGATCTTCCGCTCGAGGACGTCCACGGCGTCGTGCACGTACTTCCGGAGCGCAGTCCCCCCCCCGCGGCGTACGATGGAATCGGGATCCTCCCCCTCGGGCAAGGTCGCGACCATCACCTCCACGCCCGCTCGCAGAAGCTCGTCTCCAGACCGGAACGTCGCCTTCAGGCCCGCCTTGTCACTGTCGTAGAGCAGGACGACACGAGGCGCATATCGAGCGATCAACGCTGCCTGCTGCGGCGTGAAGGCGGTCCCCAGGGCGGCAACGATGTTTTCCACACCGTGCGCCGCGAGAGAGACGTAGTCCATATATCCCTCGACGACCATCGCCGCTTCTTCCTTGCGTATGGCCCCGCGGCTCCAGCGGATGCCGTAGAGCAGATCGCCTTTGTGATAGACCGGAGTCTCAGGCGAGTTGAGGTACTTGGGGACGTGGGCCTCCACTGTTCCGATCACGCGTCCGCCGAATGCGACCACCTTCCCCGACAGGTCCTCGATCGGGAAGATGATCCGGCCGCGGAAGGTGTCGTAAGGCTCTCTCGCCGACTTCACCGCCTGCTTCACAAGGCCGACCTCGAGAAGGATCTCGCGCTTGATGCCGTGCGTCGCTGCGGCGTCTGCCAGGGCCGACCAGGCCACGGGTGCCCACCCGATTCCGAACCGCTCGCAGATCTCCGGCGTTATGCCGCGGCTGAGCAGATACTGCCGCGCATCCCTCCCCTCCTTATCATCGATGAGGCGAGCACGGAACCAGGAAGCTGCAAACGCGTTCGCCTCGTGATAGCGGGCGTGGGGATCGTCCTCGGGGCGGGATCTGTCCTCCTCCGGGATCTCGATCCCAACCCGAACCGCTACCCAGCGAACGGCTTCGACGAAGCTCATGCCGAAGTGCTTCATCGGGAAGGAGAACAAGTCACCGCTCTCGCCGCAGACGAAGCACTTGAAGACGTTGCGGGCGGGATCCACTGAGAAGTTGGGCCCCTCGCCGCCATGCAGAGGACAGGGGCCGCGGAAGCTCCTGCCAGACCTTTTGAGGGTGGTGGTTTCAGCGACGATCTCTACCAGATCGCCCCGCGCGCGAATCTCCTCTACGATCTGATCGGAGATCCCCATCAGCGACTCAGGAGAACTCGACGACGGTGACGCCCGTGCCGCCCTCGAACCGATCTCCCGGCCGGATGGTGCCGATCCGCGGATCTCCCCGAAGCAACTCCTGAACTTCCGAGCGGAGAGCCCCCGTTCCCTTGCCGTGGATGATGCGGAAAGAGGGAAGTCCAGCCATCACGGCGTTATCCAGGCCGCGCTCGAGGCGAAGCTGCAGCTCATCCACACGCAACCCGCGCAGATCGATCTCCGGCCGGGCGTCCAGATCGGCCTCGAACCGACCTCCCGCGGGGCGTGTCCTCGGCTTCTCCGCAGGTGTTTGATCGCCGAAAGGCAGCATGGTCAGATCGTCGGCGGCCAGCTGCATCCGGAGGCCGCCAGCATCGACAACTGCCTTCGAATCGCGCAGCTCGAGGACGGTCCCGGTCCGTCCCATGGATTCGATTCGCACGCGTCCGCCTACACGCAGAGGCTCGCGCGAACGAGATGGCGCGGCGCCCGTTTTTTTAGGCGTGGCGGGGAGCCGCTCCCGCTGGCGCCGAGCCGCCTCTTCCACCCTTCGCCGAGCGGCTCGGGCAGCTTCGTCCATGGCGGCTTCGTCAGCCGCATCACGGACTTCCTTGATCGCTGCCTCGACCTCACTGCGCGACTGCATCAACAGGTCACGCGCCTGCTGCCGCGCACGGCGCTCCGCATCCTTCTCACGACGCTGAAGATCCCTTTCCCGGCTCTCCAGCTCTTCACTCAGCTTCTGATTGCGAGTGACCTGGAACTCGAGATCCGCGCTGAGGTCGGTGAGCCGCTGCTCCTTCGCCTCCAGCTCGAGCAGGAGCTTGCCGACATCACGCTCTCCGGTGGGTAGCGCCGCTTCCGCCTGCTCGAGCAGCTCCCTCGGCAGCCCGAGCCGACGGGCAATCGCCAAACCATACGAGCGCCCGGGCACGCCCTTCAACAGCCGATAGGTCGGCTGAAGGCGTTCGGCGTCGAACTGGAGGGAAGCGTTCACCACGCGCTTATCCTCCACCGCAAGGAGCTTCAAGCTGCCGAGGTGGGTTGTGGCGACTGTGAATGAGGAACGACGGGTGAGCTCGAGCAGAATCGCCTGCGCCAGGGCCCCTCCTTCCACGGGGTCTGTTCCGCTCCCGATCTCGTCGATCAGTACGAGAGATTCGCCGTCCGCCTCAGCAAGCGTTTCCCGGAGGTTCTTGAGGTGCGCAGAGAAGGTCGAGAGTGATGCCTCGATCGACTGTTCATCACCGATGTCTGCGTAAACTGCTGAGAAGAGCGGGAGGCGTGACCCTCGCTCCACGGGTGGAACGACGCCACTGCGAGCGAGCAGGCTGATGAGCCCCAGCGCCTTCAGCAAAACGGTTTTACCACCGGTGTTTGGACCGGAGATGATGATCGTCCGCTCGCCGTCTTCCATCCGCAGGTCGAATGGAACCACGCTCTCACCTTGGGCGAGCAGAAGCGGGTGTCTCCCCTGGACGACTGTGAGACCGTGGTCGCTCGCCGGCAGCAGCTCCGGCGGGTGACCGTTCACAGCCACAGCGTAGCAAGCGCGCGCATAGATCGAGTCGAGCTTGATCAGCGCGTCGTAAGAAGCAGCAAGCTCGTCGGCGTGTGGCCGAAGCGTAGCGGTGAGCTCACGCAGGATCCGCTGAACCTCGCGGTTCTCGGCCGCTTCCATCTCCCGCAGCCGGTTCATCATCTCGACCGCTACCGGCGGCTCGATGAAGAGCGTCGCTCCGGTTTGCGATTCACCATGGATGATCCCACCGACCTCCGAGCGGCCCTCGCGCCTTACGGGTACGACGTAGCGCCCGTCGCGAATGCTCACGGACGCGTCCGACACCTGAAGATGCGGGGGTAGTGCCGCGGCGAATTCAGTGAGCCTGCTGACGATCCGCGAGCGGGCGCCCTGGATCTCGCGCCTCAGCCGGCGAAGCTCGGTAGATGCGCTGTCGCGGACCTGCCCATCGTCATCGATCGAGCGGTCGATCTCACGGCCCACCTCCGGGATGTTGGCGAGGAACCCAGCGATCCTCCCGAGCCCAGGCAAATCCGCGGCGAGCGGGACGATCGTCTTGTAAGCCGCCTCGGAAGATGCGATGAGCAGGGCGCCCGACCTGAGCGTGGGACCGTCCCAGGAATAGCCTTCAAGACGAAGTCGCCGCAGAGCATCCCCGAGATCGGGCACCGACGGCATCGACCAGCCGCCGTCCCGGCCGAGCAGCGAAATACCCTCCGCCACGAGCGAGATCTCGGTTCGTGCCGAGCTCTCCGTCGCCGTTGGCTTCAGCGCGCGGACCGCCGCGGCGCCGACCCCCGAGGAGGCGTAGGCTGCGACCACGCCGAGGGCATCGTCGAACTCCAGGACATCGAGGGCGTGTAAGCTCATTCCGGCGACAGGGACTGCTTGGTTTTTTCTCCGTCTACAGCCCGCCGAGAGAAGGCTGCTGTAAACGCGAGGGATAGGTACACTCTACGTTGCGGCCCGTTTCCACCCGCGAGCTGGGCGCAAAGCACCCCTGTCGCTGGCCATTCTTTTGCACCGCCGGGGCGCATCTCAACAACTCACAATCGGCTCAACAACAATGAAGACTCTGAAGCTGCTTCTCGCAGGTATGGTAGTGGGCGTCGTCCTGGTCGCTTTCCGCGACAGGGAACGCGGAGGTTGGCTGACACCCGCGCTCCCGCGGAACGATGCAACAGAGGTGGATGGAGAGGAGCCGGTCCTCGGCTACGACGGAATGGACCAGGAGACGCTGCTCGAGTGGCTGGATTCAGCAGGGCTCGACCGGGCAACGCTCCAGCGCATTCTCGCCTACGAGCGGGCCACGCGAGGTCGCGGGCAGGTGCTTCTCGCCGTCTCGGAAATGCTGGGCTGAGCTCTTTCAGCCGAGCACCTCCCGGACGATTCGATTGAGCTCTTTTCCGTCGAATCGGCCCTTCGCCTGCGGCATCACCGCCTTCATCACACTGCCCAGGTCGGACGCACCCCCGCTGACGGCGTTCTGCACCAGTCCGCGTACTTCTTCTTCGCTGAGCTGTGGAGGGAGGTACGCCTGGAGCATCGCTGCTTCCTGCTCCTCTTTCTGAGCCAGCTCCTCACGGTTTCCCCCGCGCATCTGCTCAGCAGCTTCACGGCGGCGTTTGATCGCGGTCGTCAGCAATGACTGGATATCCCCGTCCGCAGCCTCTCCACCGATCTCGATCTCCCGATTCCGTACCTCCGCCAGGAAGGTGCTGAGAACGGTTGTACGGAGCTTGTCCCTCTCCTTGCGGGCAGTGTTGAGATCGGTGCGGATCTGTTCCTTGAGCGGTGAGGACATCGTGCTTTTCGGCAGTGGGAGCAGTGAAGTGGTCGCGGCCGCAATCTACCCTGCTGCGGTGCACCTCTCAAGCGTCGGTTGGGGGCAGTGGACGGCTACAAGAAAGCGCGGAGGCCCCGATCCGGAGCCTCCGCGCCTGTTCCTGTGGGCTGTAAGAATCAGCCGGTCTGGCCGTTCGACCCGTCCGTCCGGTTGAGGCCTGCCTGCTCGATGCGCAGGGCAGTTCCGGGCTTCATCGCCTCACCGACTCGAGACGCCGAGTTCAGCTCCTCAGGAGGCGAATCGAGCGTATAGGCGGCGTCCTTGCCGTGGGGATCCTGGTTGTCGAGCTCGTCCTCCTCGAAGTTGGTCGGATTTGCATGAACCTCGGGGCGCTGATTCATGCGGCTCGACTTCGTGGAGAAGTCCTCATCCATGAACTGCTCCCGATCGGCTCTCTCCAGCGCCTCCTCACGCATCTCCTGCGAATCGTCGCTGCGATCCGGATCCGTCTCTCGTCCCTGCCGTCGAGTTCCCATTCCGCCTCCCCTGGGTGTCTGTACGCTGAACGTCGCGCTCAGCTCATCGTCGTCGAGCTTGCGCCTCGCCACCCCACGGCGGGCAGCGTTCTCGACCTCGAGTCGGTTCACCACCGTCTTCACACCCGGTATCGAATTGGCGAGGGCCACCGCACGACGAGCTTCGTCATCGGTGCGGACGGAGCCGGAGAGCTCAATGATGCCAACGCTGATAGCGCCGATATCGATGCCTCGCTCCGACAGGAGAGAGTCGCCCATGAAGCCCGCGAGCACGCTGTCCTCGAGCTGATCGAGCTCGCCCTGCTCTACGGCAAGGCGGCGAAGGCGGGCGGGGCGAAGCCGACGCGCGACTGTGCGAGCTCTTTCGCGGAGCTCGCTGCCCAGGCCGCGAGGCTGAGGAAGGGTTCGCGAGAGCAGCACGCCAAGCGCCAAACCGCCTATGGCACCGATGGCGAAGCTGATCGCATCCTTCTCAAAACGTGCCTCTTCAGAGTCTCTGAACACCCTCATCTGCCCCTCATTCTAAACGGGTGGTGGTATCCCAATTCGAGGGTGTGAGGGGTGCAAGTCGCGTTCCAGCGAAGGCTCCGAAGTCCTTTCAGAACACTAGTTTCCAGCCCCTCCCGATCGCGCTTCTTCAGCTCTCCTGCGGGCGGCCTCGATCCGCTCGCGCTCGGTCTCCGCCCGCTCCCGCTCGGCCTCCTGACGCTGGATCTCCTCGCGCATCCGCTGGCGCTCGCGGGCTGCCTCCATGGACTGGTTGTCGCCCGTCGCTGCAGGCAATGGAAGCACCGCCCGCGGAATGATTACCCCGCCCAGATGGAGACCATCAGGCGCCAGCCCCCACCTGTCGCCATCGGAACCCGTAACCGTCCAATCGGCGGTCGTGCGATTTCGGTTGCTCTCCAGGCCGAGGCTGTCGTTCACAGCGTCAATGCGCGACTGGAGGCGCTCGACATACCGCTCGTGATCCGTCTTCCGCAGCTCAGGGAACTCGTCCACCGGAAGATAGAGTCGAGGATCGCGATAGCCGGGACGAAGCGCCTCGCCTGTCGAGCTGCCGGTACCAGCTCCCGCACCTGCGTTCGGTCCTGCTGCTCCTGCCCCCGTTCCGCCGCCTGCCCCCTGTCCGCCAGCCGTCCCGGGGCGGGCGGGACCAACAGGCCGAGCCCCGGCCTGAGTCGGCTGAACGCGCGGCGGAACTCTGATCAGCGAGGGGACGACCACGTTGGGCGTCGCCAGGGTCGATACCGCAGGTGCAGCAGGGATCTCGATCGGCGCCAGCTCGCCAGCCGCGGCGGTCGGGAAATCCAGAATGATGTCGAAGCTGGTCGCCCCTGCGGGGGCGGGGTGAGGAGTCGGCGCTGGAGGTGGCTGGAGCCGGGCGAAGAGAGCGAGGGAAAGTACAAGAAGAAGGTGAACGAAGACCGACAGCCCAACAGCGCGTGGCTCGAAGCTGCCCGACCTCTCAGTACGCCGCGGCGGCGGCCACTGCGGCACCCTGGGAGGTGCGGCGGGCCGTTCCAGGCTCGGAAGCGCTGCTTGGGGCGGTGAGGCCAGGGAGCTATCGGCTATCAGCGATCGGCGATCGGTTGCGCGGAATCAGCGAAGTGCAGGCGCACGGGCCAGCCGATTTGTTCTGCGCCGGAGATACGAACCGGGCTGGTTTCGGCCGGACAGTGGCGCCGCTGGCCATGGAAGGTGGTACTCGACCGTTGAGAGCGGGGTTCCCACTGAAGCAACGTGGTGGGTCGCTCCTAACGGAAGGCTAATCGGGAGCGATCTGAAGCGGGCTATGCGCCTTGGTCTGAGATGGCGACTGGAGCACAAACGGTTGCCTGAGCCGCTCTACACCGCCGCCGAAGTCGCTCCAGCTGGAGGCGCGGGATCGGTCTCGCTCCGCAGGCGGAAGGCGAGGACAATAGCGCCGAGCGTGATTGCCACGTCGGCGACGTTGAACACGTACGGAAAGAAGGGGATGAGAAGGAAGTCGGTCACCGCGCCCGAGACTATTCTGTCGCCGAGGTTCCCGACGGCTCCGGCGATGACGATCGCGCCCGCAACCTGACTGATGTGGTCAGTAGTCGAGGCGACGATCCGGGCAAAGGCAAAAATGCCAACGAGGGTCAGCAGCGAGAGCAGCGGGCTTCGCCATGCGTCCGACAGCTGCGAGAACATGCTGAATGCCACGCCAGGGTTCTGGCGGTGCACGAAGTAGAACCAGCCCTCGACCACCTCCATCGAGTGGTCGAGCTCGAGCCGGTTCGTGATCCAGAGTTTCGAAAGCCAGTCGCCCGAAACGACGGCGACGATAAGAATGGCGATCCATCTGTTCGCTACGGTCTTCTTCATCTTACCGGGTTGCTGACTTTTCCGACGCCGGGGATCTCCACTTCGACCACATCACCCAGGGCGAGCGGGCCGATGCCTGCGGGCGTCCCTGTCGCGATGATGTCGCCGGGCTCGAGTGTCATGACGCTGGTGATGTATTCGATCAGCACAGGTATGGAGAACGCCATCTCCTCCGCCTTGCCCTGCTGTCGGATATCCCCATTGACGCGACAGATCACCTCGAGCTTCGCCGGGTCCACCTCGGAGGCGGGCTTCATCGTTCCGACCGCGCAGAAGGTGTCGAAGCCTTTCGCACGTGTCCACTGATCGTCGATCCGCTGAAGGTCGCGCGCGGTGACGTCATTCAGTGCGACGTAACCAGCGACATAATCATACGCGTCCGCGGCGGCGACGTTCTTCGCCGTCTTTCCGATGACTACCGCGATTTCCCCCTCATGCTCAACCCGCGATGACTGGGGGGGAAGCACGATCGCCTCACCCTCACCGATCAGCGACGACGGCGGCTTGAGGAAGATCAGCGGACTCTCGGGAACGGTGTTACCCAGCTCCTTGGCGTGCTCCAAATAGTTTCGGCCGACACAGACGATCTTGGAAGGACGCGGCAGACTCATATTGCTCCGGTATTGGCGGTATGGGTGACGAGCAGCTCGGTGCGAGGCCGGGGCTGCCCAATCCTGTAGAAGGCGTTCAGGTCCCTGAGACAATCTTTCCACGGCGCTACCAGAACCCTGGCAGGTGGAAGCGATCCGACAAGATACTCTCCGTAGCTCTTCGTGACGATGCGTCCGTCGAGAATCACCACCGCTCCCCGATCCATTCGTGACCGGATGAGCCTGCCGAATCCCTGCTTCAGCCGGATCGCGGCGTGGGGAAGCATGTAGGAGGTGAAGGCGTTTCCTCCCCGCGCTTCGATCGCTTCCACCCGGGCAGAAGTCACCGGCTCCGTCGGCACCTTGAAGGGGAGCTTGGGGATGACGATCCCGCGCAGGGGGTGCCCCGGAACGTCTACGCCTTCCCAGAAGGAGTCGGTACCGAGCAGGATCCCCTGACCCGAATCGACGAAGCCATCGACGAGCTGGGCTCGAGGTGCTTCGCCGTGGACGAAGAGAGGATATCGGCTCCCGATGCGGCTCTTCCTGAGTCCCGCCGCGAGCTGCTTCAGCGCGCGGTAGGAGGTGAAGAGGACGAACACTCCACCATCGGTGATGCTGACGAGATCCTCGACGACCTTCAGCGTAGCCGCCGCGTGTGGAGCATCGTCACTCGCTCCCGGCAGCGGGAGGTCGCGAGGCACCGCGAGAAGGGACTGCGCGCTGAAGTCGAACGGGGATGGATATATCGCCTCCGACACCTTCAGGTCGTGATCGAGCCCCAACCTCTCCCGGACGAAGCCGAATCCCTCCTTCGTGGAGAGCGTCGCCGACGTCATCACGACCGTCGGCACGCGATCCCACAGCGACTCCCTCAGGACATGCCCGAGGTCCAGCGGGGCGGCGGAGAGGGAGACGTTGCCATCCCGCTCCGCTCCCTGCGTCGCGTTTCCAGGAGACGTGCGGAACTCGACCCAGCGAACCAGGTCGCTGCTCCTCACCTCCGGAAGGAGGCCGCTTCTGAACGCGAGCGTCGCGGCTTCCAGACGGTTCGCGATCCCCCGCACCTCCATCAGTTGCTCCTCGAACGCCTGAGCGTTGCCTTCATCCAGCGAGATTCGCTCGCGGACGGTTTTCAGGCCGAGCAGGAGAGAGTCCAGATGGGTCAGCGTCGCGGACAGGTCCTCCTCCAGCCCCTCGAACCAGACGGGGTGGCGGGAGAAATCGTCGTACAGGCGCATCATCCCCACGCCCTCGCCACGAACGAGATCCTCGAGGTGGTTGAACACTTCGCCGCCCCGCTTCCACGCACCCTCGAGCTCCGGGCGCAGGCGGTCG
>ERZ1066118.512-NODE-512-length-34840-cov-12.042432_pt1 | contig 34840 bp, 28 predicted proteins | sample MGYA00382765_ERZ1066118 | MGnify/ENA primary metagenome ERZ1066118 (study PRJEB33369, sample SAMEA5778348) | biofilm metagenome | biome: Industrial cooling water; feature: Water cooling tower basin; material: Biofilm | place: United Arab Emirates | collected...
CCCTTTCTCTGTCACTTGTTGCAACCCCTATCCTATGTTTTGTCCTGTACTCAGAGAGACTGCACAAAACCAAACGTGCGATAACGACCATTAGCTGGCTGTGGCATAGTGTGCAGTACGCACATTGCCGTTTGGATCAAAGTGGAAATAACAGCAGTATCTTCATTTTCTTCTGCTCGGACAAAAATATATCGCTCAGCACCAATGGTTTGCATCTCGTCATCGGCAGGAGTTACCTGTTTGATCCGAGTGACAGAAATACCTGACAAGTCAGAAAGGAATTGGACGGGTTCAGCAATAGTGGCACTCAGTCCTACGAATGCCAAGTTTTGCTGCTCGTTGCGATCGCGTTGACCCATCCGAATTCTAGCTAATAACCGCCGCAGCAGTAGCGCCACTTGAGTGCCAGCAGTCGAGGTTTGTAGGTGAATTTCGTCTAACATCACCACTGAAGGCGCACAAAAATTGCCAGTCCCAAATAGATATTGGTATCTTGTTGAAAGCAAGCGTCTGTGTAGCGATTCTGTCGTTGCAATCAGCAAGTCAGGCGGATGTTCTGCCATAACATCCCTGGCAAATTGGATAAAGGGATATTCTTTAGCACAAGCTGGACAAATTAATGTTTGTGGCTGAGTTGGACGAACTAGGAGTGGTTGTTTATCATTGCTGCAAAATTTTCCCTTCGTGCCAACGCAGTAAGCAAAAGGCGACAAATAACCACCATACTCTTCTTTGAAAGACCAGCCGCGCATTTTAGAGAGTTGCTGCTTCCTTTCATCGCTTGTACTTTGAAAGTCTTGTATTTGGTAAACAGCTGCGCCACTCTCTAAACCAATTGTCAGTGGAGGAAGATTGTGTTTGAGCAGAACTTGGTTGAGGTGAAATAATACCTCAATGAAGTCAGTCAGCTGATTCTCAGAAAGAGCTATTCTTGGGTAGATACAAATAGCTTTGACTCCTATTCGTCCCCGCAAGCAACGCTCCAGCACCATCTTGGCGAGTATTGGCAGAAAAAACGCATAGGTCTTGCCAGCACCCGTGCTAGCTGTTACCACAACCCCTTTTTCGATCCCCTCTTGTGCATCCAATTCAATAGCTTCCAAAATCCTATGTAAAGTCCGTTGTTGGAAGCCACTCATCTGACGTAGCTTTTTCAGCTTAGTTGCGATCGCCTCTAACAGCAGATTAGCAGTCTGCTGCTGCTCCCTACTGCCATTAAGTAGGGGTGTCATGCACGTCTGGACTGGAATGTTTCGCCGAGGCACTCGACGGGAAGCGACGCTGAATTTCACATCTGCAACTAAGCGCTTGCTATTGCCGAGCCGATGTCTTGGCTTCTCATTGTCGTAGCGAACAATCCGTTGGCGTAACTTTGTTAGTAACCGCACTGTCTCAGCAATTCGGCTGCGGAAAACCCAATCAGGTGGTGATTCTACTTTGTTAAAGATAATAATTTGTAACTCGTCAGCGAGTTGCTTTAAAGCATCAGTGACTGCTCCTGCTTTGTCGTCTACCACCCGTTGAATGTCTTCTGAAGGCTGAAAACCATTAATGACTTCAACCCCTGTCATTGTCACATCGTAAACACCATAGGCAACCTGTTCGGCTTCGCGTTGCTCAATGAAAGTTAAAATTTCATCAGCCAGTTGTTTGAGAGTGTCAGAATCCAAGCGCATCAGTTTCTAAAATGTCAAGCAGATTTGTAAGTCGATCCAGGTTGCCTATATCTCACGCTGCAATGGATTAACTGCCGTCAACTTTTCTCCTACCCATATTTGAGCGGGCAATTCTTCGTTGCTCTAGTAACTCATTAAGCAGCTGATTTTGCTCGTCCGAGTTATTCCACTCGTTGATGAATCGTTTCAGTGCGATGCTGACCATATCCTGCACGGTAGGTGCAGCACTTTGGTGCTTGCTTTCAAGCGAGAGATGGATCTGGCGTAGTGTTTCGTAGAGGTTTTCCGGTACGCGGACTGTCGAAGGCAAGGTTTGATTATTTGAAAGGGATTTTACGCATTCTATTCGCCTTGGCAGAATACTTGCTACCATGTATGCATGTATACATGGTTAATTGACAAAATTTCCTCCAAATTACAAGCCAAAAGAATCAACAATGGAACTTGTACTGCGGGCTGTACCTATTCGCCGAGGAGCACAACACGAACAACAAAGCTATGTTGCTAGTTTGTTGTTCGGCGATATTGCGCGACTCCTAAACGACGCTCACCTTTATGTTCCAAATCAGCCAGATCTACCGGACTTCGCCCAACGCAAACCCAACCCCACACGAGTCAAGGCGATCGCCCAGTACATCGTAGACACCTACCAAGAAGGCACAACATTCTTTCCACCGATTTGTGTCAATATCCAACCACCACCTACCTATAGAGACGGTAGTATCTTTCTTCCTTACCACTCGACCACTCTGCGCCTAACAGACGGTCAACACAGGTGTTTTGGTATCCGTCAGGCATTAAAGGACATTCAAGAAACGCAGTCGGAGTATGCAGCGATTCTGTCTCAACTTGAGATCGGGGTATTGATATATGCCGGACTGCCGTTAGAGCTGGAGCGTCAAGCTTTCCGCGATCAGAACCTTCTAGTCCAAAGACCAAGCGTATCGCTCTCTCACGCCTTTGATGGGCGATCGCCTGCGGTTCTAATTGCAAAAGAATTGGTCTGCCGTGTTGCTCAGTTTCTAGACAATGTGGAGATGGTTGAAAACAGCTTGGGTAAACACAATCCTAAGTTGCTTACACTTTCAACCTTGGTTGCTGCTACCAAATATATGTTCCCAAATTTGAAATCTAAAAAAGATTTGGAGCAGATGATTGATTGGGCAATAGCGTTTTGGACAGCAGCAGCAGGGATTCTACCTGACGATCCTTGGAGAACTCAGAGTAAAGAGGAACGGGCAATTCAGAGACAGGAGTCACTTGCAGTAAGCGCTGTTGTCTTCCAAGCATTGGGAATGTTAGCTCGCGATCTCTACCTAGAAGGAGTTCCTGCCGAGGAGCTTGTCAATTGGTTAGGTAGACTGCAAGAGATAGACTGGCAACGCGAAAACGAGTTATGGCGAGAACGAGGAGTAACGCACGTTGGCGCTCAAGAAGGAGCTATTATTTCAAATACGAAAACAATAGTGGATGCGTGCCACAGAGTATTGCGTGAGTTTATTGGCATTGCTCCAATAGCGGTTTGAAGGCAAATCTTGAGCAAGATCGTTGGCAAAATTTTTTGATCGACTAAGTTGGGGTTGGTCGAGCAAGATGCCTGTCCCACCAGGTGAGAACGAGCTTTGCAAAACTTGGTTAGTGATTTGTATACAGGTGTCTTGACTGTGGCAAATTTGTCTACTCCGGTATCCCAAGTATATTTCAGACCCATCGATTTCTCTCTACGCTAGATATTGCCGCATTGCACGCAGCATACTTGCACTACCTTTACTATTAACTAAAATAATTGGCGCAAGATGTGATGGACGATTCGCCTCAATAAAACCTGTGGCTGCGTGTTTAGCACTAGCCGTTACTATCACAACAATGTCGGAATTTCTCACCCACTGACGCAGCCGATCGTTACCTCCCTTGTCATGGCTGAGATAAACTGTCACTTCTTTACAAGCTGCTTCTAAAATACTTTTTACCCTGATTGCTGCGGTTTCTGTGAGACTGTAAATAAGAACAGATTTACTCTTGAGTTTTTGAAAAAGATTTACCTCAACTTCCAGATTTTGTTCGCCTAAACTTGCAGGTTCACCAAGCAAATCTGGAAGCGATTCTTCTAACTGTAAATCTTTTACTAAAGCGCGAAAGATTCCCCTTTGCACTTCATCAATACGTTCTGTATAGCGGCGTAGGGTTTCAGCAGCAGCAAATAAAAGTTGTTCGCGCTTTTCTTGGACTGGGCAAGGGTATGATACCAGTACATCAATTAGGTCAAGCACCCAATCAACCTTTTTGGGTGAGGCGAACCTGTCCCAAAGCTCCAAAACATAGTCTACAATTTCAGTGTATTTTGCTGCATTAACTCCCAAAGTTAAAAGGGCGATCGCTAAATCATTGAACAAAATCAAATCAACATCCCCACCCTCTGTACTCAGAACTAGCAGTTCTAGCAGCGAGTGATAAAGGCTGAGAAACTCGCTACGGGGAAATTGTTCATCTTTCTGGAAAAACGCCAGCAAGTAAGGAAGCGCATCGTGCAGAACAGATTCAGCTGTTGAGCCTACTTTACTTAACAATTCGTAAACTTCTGCCACCGCCTGGGGTTGTGTAAGCAAACTAGTGACATTCCACTCGGCAGAACCCTGACGCGCAGTGTATAGCGCACGTTCCCAGGTTGGCTCTTTGTCCAGTTGTAACAGCCACTCCAGCCAATTCGATGGGACTGCTTCTGCTGTTGGGGTATTTTCAATTGTACCTTCCTGGCTTCCCCGTAGTTGAGTAAGAAAATCTTGGTTCCAGCGTACCTTCAGCAAGGCTGTTTGCTCGTCAGCCGTCAATTCGTCAAAGGCTTGCAATGCAACTTTTTCCACTGCCAAAGTTTGCAACTCGTAGGCGCATTGAAGGAGCAAGCGAACTTTCTCTTTCGATGACGGAACATGACAAAGCAATGAAAACGCTTGGTCGAAGTCCCCATTTTTGGATAGCTGTTCGGCTTGTTGCAGGGGGTCGCCTTCGCTGTTCGGGGTAGCATTTCTTAGCAGTGCAGCTAACCTTTGCAAATAGCTGCGGTGAGTTTCTTCAACTTCCGCAATTGCTAGCAGTTCGTCTCGAAGTGCAGGTTTCGTTGGTTCTCCACCGACCGCCAGCAGCATAAATAATTTCAGTACTTCTGGAATTTTACTGCCTGCACGGACAGCTAAAAGATTGGTGTAACGGGGGAAAACTACTTCTTGGAAATAGACCACAGCACTGCTGGGGGCGTTATTGTCCTCAAAATGTTGCAGTTCAGTGCGGTACACTGCTCTAAGTAAGGCTTGGGTAACAGCAAAGGGTCGGCGAACCTGCAAAAGATTCCCTAGTTCTGGGAGGGTAAGCAACTCGTTCCATTGCTCCAGTTCCGCCAAGAGTTGCACCCGCAGAAACAGCAGATTCAGTGCATCCAGGCGATGCTGGTCTACAAGGTATTGCAGTGAGTTTTCGGCAGAAATGCGATCGCCTGCTTGCAGTGCCATGTAAAAATCACGCAGTACCCGACCTGTGGGACGGGGAATATCTGCGACCCGTTTCACCCGTCTCTCACTCACCCGACGCATTCGTTCTAGGGCTGCCCAAACTTCCGTCGCTTGTCCGCATAGTTTGACTACAGCACCCCCAGTAAATTCGTAAACCGCCAATTCTACTGGGTCTTCAAGATTTAGCTGCGCTCTTTGTCCCCGAAATGTCGAATATGTAGAACCAACAAACGCTATTAATTCTTCGCTTAAACGGCGTAATTGGCGTTCTGAAAAAGCTATGCCATACCAATCTACCCCTCCTTCACGCCAGCGGGGGAGAACGGTTGGCTGAGGTTCAGCTTGGGTCAGTCGTTCCACCCAGGGACGAATTTTGGCATGGTTCCCTTCACCACGTTCGATTTTTTCTAGGTCTAATTGATTACCTGTACCAAAAAACTGCTCTAGGAAGCGGCGGATATCGGTATTAGTAGAATTACTCATGGCTGTATTCCTCCCCAACGGTTAGTGAAAACCACCTGTTGTTCAGCAATAATTTCTGGGGATGTCTCGTAAGTTACCGCTTCCTCATTGACTGTAATACCGTTGTAGGTAAAATTCATCGAACCTGCAAGATAATACCCGTCTCCCAGGATACCTTTTGCGTGTAGTTCTTCAGTAATGTGAATGTGGCAGTTCGTGCTGTCATTTCTAACTTTGAGCGCTTCTAGAAAACTATGGTTGTGGGAGTCGGGACGGGTAGCGATGTGTATAGTTGTTTCCTGTGCCGCCAGAGTAGCAAGGACTTGGGAAAGGCGAATGCGGCAGCGACTCCAAGAGGGTTCTAGGCAAAGGAAGGTGTTGGCAGTGTTATCAATAATGGGGATGTCAGACAGCCAGGGGGAAACAAGCCAGATGCACTGACTGGGGGTAATGAGTTCGGCAACGAAGATTGTTTGGAGTAAGTCGGGGATTTGGCGAGAGCTGAGGCGGGAGTGGATATAGCGGGAGGGCATTTTTTCTTATTCTTGACGTGGATCGGACTGAGGTGGATGCCAACCCGCTTCTACCCAAAAACGACGAGCAACTTGAATGGAAGGTTCATCCCGACGTTCATCATTGAAGTCAAAGCGATCGCTAGTAGCTCTCCCTGTAGAAGTTGTACCTACAATTTTTGTCCCGTCTTTTGTCCAAATAAAATGCTCAGACCATTGTTGCTGACGGGGATGAAATAGAGGAACTTGTTCTTGGGTTTTGGGATCGGTGCCAACTGTAAAATTATAACGACGCTCATTACAGCGATGACAAGCTAATGCCAAATTATCCAGTTCATCTGAGCCGTCCAAAGACTGCGGCATGATATGGTCAATGGTAAAACGGTCTGGACTCAAGTATTCTGGAGAGTGGCAGTATTCGCAGAGATACTTAGCTCGTTGTCTTACAAGTTTTCGAGTTTGTTCGGACACCATTTACTTTTTGCCGCTAGTTGAGCGTTTATCAAGGTAAATATTCGCTCTAATTCGGAGATACCTACATATTCAGCTTCTTCTTCAGGAGTGAGCGCATCAGCTTTTTTCTTCTCCAACAGTTCTTCAAAGCGAGACTGTAGCTCATCGGTAAATTTAAACAGATAAATATCACCGAATTCGCTCATCCTGATACCAGAAGATATTAAGGATGAGGGTTGAACCATCAATTGAGTAGTCATTGTGCATTCACAGTGCTTTTGGTTCTATTGTGCCTCAATGGCGCAGAGAAGTTTAGTGTTAACAATCACTATAGAAATTAGTAATGCTATTATCAAGCTGTAAATATAAAAATGCATTAGCAAAAATTAATTAACTACAAGAAATAAATGGAGAAGCGTCATCAAATCCTTTTGACCATATTGAATATGACGAGTACGATATATATCTTGTGTAGTTCCAAAACCTGGCTCATCAACCCAATCTTCTTTTAAAGATATGTCATTTTTATATTTATTTAGGCGATCGCAAATCAAATTAATACACTCTGTAACTTTGCCATCGATTACAAAACCTAGCATTGCTGCATAATCATGACCTATGCTATATGTACCTAGTACAAATCTTTTTACGCCTTCTAGGACATAATCCGTTGCTAACTTTCTATCTCGATCTGTACTGCTGACTCGCTTACACTCTATACCAAAGTAATCTTCAAGACTATTGCATGAGTAAATCATTTTAAAATCTATAAAACCATCTGGCTTCAAGCTCTTGTCAGAACGTCTTGTTGCTGCTTCATTCTCAATTCTTGGTGGTCCATGTATACTCCGACGTTGCTTTTCAGCCCACATCTCATTATGCAATGCTCCAGCAATAGTATCTTCGTCACTTTGGATATTAATCTCTGGTTTTTGACATACTTTAATCCAAGCAGCTTGAATGAGATCGAGGACTGTTGCAATAATGTCATATCGCTTGATAAACGATGGCTGTCCAACAGCACCTGAATCATCCAATGGCAACATAGCTTAATTCTTCCTCAAATGTTCAGCTAAAACAGTATCGGCATCGTTCAACCCAGCAGAACGACTCCAATAGCGCAATTGAGCAGGTTTAATAATATATAAGTATTCACCGATGTAAATTCTGGCATTTCGTCGGCTGAAAATGCGGTCAGCTAGTTTTGGCGGTAGTTGTTCCGCAATGCTTTTCAACACAGTCACTAAATCCCCAGCTTGAACAGTTTGTATAAGCTGCTCACGACCTAGGTATGGTACTATGCTAAACTTAATCACTTGCAATGGTGTTTTAGCAATATTAAATATATCAGCCACTATATTTCTTTCGTTAAGTGTCTGAAGAAAGGGTTTAATGACACTCATAAATTGTACAGCATACGCTTCTAAATCAGCAGCTAATGGTCTTCTTAATGCTGTAGATTTCTCACGATTCATATACCAATCAATCGTGATTTGCGTAGCATCTTCAACTAAAATACGTTCTCTATCATCTAGAGCATAGAGATCAAATACAGCTTCATCAAGTTGCTTTCTCAAATTTATCTCAATAGATTTGCTGGAATATTCACGCAATCTACTTTCAATTTCAATAATTTGACTAATTAGTTTTTCGTTATCTTCATTAGGTTTAGGGACAGGAAGTTGTGCTAAATCCTGGGTCATAACTTTATTACGTTCTATACCCCATGATGAAGCACTCATAAAAATAAAATAGCTTGCAATTGATGAGTTAATAACTCCATTCAAATAGTGAGCTAAATAAACTATATCTTTTGGGATTGGTATTCCTGAATAACTTTTTGTATAGACAACATCTTCTTCACTAAAGGCAGCACAAATACCATCAGATTCTACTTTTTCCGAAATAATAATCAAAGGAGCTTTGTAGATTTGAGGATTTCTGGAAGATTCTAACCTTTTATATGACAAAATATCTAATTCTGTCATATCAATTTCATATCTAGGCATCTTATCAGAAGGTAGCCATTTTTTACCCAGTATTTCCTTTGAAGTTTCATTCTTCTGATTGCCAACGAAAAAGCCACTTTTAGGTGAAGTTCCTGCTATTTCTTCAATTTTGGGAAGCGAGCGTAATTTTTCTACCAAGTATATATCTCTAGCACTACCCCAAGTCGCAACTTTCAGCATATCTGAGTCGAAAACTATGCTAAAAACCGGAAGTTTTTTAATATGCTCTGCTCCGATTTCAACAATCCCATGTCGCCGAAAATCTATAGAACGTTCTGGACATACAAAATAAAAAGAATCTCTCTGTTCTGAATGTTTACCTTCTGCTATTAAAATCAAAGCTGGAGCTTCAGAATTAGGAAATATCCCCTCTCGACGCAGTTTAGATAAGTTAACAATAACCTTCGGTTTAAACCTCATTAAAAGAGATTCTTTCGCCTTTCTAGCTGCTGCTTCATTACTGAAAAAACGCTTACCACCCAAAATTATGCCAAGGCAAGTTTTATCATTAGTAAAATCGCCAATCCGCCATAAGAATGCTTGGTCTGGAGGTGTATTCTTAGCTGTAGGATATCCATCTGGATAACCCGAATCAGAACGCTTACGCTTACAATATTGTTTTGCTGATTTATTTGATTTAGGTTTTGTCCAAGGTGGATTACCAACAATTGCACTAAATTGTTTATATGCAAATTGTTCTATTTTATTAAATTCTGCTTTTTCATCAAATGCGTCACTGGCAAATAAATTCTTACCAATCAGTCTTTGAAATTTTAAGTCATCTGTTAATTGACGATTTTGCTCTAATTCATAATCTAATTCCAAAGCTGTAAGATAAAGACTAAAAGCAGCAATTTGAACTGCTTTTGGATTAATATCTACACCATAAATTTGATTATAGAGAGTTTCACGAATTAGATGACGAGCTGATATTTCGCCATTAGCCCAGCGTTTAACAACTAATCTCCGCAAAGATTCAACTAAAAATACACCTGAACCACAAGCCAAATCTAAAACTTTCGCATTACTATCAAGTTCTTTAAATACTTCAGAAAGTACCAAATCAACTAAATTTATAGGTGTATAATGAGTACTATTTTCTTTTGCTGATTTTGAATCAGTAGCATAAATAAAACTTTCATAAATTGAACTAATCAATTCTATAGGTATGACTTTAAAATCATAAGCTCGCCATAGACGTTGTTGACCTGTTGCTATTTCTTCTACACCACCTATTAAACGTTGTACAACTTCAAGATGCTTTTTTTTAACAACAGTTTTTTCTTCTGGAGAGATAGGAAATAAATCTCCATTAAAAATTGTTTGTAACCACTCAAATAACTCATAAGTTGCAAATTCATCATTTAACAGTTCATTAAATGAATCTACTCCGAAACGATTATTAAAAAATTCGTGATTTAAAATATTTCTATCTTGCAGATAAGCAACAAAAACAGAACGTATTAAGAGAGGATGAGCAAATTGTCGCTCTAGTCGCTCCTCTAATTTTTGATTTTGCGTCAATTTTTTTTCGGCGTAATTCAAATCTTTTACAAGAACTGAATCTACCCTTTGTTGACGATCAATTTTTTTAGCCCACTCCCAAAATTTACCGGATTCGATTTGCAAACGCCCAGCTAGTTCGTTCATGCAATTCAATCCGCTTTCAGTAGTTTCAAAACTCTCGATTAAATGTCGTGTTGGATCATTTTCATCTTGTTCTGTGGGTTGAGAATAACAATTATAAAGTAATACCTCATTAGGTGTAATCACCCACAACATCGGGGCTAAACCATGATTCCAAGACAGTTTATGTAGTTTAGCCAACTCTCTAGGGTTAGGTTCATTTAATTGAGTAAAATAGATACAAGGTGAACTAGATAATTCATAGATTGCTGTAGCATTAATTAGTTCAGTATCAATTACAGCACTATACTTAATGCGCTTTTCTAAATATTGGTTATTATTGCGAATATCTTCCGCTTCTGTAACTCCTGTAGTTGGCACACCATCGCGATAGAAGCCAGTATGCGCCATTACTCGCTGGTATATTTCATTTACAGCTATATTAGAACTCATTACTGGTTTCTCCTGGTGATTTTTGTCTGTATTTCTCTTACCCCTTCAAAACTATTCCTGTCCGTTTATCAAAATCTAAAACATGATGTTTTTCGGCTTCTCTGGCTAATTCTGTAATCACATCTCCAATTTCTCCAATTTCATTTATTACAACTTGCCCCTTATTTTTGCCGGAGGTTTCTAAAACCATCAAGCCGAAATTTTGCAGATCTTCAATTAAATAAAGTTGTGAATTAACAAAAACAAGACGATGCTTAAAAAAAGAATATTCATAATCTTTTGATTGTAGAAAATGTAAAACTTTTCTAATTTCTTGTAATGAAAGCTTCTGTCTTAATCTTTCAATAGTTTTTATTTCTAGAATTTGTTGCCACTTATAAACGACTTTAGGGTGCTGAGGATTACCAAACTTTTCTGGCACTACCAACTCAGTTCTATCTAAGTAGCTTAGTCTGCCAGAGCTTATGCCAGTTAATGCGATGGTTTCTTGTCTAGTAAATCCACTAGCCATAAAAGGTTTTGTACTCCATCGAAATACAGCGATGTGTTGTTTAAATCGTAGTTAAACTTTTAAACACTTGTTTTAAAGATACCCTAAAACAAGATGTTTTTAAATTTTTGTTTAAAAACTGTCAACTTTACTGCACTGTCTCCCTGACTCGTAGCCTTACCCCACACCCATGCGGATACCTCTGCACTGCCTCTACTACTGGGTAAACTTGCAAAAACCCAAGTTCCATCGGTTCCACTGCCAAACTCAAAATTGCTGACTTCAAATCTTCTCTCGCATCAGGACGCGCTATCAGTGAGACCGATGCACCTTGCTTAAATGCTTCCTGCACCTGTTGTCGCCAGTCGGGTTCATCCAGCCAAACTTTGCGATCGCCCACTTGTAGAACATCCAATAAAATTTCTCGATCGGCATCGGGAAGCACAGCAAAGGGGTTATAGGAAGATAAAGCACGCGATCGCACAATATTTCCCCTCGCCCACAACAGCCCATAAATCACTTGAAATCGCCAATAGGGATTAGGCTGCACTAAACCAAGATGCAACAACGCCCGCTCCAACTGGTCATCGTTGCTGGCGACATAGGCAAACACCCGTGCATCAATTTCAATACCTAAACGCGCTTCTTCCTGATGCCATAAACGAATCAAATCCAGCAGTAGTTTATCGGTTTGGGGGGTACTTCCAGGACGCAAAACCCGTGCGTTAATTGCAGTCATCACCGGATGCGTGACCAAAATCCCCTGAGATGACAGAACTTTGCGGAGGCGATCGCTTGCCTGTTTTAATTCACCATATCCCTGTGCCATACGCACATCCGCCATTGCATCGGCAACATCTGCACTAGTTTGGGTTAACTCCAATAACCGAGTAAGTTCTAAGTCCACAATCTCAAAATCCGAAGGTTCCAACGCACTCGCCGCTAAACGGAAAAAATTCGCTGGGTCAGCAGCATAGCGCCGCAAGATTTCCTCGATCGCACCACCGCCGCCGATGGTAGACTCAGTTATCCAAATTTCTGCCACTCCCGCTGAGATAGGAGGTGCATCCGGTGGACGAGGACCCGCTTCGATATCTAAAATCAAGTCGCCGAAGTCAAAGTGGGGACATAACTGCCCGCAAGCATCCAACAGCGCCCCTCCCAAGGTCGCTTTGAAACGTAATGCTGCCCAAGAGTGCCACTCCTCATCAGGTTTTGACCAGAGAACGCTTGCAAGATCGTTTAATATAGTTTGGATTATGTCTGCGTCGCAAAGTGCCAGCAACTGATCGTGTACCCTCTGCCGTCCCTGAATTTGTTCTGGTGCAGATTCCCCTTCTTCCAGTAAGGTTTCCTCTACGTTCAATGTTTGGAAGATATTGTCCAAAACCCTTGCCATTTCTTGACCCATATTTTCACCCAGAAGAGCTTCAAAAGCTTCAGATAGGGGAATTCGATCTGCCAAGGCGCGGGCGGTAAGCATCGATATATATATTTGATAAAGCCACTCCCGTTGAAAGACATTTGTTAGCTCACATAATCTAGCATCTGTCAATACCCGATATCGGAAATACGCCGCCCGAAACGCCCGAATCTTCTCTTGATTGGAGTCGCTGGGATCGATCCTGAAATTAGGCGGAATACAAAAGCGAAATACTATTCCATCAACAGATTGGGTAAATCCCACAGCAGAGGCATTCCCATTTTGTCTCTGGGTGAAGCGAATTGTAGTATCGAGTTCCTGACCGTTTTGGAAGCGAATGTTGGCATGGGATGCGATCGCAAACCGCCGCACCTCAAGGGGCGATTGTTGAGCATGAGTAAAGCAACAAACTTCTGTAATAAGTTTGCACCACGGGGAACCTTGAGGCAGGTCGAGTTTTATTCCAAAGTCGGGTGGTATGATTTGACTGTGCCATTCCAATTGGGCGTTAGACGTAATTGAAATATTAGCCGGAACTTGGGTAGGATTAATTGCCCAAGGGCGAATGCAGCGAATATCTATCACTTGTCCATCTTGCCAAAATTGAAAATCCCCTGCTTCTTCAAATTCGGCACAATAGTCTTCTACAGGTAAATTTTGTTTTCTTTGTTGCAAGTCTGGCGGAGCAATCCAGTGGGTTGCAAAGATATGCTGCACCCCAAAACGGCGCGTTGCCCTGCCTGGGGTAAAGGTTTTCAGGGCTTGGACAATCGGCATGAGATTAACATCTGGCTCGCTGTTGCGTGTCTGTGGTGGCGTAGTAATCGTTACTTCTGGCAACAGCAAGTCACTGAATAAGTTTGGAGGAACGAAATCAGGTAACGGATCGCAGGTTTGATAGTCTTGGTCTGATTCATCTTGATGAATGGGAAGGCGCTTCCAACCAGACTCCAAACGTCGTAGCAAAGTAGGAAGCACCGCCATCATTAATGACCTAGGCGGTTCCCAAAGAATTGCTTCGACTTCATCTTTGGTCAGGTGTAGCGCCGATCGCAGATATGTCTCTAAGTTACGTTGTCCTGCTTCTGTTTCTAGGATATCTTTAATCAGTTCTATTTCTAGTCGCTGACGGTTAGTGATATATAAATATGGACTGGCAAAGTCATTCCAGACACTTCCTTGATTAGCTGTGGCTAATTGCTGCCCTACCCAATCCATAAAGGCGAAAACCGCTTGAATGCGAATAACATAACGATTGGCGATAGGAAGCGATCGCTTTTCTAAAACTGGGTTAAACAGTATATCGTAGCCTTGATAGGCAATGCGATCGCGCCCGTAGTCAGAAAGCACTACCACCGTCCAAGGTCGCATAGTTCTGCGTCGTCCCGCCCGTCCCTTCCGTTGTAGGAAAGATGCCATATCTCGCGGTGCTTTGTGCTGAATGACACCTCCAACTTCTGGGTCGTTAAATCCTACTTCCAGGGAAGCAGTAGCAACAATTACATCTGCATTTGGGGTAACTCCGGTATCTTGGGAACTAGTGCGCCCAATACTTAAAGGCAGTTCCAAGCCATGACCGATTTCTTCGCATAGCAGCCAGGATTGTGCGGCAATTAGTCTTTCTCTACCATTAGCAGCACCATGCGATCGCAAAGCCGCTAATGGCTGTCGTCCACGCAAGGGACGACCCCAACTGTCTCGACCTTCAGCATCCAACAGGTTGTGGAATAAACGATTAGTAACATCTAAGTCATCAGTGAAGGCGAAAACACGGGAACCATAGAAACCTTTGCTAGGGGGGTCTTCTGATGGGTCGAGTACGCGCCGCAGCAGCATCGCCGTTTGGATGCTAGTAGATAAAAGACTTGTTCCTGATACGGGGTCGCCCCTGAGAACTAATTGATACTCCATCCCCTCAGCAATTTGGTCTTCACTAGGAGAAATTTCTTCCACTGAACAAGGGTTTAAGCCTGTAAGTTGACTGAAAAATTCGGCTGCACTTTCTAGGGTTGCTGAAAGCCCAGTAAATTGGACTTTCTTGTTAATGATTCTCTGCCAACGCCGCAGCAGGTAAGCAACTTGTGCGCCGTGGATACCTGTATAAGTATGCACCTCATCCAACAAAACTAGCTGAGGCTTTTTCGCCGCCGCGATGCCAAATACATGACCGTAACGGGAGTCTCCCATAGACCGATTGAGCATTTCTGTGCTGGTAAAAACTAGGTCTGGGGGAGTTTTCGCCATGCGATCGCGTGTCAAAATTACTTCGTCTTCTTGGATAACAGCACCGCAGGATGGCTTGAGACAAGAAAGTTTTTCTCTACCCGCTTCCACATCAGCCCGTCGCCAAGATAGCGCACCCTCGCATCTGGGACACCGCAGGTAAGGACAAGTAAACCCACCACTTTCTGATTCCCATTTATCCTGCACCCGATCCAAAGTTGCGCTTCTGGGAGTTAAGCCAAAAAATGCACCAATGAGGATTTTACGTTTACCTTCTGCCTTCAGGACAGCATCGAGACGACGTGCTTCTTGATAGGTTTCAGAAAATTGGTCTTTGAGGAGTTCGTTACGGGGATAAATTGCTAGTCCCTTACTCCAATACTCATCTTTTTTCAACAAAGCTGCAATATGCGCTAGCGCAGGTAAGTAAAAAGATAAAGTCTTTCCGGTTCCTGTCCCAGCACAGACAATCATCCCACGACTTTTTGTGCTGTTTAAATCCTGCAACATCCGCCTTGTAGCGCGTAGCTGGAAGTCTGCAAGTTGAACTTCACCGCGATCGCGAGAAAGGAGTATCGCTGTAACGGCTTTTTGCTGTATGGGAGTTAGCAGTTTGTCTGCTTCCAACTGCTGAATTACTGCTTCTGGCGTAATATACCTGTTAGGATAAATTCTTGGACGAATTTGTAAGCGATAATCAGCAACTAAAGTCGGAGATGTTTGCCAATTATTATTCGGGAACAGTTGGCGAAGACGGGCAAATAATCTCACTGCTTCCGCCATCCGGGTGCGGAAAAGGCGATCGCCTCTAAGATTCAATTCAAACAATAATTTCCGTTCAAGGATTTGGTCTAAAAAATCCCAAACATCCTCATCAATTTCGCAAGTATTTAGAAAATCTTCCGCAAGTTCTACAATTTCATTTTCAGAAAATCCACCATCAACGATTCCCCACGTCAAAAGTTGGACTTCTTGGCGTTCCAAATTATCTAAAAACTCTCTAATTATTTTATCCCAATTAGTAGTCACCCTTACTCTGCCCCTACCTTCCCTTAAATCAAGCGAATTTTTAAAGAATCAGAAATGCCATGTTGATTAATCCAATCTTGAACTTCTGGAGTTAAAAGATTTAAAGGCGCTCCTTGATTGGCTGCTGCTCGCAGGAAATGCAATACCGCTTCCGGGACTTCATCAGAACTGAGACTATTCCAATAATATTTTAATTGTTCAATTTTACGTTCATATATCGCAAATTCAGCATTAGTTTTGGGATAAGTAACGTTTTTTATTTCTCCATCTATAATCTGAATTTGCAGAACTGTATGTTTAAAAGCTTCCACTTTAGCTAGTAAATTGAGTATTTCATTCTTAGTGCTAGGCATTTGTTGGTCGCGGTAGCTTTTCCATGCTTCGCTCAGTTGCTGTTCCAGTGTAGTTTTTAGACTATCTATATTTGACTTTAAAAAGCTACCTTTAAAATTTTTATTATCAAGAATCCAATCAGAATTTTTTTGTAAATTATCCTCAGCATTGAGAATGAAATTTAATACTGACTCTGCTTTATGAGTTAAATCAATATTGTTAATACCCCTTTGGCGAAAAGCTTTTAATGCTTCCACAAGTGGCTGAATGGTTGCAACAGCCTCAGTTATTTGCTTTTGCCTAGTTTGAATAATTTGAAGATTAGCTGCAAAATTTTGCAGAGATTTTTTACGTTGAGATAACTCTATTAGTTCCTGTGATTTTTCTAAGAGCATTTTGTATCCCCCTTAATTTCATTCATTAGATTCCGTAAGTTGGCTAACCCCTCACAAATTTCTTGAAAACTTGATTCTACTGTTGCACCTTCAGATTTTTCTAATTCTGCAATACGACTGTTGGCTTCAAGAATTGAAGCATCTAGAAAATTATTAGTGTTATCGAGAAATTCTGAAGAATCAGTAATAACTTTTTGATAATCTTCACTCAAATACTGAAGTAATTTACCGATGTTACTTTCTGGGTTTTCTTTCTCAGCTTGTACGCGCTTCATTGTATCTCTGTAAGGGTTAATTGCTGTACGTCTGAATTGCTCTAATACAGTTGTCATTCCCTCAAATCCTTTCTTTCCACGAAATACAGCTGCATCTTGTGCAGCTTCCATTGCAGATTTGAGAGCGTCAATAACATCCTTTTTCTTAATATCTTCTCCCAATTCTGATATTAAACTTTGATAAATATTTAATTGTTGTTCGTACTCTTCTTGGATAGCTTTATTTAGTAGTTCATCTATATCTTGACTTACTTTACAAAGTTTATAAAATTCAGAACTTTGATTGCGACTATCTGAAAATTTATTGCGGATATCTTCGGGAATTTCACATTGAGGTTGCCAAGTTTTTCTAACCTTCTCTAGAGGTTCGATAATTTGGATTGCATCAATAATTTGAAATTGGGTTGAACTTCCTTTAGTACAAGCAATTCGACTCTGAACAATTTCTAATAAGTCCTTACGATATTTTTTGAGGGATTTAAATAACTGTTTCCAACTGGAAGCACGATTTTCATCATCGTTGTTTTCTATTTCTAGGAACAGATTATTAATCACATCTTCCAAGGAACTTGTAGGATGTCCCCCCATCGTGGAGGTTATTGCCAATAATTCCACCGCTGCTGGTACTGGGTTCCAAGGTTCTCCAGATTCACGGGGATAAAGGCGAATTTGCTCTAAGACGTACTGACTCCATTTTTCTAATTGTCGAGTATAAGTGCGGAAATAGCGATCGCCGTCTTTAAACTTCCAGTGTTTATGATGGCTGTATAACAAGATACCTTGAAATGCGATCGCAGTTGTACGAAACTCATCCGCGTCATCAGGGTTAAGCGGAAGTAATAATTTAACGCCAGAAATAGTTTCCCTTGTTACCCTACGGCTATAAAAAACAACATTTTTTTGCTTGAAAATTTTATTACCCCTGTCAACATCTTCCCGCGAACCGGGTGTTCTGGCGAAAGTTCCCTGAAATAACATTTCTGCATCCCAATTAATTCTTTCCAGAATTGCAGGATAAATAAATTCGCGTAGTGGTTTTCCTAAATCTTGAGGTAAATCTCCTTGATTATTCCAATTGTTTAACAGTATGATTTGTTCTGCCAGTTTATCAGGAATGACTTTTTCTTGATTACCTGTTACAATCTCAGGCTCTGTTTTGTATTCTGAACCAGAATCTTTGACTTGCGGTTTTTTCTGCTCAATTCCAGGTTTGATGACAACTCTTGTATCTACTTGCGTCTGAATTTGAGCAAGCGGAGGTAAATTAAAAGCCGTGTGAACTTCAACAGGTAGATTACATAGTTTATCGCTGTCAGTCCATAAATCTATGAGTATCTCACGACGCTCAAAGTTTTGGTAATCGTGAATTTTAATATCTTCTTGAACTAAAGCTTCCAATCGCTTTTTACCAAAATGGTCTCGCAAGCTGACAGATGGAAAACTCCCTTTATTAATATCATTAATTCCATTTTCTAGTACGTATTTCAATACATCTTTAATTAAAATTCGAGGGTTAAAATTGTCGGTACTGACTCTAATAAGCATCTGCTCTAAAGCTTTGGAAGTAAACGGATATAAACCTATGTCATTTATACTTCCAAAGCCTGCATGACAAGCTTCGCGGTGTTCGCACTCACTACAGGCAATCTTCAGAGGTTCGCCTTGAAAACCTTCTTCCTGATTGTTATTATTTGCCCAATCGAGAATTACTTTATCTTCTAAACGAACCGCATTAAGATACCTAGAAACAAATTCTTGAATATCAGCTTGAGTAATTAAAGAGTGGTTGCTAACCGTACCAACATCAAGATAGACACTGAAGGTAACACGCTGTTGTACTGTATCAAATGTCTTAATTAACCCTTCAAAGTAGCCTATTGTACAGGCTAATGCTGTTCGTATAGCACATAGCGGTTTACTTCCTGGTTGTTGAGGTCTTGCTAAAACCGCTTCTAATACTTCTCGGTCTATACCCTGTAATTTTGCAAAATCTTCAATTAACAAAACTAATTCAATATTTTGTTCTGCCAAAGATTCTCGAACTTCGCGCATTAATCTAAGTAGGTCTTCTCGCCCCAAATTTAACACTTGAGTGATAGCTTCATCTAAGTGCTGATTCAGCCAATCTACGGTAGCTTTTTGAATATTGTCATTACCTATAAGGAAGGCATAAAAATCTTGAGCTTGTTTTCCTGCCTTTTGCAAGTTCAAAACATCAAGTGGTAGGTCTTCTAAACAAAATTGCCGTCTTTCTTCGACAATTTCGACTCGATCGTGATATCCTAAAATGTGGATAACTAAGCGATGAATAATACCGCCATCTTTTAACCAATGTTCGCGGAAAAATGGGTCGTATAGTAGAGAATCTAGTTCATTAACAAGATATTCTTGCTCATCTGTGAGCTGGCTTCTATCTCGTTTACCAGTATCACCAACTGCTGCTGCTAATTGATTGAGAAGTTGTACCCGTGCTTGGGTTTCTGTTAAAGTACTGGTTGCTCTATTTACCCGTTGGTGATATTCATCAAATTTTTCTCCCTCCATTCCTTCGAGAATGAGGCTAATAATATCTTTTAAGTTAGTTCCAATTTTGGGGATTAGTAATACCTTACGTCTATCGGTAGATTTTATATTAGCTTCTAACCAACGAATTAAGTGAGATTTTCCTGTTCCAGAACCACCTAAAACTGGAACAAAAGCAAAGTCATGTTCTGCAAGAAAATCTGTTAGTAATTGTTCTTCATCATATTTAATCCGTGACGTATCAGATTCTTTGATCAGAATAAGTTCTTGACGATACATTGCAACTGGGTGATGCGTCGCCAGAAATAAATGATTTGGGGGCTGGGTTGCTTCCACATCCATGATGCGACGTACATTCTCTAAATTCCAGCAGACAAACTTTTCAAAAGTCATGTTTGCTCTCCTTGCCAGGTAATGTGAGATTTACGTCCATCATCATCAACTTGGTTGTTTATCTTGGGTAAAAGCATTAGGTCTGCATCTGATTTTCTCTCCAGTTTGATATAACCTTCCTCTTGAAGGCGAAATAGAGCAAAGGCCGTGCCTGTGGAAAGATAATTAGGTGAACGGCGGTCAATTTTTGCTTCAACTTCTTCTCGAAACTTTCCTGTTTCAAACAAGGGACATATAGTTGCTAATTGTAAAATGAACTCTTTGATTAAAAGTTCCTTTTGTCCATCAAATAACCGTTTGAGATTTCGTTTTATGTAAGCTGTAGGGTCAGGAACAGTTACAGATTTTCCACCTAATGCATGGTGCCAAGCAAAACCTAAGTAGCACATCCAGTCATCCATTTGAATAAAGAGGCGATCGCTCGACATTTTCAATAAATCACCAACTTTCTGTTCGCTAACTTTCTGTTCTACTTCTTTCCAGGTTCCAGGAGCATCATAAATATCTTGCGCTAAATACCAAGCACAAACTCGACCAAAGTCTTCTTCATCTTCGTTACCAGAGGTAAAAAATAGATAACTTAGTGTATCAGGTAATAGCTTGTCACCTAGTTGAGGATTCCTTGCATCCTCTGGTAAGTTTGGATTAATAGCAATTTCTTTATCTTCCTCAACTAATAAACCGCATTTGATGCTTTCTCTCAGCGCCGCATTGAACATCGGACGTGGAGTGCTTTTATCTTCAACTAATTTATCGGGAGAGAGTCTACGTTCTAGTACTTCTATATTTTCTTTTTGTCCCTTAGTCTGGAGTAAATATCTAAAGATTCCTCGCATTCTGCTAGGGTGAGCTAAAGCTGTTTTTAAAACACTCATACACCAACCTCCGTACAGAAGGGGTCAAATTTAAACTGCCGTCCTGAAAAAATATCAATCAGCCGTCGGTCAGTTCGGTTGGGGTCGGGTGTATCTTTAGACAGTAAAATAACGCGTGGAACCTGAGACATACTATTTTTTGATAAATAATTGTGAGGTAATTTTTCTGCTTTGGGATGAAAAATAAGGGTAGGAATATGTGGCATTTTTATTGGTTGATAGGTTTCCCATAAAAATATGAAAGCGTTTGGTATTCTGTTTACTTCCTTAATTAAGGCTTCCTGTAACTCACTAGGAATAATAAGATTTCTCATTCCTTGTTCTACAAACCATTTCAACACTTTATTTATGCGACGTTTCCTACTTTTATCTTCTAAGGATTCATAAAAAATAAGCATTAAGTTATCGACCAAAAACAAGCGTTGCAGTTCTTCACCGACAAAAAATTTTGGTTTTTGCCACACAAGGCTTGGGCTTGGTTCAGGCATAATTCCTGGAAAAGGTGTAATTCCATTTTTTCTACAAACAGGACAACCCCCACAAGCACGATAGGCTCTCACCGGATTTCTGATTTCTGGAGTGTGACGTGAGGGAATGCTATACGCTTGTGCAAATATTTCTGAAATACAACGTTGAGCTTTTAAAGCTTCTTTCATCAGTTCAAGGTTTTTATAACTCCAGCTTTGGCGTTCCTGGCGAACTGGTTCAACTTCAGATTCCCAAGTAAATTTTTCTAAATGAAGCTGATTACAGATACGAATAATGCGAGAATTGCGGTACAAATTCCAAGCTGCTTGATAAGCTTCTTTAGATTCCGATCCAGAGTTTTTCTTCTGAGGAGGTTCTTCTGAGTCGATTTCAATTATATTTGCTCGATTCATCAACGTTAACGTGCGAATATTCCAAGCCCTATTTTGGTCGCTTTGCATATCAATATCTTTTTCTAGCAAAGACGGAGGATTATCAATAGGTACGCGATATCTGCCGTCTTTTAGGGCTTCTTTTTTCGCAAACATACTTTGCCAACGCTGCAATCCTCTGTCGATAGTAATTGTCGATTTTTCGTTTAAACCATGAGCAGTATTGAAGTCTTCAGTTGTATATAATGTAAGAGAAATAGACGCTTTACCATCCCTTCCTCCCCGCCCAACTTCTTGATAGAAACGGTCAATGGTTTCGGGAATACAAATGTGAATTACTGCTCGCACATCTGCTTGGTCGATACCTAATCCAAAAGCAGAAGTAGCAACAACCATATCAATCTTTCCTGACCGCCATTTTTCAATTAGTTGTGACCGTTCTTGAGAGGTGGATTTACCTGTAATCATGTCACATCTTTTAAATCCAGCATGGGTTAATTCTCGTTTCCAATACTTGATATCTTCAACTTTAGTTCCGTAAATGATTAACGGGCGAGGTAGATGATAAACTGCCTCAAGTAGCCTTTGTTTTCTAACTTCTTCACTCTCACATCGCTTAAACCAATAAGCAGGCTCTGGTCGCAGCTGTACCGCAGATATAACTTGTAAATCTTTCCCAAATAATGTTTCGAGGGTATCTAGACAAGATTCGGATAAAGTTGCTGTTAGCAATAAAGTATTAAAAGAACTAAGACGCAATAAATCTCTTCGCAAACCAGGAATTTCTTGAAAGGCGGGGCGAAAATCATCACCCCATTGCTCTACCATGTGTGCTTCATCGATAATAAAATACCTTAATATTCCCAGTTTGGTTGCTTCATACAGAGCAGGTGCCAGAGAATCCATTAAACTTTCAGGAGAGGTAAAAATTATCCTTTGGGTTCCTGCGCGAATGCGATCGCGTATCCCTTCTCTTCTTTCTTTACCCTCTACAGAATCATCGCTATAATACGCTGTGGCATGGTGTACAAAAGATTTTAATGCTCGTTCTTGGTCAATAGCCAACGCTGTAGTCGGGACAACTACCACGCTGACACCATTATTATTTCTGGAGTTCAGCAATGCAGGTAGTTGAGCGCAAAGGCTTTTTCCCGCACCCGTAGGTAAGTTAATAATTAAAGTTGAATTATCAGGAGCAGTTAAAACTGCACGAATTGCTTCCCGTTGTCCGATACTGCGATAATTGTCTTTCTCTACGAGTTGCAAAAACGGGTCGCCGGAAACTGGTTCATAATTCCGTCGTTTTTCTTCCTTAAATACGGGTGCATCTGGGGGATATTGGTCAGCAAGGTCAAGCCATTCCGGTTGCCAAGGACGGGCGCTGATGAGATAGTGTTCTTCATCTTCGCGCAGCACGATTATACTAGCCGACTCCCAAATACTGCGATTAGGAAAAGGAGGTTTGCAGGGTACTAAAAGAGTCGTTCCAGAACTTCCACCTTGTTTTGCATCCTCGCGCCGCAACACATGACGTACTAAACTAACAATATCCCCAGACCCAGGTGAGTTACGCAGTGCATCCAACAAGCGCCGATGACAAGCTTCTGAAAAATGGCTTGTATCTTGAGGAATTTTACCTATTTTGAGAATTTCCCGAAGTTCTGAGAATAAGTCATTCATAAATCATCCTCCTCAGATTTAGCTGGAGGTCGCCCAGAAACGATAATAAAACCAACAGAATCTAGGCGAATGGCAGGATGACGAATTCCTTTGATAATTACTTGATCTAATTCCGTTTCGTTATTGAGTTCTTGCTTCAATACCGTATTAGAAATTCGCTCTTGGTTAGTAAGTCGGTTGAGACGCAGACGCAATTGGTCTAGTCTCTTACCTAATTTTTGTTCAGCACGGGTGGCGCTATTTTCACATAATGCAATAAATTCGGGACGTTGACTGAGTAATTCTAAAGATGTGCAACGCGCTTGATAGCAAAATTCTTGCCAATTGCTAGACTCAATAAAGTTATCAAGAAGAGATAAACGACTTTTGGCTAAGTTGTAATCTCGACATTTACCCCCTTTGCCTTTATAAGGACGTTGCAGGATATTTAAAAGTGTTTCATCTTCAACTGCACACATTGGTTCATATCGTGCATCAACAAATACACTTTCTACAATTGGAGGGAATAATCCATCGACCCGCCTTTGCAAAATTTTATATTTGGTAAAATTTTCTGTGTAATTTGTTAAATTTGTTTCAATAACGTAATTAAATCGAAAACCATACCACTCTTCACCTTCTCCAGCATCCCAAGTTTCTTCAACTCGCCACATAGCAAAGGCTTGACCTCGGTCGTCCCAATGGATATAAGATGATAATGCTTCTACAAATTTTTCGCCGATGCGGTGGAGTTTTACACCAGGCTGTTGATTTGCTACCCTACGGTTAAAAGTCCCAAATTCTTCTAAAGCCCCTGCAAAGTTGCTGCTCAAATCATTTGCTGGAATTAATGTATTTTCGGTTGGTTTATAACGATTTAGTACTAATAAATTAGGATGATTGATTGGCTTAAATCTCAACGCCTCACAAATCCAATCTTTAGTTACTTGTTGAATTTCCTGATGACGAGCATCATAATCGTCTAAAGCTTGAAAATATTGGTTAGCGCTTTCATCCAGAGCATCTATTTCATCTAAGGCATTTTGTTCGCTAATTTTTACTTGTTCCTGCTCAATTTCTTTTTGAATTAATTCTATACTTTCTAAGATTCCGTTTGCGCCAGATTTAAACAGTATTTCTGCTAATAATGGTAATTTTTCATCAACATAAAACTGGAGACTAGCAATAGATTGCCCAAAGATATTAAACCCTTCTTTTAATAAACGATACCATGCATCATGGAGACTATCCGGTAAGTCTACGCCAGCAAATACTGTCAACTCAACTTTCAATGAACGACCAATCCGGTCTATCCTACCAATTCTTTGTTCTAGGCGATTTGGCGACCAAGGCAGGTCAAAACAGATCGTGTGGTTGGTAAATTGTAAGTTACGACCTTCTTCGCCGGAGGAGTCGCAAACTAAAATAAAGCATTTGGGGTCTTTTTTAAACCGATTTAAGTTCTCCTCTACTTGAGAGCGAGTTTGTCCCAGTTGATGACTGACGACAGTTCCCTCACCAAAACGCTCGCTCAGGTAACGGACAATTTCGGCGCAAGTTTGCACAAAACTAGTAAATACAACAATTTTTGGTAAACTGTCTCCTGGTATCGGTCTTTTTATCCGTTGTATAATCTCTGCAAGCAATATAGGAAGGTTTCCTTTCAAGGATTGTAGTTTTAAAGGTTCGCAGAGTTGATAGAGTATTACTGTCTTGAGTAATTCAAGGCGAGCGCCATCCTCCGAAGGTTGCTCTATAACTTGCAGTAGGCTTTGCAAAATCTCTGCTTCGCCATCAAATTTAGGAGTTTCAGTCAGGGTGCGAACGCTATTAGCGCCAAATTCCTGAATTAATTCCGCAGTGGGTACATTGTTTAAACGTGCTTGAATTACCTGTTCTAAAATACCTAACCAAGTATTAGAAGCACGAAAGAACAAGAGAAAAATGCGGTGATATTGTTTGTCATCAGGAGCTACGTCACGCCACTCTTCAATGAGTTCGTGGATATCGGGCGATCGCTCATCTAAGTCATACTCGGTTCTAAGTGTAATACTGCGGTCAAAAATTACATCTTCTACGGAAGTGCGACGATTGCGAAGCATCCGGCGGTGAAGCCTGTAAGTATCGCTGATATGGGTGCGAATTGCCCTAACCATTTTAACTGTATTGCCAGGCTTTGCTTGTAAGCTATTTTCTAGCTCGTCTGCCAAGTCAAGTAAATACTTGTCTTGAGCAAATAGGTTGCGAAGTTGTTTGAGATTAGTTTTAAGGACAAAGGGGTTTGCGCCTTCTTTAAATGATAGGAGAAGCCGACCAATATCTTGACGTTTTACTACTCTGTCACGAAAACTTGCTAAATCATTTAGTTGATATGTCGTTGGGTCGAGCAGGTGAAGCATTGCCAGAAAATCCTGCTCGTGGTTTAGAACGGGAGTAGCGGAGAGTAGAAGCAGGCGATCGCTTTTATGAGCGAGATTTTTGCAAGTCTCAAAACACTGGCGCTGTGCTGCATCGTTAGAGGTTGCCCTTGCTGCAATGTGGTGTGCTTCATCCAAAATTAGCAAGCCAATATTCGCTGGTGGGTTGTTTCTGTGAATGTCCTCAACCGCAAGCAATGCGACCCGTTTTGGAAAGTGGGAGATGTAAAACTTGTTTTCTAACTCCTGCTGCCATTGTTCTAGTAAAAATTGCGGAACTATAACCAATGCCTGTCCAGAAGATTCATCCAACAGATATTGACGGAGAATAGCGCCTGCTTCGATAGTTTTTCCCAGTCCCACCTCGTCTGCTAACAAGTAGCGTTGAATCGGGTCTTCTAGTACGCGCCGGACAACTTCAACTTGATGAGGATAGAGATTAACATTCGCCGAAATTAGTCCTGTCATTCCACGACTAACAGCGCGTTGCTTAATCAAGCATTTGACGAAAGCCAATCTTCGGTCATGGAAGTAGGGCGTTTCGTGACCCTTCATTGCCAGAGTTTCGATAGGGTCTGTAGTCGGTAAATGGCAACGGACATAAATTTCTTGCTCAGTAGCAATCGTAGTTTTCTTGTCGGGCAGATCGATTTGATAGTTTCCTGTGTCTTCGTTCCAGACGAAAATTCTGCCAATTATCCATTTATCCTGAGTTTCTGACCTGATGTAGCATCTAGTCTGAGCTTGAAGCCTGACTTGAGATAGCGAATTCAAAGGTAAAGTTTCTTGAAGGCATTGCCCTACTGAGCAAAAATACTCGATAGTGGCATTAGGACTTGATATTTCAATAACCTTTCCTATACCTAGGTCATTGCTACTAGATTGCACTAAAGAGCCGAGATCGATCATAGTGCTAGTCCAATTGCAGCAATAACGAGATGAGCAATAACTGCCTTCCAGACTAACCTGTTGACTAGCTTCTCCTCAAAATTTTTTAAATACAATTCTTGTTGCTTGACGTTTTCTAAACCAACTTCTGTCATAGCCAGCTCATTAGTATTAAAGTTATACCAGTTGTTCTGTTAATTAGTAATATTTCTATATAAATAATTTACCCTCAGCAGAAGGAAAACTAACAGAAGGTATCTTCCCAATGCTGACGCACACGGAAAAGTGCGGGCTTCCATCCCTTGCGATGTTGGCTTTCGTTATTGCTTTCTACATACCTAGATTTTTTGCCCACTACCTGGATACGTAGCTGCCCACATAGCTCCAGCACTCTGACTGCCCAAGCGTTTTCCGTTCCCCAGTGCTATCTGCACCTTACCTATCTGCAAGAGAGCTTCGTTCCAGCTCAGACAGCCGCTCTGTCTACAGGTACTGGTTTCTTTTATTACATCTCCTTTTTTCTAGAGGTTCCGAAGGATTCTTCCCAGTTTTCTACACTAGTAATCTGCTAGCTTTCATTCTCAGCCAGTTTAGGTTTCGAGGATGCCCCAATTTTTTCCTATATTGTAAGCTTCACTCTTACTACCTGCATCCAACTATACCAGAAAGAGGTTGAGAGGAGTCTGCTGTATTCCCTTGCCTGTCCATAACAAGACACGGGACTTACAGTCCCTCCCAAGCACTCCTATTGGATTAATATGAAAAACTATCCTAAAATTTCCAGTAAGGCATTTCTATGCCCAAATCTGTGATGGTCGTAACGAGCATCCCACCATAACCAATTAGTAGAATCAGCCCAGACATTGTGCTTCCTGAGAACTTCTAGGCGGGTTAACGCCAGCCCCCCCAAGATAAATTCCGGTCGGCTCCAAGCTAGGAGTTCATCCAGCTCCTCAGCTGACAAACCAAACTTCAAGCCCGTTGGCATTGTGTTATCAGCTTTCAGCAAGCCGCCGAGGGCAATATACTCATAGCCGATGTCTCGGTACGCACTCAGCAGGGGAGCCAGAAAGCTCCTGGGTGAGTCATAGTGGGGTGGAAACGAGTCAGAACAAGGAACTGATCTTCGAGACCAATTGTAGATCGCCGCCCCAACTTGAACGACTCCAATCAAAGTATAGGCTCTTGACCGCTGCCAATATTCTTCCCAAGCAAGTCGAGCTAGATACAGAGACAATAATGGCTCTCCAAAAATGTCAGGTGCAAAAACGTAATCAGGACTAAAGTCGTCACAGCGAGCAAAATAATTCTTGACTTGCTGTCGCAACTGTTGTTCCGAAGCCAAACATAATTCACGCACCCAACGGTTATTTTTGAACTCGCTTCGGAGTTGATAGTACCAGGGACAATTTTTATTTTCAAACACACCGCTATCGATAAAAAAAGGCTTGCCTGTGTCGCGAATACTCGCGAGCAGATTTTTGGAACACGATATAGGAGCTAAGATCCCATAATCTCCTTCTAAATTTTTTAATCTTCTTAAAAGACCAAACCAGTCTAAAGAGAAGACTGGTAAAAAGTTATTTTGCATTGCCAACAACAAAAAGCCAACAACAAAAACTTTATTTTTTAGTTTATCTGTTTCTGTCCGTAATAAAATAGTTCCTATTTTCTGTTTAGTAGACGCACGTAGATAACAACTTTCAAGAATAATTGTATTATTACATTTTTAGAATTATAAATAAATGAATTTCGCATTAACAATTGAATAAATTTTTCCTAGTTACCATCTTTAATTAATCCCATAAACCTTTTATGAAAAACATATGTGTTATGAAATCCACGTCTACGATTCCGATCGTTTCCTCGAAAAATTATTACTTCGACTCCAATTTCTTGGCAGACTGGGCAATCGCAGGACTTCCAGGGCTGTTCCTCCAAAAGCTTTCTGTACATTTGAGCGTGTCTAGCTATACGTCTAGCTTGTTGTTGTAAATCTACCTTACCGTTACGAGGCAATTCCAACAATTCGTCATAATTTAACAGTGCTTCCAGAGTTGATTCTAAATTTAACTTGCCTGCATCAAACTCCCGTAGTGCTTTGAGGGCTGCTTCTTCCAGCCGCTTTATTGTTTCTAGGTCAGACACACCAGCATCAATCAAACGCTTAATTCTTACTCCAGATCCTTCTGCTTTGGGAATGCGAACAGCAGCATAGGTTGTACCTGTGAGAGTATGGTAATTTGCTGCTGAATCTAACCAAGCTTTACGCAATGGGCTAGCTGAATCAAAACTAGTTACCCCTAAATGACGGAAGGCAGGAATTGTATTGAGTCGCCCTACTCCAAATAGGTGCATCCGAGTCTTAGGGGTTAAATGTGGGCGAATACTCTTGAGGATTCCTAAAATCTCAAGGGAGCCAGCTCTAGCCAGTCCTCCCAGTCCTATATACTCGTATCCCATCTCAATATACGCTTTAACTGCTGCTGCATAAGATTCTGGACTCCATCCTTGGACTGCCCCAATAGGAGTGAAGCTATATCCTCCAATTTGATGCTTTTGAATAAATTCTTCTGCATTTTTAAGCGTTAATTCATATCGTTTCTCCCTCACTCCTAATTCAGCAAATGGTCCTACAATTAAATGGTCTATGCTTACTCCATAGTTAAAACCGATGCGCTTATAGTAATCTAAAATTTCTACTGTATTGTAAGGAGGAACTTCTTCTTTAAGATAACTAAAAGCCCCACAATCTCCCATTACAGAACCAGGAAAGCGGATAAAATCATGAATTCCTACTTCCTCAATCCGCGCTCTTTTTGTCTTACTACTTTCTACTCTTCCTTTAGAAACTAGAATTCCATAATAATTAGGGTTTTGATAAATTTGATGAGCATAAATGTCATCCTTGTAAGGATCTCGACCTGGTGTTAGAGTATCTTTCAAAAAATCAAATCTAGGATCTACGCGGTCGTCCCATTCTGGAATAAAATATTGCATTCCTAAATGTAAATTAGGAGCTGGAGGCAGATCGGGAATTGGAATCGGCTCTTCTTCTTCAGACTTACCGCGACGTATTTTCTTGGGCAAATTAGTAGATTTATTAGAAATTTTTTGTTCTGGGATTCCTAATGAAAGTTTGAGTTGAACTGGTTCTCTATCTATAATCTGAGCAAAACTTTCTGGCTCAGAGTAAATCCGCTCTAGCAGCGACAAATCTGAAACAACGCATTCAGCCAACCTTTTGAACAAAAATCCTTTTAATCCTACTAATCCATAGCGGTAATATTTAGCTTCAGTGTTAGAAAGAGGTAGGACAAAAGTTTTTGCTGCTAAATCTCGAATGTAATTTATACTGAGTTGTGAGGATAAGAAGAGCAAGGTTTGATGCGAAAGAGTTTTAACAGGGAGTTTGAGCGATCGCAAATAGTTTTCCCCCAACAGCACAAATACTAGATCGTAGCCCGAAATCGCTTGCTCAAAACTGGAGTGTACTTCTAAAAACTTTGCCCAACTGTCTACTTCATACCCCTTCATTGTGTTGAAAGTAACTTCGTATGGCACAATAATTCTGTTTTCAGGGATTAATCCATATCCAGCAGAAAGAATCGCCAAGTCTACTGCTTCCTGCCCAAGAGACTGACGCAGCAGATGTACTCCCTCCATTAGCCGTAGGTGCTGCTGCCCAGTGTACATTTGACCAGCAGGGCAAGCAAACTCTGCTAGTTCTGCCTCACGTAACTGGAGTTGAGAGGAGTTTTGGAAATCTTCTAACTTCAGTTGGTTTGTTGGTTTGAAACGCTTCTCCCCAGTACATGATGTAACGACAAGAATACGGAGCTGGTGCATCAAGTCTTTTAAGTCTATCGGTCGTGTTTTATAAATAGGATTAATCATCCTCATACTCAACCCAAGAATTGGGTGTTTCCGACACCGCTACCTTCAACTGCACGTCGTCGGGGAGTTGCTTCTTGGTCTTGTCGTAAATGTATTTGGCAATCATCTCTGCCGTTGTCTCGTATTCTTCCGGTAGTACCTCATTCAACACGCAGTCGACTACAGGGACCATCGTAGTCCCGTATGAAATGGGCGCTATCAAAAGTAAACTCTGTCACTAGTTTCCATTTGGGCATTCGGGCTTGCCCTCCATCGTTTGCTCGATCTCGATAGGGTTACTTTAATACAATCCATCAATCGCCCCCAGTAATTTTAGAATTTCTCTGGCTGGATCGTCATTCAGCCCTCACACTCCAAAACTCGTAGTGATACCAGGCTTGAGGATAGTCCCTGCCATTCCTAGTAATAGTCTTCCAGTGGACTGAGCTGATACTGCTACCCTTGTATCGATTCCAATTTCAGCTGCCTACTTCTGAATTAGCATCCTCAACCCCATACTCTTTCTCAATTAGCTGCAAAATCTTATCCTCTAGTGGCGTGAGATAAGTTTGCCGTCCTAAATGCTCCAGCATAGTATACGCTGCGCGATCGCGAAATCCAGGTACTTCTCTTACTCTCCTAATCCGCTGCAAAATCTGCGGTAGTTGGCGATGGGATAAAGGCGAATCAATCTTATTTAGGTTTTCTGGCTTCACAGTAAGAGTCGTGTCGTGTACGTCAACAATTACTGTAAAGTCTCTTGGCTCAGTAGCGATCGCCCAACAGCCGTTATATTTTTTTTCTTTACCTTCTAGCCTTACTAAGGTGAATACATCACCCACCTGGCAGTAGTCTTTGGCAAGCACTAGGGGCTTTTCTTTAAGCTGCTCGACGATCCCCTTAACGATACGACCGCTAGGAACCTTGCCATCAGCTAGGTCTACAGCTTGCTGCCATACTTCCACTTGTTTTTCTAACTCTAACCCAGATAGCGATCGCACCTGCCCTTCTGAAGTTGGCAGCACGCGACAACAAATTGTTGTCGTCAGATTTTCATAAACCTCAGCTGCGGCAATCAAATAATTAACAGCTTGTTTAGTCTTGCCAAAACGATCGCGGCAGTACCCAACAAAATTATCAGGATGAGTGCTACGGTACAAACGACGGTCGCGTAATTCCTTTATTGCTTTCCCTGCCTCATAGAATGCTCTCTCTACCCGCAATTCTAAATGATGGCGATCGCGTTCTTCGTCGTGGGTGAGTTCTGCTAAAATTTCTACCTGGGCAGCTTCTACAGGGAGCGATGTATTAGACTCCACCATAGAAGAAGATTTAGTAGCTACAAGTTTCTTGTTACTCATAAAAGCTGGTTGAGTATGTACTTCACGTCACTTGCCTTATCCATTTCTCACAAGGCTATTGAGGCAAAGAATTTGCTACAGTGCAATTGCCAAGTAAGGAGTTAGGGTAACGGGTAAGAGGTAAGAGGTAACGGGCAATGGGCAATCGCCTGCCTTTCCCCTAAAACTCGTCTTGATGTGCCATCTCCACACACTCATCCTCCAGTTCCTCCCCTACCCGTTCCGCCGACTCTAGCTTTTCGGGTTCTGCATTGCAGGCTGCTTCATGTCGCCCAATAGCAACGAGTTCCTCATCCGAAGTGCGATCGCGCTTTCTCATGCTCATCTCAGTAGCTAGTGCTTGGATATTGATTTGCCTATGGCGCACTGTCTGCCTCCAATCCTCCCTCTCGATCGCGTCCAATTTTTGACAAGTCACCGCACTAATTCGGTAGTCACAGCAGTGCGTCAGCTGCGTGCTATCCCAATCGCCGCCAGCTTTGCATCCAGGGTTAACGCATCTAGGGAAACCTATCGCGATCGGAGTCATACCCGTCAATTACCATCACTGCCAGGTGCGACACGATAATTCCCGTATCGTGGCAGCAGAAGCAGTTCCATTTGGGTTGCCAGATTTCTTTCTCATACCCTGGCTCGTCTTCACGGCGCATTGGGGCGCGGGGCAGCTTTTTTATGTTCAAGTCGCTCATGATTCTGTCCCCCAAATTAAGCCTCTAGAATCCGCCCAATCAGCGATCGCTCGGCGCGTCTTGTTATCAAAGCAAGTCCCCAGCGCCACAAAACGCGGCACACCCTCACGCATCATTGCCAGCCATTCTGCCCAGTCCGAGTGTTGTGTCCAGTCTGTGGATGCGATTACAGCTCTTTTAGCTTCTTGACCTGCACTTGAAGCTAAAAACTGTTTGTAAAGTTCTGTAAAGTGCGCGATAACCCACTTGTCGGGAAGCTCAGGCGGATGTGGCAGGTTGGCTGCTTTCTTTCTGCCAAATTCCAAAAAAATCTCTCTCTCGTCTTCTGAGAGAGTATGAATAAAGTTTGAATAGTCTGAATAAGTCTGAGGAGAGCTAGAACCATTAGCTGAAGGGGGTTTCGGAGGTTGTTGCAGATGACTTTGTCCTGGCGGTGACAACTTTGACTCCATGAAGACAACTTTGTCATCATCACGACAACTTTGTCTTTGCGATGACGAAGTTGTCAATTTGTCGTCGCCAGAGGATTTTTTGCTTTTGTCCCTACAGACTTCTTTAGCTCTCTTGCCAGCTAAGTTTTGACCACGAATAATGACAGGTTCCCAGTAGTAAAGCTCTAAGTCTTTTAATCTATTCAAAGCTCGATGTATTTGTCTTTCACTAACTCCTACAGCTTTGGCTAGGTCTGAGACTGGTGGCAGCTCCTTAATTCTGTCGCCGTATGGATCTAATAATTGTAGGTATGTCCACAAACTCCACTCAGCGGCAGTAAGTCTAGCACTGATAGCTTTGAGCGCCATCTCCCTTGGAGTTTGGTAAAACTGGCAATCATTAGTAATGGTCGCGTCTATCTCTTCGTAAGAAGGTATTGCTGTCTGTTTAGGCATCACACACCTCCTCACCTGTAACCTTGATTCCAAAGCTAATAACTGCTGCTTCAATATCTGCTAAGGCAACTAGCTCTCTACCAGCCCCAAATAAGTGCAATCGTTTCTGATGCTCTGGGTAGAATGCCGAGTAAACCAATACTTGACCTAGAGCCGCTTTCCAATCTTTAATAGCTTTGACTTCGATGATTTCGCTGTCTGTTAGTAGGTCAATCCTTCCAGCTGGCGTGGCAACCTCTATCAGCCCCCCTAGTTCTTCATGAAGGCGATCGCGTATTCTACGTTCTGTCTCTGTACGAGATAGCTGTCTCAAAGCAAACCATTTTGGCAGAAGCCCAATAGCATTAAGCTTCCGCAAGTCCTTCTCTACTGTGTCAACGCATGAGCCGATCTTTTCTGCCATCTCATCTGGTGTAGGAATCCGGTGATAGATGCGATCGCCGCTGCCATTTTGGTCAGCAAAGGGATCGATCATCATTAGGTAAAGCCACAGCCGCAACTGAGATGCAGTCAGCTGCTTTGCGATCGCCAGTGCAGCATCCCTCTTGGTAACTCGAAAGTATCCTCTAACCTCAGACTCCCCAAACCCTATGGGTGTGTGTCTAGTCCGCTCCCTACTCATGACTCCACCCCCATCTCTACCTTTTGGCAGATAGAGGTAAAGCCAATGGTGGCTAGATTAGTGATGACCCCTTCCCTAAATCGTGATAATATTCTCATAGTATTTTTTTGTGATTTATTGCCCCCGCGTCCTTTATCAGAGGAACGGGGTAATTTTTATGTAGCCTTAACCTTGCTCAGATATTTCCTGCTAAGATTAAAGCAATCGGATTGAGTCCGATCTCTAGCAATCAAATATTATAATAGTTATCACATCTGTTAATAGCCGCCGATATGCAAAGCTTTGTAACACAGTCAGTGGAACCTCATCAAAAACTGTTTGACGAAATGTTCAATCGGTTTGACCTGAGTGCCAAGGCGATTGCAGAGGCAGCTGATGTTTCTGAAGTGATGGTTTCGAGATTTCGTAGAGGGAAGGTTGACTTAGGAGCTGCAAAGCTAGTAGCAATCTTGGCTAATGTTCCTCAAGAGGCTAGGGAGTGGTATTTATCCCAGTTGCTAGGAGTAAAGCTTGGTGTAAGCCTGCACTCGCTCGTACAATCTGCATCTCCTCAAGAAAAGGCTGAGGCACTGAAGTTAATTACCAATTGGGTGCAGGAAACCTGCGTTCATGCTGAGCAAGAGCAACAGCTAGAGGCAGTTTAGGCGTTGTACTTTACCATCATGTTAGTCGTAGCAGGCAAAGCACCCAAAGCTAAATATTGATAGAGAACCGTAGATATTTCGATCGAGAGTAAGGGTCATTCTTCCAATTCTCCCGATTGCATGAGTTAGGACGTACTTTATGCTAATGGGCGGAAAGTTTTGCATTCTACGCGAAGCATGGGTGTTGGTACGTCACTCTAATGAAACCTGTTTTTTCGACTTGTATTGGCTGAAGTGGAACCAAAAAACTGGACAGGGAGTTAAGCTCTGAACCACTCAAAATG